>Ga0310321_10016_pt1 | contig 33916 bp, 5 predicted proteins | sample LakEriER3TotalB7_FD_195535 | JGI IMG/M metagenome (GOLD analysis project Ga0310321, IMG submission 195535) | Enriched freshwater cyanobacterial communities from Lake Erie, Ohio, United States - ER36.Total.B7 (v2) (version 2) | ecosystem: Environmental > Aquatic > Freshwater > Lake | place: USA... | reverse complement strand
CCATAAACCGTGGCCACATCAAATGCACTGCCCGTCAGCGTTGTCACCGCACTGGCATCCACCAAACCATTGGTGGCCCCATCGAGGGCGGCAAGGGAGCTGGCAGCCAACTGAAGCTCTACCACCGTGACAGCCGAACCCGCTGGGGCGTCAAACGGCCTCAACGCCCGCACATACCCATCGATGGACTGGGTGGTCTGGCCATCGACGCTGCCGATCGCTCGGCCGGCAAGCAACAGCTGGGAGCCTGCCGCTGCCGCATCCACCACCAGGTCGCTAGCCGTGCTCGCGAGCGACTGAGAAGATTGCAAGGTGCCTTGGAGATTCAGCTGCAGGATCTTCTGGTCGTAGCCGCCGCTATAGGAGGCGCCATTGGCTTCGCCATTGACGACCACAAGCAGCGAGTCCGAAACGGCACCAGGGCCAGCGGTGGACCAAGGCATGACAGCCACCGCCTGTTCGAACAGGGCGCTGCCTGGCAGAACTTGCCAGCTCAGCGGTAGGCCAGTGGCGGTGTTGATGCGAGCCATTACGGCGTCATCGCTACCGGCGCTGCTGCCCGTGCGGCTAACGCCTGCCAGATCCAAACTGGTGGTGGCGGCTGGGTCGGCACCGCTGCTCAGCCAGTGATCCAGGGGAGCCCCTGCGGATCCAACCAGCCAAAGATCGCTGCCAATCAATTGCAGATCACGGGCGGTGTCTGCCGTAGGACTGCCGAAGCGCTGGCTCGACTTCACGCTGAGACTGTCGGCATCAAGCCGCCAGAGCATCAGGTCGCTTGGTTCAACAGATCCGTTTTTGGTGCCACTGGATTCCCCCAAGACCCAGATGTCGCGATCAGGGGCCTGGGCCAGATCTTCAATGCGTTGGGCATTTGCCAGTGGGGCTGTGCTCAACCAGGCTTGACTGAGATCTGAACTCAGCTTCAGCCAGAAGGGATCCTCATTGGCACCTGGAGCCAAATCAAGGCTGGCCAATGGGGTTCCAGCTGGATCAAACAGACGCAGGCGAGCTTTTTCACCAGGGGGTCGGGTTGCGAGGTCTCTGTCGGATGCGGTTCCGGCCAAGAGCAGGGAACCATCCGCAAGGCGGAGCGAGGCGCTGATGGTTGCAGCGCCAGGGCCATCGAGCAGAAATTGTTGCTGAACAGCTCCTGTGGCACTGTCAAGGAACGCCATCCAGCCACGGGTCTCACCCGCCGCCAGACCTTGGAGCGTGGGATTGCTGCTGCCTGGGGCAAAACCACCGGTTGCAGCACTAGCTGCAGCACTGGCACTGGAACCCACCACCACCACGGTGCTACCCAGGTCAAGCAGGGCGGAGGCCTGGTCACTGCCATTGCCGCCCAGCTCCTGCTGCCAGATCACCTCCCCAGCAGCACCGCGCCGTTGCACCAAGGCCTGGGCGTTGCGGATGCCTCCGACCACGCTGCCCCCATCAGCCATCGGCAGCACCGAACCCAGTTCGTCGGTGGCGGTGGAACTGGCGGTGGCGCTCCAACGGCTGCGTTGGAGTTGCTCAACCGACTGCAGATCAAGCAGCTGAACCAGGCTGCCGCTGGCATCAAAGCGGCCAAGCTCCCGCCATGGCTCACCAGCGACGGTTCCGCTATCCAATTGGCGCCAGTCGCCGGAGGGCAGGGTCACGCTGTCTGTGCCGCTGCCACCACGCGCCCAGGTGATCAGAGCCGTCGACTCGAAACGGTCATCACCATCACCCCCATCGAGGTAGGCATAGGGGGAATCACCGGAGCTCAGTTGGTCGCTGCCAAGTTCGCCAAAGGCCAGAAGGGGTTGACCGAGGCCGATGAGCTGGTCGTTGCCGACGCCGCCCATGGCCAACAGCGGGTAAGCGGCGGGGAAGCCTTGAACGCTCTGAATCCTCAGCAGATCATTGCTGGAGCTGCCATCGCCGGGGCCATAGCTCAGGGCGAGACCGATCAGATCCTGGCCATTGCTGCGCAACAGAGCGCTGTTGGTCTGGTCGTAACTGGAACCGTAAAGGCTGGGCCACACCACATCCCGCAGAAACGCCTCCGGAACGCTGAGATCGGCCCGCAGGTCGACATCAAAGACCAAGGTGGAGGCGGCTGGGATTGTCCCCGTGGCCCGATCCCCGTAGGCCAGGGAAGGGGGAATCACCAACCGCACCTGGGAACCCATGGGCAGGCCCTGGAGCCCCAGATCCCAGCCGGTGATCACCCGGCCGGCACCGAGCGTGAGATCAAAGGGCCTGCGCCCTGGGTTAAGCGAGCTATCGAACGGCGTTCCATTGGTCAGGGTACCGCTGTAATCCACCAACAGACGCTCACCGGCGCTGGTGAGCGGTCCTGAGCCAAGGCGGGTGATCTGCCGCTGCAGCAGGGCTGGGGGAAGCACTCCGCTTGCACCATCGGGATCGATGGGAAGCACCTGGGGCAACTCCCCAGGCAGGCCTGTGCCTGTAAACAGCACTGGGTTGGCGGTGGCATCGGAAACAAGCCCCTGCGGATTGCGAGCCTCCACAACGACAAACCCCTGCCCCAGCTGGGCCGCCGCAAGCTGAGGAAGCTCAAGCAAAAGACTCCAGCTGCCGCTGATCTGATCCGCAGCAGTGGTGGTCACACCGCTGCCCAAGGACGTGCGCACCAAAACCGTGCTGCCCGGTTCACTCAGGCCTTGAAGTTGCAGCTTGGAAACAGTCGCTGCGGATCCGCTCAAGACAGCCAGGGGCAAGTTGAGGGTCGGATCAAGGTCAGCGTTGCTCCAATTGATCGTGGGAGGACGGGGTGGTAGCAGGGCTGGGGCCACCTTGCTGGTGGGTTGCACCTCGAGAAGCTCAACCCAGGCACGGGGCTGATCGGGAGCAGTGGGTAAGGCCTGACTGCCTACGACCACAAGGGTGTCGACCGGACTGGCGCTGCCATCGGCCCGGGGCATCCAGGCCATGGCAAGGGCCAGATCTTCGCCAGCAGAACCGAACTGATAGGTCCAGAGGCGATCACCCTGGGGGGAATAGGCCGTGAGGAAACTGTCGTAATCAGTACCATCCCCCTTCAGGGACTGGCCGTAGAGGCCGCTAACCGAACCCGTGGTGAGACCCAGCACCATCACGGTGCCATCAGTGGCAATACTGATATCTGTGAGCAGCTGATCGCCGCTGTCACCGAGGAGCTTCTGCCAGCGCAAGCTGCCGTCGCCGTTGTAGCTAGCCAGGCCGATATCTTGCGCTCCGGCAGCAGGATTGAGGCCAAAGGAGCCGCGCAAGCTGGCCCCCACCACGATGCTGCCGTCAGAGCCAATGGCCAGACGGGGCTCCTGCTCAGCAGAGGCATTGCCAAACAGCTTTTCCCAGATGCGGCTGCCATCGGCCGCCAGGGCTGTGATCAACACATCCTGGCCACCATTGGGCACCAAGCCGGTGGTGGTGGTGGCCTGCACCGTGGCCACCTGGACCAGCCTTGGGGTGGTACCGGCCGTCGCAGGGGTCAGCACAGCCGCATCCGTTGCCTGGGCGTTGATGTCAGTTGGGCCTGCGTTGTACGAGCGCCACTGGCTGGAGAGGGATGGGGCACTGCCTGCGCCAAGGGTGTAGGCAGTGGTGATTGGCCCCTGGCCAGCCAGGCTGGTACCCACTGTCACCAGCCCTGCCGAGGGCGAGCTGTCCCAAGGCAGCAGCTGGATGATGTCCTCTAAGGGCAGCAGGGAACTCCAGTTGATCTGGGGACTGGTATCCAGTGCGGAGAGGCCCAGCAGTAGGGCCTGGTGCTCAGCCAACGGATTGTTGGCGGATTGGGCTTGCAGCGCCACCACCGCCCCATTGATGCCTCGATCAATACGCAAGGCTGTGCCAGCCAAATCGATGGCTGCGCCTGGCTCGCCCATGGCCACAGCCAGACCTGGAAACAAGGCCTCGCTCAGCAACCAGGGGTTGGGTAAGGCCTGGGACGACCAATCAGGCAATGCCAACAGCAGGGCGGATGTGACTTGGAGTCCATCGGTCGTGCCAAGCGCAAATCCCTGCTGGACACTGCTGAGCTGGGAAATGTAGGTCGGAGTTACACCCGACCACAAAAAGGTTTTTTGGCGGAGGACAGGTCCGGTAGTGATGTCAGCCATGGAAAGAGGCGGTCAACCGGACCAAAGAGGGGTCTCAAGCAAAACGACGTGGGGACCCAGCAAACAGCAAAAGATCGACCCCCACTCCGTGGTGGGGGAATTTTAGGAGCTCAGCGACCGACCGTATCCAAGATCAACCCAACTGGGTAATCCCACCCCACAGCACAGCCACATCGGAGTAGCGGTTCGCCAAAGGCGACACGAGGCTCCCGCTCTGGCCAATGACATCGAGGCTCGAATTGAGCTGGCTGCTGCTCACCCCAACCAAGGTGGCCAGGTGGGCTGTTCCCAACTCCACCTTCGTGCCGCCTGCCACGTTGGTGAACACAGGCTGATTGCTGCCCACGAGGGCACCGCCGCCGAACACCAACTTGTCAACACGAGGTTGGAAGTCGGTCACCACATTGGCTGCACCACCACGCCAGGCGCCATCGGCCAACACAAAGCGGTCGGCTCCCGCTCCGCCCTGCAGCACGTTGCCACCGCCTAGAGCCACCAGAAGATCATCGCCGCTACCACCCGCCAGCACGTTGTTGACACCACCCACCAAGGTGTCGTTGCCGGCTCCACCACTGAGATTCGCCAGGGCGGTCGATGAACCGATCAGCACATCAACGTCGCCGCCACCCAGTAGACGACCTCCCTGCGGGGCGGATAGCACGTCCGCACCGGCAAATCCGTAGGCGCTCTGCCTGCCCTCAACAGAACTGCTCAAACGCACCGCGTCCTCCCCAGCGCCGCCATGGACCTGCAGGGGCTTGAGCTGGACGCCTTGCAGCGCCAGGTCGCCGCCCGCGGCATCGAGACGAACCACAGAAGGACGCAGGGTGGAGACGGCCGTGGGGGCCACCAGGGTGAAGGGCCGCTCCGTTGTGGTGGCCACCAGACCGGCGGCATCGATGGCACGCACTTCGACGCTGCCGTTGCTGCTGCCCTGGAAACGAATCGCGCCGAGGGCTGCCTGCAGCTTGGCAGGATCGAGGGCGGCACCAGTCGTGGAAGCCGTGATAACGATGCGTGCCCCACCGGAGAGGATCTGGGCTTGCATGCCGACAGGCACCTGGGTGGGATCGAGCTGGAGGGTGCTTCCGCCCTTCACGTCGATCTCGGCCTGGCGGATGGGTGCATCGGTTTGGGCCAGGCGCAGGCCCGCACCCAACAGACTGGTCTGGCCGCTGATCGCATGCAGGCGGCTGTTGGATGCGCGCAGGTCCGGGGTGAGCCTGAGGCTGACACCGGCAAGAAGAGGATTGCTGCGCAGGTCGCTCACCTCGGTGTTGCGATCAAACGCCACCTGGACGCTGCCGTTGTTCACGAGCAGCTGATCCAGACCCACCTGGAAATCGCGGATGAGATCGGGCTGGCTGCCGACCTGGGCTGGCTGGGTTCTGTTGATCACGAAGACATCAGCACCGATGCCACCGCTAATGGTGTTGGAGCGCCCACCCAGATTGGTGATGGTGTCGGGGGAAGAGCTGAGTTCCAGCAAGCCATTACCACCGGCCTCGATGCTCAGACCACCGGCCGGCCTAAGCACCAGCACCCGCTCGCTGGTGTTGAGGTTGAGGCCGAGACCGGCGGGCAGCTGCTCGAGAATCGAACCGTTGGAGCGGGAATCGAGAACCGCCTGGGTGCTGCCGAGCTCGAAGCCAGAGGCATCGAGCTTGATCCGGCGGCCCGGATTGAACACCGCGGTGGAGGGCTGGGTTGCGGCCAGCTTGTTGTCCTGAACAATGCTGATGCTGAGCGTAGAGGCCGCGTCGGCAACCACGGTCTCACTGGACCACTGGGGCAGTTTGGTAAGGGGGTTGAACCCATCCAGGAATTGGAAGCTCCCGATCGCTTCATCGGCGGTGAGGGTGAGATCCAGGAAACCGCGGCGGTTGAGATCGGCATACTTGAGCCCGTTCACATAGCCCATGAACACCCCATCGAGGCCATCCACGGCGGGGTATTTCGAGCGGATGTAGAGATCGGCTCCGGGCAGATACTTTTCCAGACCTGGTGACGTAACCCCGGGGGTAGCGAATTCCAGGCCGGCCACGGTGCCGGCGGGTTTGCTGCCGGAGCTCATGGTGTCGAGCACCCCGGCCCAGGCGTTGTGGGTATCGCCGGCGAGGCTCAGCAGGCGCTTGCCCAAGGCAAGGGCCGTCTGCAGGATGGTTTCACGCTCCACGCCGTAGCCATCCCACGCGTCGAGGTTGTAGGGAATCTTGCCGGCTTCGGAGAACAGGGCCTGCTCGGCGGCCGGGAGGCTGGAGAACGGGGTGCCTGTGGCGAGTTTCTGCAGCGGTGCTGCGTACTTGTCGAGGAGAGCCGTGTTGCCTGCATCGAGCAGGAGTTCCGCCGGCACGGCCATCGACTGCATCAGAACTTGCTGGCCGAGCACCTGCCAGGAGGCTGAGGACGTAGCCATCTGCTGCTGCAGCCAGGCCAGCTGGTTATCGCCGATCAGGTCGCGGCTGGGGTCACCCCAGGCCTGCTGCACGGTGGCAAAAACCAATTCCTGGGTAACCAGGGGAGCCAGCGCTGCCCCGAAGGCCGGGAATCCGGCGGCGCTGGAGGGTGGCGTGATCCCGGCCTTTCCGGCGTAGCTGGCAACAAGTGCCGGATCGGACAGGATCGCGCCGATGCGGGCCTGCACCGTTGCCGCATCGGGATAGTCCAGTTGCTGATCCCTTGCCGTAAGGCGGGTTTCGAGCACATGCAGGGCCAGCACATCGCCGAAGTTGAAGGAGCGGTAGCCCTGGGTGAGGGGCGAGAGCGCGTTAGCGCCATCGCTGGCCTGGCGCTGACCGGGTTCGCGAATCGGCAGCCACTCGTGAAAAGCCTTGAGGGCGGCATCGCGCCGCTCGATCCAATCGCCTTCCGTAGCGCCCTGGTGGTTTTCAGCGCCACCGGCCCAGCTGTCGTTAGCGGTTTCGTGGTCGTCCCAGATGGCGATCAGTGGTGCGGTGGCCCGCAGGTCCTGCAGGTTCAGATCGGTGTGGTACTGGGCATAGCGCTGGCGGTAGTCGTCAAGGCTGACGATCTCTCGATTCGGCAGGAAGCCTCTTGTGCCCGCCGCACCCTCAGCCGCTCCATAGCCACCAGGCCCATATTCGTAGATGTAATCACCCAAGAAGACCAGAGCGTCATAGGGGTTAACGGCATCAATAGCGGCGGCCTTGCCGTAGGCCGTGAACTGCTCTGCAGCGGTGTAGTTGGCACAAGAGAACACTGCCAACCGCACCAGATCGTCTTCCACCGGCAGGGTCTTGGTTTCACCCACCGTCGAGACCAGGTCACCGACGCGGAAGCGGTAGTAATAGGAGGTGTCAGCGTTAAGGCCATCGGCTTCAACCTTCACGGTCCAGTCGCGGGCTGCGCTGGTGCTAAAGCTGCCGCTATCGACGAATGAGCCAGGCTCAAATCCTGGGCTGCGCGACGCTTCCCAGGCCACATCAATCAGTCCGCTGAATCCTGCGGATGGCGTGATCCGGGTCCAGAGGATCACCGAATCGGCATAGGGATCGCCAGAGGCGACACCGTGGCTGAAGGAGAGGCCGCTAGGGGTTGCTCGCCCCAGATCCAGGTCGAGCAGCAGGGGATCGTGATCGGACGTGCGATAGGGATCGGCAAGGTAGAAATCCCGAGCGGAGGCACTGCCGTTGCTGTTGGTGTCGCGGTTGTAATCGCGGAAGGCACCCTCGGCGGCGTTGATGGCCCAGTCCTGGGCAGCCGTTACCTGGGACACCAGGGAGGGCGAGATCAGCATGTGATCCAACGCTCCGCTCATATCTACCGGGTTGTAGTAGGCGTAGCTGCTGGGCGGCTGGGCGCTGAAACTGGGCAGCACGTTGCGGTAACCCGCCTGCTCAAGCCGCTGGATCGGATCCTCTTCTGCGTAGGCGTTGAGATCGCCGAGGATCACCCAATCGCGGTCGGTATTGCCGGTGGGATTGGTGGCAATCCACTCCAGCAATTTGCCCGCTGCCGCAGTGCGGGTGGCATTGAAGCCAGACTGACCATCCCGTTGATCGAGGTCTAGGCCCGTGGCCCCATCAGCTCCCTTCGACTTGAGGTGGTTGACCACCACATTCACGAGTTCACCGCTGGCCAGTTCCCGGAAGGCCTGGGCCAGGGCTGGACGGTTCTTAGGGGTGCCCGTGGAGAGGGGATCCACAAAGGCAGCCGTCCCCAGCACCTGGACGGCGCCACTGGGGGCCACGGCCTGGTTGTTGTAGAGAAGACCCACCTTGATGGCATCCGTGCCGATCAGAGCCGTGGGCACAAAGCTGTAAGCGCGGCCCGAGCCAACGGGCAAAGCAGCGTTGAGCCGCTGGGTGATCAGGGCCAGGGTGGCATCGTCGGCGTCGTTCTCGAGTTCCATCAGGCCGATCACATCGGCCTGCAGACCCACCAGGGCGGCGCTGAGCTTGCTGAGTTGGCGCTCGAGTTCCTCGGAAGTGTTCGCGCCGCGAGGGGCCAGGCCGGTGTCGGTCAGTAGGCCCCCGGCATTGAGGCTGGTGAAGGTGTTGAGCACGTTGAAGCTGGCCAGCCGGAGCTGACCAGCCGGGGCGGGGGCCGGCGCAGCGGGGCGGGGGTTGTCGATGCCGACGGTCAGGGGCGCCGTGGGATGCAGCCGGTACTTGCTGAAGTCGTAGGCGAGCACACCTTCGGCGGCGGTGATTGTGTCGCCCCGGCGCAGCAGCTGGTCGCGCACGGGTGCCGCTGGCGTGGCTGCACTCGCAGGGCGGTAGCTGCTGTTGCTGCCATCGTCGAGCACTAGCTCCCTCAGGGCCGTGGCCTGCTCTGCGGCGTAGGCGGCCGGGCCAGGCTCCATCACGTTGGTGGGCTGGATAGGCAGACCGCCGGCACTCAGCTCCAGTTCGCCATAACGGAACTGGCCGTAGAGACCATTCACCGCGAGGGTTTCCGGGAAGCGCACCCACATGCCCTCGTAGGGCTCGAGGTCTGCAGAGGTGCTGCGCTGGGCCAGCAGATCGGGGATGTCGACCCGTCGGGTGTCAGCCAAACGGCCCTGGGCCTCCACGGTCAGGGCCGTAACGGTGGTGATCGCCGTCTGGCCGAAACGCTCGCCAACGGTGCCGTTCAAGAGCACGCGGTCGCCGAGGGAAACATTGGCGTTGCCACCAGAAAGGGGATAGGTCACATACAGACCCTCTGAGGTGAGGGCGCTGTTATCCCAATTGGCAGTCTCCTCCTGCAGGTAGAAACCACCCAGCTCACCACTGAGCTGAAAATCACCGACCACCACAGCCCGTAGCGTTACGGGTTGGTTCAGCAGGGGGCTGGCGCTGCCACTGCCCTGAACCGCCGAAATCAAGGACACGCGATCGTTGTCGTCGATCACGACATCAGCCCGGCCTGCCGTTGCCGAAACCAGGTAGCCGTTGGGTGCCCCCAGCTGAACCCGGAGGGTCTCACGCCCCTCGTCGAGGGTGTCGTCAGCAACAGCAATGGACAATTCCACACTGCTGGCGCCGGCAGGAATCGTGACCACGCTCGGCAACGTGGGGCTGAAGTCTGCTGCCACCGCATAGGCAGCGCCAGTTGCAAGTGTGATTGGCACCTGCAGCTCTGCAGCGGTGCTCCCCGTGCGGCTGATGCGGAGAGTTGCTTGATCTCCAAATTCACTGGCCAGGGCGTCACTGGCCTGGATGGCCACTTCGGGCTGGGTGGGGGGCTGGGCGGTGGGCTGGCCGACCGTGATCGTCAGATCATCGATCGCCAGGCCGTGGTCGTTGCCAGAGTCGTTGGTCTCGATCCAGCGGAGCCAAAGGTTGGAGCCTGCCGCCCAAGGACTCGCCGAAAGGTCGAGGCTGCCGCCAAGGTTGGTTACCCGGCCTGCCGTGTTGCCATCCACAGCTGCTGACGAAGGCGTAGTAGCAGGGGGTGTAGGAGGGGGTGAAACGACCGGGGACGACCAGTTGAAGCTGCCGCCGGGGGCCGTCCAGGTGGGCACCTGCTCGAAGCTGGCGCCGTACCCGTATTCCAGCACCATCGGCTGGGCAGAGGTGTTGCCGCCATTGCGCCACTGCTCACCATTGAAGGCAACATTGATGCCAGTTACAGCCGCACCGGTGGTGTTGGTGAGGGCGAGGGCGAACCAACCGGCTACAGAGCCAGAAGCAACGCTTGGTGCTGGACTGGGACCCGAAAAATAAGCACCTCCTGAAGCGACGCCTCCAAGGGCACGGTCAGAACTGGCGCTAGCTCCATAACTAATGAAGGAGCCTGAGTTGGATGAACCGGTATCAGCGTTGTAGGTCGTGATCGCGACCGGGGCGGTGGCGGGCTGGCGGAGCAGATGCCAGCCCGGCAGGGTCACGTCGTTGCTCCAGGCATTGGAACTGCCTGTCGCAGCCAGGCCATCGAAGTTCTGGCTGTAACTGCCGGTGAATGCAATGGCCATGGTTCAAGTTGCGAGATCGGTGAGGAGGTGAATGGATCCGACGAAAACGCCGCTCAAACCAGGCTGTTGACCGCCAGCTGCAGCACGGCCACATCGGAGTAGCGGTTCGCCAAAGGCGACACGAGGCTCCCGCTCTGGCCAATGACATCGAGGCTCGAATTGAGCTGGCTGCTGCTCACCCCAACCAAGGTGGCCAGGTGGGCTGTTCCCAACTCCACCTTCGTGCCGCCTGCCACGTTGGTGAACACAGGCTGATTGCTGCCCACGAGGGCACCGCCGCCGAACACCAACTTGTCAACACGAGGTTGGAAGTCGGTCACCACATTGGCTGCACCACCACGCCAGGCGCCATCGGCCAACACAAAGCGGTCGGCTCCCGCTCCGCCCTGCAGCACGTTGCCACCGCCTAGAGCCACCAGAAGATCATCGCCGCTACCACCCGCCAGCACGTTGTTGACACCACCCACCAAGGTGTCGTTGCCGGCTCCACCACTGAGATTCGCCAGGGCGGTCGATGAACCGATCAGCACATCAACGTCGCCGCCACCCAGTAGACGACCTCCCTGCGGGGCGGATAGCACGTCCGCACCGGCAAATCCGTAGGCGCTCTGCCTGCCCTCAACAGAACTGCTCAAACGCACCGCGTCCTCCCCAGCGCCGCCATGGACCTGCAGGGGCTTGAGCTGGACGCCTTGCAGCGCCAGGTCGCCGCCCGCGGCATCGAGACGAACCACAGAAGGACGCAGGGTGGAGACGGCCGTGGGGGCCACCAGGGTGAAGGGCCGCTCCGTTGTGGTGGCCACCAGACCGGCGGCATCGATGGCACGCACTTCGACGCTGCCGTTGCTGCTGCCCTGGAAACGAATCGCGCCGAGGGCTGCCTGCAGTTTGGAGGGATCGAGGGCGGCACCAGTCGTGGAAGCCGTGATAACGATGCGTGCCCCACCGGAGAGGATCTGGGCTTGCATGCCGGCAGGCACCTGGGTGAGATCGAGCTGGAGGGTGCTACCGCCCTTCACGTCGATCTCGGCCTGGCGAATGGAAGCATCGGTTTGGGCCAGGCGCAGGCCCGCCCCCAACAGACTGGTCTGGCCGCTGATCGCATGCAGGCGGCTGGCCGAGGCACGCAGATAAGGGGTGAGCTGGAGGCTGACGCCAGCGAGCTGGGGATTACCGCGTAGTTCGCTCACCTCGGTGTTCCGGTCAAACACCTTCTGACCGCTGGCCGTGTTCACCACCAATTGATCCAGACCCACCTGGAAATCGCGAATCACATCGTTCCGGATCCCTGAAACCGCAGGCTCCTGCTCATTGATCTCAAAAACATCCGGGCCAATGCCGCCTGTCACGGTGTTCCCTTGCCCACCCAGGTTGGTGATGGTGTCGGAGGAGGGGCTGAGGTCCAGCAAGCCATTAGCACCAGCGTCAATGGTTAGGCCACCGGCCGGCCTCAACACACTCACGCGGTCAGTGGTGCTGAGGTTGAGATCGATACCTGAGGACAACTGCTCAAGGATTGAACCGTTGGAGCGGGAGTCCAACACGGCGTAGGCACTGCCCAGGCCGAAACCGGAGGCATCAAACTTGACCGGACGACCTGGATTGAATACCAAGGACGGTGCAAGCGATGCGTCCAGCGTGACCTGTTCCAATGAGATCGCAGGATTACTGCGCAGAGCCAGGTTCAGCAAGCGCAGATCCTGGGATGCGGGGGTATCGGCCCGGTTGTAGGCAAGGGAGGCAGTGCCGTAATTGGCCTTCAGGTACTCGGCCAGGGCGTCCTGCTCCGTGCCATCGCCGGCGAAGCGGGCAGCACCAGTCAAGGCAGCATCGGCCTTGAACAGATCCACCCGGTTGGATGGACCCGCGACGTTCTGGACAGCATCGGTGGGGAAGGGGTAGCCATCGCCGCCAGCAGCCAAGAAGTTGAGCGTCACCATCCGGAAACTGCGGGCCTGATCACCCACGGGGATTCCATCGCGCACCAACACATCCAGATCATTGCCCTTGCTGTCCTGGATAACGAGGTTGAGGATGCGGCTTCCGGCGGCTTTGCTTAGGTCGTAGCTGAACTGGACACCGCTCACCTGGGGGAACCGGCCCTGGCCGGCACCGAGGGCGATGCCGTGCTCCAGCAGCTCCTTGAGCTTGGTGACCGACACGGTCACAAGGGAAAGGGTGTTGTTGAAGCGCAGGGAGTTTTCGATGTCGAGGGTGGAAACGCCGCCCTCGGGCTTGCCGGCCGAGGCGTTGGCTTCGGTGGCCTCCTTGGCGCCAGTGACCACATCGATCGAACCAATCTGGGAGCGAATGCCGCCGCCGTTCTTGAGCGACAACACGACGGTGGGATCGATCTTGCGGGCGTAGGCCAGGTTGGCGTCGGCCGTCAGGTTTCCGAGGTTCGTTTCCTGGCCGCGCACCAGGGCACGCTCGCCCTCGAGATAGACCGAGCTGAAGCCCCAGACCTGGCCATCTTTGACATTGATCACCGATTGCACAGCGTCGGTGAGGTCCTGGACGTTCTCGGCTTTGGTACCTTCGGCGAAGGCGGTTGTGGGCAGTTGGGCCTCGGTGACATTCCAGGCCTTGGCCACGTTGGCGGCGGTGGCGGCATAGGCACCACTCACTAGTGGATCCACGCTGGATGGAATGATGTGACCCTGGGCATCAAAGTCGACTACCAGGCGGCCCAGGTAGGTGTACTCATTGTCGGTGTTGACAATCAGTGTGGCATTGCCATCTTTGCCCTGGGTAAGCAGGGGATAGGTATCGGCGAAGTCGGGGCCATGGCCCGGGAAGGCCACGGCCTGATCATTGCCGTCGCCCAGGCGGGTGTTGGAGCCGGCCGCCAGGATGATGTCCACCCCGCGCAGCAGCGGCGCCAGGGCTTTCTCATTGCCGATCTGCTGCAGGTGGGACATCAGGATCACCTTGTTCACCCCCTGGGAGATGAGGTCATCGATCACTGGCTGCAGCTGGCTGGCCAGCAGGGCCATGTCATCGCGCTCTGAGCCGTCGCCGGTAAAGCCCTTCACTTCCACCCCACCGGTGGAGCTGATCTGCTCGATGACCTGGGTGGTAGCACCCACCAGACCGATCTTCTCGCCGTTCTTGGTGACCACGGCCGAGGGCACGATCTTGCCCTTCTGGGAAGCAGCTTCCTCGAGGCCTGCCGTGGCGGCGGTATTGGTGAAACGGCTACTCAGATCAGCATCGCCACTGAAGTCAAGGTTTGCCGACAGATAAGGGAATTGGGCACCCACCCAGCCGGAGGCTGGCGTGAAGGTGTCCCGGAACACCCGCGAACCCAGGTCAAATTCGTGGTTGCCGATGGTGGAGGCCTCCACACCGAGCAGGTTGTGGATGGCGATGTCCACCGCGCCGATCGGATGGTTAGTGCCGGCGGCGTAGCTGATGGTGGAGCCGGTTACGGCATTGAGCTCATCGCGCACACTGAAGTCTGTGCCGCCGTTGAGGAAAGGACTGGGGATGAAGTTGTCGCCCCCGGCCAGGATAAGGGTGTTGGCATAGGTGTTGTCATAGCCGTCAACCAGGCCTGCCAGATAGGGGGCAGTCTGCGAGGCCAACAATCCTGCCTCACCATCGGCGATGTGCAACAACTGCAGGGTGTAACGGGGCGGTATCGGCAGATCCATGTTGAACATGAATAGCTGACCACCATAATCAGATTTAGTTGACTCTACAGCACCAGCAGACTCACCAGGCTGCTGCACAACGCCGATAAAAGTGTGTTCTGCAAGCGGCAGACTTTGCTCAATTGCCTGGACCGCACCACCGGTCAATTCAGATTGGGTATAAAAAGTGCCATCCTCTTTCTTGGCAACCAGTGCTGTTACATTCCAGCTACCAGAGAATTCTGAACCCGAAGACACTTCATAGGTGCCACCGTAGGCAGAAGCGCCGGCGAGGGCGCGTGGATTCTTGTTTCCGCCTGCCTGTGCCAGGAAATAACCGGTCGCGCTGGGCTCAACATCCAACGTTGTTTCGTCAATTAAGAGTGCGAATTTGCGTTCACCATAATCATTACCGGAATCCTCATCAACGATCAAAACGTTGGCATCAGATGACCTGGCCCAGAGCAAACCATCCGGAGCAACCATCTGATATTTCTTGGCTTCAATATGCTGAGCTGCGGTCGCCCCCGAGGGGTTACCAGTTGCGTTGTAATGACCGACACCCTTATCTGCCACATCAACCGTTAATGCACCATTGACGCCGGCAAGAATGCGAGTGACATCTGCAGACAGAAAATCTGGTAACTTGTTGTTATCTAAATCATTTTGAGTTAAATCACCAATCATATTGGTGAATTCAACACCTAGCAGCGCGCCAGCGTTTGTGTGGTTCTGAACATAACGAAACTTGGTGGGATCTGGGTCAACGGCTGGATGCTCAACCTTGGTATTGCTATTAAAATAGGTATAACCAACAGGCTGTTTGTTGGGCTCGGCGACGTTGTTTACATTATCACCATCCTGCGCCCACCGCAGCACTTCCGTATCAATAACTGCCTCTGGAGTGTCGAAGCCATTCCAGCGGAAATCAGTGGGGTAATAGCGAGCTGAAAAATTAGATGGAGCTCCAGCATTGGTGAGGTAGCTATCCAGCATCTGCGAGTCAGCATTGACACTGGTGATGCCCAATTGAGAATAGGTAGATGCATTTGCAGCCATGCCATAGAGCTGACCGTAAAGGAGGCCATTACGAGCCAGGAACTTATCTCGTTCGCTGAAATTAACGCTCGCTTGGTCAACAACATTACCACTTGCATCAAGGCCCTTGCGACCCACATAAACTTTCATGGGGGCGGGATTAATATCATGATTGTAACCTGAGGCCACAACCACTACGTAATCTTTATGGCCTGAATTCATTGGCATGAGCTTTTCATAGCCGCTTTGCCCAAGGGCAGGCACTGTGTAGGCAACTTCATTCTTGATGTCGACAACCATGGAGGCGAGGCCCATGGTGGTGTTGGCCACATCAAAACCCTTTAGGGGCCCTGCTCCATCAGGATCGGCAAACATCCGTTCACCGATATTCCACTCTTCTGCCATAAACCAGACGTCATCTGCCATACCGATCCCGGTTCCGTACTTGTTGGCCTGCTCGTACCAGGAACCGCAGAAGGAATGGAAGAAGAAATCGCCTTCTGTCAGGGCTCTAGTGGGTGTAAATTCAATCAACGTGCCATCAGGCTTGGTTTGGTTGCCCCATTTACCAGCCAGATCTATAGATGAAGTGGTTTTGTTGTCAACTTCCTTGCCAAACACATTATAAACCTTGTCAAACAGATGCCCAGAGCCCTCAAACATCATGCTGGCGGACTCGTCATTGTCAAGGAAGCTGGCAAACTTCGAACGATCATAGTCGATATAATGAATGTGCGAACCGGTGAACTTAACACCACTTTCCATCTCCCAGCCATAGGTCTCATTTGACATGGTCGCATATGATTCCGATTGGTATGCAACTCGGATCGTGTCATTGTCCTTCAGCCAGGCTGCATTGCCATCTGGATAACCAGTTAGGGCCTTATTGGTAACAGGATCCACTTCACCAACGGTTGCCAAGGCCTTAAAGCTGGCGTATGGAAAATCTGTGTCACCGCTTTGGCCATCCAGTCTTTCACTGAGATCATTAGCTGTGCTGGCCTCAGGAATGAGAGCTGTTACTTCACCGATCTTCCTGATGACAGGTCCCGGTGTCGTGATGCTTGAGACTGAGACTGTATCGTTTCCTTCACTTGTAGCAATCAAACGAGGAAACTCGTTCGCTGTGGTGAGGAAGGTGATGCCCTCCACCCGCTGAGCGCCAGGGAAGATGACCGGTTCAACGGCTACTGGGGCATAGGGGTTGGACACATCAAAGATGGCCGCCATGCTGGTTGTGGTGCGCTCCAGACCCACAAAGGCGTAGGTGCGGCCGTTGAAGTTGAACACCTCCACCATCTCCGGCTCCACACCCTTGTCATCTTCACGGCTGTTGATCGGGTAGATGCCTTTGCTGTTGGCCAACTCCTCGAGCGCGGCGCCGGAGTCGAACACCACATTGCCCTTTGAATCGAATATCCGCAGTGAACGGGAACCGAGGGCGTAGGCCTGATCCACGATGCCGTCACCATCGAGATCACCGGTGTTGGTGAAGATATTGAGCCTCTGAGCATTGGTGGCCAACAGTCCGGCTTTCTGGGCAGCAGTAGCTGAAGCGGCAGCCGTCAGCAGGGTGGAAACAATTGACGTTTCATCGGGAGCGAGAAAGTCGTTACGATCATCACCTTCACCGGCAGCCAAAATAAATGTTTCGCTGTTGTAGGTAATGGTTGCCAGACCGTCAGGCATCACCAAACCATAAACATCGTGGTTTGTTGCGGGTTGATAGCCAGCCACATAACCAGTCACGCCAGAAGTAGCAGCATTCTCTGTATCCAGTGCCGGGTTGCTGAAGTTCACCACGGTGAAGGCATTGCCATTGGCGCCCTCAGTGCCGAAGTCGTTGTCGTAGTTGATGACGATTGAGCCGTCGTCGCGCAGGGTTAGGCCTTCGGGCTTGTCGTAGGCGAGGCTGCCGCCCACCGAAGGCAGGTTGAACAGCTCCACCTTGTTGACGAGCTTGATGCCAGCGGCTGACAGGCGATCGGCGCTGGAGGCGGCATAGACGCCATTCACCAAGGTGAGTCTGTTGTCGAGCAACTCGGGGCTGGCCACGCCGATAGCGTCAGCCCAGGTGGCTGTACCGGCAGGTGAAGCCTTTGCTGTCACCATCACGCTCAGCTCGCCCATCTCCACCTGGCTGGTGGGAGTGGCGACTGCTTTGTGGATCTGATCGGCGATCAGGAAGTAGCTGTACTTGGTTGTGTCGTAACCGCTGACACCCGTCAGGTAGCTGCTGATATCAACGATGCCTGACGACTCTTCGTCGATGGTGACGTTGCCCGTGCCTGAAACGGTGCCGCTGAACAGGGCAGGGTTGTGCTGGGCCAGCTCCACCAGGGTGTCGGTGGAGGGGTTGTAACGCCAGATTTTGGCGAGGCGGGAGTTAGTGCCGGGGTCTTCCTGCAGCAGGATCGAGCCGTCATCGGCCACGGTCATGTTGTCGAGCATCACCTGCCCTTCGCTGCCGTTGAGCAGCATCTTCACGGTGCCACCCAGCTCCGGATTGGCGGGGTTGGTGAACTCCAGAGCCCACAGGCGGCTGGCATTGTTGGGAGCGGTTGTGGAAGCGGTGGTAACGAAGTAGAAACTCTTGCCGTCCTTGCTCCAGGCACCATCTTCCGGCCGCAGCCAGTTGGTCACACCGGCCGTGATGCTCTCGCTATTGAGCGTGGCGCCGGTCTTGGCTTTGACATCGCCCAGATTCACCAACTCAAAGGTGCCGACGCCGTTGGTCAGGCCGAGGCCGGTGGCATTGGGGCTGGCCAGGTCGCCCACCTCGGTGTTGGTGGTGCCAGTGGAGTTGACGCGGACGCCGTAGGTGATGCCACCGGCGAGGCCGGCCTGCTGGATGGCGTTGCCAGTGGTGGCTTTGTTGCCGACGTAGACGTAGACCTGACCGTTGGTGCTGGTGTCATCAAGGCTGGCGACAACGGTTTTGTTCTGGGCCAGGGGATTGGCCACCACGTTCTCGAACGAAAGGTTGCCCAGGCTCGGCACCTCATAAACCTTGCCGGCATCACTGCCGTCGAGCACGTGGGCAAAGGCACGGCCTTCAGCTCCGGATTCCTCGCCGGACAGGAAGATGCGACCCGCGTAGCCAGTGGTGCCGTTGCGGAAGGCGGTGGCGGCGGCCAGGTCGGCCGAGCAGAAGCGGTTGAACGCAGTGGTGGCGCCACTGGTCCAGCTGGTGCCGTCGGCACTGGCCAGGAACAGATTGTCGGCAGAGGAGAGGAAGTCCTTGCCACTCAAAACGCTCAGCGTCGCCTTGTCGATGGTGAGGTCAGACACATAGGCGCCCTTGGAGCCATGGGCCCGCACATCGCCGGCGGTGTCACGAAGTTCATGGGTCACCAGCACCCGCAGGGTGCCGTCACCGTTGTCGGTAACGCCAATGCCATCGGGGATGCCATTGAACCGGTAGCCGTTGTTGCCTTGCTCACCCGCATCAATCACCTCGCGGAACACCGCGCGGCCTTCCGTTCCCACCAGGAACGTCTGGGCGGGCAGGGCCGTTTCGGGAACGATCTGCTGCTTGGCATCGGCCTTAGCAGTGGCCATCACGCTCAGCTCGCCCATCTCCACCTGGCTGGTGGGAGTGGCGACTGCTTTGTGGATCTGATCGGCGATCAGGAAGTAGCTGTACTTGGTTGTGTCGTAACCGCTGACACCCGTCAGGTAGCTGCTGATATCAACGATGCCTGACGACTCTTCGTCGATGGTGACGTTGCCCGTGCCTGAAACGGTGCCGCTGAACAGGGCAGGGTTGTGCTGGGCCAGCTCCACCAGGGTGTCGGTGGAGGGGTTGTAACGCCAGATTTTGGCGAGGCGGGAGTTAGTGCCGGGGTCTTCCTGCAGCAGGATCGAGCCGTCATCGGCCACGGTCATGTTGTCGAGCATCACCTGCCCTTCGCTGCCGTTGAGCAGCATCTTCACGGTGCCACCCAGCTCCGGATTGGCGGGGTTGGTGAACTCCAGAGCCCACAGGCGGCTGGCATTGTTGGGAGCGGTTGTGGAAGCGGTGGTAACGAAGTAGAAACTCTTGCCGTCCTTGCTCCAGGCACCATCTTCCGGCCGCAGCCAGTTGGTCACACCGGCCGTGATGCTCTCGCTATTGAGCGTGGCGCCGGTCTTGGCTTTGACATCGCCCAGATTCACCAACTCAAAGGTGCCGACGCCGTTGGTCAGGCCGAGGCCGGTGGCATTGGGGCTGGCCAGGTCGCCCACCTCGGTGTTGGTGGTGCCAGTGGAGTTGACGCGGACGCCGTAGGTGATGCCACCGGCGAGGCCGGCCTGCTGGATGGCGTTGCCAGTGGTGGCTTTGTTGCCGACGTAGACGTAGACCTGACCGTTGGTGCTGGTGTCATCAAGGCTGGCGACAACGGTTTTGTTCTGGGCCAGGGGATTGGCCACCACGTTCTCGAACGAAAGGTTGCCCAGGCTCGGCACCTCATAAACCTTGCCGGCATCACTGCCGTCGAGCACGTGGGCAAAGGCACGGCCTTCAGCTCCGGATTCCTCGCCGGACAGGAAGATGCGACCCGCGTAGCCAGTGGTGCCGTTGCGGAAGGCGGTGGCGGCGGCCAGGTCGGCCGAGCAGAAGCGGTTGAACGCAGTGGTGGCGCCACTGGTCCAGCTGGTGCCGTCGGCACTGGCCAGGAACAGATTGTCGGCAGAGGAGAGGAAGTCCTTGCCACTCAAAACGCTCAGCGTCGCCTTGTCGATGGTGAGGTCAGACACATAGGCGCCCTTGGAGCCATGGGCCCGCACATCGCCGGCGGTGTCACGAAGTTCATGGGTCACCAGCACCCGCAGGGTGCCGTCACCGTTGTCGGTAACGCCAATGCCATCGGGGATGCCATTGAACCGGTAGCCGTTGTTGCCTTGCTCACCCGCATCAATCACCTCGCGGAACACCGCGCGGCCTTCCGTTCCCACCAGGAACGTCTGGGCGGGCAGGGCCGTTTCGCTCACCTGTGTGCCCAAGGTGAGGGGCAGGGTGTTGGTGGCACCGCGCAGATCCACCTCGTAGACGCTCTTGAATCCGTTCAGGGTCCGGCTGCTGTCGCGCTCCATCACCAGGAACACATTGCGGGCCGCGTCATAGGCAACATCGCCGATCTTGTCCTGGCCGGCGCGGCCACTCAGCTGATAGAGGTGCTCTTTAACAGGGGTGCCGGTGGCGGGATCGATCGCCAAAATCCGGGTGATCTGCGAGAGGCTGCGCTCTGCAACGCCGTCGCCGTTGCTGTCCACATCCATGGGGCTCTGCACAAAGGCATAGAGCAGGCCATCCTTGGAGTTGAAGGCCATGCCTTCGATGCCGCGGTTGCTCTGGCGGGTGCCATAGATGGCCGGCAGGCTATCGATCGTTTCGGCGCCGATCACATTGCCGTGCTGGGCCTGCAGCTGGGCTTTTTGGCCAGCCGGGATAAAGCGCTGGATCAGATTTCCAGTGGTGAAATCAAAGATGGAAATCTGGCCGCGGTATTCATCGCCAACGGCGAAGACTTTGCGGGAGGTGCCGCCGATGGTGGCGGTGAAAACAGAAACGGTTTCTGAATCAATGCCGAAGGGGTCGTAGGCAAGGTTCTGGTTCGCCGTATCGATGGGGATATCGTCTTTTCCTTGCAGCTGCGGCAGACCAGTCAGGGCAGTGCCGTCAGCGCGCTTCAGACCAATCTTGCCCAGCTCGGTTACGGCGCCAGTGGCGCGGTCCATGCCCAGCTTGTAGATGGTGGGCTGGAAGTCTGGATCGAGAAACTGCCGCTTGCCTTCAAACAGCGCCCCATTGGGACCCCGATCGGTCACCGAGTAATAAATGTCGCGCGTTGCGCTGCCGACGGTTTCGGTGCCAGCGAAGAACAGACCGGAGAGACCGCCAGCCTGAACGCCAGAGGGGAGGTTCTGGTTACCAGCTGCGTAGGAAAGGGTGTAGGAGTAGTTCTGGGCGCTGGCGGTGCCGCGATCCCAGTCCTGGATGCCAGCGGAAAAGATCGAGGTGATCTTCGGGGTGGTGGTGCTGATGTCCAGCACGGCGATGGCGTTGTTTTCCTGCAACGACACATAGGCCGTGTTGCCATCGGCGGTGATCGCGATCGCCTCGGGCTCGATGTCCTGGGCCAGGGTGGTGGTCACCCCGGCTTTGCCGGTGATGCGAATGCCGCGGTTGCTCAGCTCGGCCTTGCGGTTGTTCCAGGCACTGAAGTCGACGGTCTGCACCTGGGGCTGGCCAGGCACCACGGGCGTCGTGGCCAGATAGCCGCTGGTGTCGATCAGGGAGATCGAACCCACCGGATCAATGGTGTAGTCGGAGTTCGGCTCGCCTTCGTTTGTGAGCAGCAGCTTCTTGCCATCGCTGCTGAACTTCACCATGTCGGGCAAAGCGCCGACGGTGACGGTGCTGATGTGAACCGGCAGCTCGGGATTGGTTAGGTCATAGAACTGAACAAAGCCGTTGTCGGTCTTGACGCTGTTCTGCACAGCAACGGCCAGGAGCTTGCCGTACACAGCGGCGCTCTGCAGGGTCTGGCTGCTGTCGGCCGGGGTGGCCTTGGCAACGGCCACCGGGGCAGCAGGGTTGCGCAGGTCGCTGACCACGATGGCGCCGGAGCCGCCACCCACGGTGTAGAGGTAGCCGCTGGCGGGGTTGAAGGCAGAGATCTCGGCGTTGGCCCCGAGGGCTGAAACGTTGATCGCGCCATTGACGGCGGCAACGGAGGGATTCAGCGAAGTGAAAATTAGGGCCACGTTAAAGAAGGCGCGTTGGCCGATAGTGGCGCCTGAACCGAGGCAGTTGGTTTAAGAGAAACGGTGGCCCTGGTTAAGGGATTGCTAAATGTATGGGGACCAACAGATCGATGTAGCGCTGCCTACATCTGATGGGGAGTCAGAGTTTTTCGAGGGAATCCCAGAATGGCAGGATCTGTTGCGTGAAGATCGCAATCACCGGACGCTGCCGAAGAATGATGTTGGCAGTTATGGACATTCCCGAAACCAGTCTCAGCTTTTTGCCGCGATAATCAAGATAACTCCGCTCCATGCCCACAGTGACAGGGAAGCGGAAGAAATTATAGGTTTGATCAGGCGGCAACACATCAGATCCCACCTTTGAAATATTGCCCTTGACATCACCAAATTCACTAGAAGGAAACGCATCAATGCGAACCTGAACCTTCTGGCCAGTCCTGATGAATCCAATATCCTTGTTTGCGATGAAAATTCTGGCCACCAGCTGATCATTTGGAACGATCTTCAGAACGGGTTCGGGCACATTTCCACTCACCACATAACCTGGAGAGGTTGGCTTGAGATCAAACACCACACCGGAGACAGGTGCCTTGATACTCTGGTATTTGAGGGTAAGGCTGGTTTCACTAATCTGGTTTTCAAGTTCAGCCAGTTGTTTCTGGCCTTCTTCAATCTTGGAACTGAAATCAACACGGGTGAGGGCCATGGTGTTGAGCAGTTTCTGGCGAGCCTCTACTAGGGCCGATCGGGAGCGTTTCAGCTCTGCTCGCTTGCTTTTCACATCACCTTCAAGGGCAATGTATTCCTGATACTCCTTGAGGTACTGGGATCTGGCCATCGCACCTTCTTTAACCAACGGTGAGATGTCATCAACGATGCGCCTGCGGATCACCAGGGAGGATTCAGAAGCGCGTAACTGAGCCGTGACTGAATCAACGGCCCGCTCGGCCTGCACGACCGACTGACGCGACGCATCAATTCGGCTGGCGTATTCATCGCGCAGGGCCACCAATTTGCCGACCTGGTTGGAATTCAAATCTCGCAACTGGGGCCGCTCTCCCAACTGCACCCGGCTCAAGGCCAGGTCAGCACGAACTCGCTCTCGCACACTTTGCAATGCCTTGAGCTTGGCCTTGGCTGCATCGGTATCCAAAATCAGCAGGGTCTGTCCCTTGTCCACCACATCCCCATCTCGCACCAGAATTTCAGCAATCACACCGCCAAGGGGTGCTTTGACCTCCTTGGTCACCCCTTTGGGCTCGAGCTTGCCGGTGGCCTGCACGGTTTCATCGATGCGGGCGAAGCTCGACCAGACAATGCCAAAGCCGGCCAATCCCACCATGGTCCACAGGATCCAGCGACTCCAGCTGGTACTCGGCTGGAGTGCGGTCCAGTGCTGGCGGGATGAATCGGCGGTCAGGCGATAGATCAGGCGGCCTGAACGCTGCTGAAATCCAGGAAGACCTTTGGTCTTAAACCAGAGAACGGGCTGAAATTTCTTGTCTTTGTTCAAACTCATCGTGTGCTCATGGTTACGGCAGGGACGACTGCGGCAACACCTTCCAAAGGCGGCTGAGGCTACCCCCACCCTGACGCTTTTCAGTGCCTAAATAAACCGCCGCCATGCCATTGGCTACCCGCTTCACCAATCCGATTGGGAAGCCATGGCGGGAGCCGTAGTTGAGCAGGGCGCTAGGGGAACGCAATCCCAGGGCTGTGGCTGCGTGGGTGGTAGGCAGGGAAGGTTCGGCCGGTAGCTGCTGGAGCTGCAGGGGATTGAGGAGAAGCACGTCGGCGCGGGGCCGGCCGGAGGGCTTGGGCAGTGGGGTGGTATGTAGCGGGGTGGTAGGCAGTGGGGCGCTGGGAAGTGGCGATGGGGCAGCTTCTAGGGCCTCCAACCGCTTGAGGATCTGCTGGAGCAGGGGCTGTTCTTGCGAGACTGGGTTTTGCGAGACTGAGTCCTGGGAGATTGGGTCTTGGGCAAGACCACTCGGGGGTCCCTGGGGTTCAAGCTGGGGCCGGCGAAAAAACATCATCACCAGTTGGCCGAGCGGGAAGATACCAATAAACTCCCACCCCTCCTGGCCAAAACCATTGATAAAACCCTGGAGCTGGGCCGCTGGATGCTGCGACTGCTCAGCTCCAGGCTTAGCAGCCCCGGTGTAATGGTCTGGGAACTCCTGCTTGAGGTAGGACTCTGAAAAGAGGGGATTCTGGGTGGGCGGCGGTACTTGTTGAGGGGGAGGGGACTGCTGGGGACCCTGCACGGGCGGTGCCGGAGGGGTGCTGTCGATATTGAGGTGAATCACCCGGGTTTCCCAGCGCTGATGCGCCCCAGTGGTCGTGGTCATGGGAACAGGCAAATGGGATGGGGGCAAACAGGCAGTTTCAATAAACTAGGGCGTGGAAACACGGACAACCGATCAAGCCGCCTCACCTGCGGCCTCTTGCTGGCGAAACAGGGTGTAGTAACGGCCACGCAGATCGGTGAGCTCCTGGTGGGAGCCATCTTCCACAAGGGCGCCCTGGTGCATGAGCAGGATGCGATCAGCGCTGCGAATTGTGTTGAGGCGATGGGTGATGAACAGCACGGTGCGGCCACGCAGGGCTTCCATCAGGTTGAGGCACACCTTGCGCTCCGTATCCACATCAAGGGCGCTCGTGGCCTCATCCATGATCAGGATGCGGGGGTTCTGGAGCACGGTGCGGGCGATGGCAATCCGCTGGCGCTGGCCGCCGCTGAGGGTGCCGCCGCGCTCCCCCACCGGCGTGTTGTAACCCATCGGCAACTGCATGATGAAATCATGGGCACAGGCAATCCTGGCTGCGGCGATGATCTCATCGCTGGTGGCCTCAGGGTTGGTGAGGGAAATGTTGTCTTGAACGGTGCCTTCGAACAGCAGCGATTCCTGGGGAACAATGCCGATCTGACGGCGCAGGGAATAGAGCTCAACCTTGGCAATGTCGAAGCCGTCAATAAAAATCCGGCCCGAAAGGGGGGGGTAAAGACGGGGAAGCAACTTGGTGAGGGTGCTCTTACCAGAACCGGACTGACCGACGATGCCGACAAACTGACCGGGTTCAATCAACACCGACACATTGGCCAGCTGGAGTGGGCCCTCCTGGCCAAAGCGGAAGCTGAGATCTTCGTAGATGATCTGGCCTTGGATCTCAGGCATGGGAATGTTGGTGCGATCAACGAGCTCCGATTCCTGCGGGGTGTCGATGATGTCTGCCAGCCGCTCCATGGATAGGGCAGTTTGCTGAAACGTTTGATAGAGCTGCACCATGCGCATCAAGGGGCCAGTGACATAGCCGGCAATGATGCGGAAGGCGATTAAACCGCCGAGGGTGAGTTGGCCTTCCAGCACCAGCCAAGCCCCCACGCAAAGCACCGAAAGGCCTGAGAGTTGGTTCAGAAAATTGGTGAGAGAGTTGGCCGAGGTGGAGGTGATCGCATTACGAAAGCCCTCAGCAACAAATTTTCCGTAGTTCTCCTTCCATTTCCAACGGGCTTTGAGTTCAAAGTTTTGAGCTTTCACGGTCTGAATACCACTCAAGATCTCCACCAAGTGGCTTTGGGTGCGGGCATTCAGCTCGGCCTTGGTGCGCAGTTGGGCCCGCACCACCGGCGACATGCCGATCGTGATGGCTGCCAACAGGGGAACAACCAGCAGTGCCACAATTGTAAGAATCCAGCTATAGAGAAGCATCACGGCGATATAGATCACCGAGAACACGGAATCGAGAACCACCGTGAGGGCCGTTCCGGTAAGAAAAGAACGGATGTTCTCCATTTCACCGAGACGGGAGGAAAGCTCACCGACGGGGCGCCGGTCGAAATAACCGAGGGGAAGCTTGAGCAGGTGATCGATGATCACCTCACCGAGGGAAAGGTCGATGCGATTGGTGGTGTCAACGAACAAATTGGTGCGCAGGGCGGTGAGCATGTTTTCGAAAATCGAAAAGGCCACCAGCAATACCGCGAGCACCGGAAGGGTATTGAGGCCGTTCTGACCAATCACCTTGTCGACGATCTGCTGGACAAGCAGCGGATTCATCAGTTGGAACAACTGCACAAACAGGGAGGCCACCAGCACCTCAATCAAGGGGCGGCGGTTCTTCTTGATGGAGGGCAGAAACCACTTGAGGCCAAAGCGGGATTTGGGGGTGGTGGGCAGGGTGCGCAACAGCAGCACAGGCAAGCCCTGAGCCTCTTCCGGCTGCAGGCGCATCAACTCATCCACACTGCGGGTCATCAGCCCCTCGCGAGGGGCGCCAATCAGCACTTCCCCCGGCCGCACGGCATACAGCACCGACAACTCATCGCCGCTCAGCAAGAGGGCGGGTGTGGTCACGCGCTCGATCAAATCCTTGGGAACCTCGGCCAGCTGGGTCTGCAGACCGAAGTATTCAGCCAGGGCAGCGCAGAGCTGCAGCGACAGGCCACCGGTGCGTTGGATCTGCTCCTCAAGCAGGCGTGCCAGCACATCGGGCTTGATCGGGAATCCGAGGGATTTGGCCAGCATGCGGAAGCAGGCCACCGCCTCCGGCACCTGACCAACCGCCCGGATGAGAGGGAAGGTATCGGGGGCATCAGCCGTTGAAGGATCGAGGCGCGGCTCCTGGTGATCGGAGCCTGGAATCGGCTCCGGTAGCGCCAATGGCGCTGGAGCTGGCGCAGGGGGAAGGCTGTTGGTCTGCCCCCAGGGGTCGGAGATGGGGGCTGGAGCTGCTGGGGTTGTTAGCTGGGAAAGGGCGGCTGGCTGGGGAAGGGCAGCTGGGGAAGGGAATGCGGAAAGCGGCTGGGGTGCAGGGGGCTCGGGATGGGGTGCCCCCAGCAGGGCATGGGGCAATTGCACCAGCTGCAGGGTTAGACTGGGTTCAGATCGAACCCGTTCCAGCAATTGGGGCAGGGGCAGGCCCGGGGGCAGCTGCAAGGTGGTGGCCGAGCCGGGAAAACTGCGCAACAAAAACCACTGGCCATCGGCCTCGCCCAGGCCGGCGAGCTCGCGGGCGGTGCAGGTGCGCATGAGGGCTGCGCTGTGGAGGCGCATCACCCAGGTGCGAAAGGCCTTGCCTCCTTGGTGCAGACGCGCCTGGGGCAGGTGGGGCAGCACGGGGCCCAGCTGGGCAAGCTCATGGCGGAGCTGCAGCCATTCCGCCAGGGAGGGCAGCTCCAGGGCCATCCGCTGGAATTGGGCCTGGGGGAGGCGGTAGATGCGGCCTGGCGCCGATACCGAGAGGCGGTAACTGGTGAGATCGGGCAGCAGGGAGGTCTGCAGCAGCTCAGGGCCACTGAGCAGGCCATAGGTGATCGATTTACCTTCCGCATCTGAGGCGGGATGGGGGCCTACCAGCCGCACCACCGCATCGAGTAGCCAAAGGCTGCAGGGTTCACCATCGAGGCGGGTGGGGAGGGCCGCACCCAACTCCAAATCCTGGAGCTCAAAACCCGAGAGCCAGGGTTCGAGGATTTCCGGATGCAGCGCTTTGAATGGCTCGAAGCGGCGCAGCTCGTCAACGGTGAGGGTCACGGAAGGGTTGGTGTCAAAGGCGCCGCTTGCGTTGCATCCAGACGATGGGGGGGAATCACAAGGTGTTTAGAACCTCCCCAAGGCTGGGGAAGTTCTAATCGATTGGAGATGGGTGTCTTGAAAACATCTGCCAATGATCAAATCGCACAGCCAGACAATCCCACCTTGGGCAGTATCCCTTCATGGGGAACTAGGTCAGTGAAAACCAACCTAGTTCAATGAAAACGAAGCCAGTTCAGTTACAACCTACCTAGTTCAGTGAGAACCGACCCAGGTCAGTCAAAACCAAACCCGCAGATCACCTATTCAAAGGGCAGGCTGCTGCTGACGCAGGGCCTCCACCTCCGAGAGGGTGGCACTCAGTTCGAGCACATTAGAGGCTGAGCCGAGGCTGGTTGCACTGACGCCCTTGAGGAAGGCCACGGACTGGCCAGCCACGCTGACATCCGTGCCGCCGTACTGCTGGTTGAACTGCACATCGCCGAGGGCAACGGGACGCTGACTGGTGCTGCCGGTGGGCACGCTGAGGCCCACCAAGAGCAGTTTGTCGCTGCCTACAACGAAGTCGGAGACGGTGTTGCGAAGGGCGGGGCGCTCGCCATAGGCCACCACGAACCGGTCGTTGCCGCTTCCACCCACAAGGGTGGCATCTCCCTTGACGGCTACCAGCAGGTCATTGCCCGTGCCACCGCTCAGAAGATCTCCAGCTGCTCCGATCAAGGTGTCGTTACCGGCATCGCCACTGAGGGTTGCCTTGACGCCAGGGGTTAAGGCAAACGCCAGCTCGTTAAAGAGCAGGTCGTTGCCATCACCGCCCAGCAGCAGATCTCCACCTTGGCCAATCAAACGGTCATCGCCGCCGAGGCCTTCGAGACGGTTCTCATTGGCATTGCCGATCAGGGTGTTGGCCAGGGCGGTGCCGCGGGCATTGAGGGCATCGCCCAGCAGGGTGACATTGGTGGCACCGGCCCTGAGCACCTGGCTGACGGAGGAGAGCACCGTGTTGACATCTGAGCCAATGGTGCTGTTCTCCACAATGCGGGTATCGCGGTTGTCGACCACGAAGGTGTCGGAACCGGCGCCACCGATCAGCACGTCGGCGCCGCCGCCGCTTTCGAGACGGTCGTTGCCGGCGCCGCCATCGATAACATCAGCACCTCTGGTGCCCTGAATCAGGTCATTGGCGTTAGTGCCCTTGAGCACACTGCTGCGGGCGATCAGACCAGAATTGGCCACACTGCCAACCGCAGCGTTGTCATCACCGCGGCCACCATCGCGGACATAAACGGCAAGGGCATCGATAGTTCCATCAGCATTGCTGTCTTCCAGGCGCGCTCCAGTACCAGTGGCGAGGTCATAGGTGTACTCGCGGTAGCTATCGCTGAGCTGATCCCACTTGAGGTAGGTGTTCGTCTCCAATCCGGCAGGGAGGCTGAACAGGAACTTCACCAAGCCAAGATCAGTGGTGGAACCAGTCTTATTGGCTTCAAAAGTAATGTGCTCGCTGGCGAGGGTGAGGCTATCGCCGTAGCGAGCGGTTAGCTCCTGCTGCTCGTCTTGAGCGATGGCAGATTCGGCCGTTAGCTTGAGATCAAGCACTTGGCCTGTGGAGTTGTAAGCCAGGCCAACGATGGTCTGCTCGCTAGAAGCGTTACCACCGGAGATGGCCAGGTGCTTGCTGCCGGCTCCAATCAGACGGCTGTTGAAGGTGTTATCAACAATGAGCAGCTCTCGGGCGCTGGCATCAACGCTGCGGTTACCGTCATTGTCAACACTGCTGAGCTCCAATTCGTAGGTGCCAGGGTTAAGCCGCGGGGCCACCAAGCTCCAGGTGCCAGCACCAGCATTGAGCGTCAGGCCATTGGAAGTTGTGTAGGTAACTCCATTGAGACGAAGCTCAAAGGATTCACCATCCAGCTGGGAAGCCGTTCCGGTAAGAGTGACCAAAGGATCAGAAACACCTCCGCTAGCCACCTTGCGATCAACGGAGAGAAGCGGATTGCTGGTGTCGATCCTCACCGTGTCACTGGCGGCGACACCTAGGTTTAGCGCTGCATCGGCGTAGGAATCATTCGCAAGGGTGATTGAGCCTTGGCCGTCGAAGTTGTCGGCCGCAGTGAACATGGCTGTCCAGATCTTGCCGGAGGCATCAAAGCTGCCTGCGCCGAGCAGGCCTCCGACCACAACCAGGTCATTGACAGAATTGAAGCCAAGGGGCACCTCGCTGAAGCTGATCGATATTTCAGTGGTGTTGCTGCCGTCAGTGAGGCTGGCTGCCGTGATCACAATGGTGGCGGTTGGATTCATGGTATCGATGGCAACCGTGTCTGTGCCACCGACACCCAGGTTGAGCGATGCATCGCTGTAGGCCTGATTCTCTAGGCGAACTGAGCCTTGACCATTGAAATTGTCGTTAGCCGTGAATGTGGCAGTCCAGATCTTACCTGAAGCATCAAAACGACCGGTGCTTAGGACACCACCGACAAGACTGAGATCCTGGGCTGGGTTGAAACCAACAGGGAACTCACTAAAGGTGATCGAAACATCACAGCTGCTACTGCCATCGGCAAGGCTTGCCGCCGTGATTACAACGCTGGCAGACGGATTCTTGGTATCGATAGCGACGGTGTCGGTGCTACCCGATCCAAGATTGAGCGAAGCATCGCTGTAAGCGTCATTCGCCAACTGAATTGAACCTTGGCCAGAGAAATTGGGGAATGCGGTGAAGGTGGACGTCCAGAGGGTTCCAGATTCGTCAAACTCGCCGGCACTAAGCGTGCCACCGACAACCACCAAATCAACGATTGGAGAGAAGCCAACAGGCTCCTCGCTGAACTTGATCGTAACCTCGCTACTTCTATTGCCATTGGCAAGCAAGGACGCTGCAATCACAATACTGGAAGTGGGCAACTGGGTGTCGATAGCAAGCCAATCGCTATTACCAGAGTAAATGGTAGTGGAGGCGGAACCACTTCCTACATTACCAACTGCGTCAACCACACCTTCACCGCCAAGGATATCTCCACTATAATCAACGAAGACAAACATGTAATCGGCAACAATATTGACGTCCGGGGTAAAGGTTGCAGTCCAAGTGACTCCACCATCAGTGGAGGATGGATTACCAATGCTGCCATTTTCAACAATTAAATCTGCGACCGTAAAGCCGCTGACCGGCTCGCTGAAGGTAAACACGAAGTCTCTTCTTTCACCAGCCTTGATGACAGTTTCACTGTCGTCAAGGCTAACGTCAAGGAGAGTAGGAAGCTGCGTATCGATAGAATAGTTACCAGAGTAGTACCTGTAATCTAAGGAAAAATCGCCAAAGTCGAACGAGGGGCCAACATTGCCAAAGTCGTCAAGAAGGTTAAAAATTACTATTTGATTACTAGCGGAAGCTATGTCGTAAAAGGGCTTGAATATGGCTGTCGCAGTAAGGTCGTCATCATCATCCAACCAAGTCAAATCACCATTGGAATTAGCTGTATAGTAGTCAAAACTAACGGATTCGCTAAAGGTAATGGTCACTCTAGTCTCTTCTCCAGCTTTCAGCGCCGAATCTTCAAAGCTGATACCCACCACCGTGGGCAGCTTTGTGTCGACCTGGTAATTACCGGAGTCGAAGCTGCCACTGCCGGTATTACCGGCAAGATCGCTAACCCCAGGAAGATCAACCCTCAATTCGTTGGTGGCATCAGTTGTATCAACATTCGGTGTGAAGGTCGACGTCCAGGTGATGCCACCATTGCTTGTAGAGGGTGGGGTGATCGTGCCATTGGCGACTCTCACATCCTCCTGCGTGAAGCCCAAGACCGCCTCAGAGAAGGTGAAGGTCACCAGGCTGTTCTCACCTGCCTTGAGGGCAGGGTCGGCAATGGTGATGCCAACCACCGTTGGAAGCTTGGTGTCGACCTGGTAATTAACGGAATCGAAACTTCCAGTTCCGATGTTAGCGGCAAGATCGATGACGCCAGGAAGATCAACCGTCAGTGCATTGCTTGCATCAGTTGTATCAACACTTGGCGTGAAGGTCGACGTCCAGGTGGTGCCACCATTGCTTGTAGAGGGTGGGGTGATCGTGCCATTGGCAACTCTCACGTCCGATTGCGTGAAGCCCGAGACCGCCTCAGAGAAGGTGAAGGTGACCAGGCTGGTCTCTCCAGCCTTGAGAGCAGAGTCTTCAAAGCTGATGCCCACCACCGTGGGCAACTTGGTGTCGACCTGGTAATTACCGGAGTCGGAGCTACCTATGCCAGTGTTCCCAGCAACGCTCTCGACACCAGCCTGATCAACGGTCAGCACATTGCTGAAGTCGGTTGTGTCGGCGTAGGGAGTGAAATCGGCAGTCCAAGAAACGCCGTCGCTAGATAACAGTCTGCGAATCTCACCATTGGAAACGCTCACATCATCAATTGTAAACCCGTTGACTGCTTCAGTGAAGGTGAAGGTGACTTGCCTAGTTTCCCCAGCCTTAAGGACAGTATCGCTATCAGCAAAACCAACAGAAACAACATTCGGACGAATATTGTTAACATCAAACTCATCTGAATAGACAACACTGGAACGGTTATCGGCATCATCAATAAAGGTCACAGGCACGGTGAGGTCCGAGTCATCGATGATGCCACTCGTAATGGTGTAGCTGGCCGACCACTTGTCGGCGCCCGCGTCGTAGATACCGGCGATGGTGCCACCACCGAAGGCCGAGAAGTCGAAGCTGGCTTCGGCCACATCGGGATTGGGATCGGCGGCAAACACGGTGAGGGTGGAGCCCACCTTGAGCACGCCGCCAAGACCAGGGTTGGCCACGGAGGTGGTCAGCCCACCAACCGTGGGGGTCTGGTTGTCGATGGTGAAGTTGGCGCCATCGACAACCCAGCTGGAGGCGTTGCCAGCATCATCAATGGCACGGACGCGCACATTGGCATCGATGATGTCGATGCTGCCTTCGATGAGGGTGTAGGTGGCGGTCCACTTGTTGGTGGTGGGGTTGTAGGTGGCATTCACCAGGCCGCCCTGATTAGATGTATTAGCGGCGATCAGTTCAGCAGCGGCGCCGGCGGTGGGGGCAATGTAGAGAGCAAGATTGCCGGTTTTACCAAATTCTGTGAAGTCGACCTGCACGGTGTCGCTGTTAAGGAAAACAGCGGATGTATCGGGAACGAAACCCGAACCCAGGTCAGCGGCATCGGTGATCTGGCTGGGATCAAACACCACGGTGATGGTGTCGCCCACCTTGTAGGCACCGGCGGTACCGGTGGAACCCTGGTTCAGGAGGAATACATCACGATCGAGCAGATCGGGAGCGTTGTCGTCGCGCTGATTTGAGTCTCTGATGTCTGTAACGCCATCTGCCGCAAGAATTGTCTGAACACCTGGGATCCATTCACCCCACGAATCTTGATTGCCATCCGAAAGTCCTGCCTCCAAGCCGAGCCCGTCAATGTCACCGGTGGTGAGGGTACCGCTGGAAACAATAATGGACGTAGCTCGATCCAGGATGACATCATTGCCTACAACATCAATAACGGCCTTGTAGTTTGCAGCAGTGTCAACAAGTGAAAAAGTGAATCTCGGCAGAACATTACTATTGACAACAGCGCGAATGGCGGCAGCCTGCGCATAAGTCAGGGGAGTTGCCTCGGCATTGATCGAATCTACGATGGCAAGAGTTTCAGCTGCATCATCGAGCAAAATGGATGACGCAGGATACTCAAAGATTGATCCTAAAGAACCTTCTGCAAATGTGAGGCTGAGGAAACCACTACCAGCAAACCCGGTATTTTGAAGCCCCTGCAGGGACTCGCCAAGGTAGTCGATTACATCCAGGACCGCATCACCGTCAACGCGGAACCTGTCGTCATTAAGGAATTCGAGATCAGCAGCACTCATGCTATAAGTGCCATCAGTGAAAACAACTTGCTCAATATCACTTGAATCGCCTACACCACTGAAATCATCAGCGATCAGTGTATCGCCACCGCTGAGGCGAAGAACATCATCACCATCGTCTGCAATTACGAAATCAGCTGAGGTGAGCTTGGAGGCAGCCATACGGATCGTGTCATCACCCGATCCGGTAACTATCGATTGAGCTGATTCATTAGTTGCTCTGACGTCAACACTACCGGTAGCGCTGAAAGCAGACAAATCGCCAACCAGATTTATGATCGTGAAGTCTGCATCGCCTTCAACGATTAGGACTGCGTCGTCATCCAATTCAGTGGCATCGATCGTGAGAGACCCTGCCCAAGCATTGTCCTCATCGGCATCATCCCTAACAAATGTGTCGCCAGAACCAGTGGCAATAAACACACTGTCGTCTTCCGCAATCGTCGCGGTTTCGACGAAAACCCTTCCAGTGGCATCAGATGCATTAAGGTTGCCGATCAGATCGGTAACCATAAAGTCTGCATCGCCGTCAACGATCAGGACTCCGTC
>Ga0310321_10009_pt1 | contig 40560 bp, 45 predicted proteins | sample LakEriER3TotalB7_FD_195535 | JGI IMG/M metagenome (GOLD analysis project Ga0310321, IMG submission 195535) | Enriched freshwater cyanobacterial communities from Lake Erie, Ohio, United States - ER36.Total.B7 (v2) (version 2) | ecosystem: Environmental > Aquatic > Freshwater > Lake | place: USA... | reverse complement strand
ACCTGTGATTCCAGGCGGGTGGGGCCAGAAGCTGCCGCCATCCACCCGGGCCCCGGGCAGCCCCACAAACAGGGTGCCTGGCCCCACCCGCCTGGAATCACAGGTCAGGCCGGTGATCTCCCCATTGGCCAAACCAGCCGGCACCTCCAATCCCACCTGGGCCAGGAGCGGATGGAGCAACGGGGCCATGGGGGGCATCAACCAGCTGGCGCCTTTCTAAGCCTGCTGGCCAGCAAAACCATTCTTGTTCAACCAAACGGCCAGGCCATCCCCGCTGAGCCGTGGCGGCACCCTGGGCAACTCCTGCCAGTCAGCCGGACCCTTGGCCACCGCCAACACCGGCACCTCAAGGCCGTAGCGGGCCTGCAGGGCCGGGTCGCCATCCACATCAATCCGGCTGATCGCGGGAGCCGGCACCAGGGCCGCCAATTTCTCCTCCAGGCCGTCGCAGAGGCAGCAGCCCTGGCGGGTGAACAACAGCAGCTGGCCCATCAATCCGGCACCGGGTCGCAGCCACAGGGCGTCCAGGGATGGCAGCGCAGCAGCCGCTTGAGGGTCAGCCAACTGCCCCGGGCCGCCCCATGGCGGGCGATCGCCTCGAGGCCATAGGCGCTGCAGCTGGGGATGAAGCGGCAGCGGGGGCCCAGCAGGGGCGAAATCCAGTGGCGGTAGAAGCCAATCACAGCCAGTAAGACCGCGCCTAGCCAGCCCGATGCCGACGGAGCCTCGTCCATGCCGAGGGCCCGGGGGCCAACCGATAGGATCGACCGTTGGCGCAGCAAAGCGCGGACCTGCGGGGGATCTCCCCAGCATGCTCGATGCTCCAGCGCCATGGGTTGCCTTGGCAGCCCCATTCCGTCCCATGCATTCCTTTTCATGTCTCGCTACCGCGGCCCTCGACTGAGGATTACGCGGCGCTTGGGAGACCTTCCCGGTCTCACCCGTAAGTCCGCCAAGCGGTCTTATCCCCCCGGTCAGCACGGCCAAGCCCGTCGCAAGCGCTCCGAATACGCCATCCGCCTCGAAGAGAAGCAGAAGCTTCGCTTCAACTACGGCATTTCCGAACGTCAGCTGGTTCGCTACGTGAAGAAAGCCCGTGCCCAGGAGGGTTCCACCGGAACCAACCTGCTCAAGCTTTTGGAAAACAGGCTCGACAACGTCTGCTTCCGCCTCGGTTTTGGCCCCACCGTTCCCGGTGCCCGCCAGCTGGTGAACCATGGCCACGTGACCGTGAACGGTCGCGTCGTGGACATCGCCAGCTTCCAGTGCAAGGCCGGCGACGTGGTGTCCATTCGGGAGCGCAAGCAAAGCAAGTTGCTCGCCGAAGGCAACCTGGCCTTCCCAGGTTTGGCCAACATCCCACCCCACCTCGAACTCGACAAGAACAAGCTCACCGCCAAGGTGCTCAGCAAGTGCGAGCGCGAGTGGGTCGCCCTCGAAATCAACGAACTACTGGTGGTCGAGTTTTACTCCCGCAAGGTCTGATCTTCAGGATCAAATCCAACGCCGTTGGTTACCAAGCCCCCGCCCAAAGCGGGGGCTTTTTTGTGCTTCTTGGGCACCTCACCCGGTGGCGCTCAGCCCTTGATCAGGGTTTCCAGGGCAGCAGTTACATCGGCCTGGCGCATCAGGGCTTCGCCCACCAGCACCGCATCGGCGCCGGCGTTCTGGACCCGGTCCAGGTCGTCGCGGCTGAAGAGCCCCGATTCACTCACCAAGAGGGCTCCTTTGGCGCGAATCTGCTCGCCGTAGCTGGCGGTGAGCTGCTCGGTGGTGGCCAAATCGGTGTGGAAGGTGGCCAAATCCCGGTTGTTGATGCCGATCAAGGTGTGGGCCGCCCCGCTGGGTTCGTTCCACACCGGCAGGGCCAGCACCCGCTCCAACTCCCCGGCGTCGTGCACCTCCACCAGCACCGTCAGGCCCAGGGCTCGGGCCACCTTGAGCAGGTAGGCCAGGTCCTGGTCGGTGAGGATCGCCGCAATCAACAGGGCCGCATCGGCTCCCGCCGCCCTGGCTTGGTAGAGCTGGTAGGGGCTGAGGATGAAGTCCTTGCAGAGCAGGGGCAGCTCCACCGCCTGGCGCACGGCCACCAGCACCTCAAAGCCCCCCTGGAAAAAGGTCCGATCGGTGAGCACCGACAGACAGCTCGCTCCCCCCGCCGCGTAGCCCTTGGCAATGGCCATCGGATCGAAGTCTTCCCGAATCACCCCCTTGCTGGGGCTAGCTTTTTTGACTTCGGCAATCACCGCTGGCTTGCGGCAAGCGGCCAACAGGGCAGCGCGAAAGTCGCGGGTGGCTGGCAATTCGGCCACCTGTTCCTTGAGTTTCTGAAGCGGCACCCGATCACGGGCCACGGCCACTTCCCGGTCCTTTTCCCAGACAATCTTTTCAAGGATGTGGCGCGGCTCACCCTCCGCATGGGGGATGGCGTATTCCAAGAAGGCCACCTTGATCTTGGGGTTGGGCGGCCGGCGGCGAATCTCCATGGTCAAGCGGCCACCTGCTGCACAGCCTGCTTGTAGGCCACTTCCACCACCTCGCTCAAGGTGGGATGGGTGTGCACTTCGTTCACGAGCTGTTTCACACTCTGACGGCGGGCCACGGCGTTGGCGATCTCCTGGATCAAATCGGCCGCATGCAAGCCATAGATGTGGGCCCCGAGCACTTCGCCGGTGGCCTTGTTGAACAGCAACTTCATCAAGCCTTCGCCCTCGAGTTCGGCCAGGGCCTTGGAATTGGCCTTGAAGTAGCTGCGCACCGATCCAAGTTCAAATCCGTCCTGGGCCGCCAGGTCCTTGGCGTCCGCCTCGGAGAGGCCCACGGAGCTGATCTCGGGGTGGGTGAAGGTGGCCGCGGGGATCGAGCGGTAATCGATGGAGCGGGGGTGGCCCAGGATGTTGTCGACGGCCACGCCCCCCTGGGCGGCGGCGGTGTGGGCCAGCATCATTTTTCCAGTCACATCGCCCACGGCCCAGAGATTCGCCACGGGCTCCCCGGCCGCCAGCACCCGCATCTGGTCATCCACGGGGATAAAGCCCCGGTTGGTTTCCACCCCCATGGAGGCCAGGTTGAGGTCTTTGCTCACGGGCACCCGGCCGGTGGCCACGAGCACCGCATCCACCTCCAGGGTTTCCACCAGCTCCTTGGTTTTCATGTCGGCCAGCTCAATTTTCACCGGACAACCGGGGGTGATCTTGCGGGCCAGCACCCCGGAGCGGGCATCGATATCGCGCCCATCAATCAAGTGGCGCGCGGCGATCTTGGCGATGTCGGGATCGAAGGTGGGCATCACCTTGTCGAGGGCCTCCACCATCGTGACCTCGCAGCCCAAGGCCGTATAGACATCGGCAAATTCCAGGCCGATGTAGCCGCTGCCGATGATGGCAATCCAGCGGGGCAGCCACTCCAAGCTCACCGCCTCATCGCTGGTGAACACCGTGCGGCCGTCGGTTTCGATGCCGGGGGGCACAAACGGATCGGAGCCCGTGGCGATGATCACGTCCCGGGCGGCATATACCCGCTCCACCCCACTGGTCTCGCGCACGGCCACCCTCTGGGCTCCATCCAACCGACCCTTACCCAGCAGGATCGTGGCGCCGGCCCGCTCCAGGGCCTTGGTGAGGTTGGTGCGAATCGTGGCCACCAGTTGGTTGGCGTGGTCGGCAATTTTTTGGCGCTCAAAGCGCACGGGCGCCGCGTGGATGCCAAAGCCCGCCAGGTGCTCGGCATCCGCCAATTCCCGCACCCGGCCGCTGGCTGCCAACAGGGCCTTGGAGGGCACGCAGCCGCGGTTCACGCAGGTGCCACCCATGTCGCGGGATTCCACGATCGCCACCTTGAGGCCGTGCTCGGCGGCGTGCTTGGCCGCGTCGAACCCGCCGTAGCCGGCCCCGATCACGATCACATCGAAGTCGAAGCTGCCATTGGACGACGTGCCTTGGCTCACCGGGCTGCTCTGCGGTTGATGCCTGGCATTCTCCCCCGTAAGGGGGCCTGCTGACGCAGGCGCTCCAACAACAGCGGCGCCGCCGAGACCGCCACATTCAAGGATTCCACCGCCGCGCTGTGGGGGATGGTGATGCGATGGCTGGCCAGGGCCTGGAGCTCAGGGGCCAAGCCGGCGCCCTCCTGGCCCAGCAGCAAGGCCGTGGGCTTGGTCCAATCCAGTTCCCAATAGGGCAGGGGCTGTTCGCCATCAAGGTCCGCCCGGGGCGGCACCGCCGCCACCAGCTGCAGGCCCCGGGCCGCAGCCCTGATCAGCCGTTGGACCAGGGCAGACCGGTCCATACGCTCGATCGGCAGGGCCAGGGCCGCCCCCGCCGAGGCGCGCAGCACCTTGGGCTGGAAGGGATCGGCCCCCTCCGCCAGCCAGAGGCCATCCACCCCCGCCGCCAGGGCCGTGCGCATCAAGGTGCCCAGGTTGCCGGGGTCCTGGAGGCCATCGAGCACCAGCACAAACTCCTGCCCATCCGGTGGCGCCTGGAGAGCTGCCGCCGCCAGGGTGAGCACCACCCCATCGGGATGGGCCGTGGTGGCCACCGCCTCCAGCACCTCCTGCCCCACTGGCTGGATCGTGACCGCTGGCGATAGGGCCGCCACCAAATCCCCATGGGTGCCAAGCCAAGCCTCGGTGGCTAGCAATTCGCTGGCTGCCAGATCGCTCGGCACGAGCTGCAGGCTGATCACCTCCTGCACCAGGTGGGTGCCCTCCAGCAGCACCAAACCCTGCTCCCGGCGTCCCTTGGCGGCATGGAGCTCGCGCAGGCGCTTCACCAAAGGGTTGCGCCGGCTTGTGATCAGCTCGGCGGGGGGCTGCCGATCCAAGGCCACCTAGAAGGTGTCGTGTCGGCGCACGTGCATGCCGTCTTGCACCACCAGGTGCTTGCCCTGGATGTCCAGGCCCTTCACCGAAGCCACCTCTCCCTTGAGGCCCTCGGTTTGGAGGTTTTCAATCAGCTTCTTGAGCAAAACGTCTTCGATGGTGGTCTCATCGAATCCATCGGGGGTCAAGCTCTCCAGGAACTTCCCCATTTTTGAGGCGATGACCTCGGAAGCGTTCGAGATCTTGAGGACGATCATTGAAGGAAAAAGTGCGGATGGGGAGACTTGAACTCCCACGACATTGCTGCCACTAGTACCTGAAACTAGCGCGTCTACCAATTCCGCCACATCCGCGTGGCCGTCGCGACAGCGACAGCAAAAACATACGCCATCACCCCCCGACGCAGCGGATCGAGCCAGTTCCCGTGGCGGCCGTCTAGACGGTCTCACCTTTTGTTGTCAACATGCCCGCGTAAGAGGGGGGACAGCCGTCCATGATCTTGACCGCTGTCCAATCTCAAACGATTCTCAATCCCCAGCTTGAAATTGCTGGCGGCCGCAAGCTTTCTGGCGAGTTGCGCGTCAGCGGCGCCAAGAATTCAGCCCTGGTGCTGATGGCTGCCTGCCTGCTCACCCGCGACACGATTCGGCTGCGCAATGTGCCGCCGCTCACCGACATCAGCGCCATGGGCGACATGCTGCGCAGCCTGGGCGGCACGGTGAAGCACACCGCCGACGGCATTGAGCTCAACGGCAATCACATCAACAATTCCACCGCTCCCTACGAGCTGGTGAACAGCCTGCGGGCCAGTTTCTTCTGCATCGGGCCCCTCCTGGCGCGCATGGGCATGGCCAAGGTGCCCCTGCCCGGCGGCTGCCAGATCGGCACCCGTCCCGTGGTCGAGCACGTCAAGGGCCTTAAAGCCCTCGGCGCCCAGGTCACCATTGAGCACGGGGTAGTCACCGCCGTGGTGCCAGGCCGGGGCCACCGCCTCACCGGTGGGCGCATCTATCTCGATTGCCCCAGCGTGGGCGCCACTGAAACCTTGATGATGGCCGCCGCCCTCGCCGACGGCGAGACGGTGATTGAAAACGCCGCCCTGGAACCGGAAGTCGTGGACCTGGCCGGCCTGCTCCTGGCCATGGGTGCCCGGGTGCGGGGTGCCGGCACCCCCACCATCACCATCACCGGGGTGGAGCGGCTCCACGGCGCCGACTACGCCGTGATTCCTGATCGCATTGAGGCCGGCACCTTCATGCTCGCCGCGGCCATCACCCGCTCCCACCTGCGCATCTCCCCGGTGATTCCCGAGCATCTCGGGGCCGTGATCACCAAACTCGAGGAGGCCGGTTGCACGATTCAGCACGACGGCATTGGCCTCACCGTGAAGGCCGATCGGATCACGGCTGTCGACCTCAGAACCCAGCCCTTCCCTGGCTTCCCCACCGACCTGCAAGCCCCCTTCATGAGCCTGCTGGCCACCGCCCAGGGCACCAGCGTGATCACCGAAAACATCTTCGAAAACCGTCTGCAGCACGTGGCGGAACTGCAGCGCATGGGTGCCGCCATCCGCATGCAGGGCAACACGGCCTTTGTGGAGGGCGTGCCCCAGCTCAGCGGCGCCCCCGTGCAGGGCACCGACCTGCGCGCCTCCGCCGCCATGGTGCTAGCGGGGCTAGCAGCCGAAGGCATCACCACGGTGCGGGGACTCGAATACCTCGACCGCGGCTACGCCGGCCTGGAAGACAAACTCAATTCCGTCGGCGCCTGCATCGAACGGGTGAGCGCCAATCCAGCCCTGGTGAACGTCGCGGCGTAAACTCCCAGGCGGGGGAGCGTGGCGGAATTGGTAGACGCATTCGACTCAAAATCGAACGCCTTCGGGTTTGTGGGTTCGAGTCCCACCGCTCCCATCGTGCCTCCATCCCGGGAGGTCCCCGCCCAATCGGCGGTGATGAACACCTACGGGCGCTTCCCCCTCGAACTGGTTCGGGGCCGGGGCGTGTGGGTGTGGGATCAAAACGGCAAGCGCTACCTCGACTGCGTAGCCGGCATCGCCGTCTGCACCCTGGGCCACAGCAGCCGCGTCATGCGCCGCCAACTGGGCCGGCAGCTTGGCAAGCTCCAGCACGTCTCGAACCTCTACCGGATCCCTGAGCAGGAGCAACTCGCCGCCTGGATCACGGCCAACAGCTGCACCGATGCGGTGTTTTTCTGCAATTCCGGCGCCGAAGCCAACGAAGCGGCGATCAAATTGGCCCGCAAGCATGGCCGCATCGCCCGGGGCATCGGCAGCACCAGCGCTGAGACGCCCATCATTCTCACCGCCCAGGCCAGCTTCCACGGACGCACCCTCGCCGCCGTCACAGCGACCGGCCAACCCAAATACCACCAGGGCTTTGAGCCCATGGTGCAGGGATTCCAGTACTTCCCCTACAACGACATCGCCGCCTTCGAGGCCCTGCTCAGCCGCTGTGAAGCGGCCGGCCCCAGGGTGGCGGCCGTGATGCTCGAACCCCTCCAAGGGGAAGGGGGCGTCCACCCCGGCAACCCCGCCTTCTTCCAGCGGGTGCGGGAGCTTTGCAGCCAAAAGAACATCCTGTTGATCTTCGATGAGGTGCAGGTGGGCGTGGGTCGCAGCGGCTGCCTGTGGGGCTATCAAAAGCTGGGGGTCGAGCCCGATGCCATCACCCTGGCCAAGGGGTTGGGGGGCGGCTTCCCCATTGGCGCCCTCGCCGTGACATCCGCGGTGGATCACTTCCAACCTGGGGAGCACGCCAGCACCTTCGGCGGCAACCCCCTGGCCTGCCGCGCCGCCCTCACCGTGGCCGAAGAAGTCAGCCGCCGCCAACTGCCCGCCCACGTCGACGCGATGGGCGTTCTGCTGCAAAAGCTCCTGAGCGAGCTGGTGAGCCGCCACCCCGGCCAGTTGGAAGGGGTGCGGGGCTGGGGGCTGCTGCAGGGCTTGGTGCTGCGGCCCGAAGCCCCCGCCGCCATCGAACTGGTGAAGGCGGCCATGGCCCAGGGGTTGCTGGTGGTACCCGCCGGCCCCCAGGTGGTGCGCTTTGTGCCCCCCTTGGTGATCCAGCCGCGGCACCTGCGCAAGGCGGTGGCCCTGTTAGAGCGGGCCTTAATCAGCCTTGGCTGATCCCTTTACAGATCCCTTTGCAGATCTGATCGAACCGTTCAGCCGCCGCGGGGTCGACCTCGGCCTGGATCGGCTCCAGGCCGCCCTCGCCGAGCTGGGCCATCCCGAGCGCCAATTCGCGGCCGTTCAGGTGGCGGGCACCAACGGCAAGGGCTCGATCGCCACCCTGCTGCACAGCAGCCTGCTGGCCGCCGGCATCAACGCCGGCCTCTACACCTCCCCCCATCTGGTGAGTTGGTGCGAGCGAATCCGCATTGGCAAAAATCCGATCAGCGAAGCGGCCCTGCGCCAGCAGCTCCTGGCGCTGCAGGGCCTGGGCCAGCGCCACCAGCTCACCCCCTTCGAGCTGGTGACGGCTGCTGCCTTTTGCGCCTTTGCAGAAGCGGGCTGCCCCTTGGTGGTGCTGGAAGTGGGGCTGGGGGGCCGGCTCGATGCCACCACCTGCCATCCCGATCGGGGCGTGGTCGGCTTTGGCTCGATCGGGCTTGATCACAGCGAGTTTCTTGGGCCCACTGCAGCCGCCATTGCCGCCGAGAAAGCCGGGGTGCTCCAACCGGGCTGCACCGCCCTGAGCGCGGCCCAAAGCCAGGAAGTGGCTGCCGTGCTCCAGGAGCGGGCCGCCGCCTGCGGCGCCGAGCTGCGCTGGGTGGAACCCCTGGATTTGGGCCCATGGGTGCTGGGCATCCCGGGCGCCATCCAGGCCAGCAATGGGGCCGTGGCCCTGGGCATGCTGCACGCCCTCTCGGAGCGGGGCTGGGCCATCAGCGCCAGCGCCATTCGCACCGGCTTCGCCCAAGCCCGCTGGCCGGGGCGCTTGCAACAGCTCCCCTGGCGCGGCCATGACCTCCTGCTCGATGGGGCCCACAACCCCCCGGCGGCCCACGTTCTGCGCTTGGAGCTGGACCGCCGCTCGGCAACCCAGGGCACGGCCCAAGCCGGGCGCCATTGGGTGCTGGGCATGCTCGCCAACAAAGCGGGCCCCGAAATCCTGGAGATCCTGCTGGCCCCAGGCGATCGGGCCTGGATCGTGCCCGTGCCAGGCCATGCCAGCTGGAGCACCGAAGCCCTGCAGGCCGCCTGCCCCACCTGGAGTCAGGCCCTGCAAAGCGCCCCAGATCTTGAAACGGCCCTCAGCGAGGCCACAGCTGCCGGAGGCCAATCCACCGGCGGGAGCCAAGCCGCCCCTCCGGTATTAGTAGCGGGTTCGCTGTATCTGATTGGCCATCTCCTCGCCACAGTTGCGAGAGAGTGAACCCCCCGAGAGCGATCTCCATGGCCCAGGTCATCCACCTTCTGATCAGCCTGGTGATCAGCCTGGTCATCAGTCTTGGTGCGGGGATCGCCCCGGCCCTCGCCTTTGAAGGCGTGGATTACACCCTCACCAACCAAAACGAGCAGAACTTCAGCAACCGCAACCTGGCCGACACCTCCTTCGCCGGCGCCAGTGGTCGCCATGCCGATTTCAGCGGCTCCGACCTGCACGGCGCGATCTTCACCCAGGCCGCCTTCCCGGAGGCCAACTTCGCCGGGGCCGACCTCAGCAATGTGTTGATGGACAAGGTGGATTTCAGCGGTGCCGATTTCACCAATGCGGTGCTTGCCGGCTCCATCGCCTCAGGCAGCAGCTTCATCGGGGCCACCGTCACCAATGCCGACTTCAGCGATGCCCTGATTGATCGGCTCGACCAGCGCTCCCTCTGCCGGGACGCCGAAGGCACCAACCCCACCACGGGGGTCAACACCAGGGCCAGCCTGGGCTGCTAGTTGTCTGCCAACCTCAGGCTCATCAGTCAGCGCTCCAGCCAGCCCCGCAATTTGCCGGGGTTGAGCAGGCCCGCCGGGTCGTAGGCCGCCTTGGCTGCCACCTGGTCGGCATCCACCACCCCCAAACCACCGTCTTCCGCGGTGATCACATGGGGATTGAACACAAATGCCCCCAGCTCTTGGCAGTGGGCCATTAGCGCTTCGAGGGGTTCTGCCCCCCGCCAGCGCACCAGGGGCAAGGCCGCCAACCGGGCAGCGCCCCCCTGGCGAACCGCCTCGAAATGCCAAAGCAGGTCGTCGCCCCAGCGCTGGCGTAGGGCATCGATACAGGCCGCCTCAGGCTGGGGCAAGAGCAGCTGCAGGTAGGTCCAGCCGGGATGCTGGCCGCGCCAATGGAGGGTGGTGTGGTTCCAGCTGAGTTCCCGCAGGGGCAGCCCAGGGCCGGCCGCCGCTGCCGCCACCTGCCAGCGCACGGAGCCCCCCAACCCGGCCAGCCAGGCCGGCAGGGTTTCGAGGGCATCGGGAGCGGCCCACAGCAGCAGGCGGTGCTCGCCAACAGCTGGCGGCGGACAGGCGGCGGGCCAGGGCATGGCCGCCGCCACCGGGGCCTCCAGCAGGGTGATGGCCTCCAGGAGCAGGGCCGCTCGCCCCAACTGGCCCGCCGCAGCCAGGGCCCGATCGAAGCTCTCAAAACCCACCACCAGCTGCTGCCAGGCCACCGCCTCGGTGGTGGCGAGGCGCAGGGCCGTGATGATGCCGTTGGTGCCGTAGGCGTGGTTAAGCGGTTCGCTGGCCGCCCCATCCAGGCGCAACAGCCGGGGCTGGTCCTCCACGGTCACCACCTCCAGGCCGAGCACGTTGCCTGGATCGCGCAGAAACCCCCAGCGCAGGGAGCCAATCCCACCGGAACCGCCGCCGATGAAGCCCCCCACCGTGGCGCTGCGGTAGGTGCTGGGCACCAGGCGCAAAGCCCGGCCCTGGCCGGCCAACTGCTGGTCCAAGGGGGCCAGCCCGCAGCCCGCCTCCACCTCCACCACACCGGTTTCGGGGTCGATGGAGCGCACCCGGTTCAGGCCCTTGAGCTCGAGCACCACCCCGCCGGCCAAGGGCACGCACTGGCCGTAGTTGCCCGTGCCCGCCCCCCGCAGGGTGAGGGGCACCCCATGGCGGCTGCAGGCCCCGGCCACCAGCTGCACCTGCTCCACGCTGGTGGCCAACACGGCCAGCTGGGCGCAGCAGCCCTCCAACTGGGGCACCAACACGGGCGAATAGTCGTAAAAATCCCGCGACAGCCGCTGCAGCTCTGCCCCACCAACCACCAGCTGGAGGCTGGGATCGGCCTGGGCCAGTTCAGCGGCCAGGGCCGCCACCTGGTCTCCGCTGACCCGCAACCCGTTCACGTCTGCGTGATTCACCCCTGAACGCCCAAGTTTTGCTTGCTCCCCAGCCTGCTCCACCTTCACCCCAGAGCTCCTGCCATGGGGCCTGCCAGCAGCCCCGCCAAAAGTGGTGAGGGCTGCTCGGAGCCAGGGGGGTCGAGCCATTGGCCCGCCCGCAGCACCCGCCGCTGGGGGCAGCGGGCCAGCAGCTCCGCCCAACCGCTCGCCGCCAGCACCACCAGATCCGCAGGGCCGCCCACCCGCAACACCCCATCCCAGGCCAAACCCAGCAGGGCCGATGCGGCGGTGGTAAAGGGCGCCAAACCCTGGCGCTGAATCGGCACCAGGTGGCAGGCCGGCACGGCAAAACGCAGCAACTCAATCGGATCGCCGTCACCGCCTGGGAACCAGGGGTCTTGCAGGTTGTCAGCGCCCACCGCCACCGTGACCCCAGCCCGCTGCAGGCTGCGAATCGGCGCCTGGGCCCGCAGCACCGGCGTCAGGCCGGGGCGACGGCCCAACAGCCACAGGTTGGTGAGCGGCAAGGCCACCACCCCCAGGCCAGCGGCGGCCATCTGGTCGGCTAGCCGATCAAGGGCCCCCTCGCCCAACAGGCCCATGCTGCAGCTGTGGCTGCAGGTGATCGGCACCTGGCTCCGCTGCTCTAAAGCCTGCCGGGCCACCAGGGCCACGCCCCGGCCCGGTTGGCGGTCGGATTCATCCACATGCAAATCCACCCCACAGCCAAGCTGCTCCGCCAGGGCCAGCAGGGATGCCAAGGCTTCCTGCTCCGCCAAAGCCGCACCTCCGTAGGGAGGCCCGAGCACCCCACCGAGCAAGCCGCCCCAATCGGCCACCTGCCGGGCGAAGGCCTTGCCCTCGGGGCTGGACCAATACAGCAGCGGCACCAGGGCCACCAACTGCACATCAACCCGGCCCTGCCAACGCTGGCGCAGGGCCAGCAGGGCCCGCCAACTGGCCTGGGCCCCGGGTCCGCCGCTGTCGATATGGGTACGCATCGCCCGCAGGCCATAGCGCCAACCCCGCTCCAAGGCCGCTTCCGAGCGGGCCAACACCTGGGCCTCGCTGCGTTGGCCATGCTCCCGCTGGTTTTGGGCCAGGGCCTCGGCCATGGTGCCCTCCCAGTTGGGGAAGAGGGCGCCGGTGAAGGCCTTGTCCAGGTGGGCATGGGGCTCCACCAAAGGGGTCAGGGCCAGGGGCAAAGGGGAGCCATCGCCGCCCCGGGCCAGGGGCTGGATCGCCCGCACCAGGCCTGCGGCGTAGTCGATTTGCACCGCCACCAGCCCCTCCTGATCGGCCCGGGGCAAGGTTTGGAGGGCCGGATCCAACAGGCAGCGCGGCATGCGCACCTGCAGGGGTCGGGCCAAGGGCAAGGCGCTCACGAAGCCCGATGGGGTGGATAGGTCTGTTGACCCGATTCCACAAGCACAAATGTGCCGGCAATCGCCAGCACCGTGGCGTGGAAGCGGGGCACCTGCCAAGCGAGCAGATTTTGGCCACCAATTTCGGCCCGGTAAATGCTGAACAGGCCGAAGTTCTGGCGTCTGGCCTGATCGCGCACCAACCTGCCCAGGGCCTGCCTCTGGTCATGGACGAGCCCATGGCAATTGCTCAGGGCCAGGCGCATCACCGCCGGCAGGCCATCACCGCTGCAGAGCTCGTCGCTGATTTCGTCCACCAGGCGCTCGGAGGCAAAGGTCTCGAGGTCGGCTGGCGAGGGATTGCTGATCGCCAGGCCAGCAGCCCCCAGGACGATCGCCAAGGCGATCGGAATCCAGGACCGACGGGATGGAATGCTCAAAACCTTGGCTGTCAGGCACCTTGGTACATTGGCACCGATCACGGCGGGCGTCGCCAAGTGGTTAAGGCAGCGGCTTGTGGTGCCGCCATTCGGGGGTTCAAGTCCCCTCGCTCGCCCTTTGAGCCCCTTCCTCTTCCTGGCCGTTGGGCTCGGAAGAGGTTTTTTTATGGCTGGCCTTCAGTAAAGCGTTCAGTAGCCGATCCGCGCCCCCTGCACCTTCGCGCACCGCATCGGCGCAGGGCAGACCCGTTGCCTTTTCCACCTCGGCAATCGCAGCTTCAGCGGCGGCGGAATCAAGCAGGGCGGTGTTCAAGGCAATCGCCCGCACCTTCGGCGCTGGCGCCAACGCCGTAGCGGGCCTGGCCAAGGCGGCCAGGGCTTCCACCGCCCCAATCAGCTGGGGCAACGGCGGCAAGGGCACATCCGCCAGGCCCCTGATATGGGCCTGGCCAGCCCGGTGCACCAACAGCAAATCGGTGGGTTGGCTGCCCCGCAGCAGGGGCAAGGTGGCCGTGGAGCCGGGGTGGCAGAGGGAGCCCTGGCCTTCTACCAGTACCCAGCTGCTGGCATCACCCCCGGCAGCAGCGGCCAGCACCGCCTGCTCCACGGCCCCAGCGGCGTAATCCACCCGCACCGCATCCAGGGCCACCCCTGCTCCACTGATCAAAATGCCTGCCTGGCCCGTGCCCACAAAGCGGGCATCCAGCCCGCGCTTGAGCGCCGCGGCCTGCAACTCCAGGCAGGCACTCATCTTGCCCACGGCCATGTCGCTGCCCACCGCCAACAGGCGCCGGCCGGGCAGGGCTGCGGCGCGGCCGGCGGCCACCACCAAATCCAAAGGTTCCCGGCGCAGATCCCAAATCCAGGCCCCGCTTTGCACCAGGGCCGCCAAGGCGGGGTCATCACCCAGGCGGGTATGGAGGCCACTGGCCACCGAGAGGCCAGCCCCCAGGGCCGCCGCCACATCGGCGTGCACGGCCGGGGGCAAACGACCGCCGGAGGGGGCCAACCCCACCACGGCCACCTGGGGCCCATGGACCAGGGCCTCCGCCATCGAAGCCACGATCGGCACCGCCCGGTCGATCCCCGTGATCGCCCGCAGGTTTTGGCCGGCGTACTCGGGGTCCACCACCGCCACGATCGGTCCCTTGCGGTAACGCAACATCGCCAGGCCCGTCTTGCCGGCGAGGTTGGCGGTGCCGTCGTGCAACAGCAGCACCACCGGTACCTGGGGATCGAGCTGGGTCATGGCAGCAATCCTTGCGGACCGATGCCCAACCCCACTCCGGTGGGGGGCTGCAGCCGATCCCCTTGGCACTCCAAACCCACAAACGGATCGTCCACCAGGTTGAGATGGCTATCGAGATCGGGCCAGCGCACCAGGGGCAACAGGTGGGCCGCGGCCCCGTTTAGCAAGCTGCCATCGGAGTAGCAGCCGAGCATCACGGCCAAATCCAGGCCCTGGGCGGCGCGGGCCATCACCAGGGCCTCCGAGAGGCCACCGCTTTTGAGCAGCTTGATGTTGATGCCATCCACATGGGGGGCCAGGCGCACCAGATCGGCCAGATTCCAACAACTTTCATCCGCCACCAAAGGCAGCGGGCAATCAGGAGCCAAAGCCGCAAATCCCGCCGTATCGGCCTCGGCATCGGCCAGGGGCGCCAGGGGCTGCTCCAGCAGCACCACCCCATGGGCCGCCAAGGGTTCAACCATGGAGCGGGCCCCAGCCAAACTCCAGCCCCCATTGGCATCCACCTGCAATTCGATCGCCGTGCCGGTGGCCTCGCTTCGGGCCTCCAGGGCCTGGGCCACCGCCCGCAGCAGGGCTAGGTCGTGTTCTAGGCCTTCGGGGCTGCCGAGCTTGAGCTTGATCCGGGTGGCTGGCAACTGCTGCCACCAAAGTTCAAGCCGGGCAAGTACTGCAGGAATCTGCCCCAAGCCCAGGGTCACGCTGGTGGGAACGCAGGCGGCTGGATCCAGCCCCCAGAGCTGCCACAGCGGCGCCCCCAGCCGCTGGCCCCACCAATCGTGCAGGGCCAGATCCAGGCCGCACCGGGCCGGGGGACTCAACCTGGCCAGCAAGGGTTCGAGGGCCTGACGTGGTTCGCAGCTGCGGGCTTCGAGCAAAGGAAACACGGCCTCCAATTCGGCCGCGATGGCGGGGGTCTCGTAGCAGCGATGGCCCGTCTCCAAGCCACCGGTTTCGCCGATGCCGCGGATGCCGTCCTGCTCCACCACCACCAGCAGATGCTCCACCGCGGCGGTGGTGCCCCGGCTGATAGCCAGCGGCACGGCCTTAGTGAGGGGAAAGTTCCGCAGACTGCAGCGCATGGTGGGGGATGGGGGCCGCGTCCAGCGGATGCGGCGATAGCCGAAACTGGAACCATGATGGCCACCCCTCTCACTGCCCCTGCCGCCCCTACGGCGGGCCCAGGCGGGCGCGGCAGCTACTGGATCACCACCTTTGGCTGCCAGATGAACAAGGCGGATTCCGAGCGCATGGCCGGGATCCTCGAATCCATGGGCTATGCCCCTGGTACAGACGAACACAGCGCCGATTTGGTTCTTTACAACACCTGCACGATTCGCGACAACGCCGAACAGAAGGTGTACAGCTATCTGGGACGCCAGGCCCAGCGCAAACGCACCAACCCCAATCTCACCTTGGTGGTGGCCGGCTGCGTCGCCCAACAGGAGGGGGCTTCCCTGCTGCGCCGCGTGCCCGAACTCGATTTGGTGATGGGGCCCCAACATGCCAACCGCCTCGACGTGCTGCTGGCCCAGGTGGAGGCCGGCGCCCAGGTGGTCGCCACCGAGGAGCACCACATCCTCGAAGACATCACCACCGCCCGGCGCGACAGCACGGTCTGCGCCTGGGTGAATGTGATCTATGGCTGCAACGAGCGCTGCACCTACTGCGTGGTGCCGTCGGTGCGGGGCAAGGAACAATCCCGCCTACCGGGCGCCATCGAGTTGGAAATGGAGGGTTTGGCCGCAAGCGGCATCAAAGAAATCACCCTGCTGGGTCAAAACATCGATGCCTATGGCCGCGACCTGCCCGGCATCACCCCGGAAGGCCGCCGCCAGCACACCCTCACCGACCTGCTGCACCAGGTGCACGACGTGGCCGGCATCGAGCGGATCCGCTTCGCCACGAGCCACCCCCGCTATTTCACCGAGCGGTTGATCGACGCCTGCGCCGACCTGCCCAAGGTGTGCGAACACTTCCACATCCCCTTCCAAAGCGGTGATGACGACGTGCTCAAGGCCATGGCCCGGGGCTACACGATTGATCGCTACCGCCGCATCATTGACCGCATTCGCGATCGGATGCCCGAGGCCTCGATCAGCGCCGATGTGATCGTGGCGTTCCCCGGCGAAACCGACACCCAATTCCGCCGCACCCTGGCCCTGATTGAAGAGATCGGCTTCGATCTGGTCAATACGGCGGCCTATTCGCCCAGGCCCAACACCCCTGCGGCCGATTGGCCAGGCCAGCTCACCGAAGAGGTGAAGGTGGAGCGGCTCCAGGAGATCAACGCCCTGGTGGAAGCCACGGCCCGCAGCCGCAGCGCCCGCTACGCCGGCCGCACCGTGGAGGTGTTGGCGGAAGGCATCAACCCCAAGGACCCCAGCCAACTCATGGGCCGCACCCGCACCAACCGGCTCACCTTTTTCCCGGCCCTCAAGGCCGACGGCTCCAGCCACCAGGGCGGCGATCTGGTCAACGTGACGATCGAAGGGGTGCGCCCCTTCTCCCTCAGCGGCAAACTGGCCTGAGTTTGGTCGGCTTCGGCCAGCCCTGGCGTCCGCATGAGCACCACCCCCATCCGCGTCGGCCTGATCTTTGGGGGAGCCTCGGGCGAGCACGCGGTCTCCATTCGCTCAGCCGCCACCGTGGCCAGCGCCCTGGCCGCAGGGAGCAATGGCTCCCGCTACGGCGTGAGCTGCTTCTACATCGATACCCAGGGCCGCTGGTGGGGCCCAGAGGTGGCCGATGCGGTGCTGGCCCAGGGCACCCCGGCCGGCCCAGGGCAATTGCCGAGCAGCCCCGCTAAACCAGGGTTTTCCGGCTTCCCCGCCGGCGCTGAAGCCATCGACGTCTGGCTGCCGGTGCTGCATGGCCCCAATGGCGAAGACGGCACCATCCAGGGCCTGTTCACCCTGATGCAGGTGCCCTTTGTGGGTTCGGGGGTGCTGGGCTCGGCGGTGGGCATGGACAAACAGGCCATGAAGGCCGCCTTTGCCGCGGCCGGCCTGCCCCAGGTGCCCTACGTCTGCGCTTCAGCGCGGGAACTGCGCGCCAACCCCACCGACCTCATCACCAAACTTGAAGCCCAATTGGGCTATCCCTGCTTTATCAAACCCGCCAACCTGGGCTCCTCGGTGGGCATCAGCAAGGCCAGCGACCGCCAGGGGCTGGTGGCGGGCCTGGAAGCGGCGGCGGCCCTCGACCCGCGGCTGGTGATTGAACGGGGGGTAACGGCCAGGGAGCTGGAATGCGCCGTGCGGGGAGGCGGCCACCAACCTCTCCTGGCTTCGGTGTTGGGTGAAATCTGCTTCGACGCCGATTGGTACGACTACGACACCAAATACAGCGACGGCAAAAGCCACACCGTGATCCCCGCCGTTGTGCCAGCGGAGGTCACGGAGCGGGCCCGCACCATGGCGATCCAGGCCTGTGAGGCCGTTGGCGCCATGGGCCTCTCCCGGGTCGACTTTTTCTACGCCGAGGCCAGCGGTGAGCTGTGGCTCAATGAGATCAACACCTTCCCGGGCTTCACCAGCCAGAGCATGTACCCCATGCTCTGGGCCGCCAGTGGCCTAACCCTTGAAACATTGGTGCACGAATTGATCGAAGGGGCGAGAGAATGGCACGAACCTAATGAGAAGGGAGGACCAGGGGCATGAGTCATGGACTGCTGTGGCTACCTCTGCTCTTGGTTTTTGTGCTGCTAGCGGCCTTGGGCTGGCTGGAACGGCGGCGCCAATCGCTGTTTCGCATCTGGGCCGAAGGGTCTGAACTGGCCAAATTGGACAGCTGTGGCGCCGCCCGGCTCGTGGATGGGGTGCTGAGCTGGGCCCGCTTTGAAGCCGGCACAATGCAGCCGGAAGACTCCTTTGTGATCAAGCATTTGGAGTTGGTGGAGCTGCTCTCGTTGCACTCCGGAGAAGCTCCCCTCACTGAGGAAAGCCACGGCTCCTGCCGGCTGCGGCTGGTGGGCAATGGCCAGCACAAGGACCTGCCCTTTTCCGATGCCGACCGGGCCCGCCGCTGGATCGCCGAATTGATGGCCCGATCCCGCTGCGAACTCTGAACACCCTTTGGTCAAACAGCCCCCCCTATCGCCTGGAGCGGAGCGGCGCCGCCAACTGCGTCAGCAGAAACGGCACGACCGGCTTCGCCACAGCTGGCGGATCCTGGTGTTCATGTCCGTCGCCATCGGCCTGGGCTATGGCCTGCTGCGCCAGGGCTGGATCCTCACCGATGCCAGCCAGGTGGAGGTTGTGGGCAGCTCCCAAGTTGGGGCGGATCAGGTCATTGCGGCCACCGGCCTGCGCTTCCCCCAACCGCTCTTAGGCCTGCAACCCCAAGCGATGGCCACGGCGATCGAGGGGGCCCTGCCGGTGGAACAGGTGCAGGTCAGCCGGCTGATGGCCCCCCCCCGGGTCCGGGTGGAGTTGGTCGACCGGGAGGCCGTGGCCCGGGCCCAACGCCAAAGCGCTAGAGGCATGGAGCTGGGCTATGTGGATCGCCTGGGCAATTGGATGTCGTCGCGCCAGGGCCAAGGGAGCCCCAACCAGTCGGCCAATTCCCTGGTGGTGCTGGGCTGGCAGCAGCGGCTGCGGCCGGCCTTGGCGCTGGTGCTCGAGCAACGCAAATCCATCGGCCCCGATCTCCAGGAAATCCGCTTTGAACCGGGGGGCAGTCTCTGGTTGAAGAGCACCCGGCTGGGCCAGGTCCACCTCGGCCCCATTGATGGCCAGCTGGCGCGGCGGATCGACGTTCTCCAGCAATTGAGCCAGCAATTGCCCGCCAAGATCAAGGGACGTCATGTGGTGTCCATCGACCTCACCGATCCCAACCAACCCGAACTCGGGCTGCCGGCCCCGGCCCCAAGCGCCAGGGCTGACGGCCCTAACGCCAAACCCGCAGCAAACCGCGATTAACCCTTTCCCCAAAGAAAATGGTTTTCGGTGAAAGGGTGTTAGATGACATGGAGTTAGATGACATGGAGTTAGACGACCCTGTGTGACATCACCTGGTGTGACATCGCTCGGGGCCCCCGATCCCCATCGCCGACATAATGCAGTCACAGAACGTCCCGCCGCAGATCGACGGCACCCCCGCAGCCATGGTGCAAAGCACGCCCCAGCCCAATGGCATCACCCCGAGCCAAACCGCCCGTATTGAGGTGATCGGCGTGGGTGGGGGCGGCAGCAATGCGGTCAACCGCATGATCGCGTCCGACCTGCAGGGGGTGGGCTACCGGGTGCTCAACACCGATGCCCAGGCCCTGATCCAATCCTCCGCCCTGAAGCGCATCCAACTGGGCCAGAAACTCACCCGGGGTTTGGGGGCGGGCGGCAACCCGGTGATTGGTCAAAAAGCGGCGGAAGAATCGCGGGCTGAACTGATCGAATCCCTGCAGGGCGCCGACCTGGTGTTCATTGCTGCGGGCATGGGTGGGGGCACCGGCACCGGGGCCGCCCCAATCCTCGCCGAAGTCGCCAAGGAAGTGGGCGCCCTCACCGTGGGCATTGTCACCAAGCCCTTCAGCTTTGAAGGCCGCAAGCGCCTGCGCCAAGCCGAAGAGGGCATTGCCCGGCTGGCCGAATCGGTGGACACCCTGATCGTCATCCCCAACGACCGCCTGCGCGATGCCATTGCCGGCGCTCCGCTCAACGAGGCCTTCCGCGCCGCCGACGACGTGCTTCGCATGGGCGTCAAGGGCATCAGCGACATCATCACCAAGCCAGGCCTGGTGAACGTCGACTTTGCCGACGTGCGTTCGGTGATGGCCGATGCCGGTACCGCCCTCCTGGGCATTGGCGTGGGCTCGGGCCGCTCCCGGGCCAGCGAAGCCGCCCAGGCAGCCATGAGTAGCCCCCTGCTGGAATCGGCCCGGATCGACGGCGCCAAAGGCTGTGTGATCAACATCAGCGGTGGCAAGGACATGACCCTCGAGGACATGACCACCGCCTCCGAGGTCATTTACGACGTGGTGGATCCCGATGCCAACATCATTGTGGGCGCCGTGATCGACGAAAAACTCGAGGGCGAGATCCACGTCACCGTGATTGCCACCGGCTTTGAAAGCGGCACCCCCTACCGCAATGAGCGCAAGGCCATGACCTTCACCAACACCTTTGCCCAACTGGCCGAGGAACGGGGCGCCAAGATCCCCCCCTTCCTGCTCAACCGTCAGAACAAGCCTGCTGAGTAAGAACGTCCATTTGCTTTGGCAGGCTCCTTCAGGGTGGGGCCTAGCAACGTTTTGAAGAGGGTGACCCGGAATCCACGCCTGCCTTGAGCATCCCGTGTGGCTGCTACCTTCCGGTCCTGACCAGATTTAGGCGTCAGGGCCGCGTGGGTCCGAGTCTTGTGGATGCTAGCAATGGCTTCCCCCGATGCTGCTGGTCGTGCCCCTGCGCCCCGCTGATCTCGCCAGCCGCAAACAGGCGGGCCTGCCGATCAGTGTGCTGACGGCCTGGGATGCCATCTCAGCCGCCGTCGTGACCGAGGCCGGCGCCGACGCCGTCCTGGTGGGCGACTCCCTGGCCATGGTGGTTCTGGGCCACAGCACCACCCTGCCGGTCACCCTCGACGAGATGCTGCACCACTGCCGGGCCGCCGCCCGGGGCATGGCTGCGGCAGCCCAGGCCCAGCAGCCCCTGTTGATCTGCGATCTCCCGTTCCTCTCTTACCAATGCAGCCCGGATGAGGCCGTGGCCGCGGCCGGCCGGGTGCTCAAGGAAACCCCCGCGGCAGCGGTGAAGCTCGAGGGGGCCGAGCCCGAAACCCTCGCCGTGATCGATCGCCTGGTGCGCAGCGGCATCCCGGTGATGGGGCACATCGGCCTGACCCCCCAATCGGTCCACCAGCTGGGCTACCGCCGCCAGGGCAACACCACAGCCAGCCAGGAAGCCCTCAAGCGCCAGGCCTTGGCCCTCGAGCAGGCCGGTTGCTTTGCGGTGGTGCTCGAGCACATCCCCAGCGAGCTGGCCGGGGAACTCCAGCAAAGCCTGGCCATCCCGGTGATCGGCATTGGGGCTGGCGAGCGCTGTGACGGCCAGGTGCGCGTCACCGCCGACCTCCTCGGCCTCACGAGCCGCCAACCCCCGTTCAGCCCGCCCTTAATCCAAGGGCGGGCTCTGGGGGCAGAAGCCCTGCGCGGCTGGATTGCGGGACTGAGCCATCCAAGTGCTCCTGCCACCAAGCCAGCAGCTCCCGCAGCACCGAATTGCTAACCGCCAAACCCTGGGGATCGCTCAACCGCCAGCGCGGGCCTTCAATCACCAGCCAGCCAGCCTCCAGGGGGGCGGCCAGCCGCTGACGCAGCTCGGCCACCTGCCTTGCCACCTCCTGGGGGGGCCAGCCCTGCTGGACCAGCAACGGCTCTATCGCCACCCCCTCCCGGCGCCTGAGCCCCACCATCAGCAGCTCATCGAGGGGCAGCCCCCTGGGCGGCGTTCGTGCTGGGGCTTCCGCGCGGCCGCCATCGATACCCCCCTCCCCCAGTTCCTGGGCGAGCCAGGCGGCGTAGGCCTCCCGGGTGCGGGGCCTGGCCACCCGTTCCCCCCAGGGGGCCCCGGTGGCCCCCATCCCAAAACCCCACCAGCCCGCGCCACTCCAATAGACGCGGTTGTGGCGGGAGGCGTGGCCTGGCTTGGCGAAGTTGGAGATTTCGTAGTGGCCATAGCCGGCGGCGGCCAGGACGCTCCAGGTGAGCTCCATCAGGTCTGCCCCCTGGTCTGGATCCGGCAGGGCGAGGGCTCCCTGCTCCTGGCGCCGCTCAAACACGGTGCCCGGTTCGATGCTCAGGTCATAGACCGACAGATGGGGGGGCTGGAGACCAATCGCCTGCTGGAGCTGCTGGCCCCAGCCCTCCAGGCCCGCCCCCACCGCCTGCGGCACCCCCTGGATCAAATCCAAGTTCCAACTGGCCAGCCGCCCATCCAGGCAGGCCTCCGACAACCAGCGCGCCGCCTCCACCACATCGGCGCCCCGGTGGCGCCGTCCGAGGTCCGAGAGCACCTGGTCGTCGAAACTCTGGCCGCCCAGGCTGACCCGGTTGACCCCCCCCGCCAAATAGCCGCCCAGCCGCTGCTGGTCAAAGCTGGCCGGATCGAGTTCCAGGGTGACCTCCGCCCCGGGGGCCAGGCCAAACCTGGATCGCAGAGCCCGCACCAGATCACCAATCTGGGCCGGCGTGAGCAGGGATGGGGTGCCGCCACCGAAATAGACCGTGGAGAGCGGAGGCCCCAGCGGAGCCGTTGCAATCTCTTGGTGCAGCAGCCCTAGGTAGGCGGCGATCGAACTTGCGCCAGGGCCAGGGGCCTCGCCCCTGGCCAGGTCTCCCAAGGGCACCACGGGGAAGTCGCAATAAAAACAGCGCCGGTGGCAGAAGGGCAAATGCAGATAAGCGCTGCGGGGCGGATATCCAGGCGGGCGAAATGGACCGAAATCAGGCATGCTTCGGCCTTGTCTGTCGGGACGTCACACACCACAGGAATGTTGGACTCGCTCATCCTGATCCTGTTCATGATCTCCGGGGCCGCCGCTGGCTGGCTGGGGGTCGATCTCCTGCCGGAGCAGCAGTTGATCCGGATTCCCAACCTCGAGCAGCTCACCTGGATCCTCGCGGCCGTGGGGGCTGCTGCGGGCCTGGTGGCCGGGCTGGTGTTCGGCTACCTGCGCAAAACCCTGATGCAGCAGGTGCGCAGCATGCCTACCGACCTGCTGGTGAGCCGGGCCGTGGGGCTCATCCTGGGGCTGCTGGTGGCCAACTTGCTGTTGGCGCCGATCCTGCTGTTGCCCCTGCCCTGGGAGGTGGTGTTCGTCAAACCCCTGGCGGCCGTCGTGAGCAACGTGTTTTTTGGGGTGTCGGGCTACAACCTGGCCGAGGTGCACGGACGCACCCTGCTGCGCCTGTTCAATCCCACCAGCACCGAAGCACTGCTGGTGGCGGAAGGGGTGTTGCTCCCAGCCAGCGCCAAGATCCTCGACACCAGCGTGATCATCGATGGCCGCATCCGGGGCCTGCTCGATTCCGGCCTGCTGGAGGGCCAGGTGATCGTGGCCCAAAGCGTGATCGATGAATTGCAGGCCCTGGCCGATTCCAGCAATGCGGAAAAGCGGGGCCGGGGTCGCCGGGGCCTCAAGCTCCTCAGTGAACTCCGGGAGCAGTACGGCCGCCGCCTGGTGGTCAACACCACCCGCTACCAGGGGAAGGGCGTCGACGACAAACTGCTTGAGCTCACCGCCGACACCGGCGGCACCCTGCTCACCGCCGATTACAACCTGGCCAAGGTGGCCGAGGTGAAAGCGCTCAAGGTGCTCAACCTGAGCGAGTTGGTGATCGCCCTGCGCCCCGAGGTGCAGCCCGGCGACGAACTGCCCATCAAGATTGCCCGCGACGGCAAGGAAGCCGACCAGGGTGTGGGCTATCTCGACGACGGCACCATGGTGGTGGTGGAAGGGGCCCGGGGCCGCATCGGCGAACGGCTGCCGGTGGTGGTCACCGGAGCCATGCAAAACCCCACGGGCCGCATCGTGTTTGCCCGCACCGACTCCAGCCAAACCCCTGCCGAAAGCACCGCATCAGCGGTGCCTGGGCCCACCACCACCAAGCGCAAGGCCAAGCCCAAAGCGGCACCACCCAAGCCGGAGGCCGGCAGCCCCAGCTAGGCTCCGCTCACATGCCAGTTGTGGTGCGCGGATGACGGCGTCAGCTCCCTATTACGGAGATTCGGGAGTGATGCGCACTCCGCCGCCCGACCTGCCGAGCCTGCTACTCAAAGAACGGATCGTCTACCTGGGCTTGCCCCTGTTCAGTGACGACGATTCCAAGCGTCAGCTGGGCATCGACGTGACCGAATTGATCATTGCCCAACTCCTCTATCTGGAGTTCGACAATCCCGACAAGCCGATCTTTTTCTATATCAACTCCACCGGCACCAGCTGGTATTCCGGCGATGCCATCGGTTTTGAAACCGAAGCCTTCGCCATCTGCGACACCCTCAGCTACGTGAAGCCACCGGTGCACACCATCTGCATCGGCCAAGCCATGGGAACCGCCGCGATGATCCTCTCGGCCGGCACCAAGGGGCAAAGGGCTGCCCTACCCCACGCCTCAATCGTGCTGCACCAACCCCGCAGTGGCGCCCGAGGCCAGGCCACCGACATCCAGATCAGGGCCCAAGAGGTGCTGCACAACAAGCGCACCATGCTCGGGATGCTGTCCGACAACACGGGCAGAAGCGTGGAGCAGCTCTCCAAGGATTCCGACCGGATGACCTACCTCACCGCCGAGGAGGCCAAGGAGTACGGCCTGATCGACCGGGTGCTCACCAGCCAGAAGGAGCTCCCCACCGGATTGCCTGCTGCCGCCGGAATCAGCCCTGGGATCAGCCCTGGCAACCCGGGAATCAGCTAGCCCGGGCATCAGAACAAGCCCGGGAACGTCCCTCGACGCCCCCGCCTCACTCGCCTCTCCCAGCTTCCAACCGCACCCTTCTTCAGCCATGCCCATCGGCACCCCCAGCGTTCCCTACCGCCTCCCTGGCAGCCAGTACGAGCGCTGGGTTGACATCTACACCCGCCTGGGCGTGGAACGGATCCTCTTCCTGGGCCAGGAAGTGAACGATGCGATTGCCAACAGCCTGGTAGCCCAGATGCTCTACCTCGACTCCGAGGACAGCTCCAAGCCTATCTACCTGTACATCAACTCCCCCGGGGGCTCGGTGACGGCTGGCCTGGCGATCTTCGACACCATGCAATACGTCAAATCCGACGTGGTGACGATCTGTGTGGGCCTAGCGGCCTCGATGGGAGCCTTCCTGTTGGCGGCTGGCACCAAGGGCAAACGGCTGGCCCTGCCCCACAGCCGAATCATGATCCACCAGCCCCTGGGCGGCACCAGCCAGCGCCAGGCCTCCGACATCGAAATCGAGGCGCGGGAAATCCTGCGCATTAAGGACATGCTCAACCAGAGCCTGGCTGACATGTGTAGCCAAACCCTGGAGAAGGTCACCAAGGACACCGACCGCGACTACTTCCTCAGCGCCGCAGAAGCCATGGAGTACGGCCTGATTGATCGGGTCATCTCCCACCCCACCGAGGCTTAACCTCCGAGATCATCGGCAATGGGGGCGGGGCCCAACGGCCCTTCCGTAAACTTGCTGTTTGCTTCGCTCGCGACAGCCCTGATGGCCAAGCTCTATTACGACACCGACGCCGATCTCAGCCTGCTGAACGGGAAGACGGTGGCCATCATTGGCTACGGCAGCCAAGGCCATGCCCACGCCCTCAACCTCAAGGAAAGCGGGGTGAGCGTGGTGGTGGGCCTCTACGAAGGCAGCCGCTCCGCCGAAAAAGCCAAGGCCGATGGCCTGGAAGTGCTGACCGTGGCCGATGCCTGCGCCAAGGCCGACTGGATCATGGTGCTCCTGCCCGATGAATTCCAGAAGGCTGTTTATGACGCAGAGATTGCTCCCCACCTCAGCGCTGGCAAGGTGCTGAGCTTTGCCCACGGCTTCAACATCCGCTTCGAGTTGATCAAGCCCCCCAGCGATGTGGACGTGGTGATGATCGCCCCCAAGGGCCCCGGCCACACCGTGCGCTGGGAATACCAAAACGGCATGGGCGTTCCCGCCCTGTTTGCAATCCATCAGGACGCCAGCGGCAAGGCCCGGGAACTGGCCATGGCCTACGCCAAGGGCATTGGGGGCACCCGCGCCGGCATCCTGGAGACCAACTTCAAGGAAGAAACTGAAACCGACCTGTTCGGCGAGCAGGCCGTGTTGTGCGGCGGCCTTTCCGAGCTGGTGAAAGCTGGCTTTGAAACCCTGGTGGAAGCGGGCTACCAACCCGAGCTGGCCTACTTCGAGTGCCTGCACGAAGTGAAGTTGATCGTGGATCTGATGGTGAAGGGCGGCCTCACCGCCATGCGGGATTCCATCTCCAACACCGCTGAATACGGCGATTATGTGAGCGGCCCCCGGCTGATCACAGCCGAAACCAAGGCTGAGATGAAGCGCATCCTGGCCGACATCCAGGACGGCACCTTCGCCCGCAACTTCGTGGCCGAATGCGATGCCGGCAAGCCTGAAATGCAGAAAATCCGCGAGCGAGACGCCCAGCATCCGATCGAACAGGTGGGCACGGGCTTGCGCTCCATGTTCAGCTGGCTGAAAACCGCCTGATCGACGAACAACCCGTCTTGCAGGGCTGGCTGCTCGTATCCCTGGCCTGTGGTGTGGATCGCCTCGTCGGCGATCCCCGTTGGTGCCTCCACCCCGTGGTGGTGATGGGCTGGTTAACCAGCAGGCTGCGCCAAGTCGTAGAGACCCTGGCCGGCGATCGCGGCTGGGCCCTGCGGCTCGGTGGCGGAGCCATCACCCTCGTGCTGGTGGTTGGTAGCGGAGGACTTGGCTGGGGCCTGGAACACCTGGCGATGGTGAGCCGGGGCCCAGTCCAGGTGATCGCCTGGTTGGCGCTCTTGATCGCCCTCGCCAGCGCCCTGGCTGGCAAAAGCCTGGAGCAGGGGGTGCAGGCCGTACTCGATCATCTCGATGATCTGCCCGAAGCAAGGCGCAAACTCGGCTGGATCGTCGGCCGCGATACGGCCGATCTGGATCGCAGCGCCATTCTCCGGGCCCTAGCCGAAACCGCCAGTGAGAATGGCGTTGACGGCCTCTTTGCGCCCCTGTTTTGGATGCTGGTGGGCGCTGGGCTTTGGGCCATTAATCCAGCCTGGCCTGGGCCCCTCAGCCTGGCCTGGGCCTTCAAGGCAGCCAGCACCCTCGATTCCATGCTGGGCTATCGCCGCGGCAAGCTCGCATGGCTTGGCACAGCAGGCGCCAGGTTGGACGACCTGCTCGTGTGGCTGCCCTGCAGGCTGGTGGCCCTCACCCTGCCGCTGGCCTCAGGCCAAAGCCTGGGAAAGGCCCTGCCGAGGTGTGGACCAACCCTGCGCAAGGCCCTGAAGGAAGGGGCTGCCGATCCATCCCCCAATGCGGGCGTTTCCCAGGCGGCCTATGCCCTGGTGGGCCAGGTGCAACTCGGGGGGGCCAATCGCTATGGGGGACAAATCAAGGTTAAGCCAATCCTCGGGGCGGGCCTGCCCCCCCCCGATGCGGCGGCCATTGGGGAACTCCTGGCGATGGGCCAAAGGCTGGAGCAGACCTGGCTGGTTGCCGCTGCCCTGCTGCTGGCGTTACCAGCAGTGGGCATTTTCATCACGAAAACTCTCAGCTGATGGCCGCAGCGCAAAAGACTCACGATGCTGGAGGGCAGGGTGCACAGACCATGCCAATTCGCGAACTCCTTGAAGAAGCTCTGCAGGAGCCCGATATCGGCATCACCAACTGCTTCCGTTGGCATGCCACCCCCGTGGGGATTGCTGCGGTTTGGAATTCGGGCGCTGCCCCCACCGCCCCTCCCTTTGAAGACGCCCTCAAGGAAGGCCTCCAGGTTGGGCTCGATCTCAGCCGGGAAGAGCGGGAGTTTCACCAGCTGAAGTCGGGCCTGGTGCTGCTGTTTCACTCCTAGACGGCCCTGGTTCGAAAGCACCGAACACCAAGCTCCATTCATGCAGGCTCCAGCGCACACAACCCCGCTGGATCAGGGGATCGGTGCAGATGAGGCGTTGGGCCTCGGCCCAATCCTGAGCCCAGAACAGCAACATGCCCCCGGCCCCATCGCCATTGAGGCCCTTGCAATCGGCCCAATAGCCGCTGCGGGGCTGGTGACCAGCCAATGCCAGGTTTTGCAGCCAAGCCAAGTGTTCTGGGATCACCGCATCAAACTTGGGCTTGGCCACGATCCCCTCTTCCAACTTGACAAACCAGGGCATGGGAGCAGCTACGCAGTGACCGGGCTGGTGCCCCGGGAGGACTGTGATCAAAAAGCGCAAACCTCCCGGAATCAACCACCCTTATGAAAGACAGCGTCAGACCAGAAATGGGTCAGGGAGGCTTAGCAGTAGAGCATAATTACAGAATCTGATCTAAGGCAGAGGCGTGCCAAGCCAGTCAAAAGCTGAAAGCAAGCTAGACATTGGAGCCGGAAGCCCCCGAAGAATCTCTGTCACGCTGTCTTACGCGGCCTTTAAGGCCCTCGGTGAGCGCAGCCTTAAAGAGGGCCGCTCGGTAAGCAACCTCGCAGCCTTCTTAATTGAAAACGGATTGTCCGGCAAAACGACTGGCCAGTAACGCTTAGGCCCCAAGCCCCATCAGTTGGAAGTCATACCGCTAAGGAAATCCAGGATCCCTAAGGCTCCTGATCGGCCCGGAAGGACAGCTCCGCCCCTTGGGCAACCAAAGAAGAAGCGATTTCCGTGATCGAAAGCCCCGTTTTCAAGCTGATCTGCTGGAGCCGATACAGCACCTCCTCAGACACCTCAAGATCGATGCGCTTGGGAAACTTTTCGGGATCCAGTTTCCAATCCACCACGAGGCGAGAATCAGCTCAGACTTAGTGCTGCATGATGCATCACCACTGGCGTCCTTGGCAAGTGTCCTCGCAAAAGCCAAGCGAGGTGAAACCAAGACAGACGGCACCGAAAGCCAGGGGAGTGGGCCAGAATGCGGCGGAGTGCTGCAACGGACACAAGGAGCACTACATGAAGCGAACAGGGTCGGCTAGTAAAAATAAAACAACAAAAAGGTGGAGCCAAAAACTACAGATACAAACCCGTTGGTCGGACACAAACCAAAGGATTCAGCTCCTGAAGCAATCAGCGGAATTCATTGACAACAACCATGCGAAAGGCATCACAGCAGCAGACATTCACCAGCACCTTGGCCTGCACGCCAGAAAGGTGAACGAGATCTTTCTTCGATTTTATGGGGTCAGCGCCAGCACTTACCTCAGGGAGTACAAATGCAAAGTGCTGTTTGCCCAAATCCGCTTAGCACCCAAAAGCCTGCAGGACGATCACTACCCATCAGCTGGCATGACAGGAAACCCAGGCGAGAAACGCGCCTTCAAAACCCTGTACGGCGTCTCGGTAGACGAGCATTGGAGCCGATCAACCGCTGAAGCAGCAAGGGATCAAGCAGGCGAAGGAGCCAATTCCACCCTGCCAAGTGCGCGGCTAGAGGCAGAAGAAACGATCCAAAAGCTCATGGCAACAATCACGAAGCCAAAAGCCAACCAAGAAAACCCCCGCGGGGCCTAACGGCGACGGGCTTGCACTGCCTGGGGCCGGGGCAACAAGTGGGGGCAGATCTCAATCAGCGACCAGGACGCAAAAAGAACGGTGCCCCAGACGCGGCAAAAGGGACTTCCCGCCTCACAACCGGAAGAATGCCTGCAGCTCGCGCATTTGGCGTACAGGGAGGACATCAAACCTGAAGCATTCTTAAGGATTGTAACAGAATCATGCGTCTTGCCAGCCGGGGTGGGCGGCCAAGCTCAGCAAATCACCCATCCTCAGCGAACGACCAAGGCAATCGCTCGAGTAAGCATCAGGCCCATCACATCCCACATCATGATTCCATGGATAAAAATTAGGGTCCGCGAAAGTCGAGTGCGTCCAGCAAAACCAGCCAGAGTATTCGACAACAGCGAAACAAATGATGCCAAAAAGTAGTCGTATGCTATTGGCAGCGACTCACCCAGATAGAGGAATAGGAACATAGGCTGCTCCCGAGACCTCAGGGAATAAAGGTCAAAACGCCAATAGATCCAACCCCACATCAATAAAAGAGAGGGCAAAAACAAGAAAAGCTGGGCCAGCAGTAATTGAGCATCGGTGGTCCGGGCAAATAGCAAAATGTTTAGCAGGATGAAAAGCAAAAAAACGCGAATAAAATAAAAGAACGCAAAAGTATCAATCAATCTCCTCCTCATTCGAGACTGGACTGGCATCGCACAACACACGCAGGCCAGCACAATGGACATAGGGACTAAAACAGGAGTTACAACGTGAAAATAGGCATCAAACAACGGGAGGATTTCACCAACCAGGCCATCGCGATAGCCACTCACAGGGACTGACTTGACCACCGCCAAAGACTCAAGCAACAGCAAGCCCACAGCAAGAAGGATGAAGACCTCCCAATTGCGCCTTAGAAAAGCCATCGGCTCAAAAGAATAGGATTACCGTAATTCAGATAATAAGAAATCAACGTCCAAACGGGTTCTAGGAATGGCAGGCAGTCAAATCCCAAGCAGACAACGAGGTGAAACCTAGAAAAAACTCAGCAGATGCAGATAGTAACGAATCAACCAAAAGAAAACCCATGGCTAACAGCATCTACAAAGTACCTTCAAGGCTTCTTTTTGGCCTGGGAATCTACAACTTAATTAGGGGGCTTGAGCACACGTTCCTGTTGAAGTGGTCGGGCATCAACATTGCAGGCTTCAACCCCGACAGCACTCCAACAGACCAGTTCTTCATGCTGGGCACATTTGGAATATCAAACTTTTTAACTGGATTTATTTACTTACTGATTAGCAGGCGTTCGCCCGAACTATCCCCCTACGTGCTCGGCCTCATCCCCACCTCCTACCTACTGGGTTTGATTGGCATATGGAGCAGTGGGATTCGCGGCAAGACTGCCTATGGGGGACAATACCTTTTACATGTCTATTTTGGCATCTGCATCGCAACCCTCATTTACTTTGAATTAAACAAACGCAAATAGGGGCGCAAAGCTGCACCACATCCCAAACGCTTTAAAAAGCCTTGTAAACGGAGATGGTGAGCCACCAAAACAGAAAGGCTGTCTGTCGCGGTCGGTCGTTATCAGCCCCTCCACCCCTCAACGCCCCCTAGCCTGACAATCCAGGACTACAGCGCCCACCGACAGCTCCCTCTTGCAGCGCCCAAAGAACCTGAAGGTGGTCCAGTGCTCCTTGCAGACAAGTGCAGCGCCAATGGGGGTCTTTAGGAAGTCTTCCCCCCCAAAGTGCTACAAGCGCCAACAAACGGCAGAGTCAACCGGTCATGGTTGGACTAAGCAGTAGACGACCTAATGGACCATGACCAGACCCAAGGGACGCCCCTGACCTCCCTGATGCATTGGGATCAGGACGGAGAGCTGCGCTCAGAGGAGCTTGAACGCCTGCTCGCGCGCCTCCAAACGCAGGAGGTCTATTCACAGAAGCAAGCAGCAACCGTTCAGAGCAGGCGCTGATCACGCACCGTGATGCCCCAGACCCCGCTTGGCTACCCACGCCTGCTGGGCGAAGGCAGCAAAGACACTTCAAGATCACTTGCCTAGGCTGAATATCTATGGTGGCGTCTGATGGGACTGGAACTCCTTCTGGCCCTAGGGATACCAATTCTTCTGCTGGTTTGCGGGACGCTGTATTTCGCAGCACGGGGCCAGTTCCCTCCAATGCTGAAGCGCCTCACAGGACGGGATGCCATCCTGTGGAACACCCTATTTGGGCTGACGATTGCCCTAGGCGCCGTTCGTTATCTAACCCGTAAATAGTTGACGTGATGGACAACCCCTTCTGGATGCTGGTGCCCTGGGCGGTCTTTGCGCTTGCTGCTGGGTTGAAGTTCTGGCGCATCACGACTCTGTTCCGCAGGAACCTGCTTGGGATGCCATCACGAACAGAACGCTTCAGACAGGCCCTTGAGCGGATCTGGGCGACGGATCAGCAGGATGCCCAGAAGGTGTGACCTTGAAAAGGCCAGGCCGCTCGCGTTCCGTTACAGAACTTCATAGGATGGATCTAGGTCATCGGGCGGTCCTGGACGGGTCCGCTTTTTTATTGCCTTTCGAGGGGCCTGCGGCGGGGGAGGACTCTTGCCATCGAGTTTCAGGATTCGATGACAAAGTCCAGTATGATGTAACAACTTGTAAAAGCGCTGTGCTCACGGGTTTTCTGGGTGTCCTGTTCGCCATGCTCTCCTTCGTACAGGTGCCGCAGTGGGACAACGACTGGACCAAGTGCTCTGTCTCCGTTCCCGACACCGCTTGCCACTGGTATGTGGTCAACCCCGACAACACCTTTGGCAAAGGGTTCAGCTGGATTACTGCTCCTGAATTTGATGTCGCCGCCTTAAGGGACATTGGCCTTCAGCACGAGGTGACCGTGGCCCAGGGTTATCAGACCACCGTGGAACTGATGAACTCCACCTCAAGCATCAAATATGGGGACGACTACTGAGGAGCAGATCACCAATCAAAGGTATCCCTAAGCGCGTTACAACCACTCACCCCAACAGCAATGGCAAACGACCATCCGGAGGCTCCCAAGCCGCTCGGTTGCCACCTCAGCGAGGAGACGATTGAAAACAACAAGAAACTACTTTCTGTAATAGATAGCAAAAGCATCTTACTGACTTCCGAAGTCAAGGGAAGTCTATATTTTTATGTTAACAACCACGATGCCGACAATCAAAGCAAAGAAGAATTGATCGATGATCCTTCTGCGCTGGATTCCGCTAGCAACGATCTTGGCATAGAGATAAGAAATGAAAACAAACACCACCGATGGGTTGCTCAGGCACCCCAAGCCTTGAAAATACTGGAATTTGCAACAATATACCTAAATCAAAAGAACCATCATTCATCTACTTCTTTTGGCGTCAATGTCGAACTAAAATGGCAAGACGAACGAAATCTGGAGACGATTATTCACCTCGCGCAGAGCAAAGATCAAACTGAATGGCGGGTTACGCGCTATGCCTAGTGGGAAACATTTTTTTAATAGGGGTGACAATCACACTCCCACAACTCAACCCAACAGCAACAGCTACAGTTACATTTACAGTTACAGTTACAGCAAGGGCAATATCAAGGGCACAGCAAAGGCAAACGATCACGCTGCTGCCCCTAGGGAGTTCGGCATTTGCCTCTCAGTTAAGTTGATGGAACTGCTCTCTTGGATCAACAAATTCGGCTAGCGCGCAAATCAACCCAGCACCCTTCCTCCATCGTGAAGGGCTGATCTAGACGACATACCCGCCTATACCCCAAACAAAGCCAAGAATCTGGCTGAACTAAATCCTTTGAGAACCCTTGAAAACCGAGATGGTGAAACTTGAAAATGGAGAGGGTGTGCGTCGATATAGAAGGCAAACGTCCTTTATTAGACCTATTTGGACGACTGTTGGGGATCACCAGAAATTTCCAACAACACTTCCAACAACACAACCACTAGAAAATTACTGGCATATCGAGTCTTTCCGTTCTGCCGTCCAGGGCATCGAAAACGACTTCGCGTCATTCGACTTCAGGGTGCCTCACTGCCCTCTCCCCTGCCACAGCGAACACCACTGCACTGCTGCCATCGCGCCCGTCAGTGCCCTCTGCCAGATCGAGCAGATGCCATGGGGACCAGAACGCCCCGTGAAGTGGCGACAGGTCTCACAGGAACTCAAGAGGTCACCAAGGAGAACGCCGAGCGCAAATACCCAGAGAGAGGAGCAAGAGCGGGCAAAAGCACTGGGGTTCTTAAGGAAGTCTTCCCCCACAAAGTGCTTCTACCAGCAACTAACGGGTGGTCAGTTCCCTCATGCTTGAACCAACGCAGTAGTGACTGAGTGGATCAGGACCAGAACGCACTCTCACCAACGGCTCTGTCTGGGATCGGAATGGGGAATTGTGCTCAGAGGACCTCGAACGCCTGCTGGAGCGCCTCCAGGCACAAGAGGTCAATTCCCAGAATTAAGGGGACCCCTCAGAACAGGCGCTGATCACGCCCCCTGATGCCCCAGACCCTGCATTGCCAACCACTCCTGCTGGGCGGAGTCAAATAGGCACTCCTGCAACTGCCCGATAAAGCTCCTCACACGGGTCTTGGCACTGTGTTGGTCGAAGCAAGTAGGTCAGAACAGGCAACTGCAAAGCAGAGGTCGAGAAGCAGGGCAACGTCGTCCGACGTGAAGGAGACGAGATGCTCTTGGTCCTTATGGATGACCTTCATGGGGTTATCGGACACTGGTTTTCACCGTAAATACTCTGACGCCCATCTGCGTCACGCCGCCTCAGGACACCAGCCCATAGCAACCTCCCGCCTAGGCACCCACCGAGAGCACCGCCGAGTCAGATGCTCACTCTGGGGATTCAGGTTCTGATGAGTTGAAGCAGCTGCGCCAATCGCTCGGCCAGTCAGCAATGGCAGCACTTCAAGAAGGTGCCTAATCTGCAAAAGGAGTTGCAACTGTTTAGGCAGGCGCCCGCATTCTTGCTGCCACCCAATGAAGAGTGACCCCATGGGGGAATCCCGCGCTGGCCAAACGCCGCTCTCTGCCCGTATTGGCAAAGGATCTCGACTGCATCGACCGATCCGTGAAGCATTGCCCTTTCTGTTGGTACTGGTCTTCACCCTGGCAGCCATGGGGGGGATCAACCTGGCCCTGCATGAAAGGGCTCCAACCACCCTGCAGCAGTTCAACCAAAGCTTGGTCTGGTTAATTTATCTGGCTACATGGATTCTTCTACTTTTTTGCACGGCAGCAGCAGTCGCGCAGCGTGAAATCGCCATGCGGCGAGAATGCCATGCATTAGCGATGATGCTTTCTCTGAACTTCGTTGCAGACCTAATCAATGTGAATGCTCGGTTTCTCCAAGGCCGCATAGCTGGCACCATTTTATTTATGCAGGTCGGACTCCTGTTGGCCGCCATGCTGGCACTCTTTACATTTTTGTATTGGGTCCTTGATCCCCCCAGACCCACCATGGAGCGGCAGGCATTTTGGTGGGTACCGCCGCCAGGAAACGCGATTCTCGATTCCCCTTGGCGACCAGCTTTTATCGACTATCTCTATCTATCCACGGTGGTGACATTCTCTTTCTTTCCCAACGTTGAACCCATAAAGCAACGAGCCAAAGTATTGGTCATGATCCACTTTCTGGTTGCTTTTGATGTGGATCTGATTTTGTTGGCCCGTGCCGTGGGTCTGCTACCCAGCTAGGCACAGCTCAGCTGCCTGCGCTGCTCGCACTGCAGCCTCCAATGCACCCTCGCAATAACCCGGCCAGCGAGGAGAAGCCTCGGTGCCCGTGACGTGACCCCCTTTGCTGCGCCAGTTCTTTTGAGAGCTGGTGGGTGATCAGGCCGCTTTCCATTGTTGGAGGACTTCCAGGGGCGTACGCCCCTGGAGCGCCGAATGCGGTCTGTAGACGTTGTACTCGATTCGGTGCTGGTCCGGTTTTCGATGTCGGCTGACAGTGAGAGGCGGCTGGATTCAGGGCTTAAGTCGGCTGGTTGTTGACGAAATCGCGGTTCAGCAGTTCGCAGACCTCAAGGATCTGCTCGGCACGGTCTGTGGTGAACTGCAGTTGCTGCGCCAGGACCGCCAGGAACTGTTGCTCCTGAGGAGCCACGATCCGATCGCAGTGGATCAGCTGGCAGGCCAGGGCGAAGGCCAACTCCTGCTGCTCCGGGCTGAGCAGCGGTGCCGCGCTGGCGATCAGACCCTGCCACGACTCCACTCGGAAGCGCTTAAGCAGACCCGAGATCAACAGACCGAAGGCGTAGGGCTCCATCTCCCGGTAAGCCGTACGCCCTATGAGCTGCTCCCGGATCACCTGGGCTTCGTCCTTGCTGAAGGTCTGGTCACAGCACACCGCTGCCAGGGGGATAGCGGCAAAGGCTTCAAGGGTGGTCATCGGGAGGCTCATGGCGGTGGAGGTGAACGCACCTCTTCAGGCTGCCGGCAATCTGCGAGGGACTTATTAAGACTGGTTCAAGCTCAGGGCACGCGATCGCTTCCTTTCACCGAGCGGTTCTTCATGTTGGCGCGGCCTCAATTAGCGCTCCAGGCCAGCTGCGCCCTTCATGGCCCATTCTCACCATTGCCGCCGTTCCCACCTCCAGTCGCTTTGCTCCAAGATCATGGTGGACCTAAGCGATTGCGGCTGCTTCCGTTCCCTATCTCGGCTGGGGGCGCTGGTGGAACAGATTCCTTCTTCTGCAGTCTTAACCGTTCGGACTCTGCATCGCTGGCTCAACCCAAGCCGGCATCTTGTTCCAGGGTGCACTCCACACCCTGACGCCGAAGATCGTCCAGCAGAATGTCACAGATCTCCCGGTCCACCGGAGGAGTGAGATGCTTCTCTCCATCAAGGAGGTAGACCACGTCCCCTGGTATGCAACCGATCCAACGTGCCAAACTTTGCTGCGCCTGAAAGCGACGCTCTGGCGAGAGTTCCCCCTTGAATTGGATCCGCAGCCTGAAGCGGGGGGGCACTGGATGATCCAGTTCGATGCTACGCAGGCTGGCCGCCGTCGCCAGCACCACCAACTGGTCTCCAGCGGCCAGCACCAAGTCTGGCGGCGGCAAAAGAATGGGCTCGCGGTAGCGGGGCCGGCGTAGCGAAACGCCTGTCACGCCATAGCCATTCTCTAGCCTGGAGATATTCAGACCGCACAGATTGTTCTGCTCCTGAAGGCGGTAGCGCACGATCAGTAGCCGGGTGCCCTGCAGTTGCAAAACTCCCTCCACCCTCTCCCCAAAGGCGGCCGCCACCACCGCATCGGCGACGAGGTCGACGGTGGAAATCACCGCCAGCCCTCCCAGCAGGTCCCCCAGGGGTTCGGCGGCCCCAAAGTCATGGGCAAGCACCGCGACACCAGCCTCGGGCCAGCGTTTTTGCAGCGCCATGGCGGCTTCTAGATTGGCTAGAAGATCGGTGGAGAGCAGGCCCACGGCGGCAACAGGACGACCCTCAAGCGCCTGGAGCGCCTCCTCCAGTTGTCCGAATTGAACGATTCCCTTGTCCTGGGAGCCATCGCTGCCCCCCGACTCGACCCTCACCACCAGCTGCTGGTGACGCCGCAGCCGCTGGGCGATGCGCTGGGCCAGCGCGGATCCCTCCACCAACAGCACCGGCGCCGGGCCCCGCCGGGGCAGCCGGATCCGATCCACACCGAGGCGCTCCCGCAGCAAACGTTCCAGGATCACGGCCAACAGGGCCGAGGTCAGCAGCGTGCCAACCAGGGAATAGAGGAGCGTGCCAACGATCAGCCAACCACTGACCTCCTCTATCCCGGTGATGTCAGAAAGGATGAGGTTCACCGGGTCGACGTACTCCCCTTTGAGCAAGCCGAGGGTGACAAACACCCCCTGCTTCCATCCCCCCACTTGTGAGAAGGTCCGCACGCCGATGAGCACCAATAGCATCAGCAGAGCGAAGCCCCACCGCTGGAGCCGTGTCCGCATCCGCAGCCAGGCGCGCAGCTTTTGAATTTTGCTCCGCAGCCAGGCCTGGGCGCGATGGCGGCGTTTTTGGCCAGGGGCCAGCGGGCCCTGGTTGATGAGCGGTGACCGGGCTGTCAGCCATACCGGCGGGGATCCGAAGGATGACCCGGGAAGCCGGACCTGCTTCTGTTGGCGAAGGTCCTCACCAGGACCCTCCATTACCTGAATGATCTGGCCATCCACCTCCACGCTCGCCCGCATCGAGGCAGGTCTTAGGGCGGTGCTGATCGCATCAGCACAGAGAAGGATGGGATCGACCACCGATACCCCGGGCAGGCGATGCTCCAGCAGGGCGCCGAGATCGGCGAGACGGTTGGTGGAACGCACCACGATCTCTGCGGTGGGATTAAGGAGCCGTACCTGGAGGGCGGCCTCAAAGTTGATCGTGCTGTCGGCACTCAGAAGCAGAACGGCACTGGCTCGCTCGGCACCGGCTTGGCGCAAAACGTGGGCCAGGCGCATGTCTCCATGCGTGAGCGTTGCCGCCAGACGGGACTCCAGCTCGGGATCTCTCCAGTTGGGCTGCCGCAGATCGACGCCGTGGAGGGGCAGATCAAAAGCCAGGAGGCGCTGAAGACAGGCCTGCCCCAAGGAGCCAAGACCACAGACCAGGACGGGGGGAGGGCTCAGGGGGTCGACGGGATGAGCACTCAACGTCCGGGGCCGCCAGGTTCAGTGATCATCCTCCACACCGGTGGTGATTGTGCAGTCGCTCGTGGGGTAGCTCTAATAGGAGGTGGTTCAGTTTCTGGGGTCCACGTCAGGAGGAGGTTGAGGAGGACCATTCGTTAGATGCTCCCTGGCAGGATCGATATAGAAATCGATCAAAAGGCAGCTCTTGGCACCAATCCTCCTTTTCATCACAGGAGTTCTTGCTGGCATAATCGCTGGGTTTGTGCTGAGCCGGACGGTTTTTCGCCAGCGCAGCGGAGAAGGACAGGCTGACAGCAAGCTTCTTGAGGAACGGCTCCTTAAGGCTGACCAGGGTTTAGCCCAGTTCTCCGAGGAGCTGCAGACCCAGAGACTCGAGGCCAAGACCCTGCAAGAGCAGATCGTTCAAGCCCGAGAAAGTGCTGTCGGCAACCGCACCCAGCTGGAGGCCGTTCAACGAGAGCGGGACCAGCTCAAGGGCGACTTTCAGGGCTCGCAGCAGCAATTGGAACAGATTCGTGTCGAGCGAGAGTTGCTGGCAGGACAGTTTGCCGAGACAAAAGAACAGTTGCGATCTCAGGAAAGCCAGAAGAACTTTCTCGAACAGGCCCGTGGTGACTTGTTGACCCAGTTCCGCGCGCTCAGCGGCCAGATGCTTGATACCTCCCGAGACAGTCTGTTGAAGACTGCCAAGGAGACAGTGAGCGAACCTGTCAGTAAGCAGTTTGAACAGTTAAGGGGCCAGGTTGAAGCTTTACAGAAGGACTCGGCGGAGAAGCTGACCGTCTTGGCGCAGACGACCATGGATTTGCGTCAACGCAGCGAAGATGTTCAGGCGGCAGCCCAGCAATTGACATCCGCTTTGCGCTCACCAAATGTCAAGGGACAGTGGGGAGAGGTCAACCTGCGCAGAATCCTGGAATTCGTCGGTCTGATCAGTTACTGCGATTTCGATCAGCAGGTCCATGTTGGAACGGAAGACGGAGCTTATCGACCTGATTGCGTCATTACAATCCCAGGCTCACGTCGCTTGATCGTCGATTCCAAGGCTCCGATAGAGAGCTATTTGGATGCCATCAAAGCCACTGAGGAAAGTCAGAGGGAGGCGGCCCTCAGCGAACACTTGAAGAAGGTGCGCAGCCACATCGATCTCCTGAGCAAGAAGGACTATTCAGGCAAGCTTGGTGCTCTTGGCCAAGTTGTCGATGGAGTTATCTTATTTATCCCTGTAGAGGGAGCTCTATCGATGGCATTGGAGCGCGACCCTCAACTCCTTGAGTACGCCTTTAGCAAGAACATCATCCTCACTTTCCCCACAAGCCTCCTTGCGATTCTCAAGGGCCTGGCAATGACAATTCAACAGGCCGAGATTTCTCAGAATATCGATGAAATTCAGAAGAATGCTGTTGAGTTGCACAAGCGCTTCTTGATGTTTATCGATAAGTTCAACGCCATTGGAGGGAACCTTTCTCGCTTGAATAAGAGCTTTAACGATGCTGTTGGATCGGCGCAGAGCCGCTTGCTACCCCAGGGACGTCGCTTTGCTGAGTTGGCTGGTCAGCAAGCTGACCTCAAATTCCCAGAAACGGTTGAAGAGTCTGTTCGAGAACTCAATTCTGGAGACGTTTGAATCATGGCCTTCTGGTGGGTCAACCACAAGCAGACCTACCGGCAGGAGACCGAGGGTGGCTACGTGTGGTCGCCCAAGGCCAACGCCAACGGCCGGCGAAATGCCACCTACGACAACCTGGCGCACTGCCAGCGCGGCGATGTGGTCTTCAGCTATGCCAACGGCAAGATCAGCCAGATCGGGCTTGTTGAACAACCAGCCGCCACCGCAGCGAAACCGGCTGAATTCGGTACCACTGGTGACTACTGGGGGGCAGAGGGCTGGCTGGTGCGGGTGAATTGGCAGCCCTTGCAGAACGCCCTGGTGCCGCAGACGTTCTTTGAGTTGTTGCAGCCGCTCCTGCCAGAGCGCCACAGCCCAATCAGCACCACCAATGGTCGAGGTAACCAGGGTGTGTATCTCGCTGGCCTCAGCGAAGCCCTGGGCCACTTGCTCATCAAGCTGATAGAAGAACACGCCGATTCCGCCGTGCAGGTGCACCTGTTGGTTCTGGCGGAGGACGGCGATGCCACTGCCGCTCTGCTTGATGACGTGCAGCAGTTGCAGGGCGTTGCCAACATCACCGAGCGAGAAGCGCTCACCAAGGCACGGCTTGGTCAGGGGCTGTTTCGCCAACGGGTGGCGCAGTTGGAGCCTTGCTGCCGAGTGACAGGCCTAGCGCGTCAGGAATTCTTGGTGGCAAGCCATATCAAGCCTTGGCGCGATTGCGACAACAGCGAACGGCTCTCAGGTGCCAACGGGCTTCTGCTCTCCCCCCACATCGACAAACTCTTTGATCGCCATTGGATCAGCTTTGAACAAAACGGGGAGCTGATTTGGCGTTTATCGAGGGGTGCCCTAACTGCTGAGCCAGGTCGTCTAGAGCAACGGGCTGCGTAGATCAGCTGGAACGATGCCCGGAGGGCGGCACCTGTGGGCCAATCGACGCCGGGGCAATCAACTTCCA
>Ga0310321_10008_pt1 | contig 41780 bp, 44 predicted proteins | sample LakEriER3TotalB7_FD_195535 | JGI IMG/M metagenome (GOLD analysis project Ga0310321, IMG submission 195535) | Enriched freshwater cyanobacterial communities from Lake Erie, Ohio, United States - ER36.Total.B7 (v2) (version 2) | ecosystem: Environmental > Aquatic > Freshwater > Lake | place: USA... | reverse complement strand
GGGCACCTGCTGCAGCTGGCGCACCAGGGGGGAGAGGGGCATTGGAGGGCGATGAAAGATGTCTTGATCTTCGCAACTGGGGTTCGCTGCCAGAGTTGGTCTTGCCTGTGGGGTGCCGCCCATGGCAATGAACCGTTTCCCCGTCAAGGCCCTGCTCGGCTTTGCCCTGCTCCTAACGGCAGCTCTGTTGTCGTTGAAGCAGCAGAGCAAAGGCACTTCCCCTTTTGGCGATCGCCCCCTTGGCGATCAACCCCTTGGTGATCCAGGGGCAAAGATCACCTTGGAGGTCCCCTCCAGGCCCGAGCCAGCGTTGGGGAGTCCCGATCAGTTTGGTCGCAAGGAAGTTTTGGAACAGTTGGCTTTAGCCGACCGGCAATGGGTACCCAAAGCAGAACGCTTTGCTAATGGATCGACCCGTTTTAGCTATAGGCGCCGAACCGGGGAGCCAAGCCTCTCGATCGAAGAGATCAGAGACTTGATGGCGCATCCACCAACCTTTTCGGTGGAACGCCAATCGATCTCCAGGCTTTGGCAGATTTTGGAGAGAGCTGGGGTGGATATCCGTTTAACCCAACCCCGTAAAGATGGTGCTGCGGGTGAATGGGATGCCAAGGCAAAGACCCTACGCATTCAGCCTGCAGTCCTTGTCATGGGCAGCGCAGAATTTGCCCGGGTGTTGAACCATGAGGCCATTCATGTTGCCCAAAGCTGCAAACGTGGATCCCTAACAGCCCATCCGGAAGTGATTGGCCTGCCAAACAATCTGCCCCCCGCCCTTGAATTCGTTCTTCAAAAGCCCCAGTATCGAAATATGTCGCTTCTGGCTAAAAGCTTGGAAAGGGAAGCCTTTGCCAATCAACCAGATCTTGACCTTGGTCCTTCCTTGCTGCAGACCTATTGCTTCTGATGCCCGAATTGTTCAGTCATCAATATTTCCCAGTTACTGGTATCAATGGCTGGCATCCATTACTGGCATCAATGGGTGGTTTTCCGACGACTACGGCAGTCGTCTGCGAACTTTCAGTGCTCGGGATAAGATTGATTGACTGGCGTCGAGTCCGTTATGCATCGTGATGAGGTTGATGGTCTTAGCCCAGCTTCAGGGCTGCGCTTGAAACTCGTCCAGGGGCGCAGTCGCTGGCTGTGCCTGGGCGCTTTGGTGGCCATTTGGCTGATCGATAGCTCGATCTCCAACGTGCTGCTGAGGAGTGACATCATCGGCGACCGTATGCAGTATTTCGATCATCTTTTTGAAGACTTTAGTGGCTACCTATTTTTTGTGGTTACTTCGGTGATGGCGTTCGCCGTGCTGCGGCCTTTGCCCCGGCTTGTGATTCCGATGGCCAGTATCTACTCGGCCTTTGCCGTGGCCCAGTTGATTGCCAACGTCCTTTCGATGGTGCTCACAGCCCACGTGAAGACAGGTATTGGTCTGACAGAGCTATGGGATGTGGCAGCTGTTTATGTCATGTCTGTTGTGGTTTTTATGGTGGTCTACTTGTTGTTTGATGTAACGACACCTGGCGGAGCCTTCGTTTGGCCTTCCCGCGAGGGTCAAGGGCCACCTGAGCCCCATTTGATTGATTATTTGTTTGTTTCGCTCAACGTCAATTCCACCTACGGGCCCACCAGTGAGGCGGTGATGTCCCGGGGCTGCAAGTTGGTGATGGCTCTACAAAGCCTGCTTTCCGTCTTAATGCTCACCGTATTGATTGCCCGAGCTGTTGGTGCCACTACCTGATGGTTGTGGGTTTAGACGCCCATCAGTTCTCCTTCGAGAAGCATGTTGAACTGAAGCAATTGGGTGTCGTTCAGTTGCTGTCGACTTGAAAGGCTGAAATGTTGTTCGAGGTAGCTTCTACCCCGGGATGCATCCCATTGCAATTGACCGAGTAACTGGTCGCATTGGCTGAGCAGGTCCCTACGGCGCAGGGGTACCGGAGCGTTACCAGGATTGGCCCCTGGACTGAGGGCCTCAAGGGCTTTGAGATAGGCGACGAGGTCGACGTAGCTGGTGAGGCGGTTTCGGCTGGGATGGTGAAAAGCTCTTTCGAGGTAGGTCCCTTCCTCGTCCCGGCCCCAACCCAACCGTTGCAGTTGCAGGTCCAGGCCAGCCAGTTCGCTACTCCAGTCCTCGGGGTCAACCCCCTGCTCCTCCGAGGGAGGTTCCAGCTTTTGAATCGGGGGCAGTTTGGGTTCGGCGTCGTTGAGCGCAGCAGCTGGGGCGGGCACGGCTCCAGGGCTTGGGGCAGGTACTTGAGCTTGGCTGGGGATCGCGGTGGGGGTGGCTGCTGGGACGTGGGCCTTGTCTGTTTTCGCTGACGATGCCTGGCTTTGGGGCTTTGTTTCGCGATCGCTAGGGAGCTGGGGAATTGGTTCTGGCTCGGCTGTAAGCCTGGTCAAGAGCCTCGTGCTGGCTCGATCTTCCGCTTCTTCGGCCGTTGGGGCTTCCCCAAGGGCACTGCCCAGGCATTGGTCGTTGGCCAACGCCCGCACCTGAACCACCCGCTTGCCGGGTTCGGCATGCACCAACTGGGCCTCGAGCTGCATGGCTAGTGGGCTCCTCGAGCCAACGGACTTCCTAGAGTGGACCCTCCCCAGGCCCGCTGCAGCATTTTGGAAGCGGAGTCGTTCCAATCGCTAACACCACTTCTTCAGCAAGCCGATCAATGGGCCGAGGTGCTGGTGCTCCTCCCCTTGCTGGTCGCGCTTGAGATTGTCCTTTCGGCCGACAATGCCATTGCGCTTGCCGCCATCGCCCGCGGCCTCGACAGTCCGGCTAGTCAGCGCCAGGCCCTCAACCTCGGCCTGGCCCTCGCCCTGGTTTTTCGCCTCGCTTTGATCGTGGCGGCCCAGTGGGTCTTGAACTTCTGGCCCCTGCAGCTTTTGGCTGCCGGCTATTTGTTTTGGCTGTGTGGCAGTCACCTGATCAAGGTGTCGGCTTCCTCGCCGGTGGAAGTGAGTGCTCCAGAGGATGGCGGGGCTCCAGCCGATCTGAATTCAGGAGCCGATCTCAGCTCGATGGCCGAACTGGAACCGGGGCCAGAGTGGATTGGGAACCCGGCCCCAGGGGGCCTGGTTGGTGCCGCCAAGGGTCTGTCTTCGGTGGTGATCACCTTGGCCCTCACCGATTTGGCTTTCTCCCTCGACAGTGTGGCGGCTGCTGTGGCGGTGACCGATCGGTTGTTGCTCGTGATGGCCGGAGGGGTGGTCGGGGTGGTCGCCCTGCGGTTAACGGCAGAGCTGTTTATTCGCTGGCTTGAGCAGTACCAACACCTGGAAACCGCCGGTTATTTGGCGGTTGGCTTTGTGGGTTTCAGGCTGCTGTTGCGATTGTTCCTTCCTGACTTCGATCTGCCGGAATGGTCGTTGTTACTGCTAGTTGCTGTTCTGTTTGCTTGGGGCTTCTCGAAGCGCAATCCCCTTGGGGCAGCCGAGCTCCCCGATAGCGCTCGAGGCTGATGCGGATTGAGTTGCGCCAGAGCGGCAACGACTCGCTGCTGACAACCTTCGACGTGGAGGCCCTGGCCGATGTGCCCCAGCCGGGACGCTGGTTCATCGTTGAGAACCAGAGTTACTTGGTGTTGCAGCGGAGCCACCGCTACAAACTGACTGATGGCATCTACACGCTCGCTGCCGTTGCCTTGCAAGTGAAGGCCCAGGCCCAACCCAAGGACGCCCGCTGGTGGAGCAACCAATGGGTCATTGGTGATCCAAGTTGCCACTTCAATGCCCGCAGCCCCTTGCTGCGCTGCGCTGTCCTGCCCGATGGCCCCTGCGAGCGCTGTGCGCACTTCACGTTGCAGGCTGGAGCTTGATCCACGGTTCTTGATCGGTCACCGGAGGGCCTGGATCTCGGTGGCCCTTAGGGTGGAGGGATCTGATTGTTAACGCGATTTCGCAAGCCGTTCCTGATTTCGCCTCCCTCGGGTTGGGGGAACCAATTCTTAAGGCCGTAGCCGAGAAGGGTTACACCAAGCCCTCTCCAATCCAGGGCCAGTGCATTCCTGCTGTTCTGGCCGGCCACGATGTGATGGCTGCCGCCCAAACGGGCACCGGCAAAACCGCTGGCTTCACCCTGCCGATGCTCGAGCGGCTTCGCCATGGGCCCCCTGCCCGCGCCGGGATTGTGCGGGCGTTGGTGCTCACCCCCACCAGGGAATTGGCTGCCCAGGTGGCCGAGAGCGTCAAGGCCTATGGCCTTTACCTCGACATGCGTAGTGACGTGGTCTTCGGTGGGGTGAAGATAAACCCCCAGATCACCCGCCTCCAGCGGGGAACCGACATCCTGGTGGCCACCCCAGGCCGGTTGATGGACCTCCATCAACAAAAGGCCCTGCGCCTGGATCGGGTTGAGATCTTGGTGCTCGATGAGGCCGATCGCATGCTCGATATGGGGTTCATCCGCGACATCCAGAAAATCCTGGCGTTGATGCCCCCCAAGCGCCAAAACCTGCTGTTCTCAGCCACCTTCTCGGGGGATATTCGCCGGCTCGCCACTGGCCTGTTGCACGAACCGGTGCAGCTCCAGGCCACCCCTGAAAACCGGGCGGCCCCCACGGTGGAGCACCTGTTGCACCCCTGCGACATGGACCGCAAGCCCGATCTGCTGAGCCACCTGATTCGGGTCAACGACTGGCAGCAGGTGCTGGTGTTTTCCCGCACCAAGCACGGGGCCAATCGCATGGCCGAACGCCTCACCAAGGAAGGGATGGCGGCATCTGCCATCCATGGCAATAAGAGCCAGGGCGCCCGTACCCGGGCCCTCTCCGATTTCAAGAGCGGCGCCCTGCGGGTGCTGGTGGCCACCGATCTGGCGGCCCGCGGTATCGATATCCACCAGCTGCCCCACGTGGTCAACCTGGATCTACCCAATCAGGCTGAAGATTATGTGCACCGGATCGGCCGCACGGGTCGGGCCGGCCACAATGGCCACGCCATTTCCCTTGTGGCGGCAGAAGAAGTTGAGCTGCTTCGGGCGATTGAGCGCCTGATCGGCAATCCCTTACCCCGCGTGGAGGTTGTCGGCTTCGAACCCAAGGTTCTCAAGGCTGCCCCCCTCGATCTGAGTGGCGGTCGGGGCAAGGGCCGTCGTCCGAGCTCGGGAGCGCGCGGCCGCAGCAGCCATCCCGGTGCGGGCCAATCTGCGCCGAAACGGACCGGACGTCGTCCCTCCGGTGGTCGCTAGGAGCCATTTCACTTGGGGTGGCCCCTAACGGCGAGAATTGCAGCGACGCACACAGTGGCTTTGCGGTTGCTGGGCTCAGATGGGTGTTCCCGCCCGACGAGAATGCCCTACGAGCCCGGATCATCCGAGTGCCGTGTGCTGATCAGTTGCAAGAGCCAGATTGAGTCGATGCTCCTCGCCCTCGACCGTCTTGATAACAGCCAGCACATCCGCGACCAGCTGGTGTCCGTGCACAACCAGCTGGAGGGCTTGCATGCCCTACACCGCAAGGTGGTCTTAGAAAAACAGCCTGTTAGTCCTGGCTGCTGATGGTGTCGCCGCAAGCCCCACCCGTGGGCGCACCAGGGATTGGAGCTTCTGCCCCCAAGTCCTGGCAAGTGGCGTAGGCGCAGGCCAGGGTGGGGACCTTGCGCCGCTGGGTGGGCTTTCTCCGTAGGCCCACCACGTAGGAACCGGTGGTTTCCCTGTAAATCACACAACCGTTGCCGACTTCATTCACAAAAGACAGGTCGCTGACCATGGCTGCCCCTACATCGGTGTTTGTCTTGCTCTAGCCGGGACCGGCGGGGGCATGCAAGTGGGTAAGTGCTCATCAAAGCCCTTTCAGCCAAATTGTTGGCCGGGGGATGCAGCCAGTTGTTGGATCAGCGATTGGCCTGTAGCCGAAGCCTTGCCCTCCAATTGACCTGAACGAAGCAGCAGGGGGCAGCCGCCGGTGGCGATGACCAAACCAATGCCCGGCTCGATGGCTAACACCGTGCCCGGGGCAGGTCTGTTCGGATCCGGTTGCGGGGAAACGCCCGCATTCGGGCTCAGGCCCCATTGGTCGGCCATGGGCCTGGCTTCCGGGCTGAGTTGGTCGCGGAGCCGCTGAACCAGGGGTTCGGTGGCCAAGAGCTTGAGCCGCTTGCCGGCCCAGGGGCTGTGGGCCCCGGGATAGAGGCCCATCACCTTGCGGTGCAGCGCCAAACTGCTTTGGCTCCAGTCGAGCAGAAAGTCGTCTTTGAACAGCTGGCGGGCATAGGTCATGCCCATCTCGCTTTGGCTTTGGAGCCCCAGGCGGGCCCAGCGTTCCGCCTGGCTCCCTGGCCCAGCCACCTCAATCAAAGGCAAGGCTTCCACCAGCAGGGATCCGGTGAGGTTTGCGAGGCTTTGGCCCAGGTGGTGGGCGTTGTCCAGAAGACCAATGGCCAGGCTGCTCTCCAGCAGCACCGGGCCGGTGTCGAGGCCCTCTTCCATGGCCATCACCCCCACGCCCGTTTGGCTGTCACCTTCCAGCAAGCACCACTGGATTGGGCCCGCCCCCCGCCAGCGGGGCAGCAGGGAGCCATGGCCGTTCCAGCAGCCCAAGGGGGGTTGGGCCAGGATCGCTGGGGGCAGGATTTGGCCAAAGGCAACCACCACATAGGCATCAGCTCCAAGGGCTGCGAGTTGCTCCTGGCAGGCGAGATCCTTGCGGATCCGCTCCGGGGTGAACACCGGTACCCCCAGTTCCAGGGCCCGGGCTTTGATCGGGGAGGGCATCAGCTCCTTGCCCCGTCCCCGGCGCCGATCCGGTTGGCTCACCACCCCCACGAGTTCGTGGCCAGCTTCCACCAGCGCATTCAGGCTGGCTACGGCATAGGCAGGGGTGCCCCAGAACAGGATCTTCATGGGGTGCAGCTGGTTTTGGGCCTAGGCCTCGCCGGTGATGGAGAGTCCGTCAACCCACACGTGGGGACAGAGGCCATCGGGGGTCACCTTGGCTGGCCCCTCGAATCCCACCAGGCCCTTGAGCAGGGTGCGGATGTCACCGGCCACGGTGGCGGCTTCGATGGAACGGCGTTGGCCGTTCTGGATCAGCCAGCCATCAAAGGGCAGGGAGAAGGAACCTTGGCTGGCCTTGACTCCGGCATGGAGGGCAGACAGCGACTCAATCAGCACCAGGGGGCTGCCTTCACCCAGGTGATTGAGGCCCTGTTGGCCGCCATCGCTGTCGGGGGTGGCACTGATTTCAAACCAGTCGGGACCTACCGACACCTTGGAGCCCATGCCGGCGTGGCCCGTGGGTGATACGCCAAAAGCCCGGGCCGTGGCTTCCGAATGGAGAAAGTGCTGGATCACGCCGCCCTCCAGGAGGGCCAGGGGCTTGGTGGGGGTGCCTTCCCCATCGAAGGCCGATGCGCCGACGTTGCCCGGGTTGAGGCCGTTGTCGTGGATGGAGAGAAACGGTGCCGCTAGCTGTTGGCCGAGCGACTCCCTGCTGCTGAGGCTCACCCCATCGAGGATGGCCCTGGCGTTAAATAGGCTGCTGAAGGCGCCAACCAAATCGAGGAAGGCTTCCGGACTAAACACGCAGGTGTAATGGCCGGTGTCGATGGGGGCGTAGTCGAGGTGGGAGATGGTGCGCTCGGCCGCCTCGTCAATGCAGCCAGCAATATCGAGGTCTGAGGCCCCATAGGCCAACCGCACGGCACCGCCGCTACGGGGTTTGCGGCCCGTCTCTTCTGCCCGGGCATAGAGATAGATGCTGGCTGTGGTCAGCTGCTGGTGGCGGCAGGCGCCAGCGCTGTTGAGGTAAAGCCTCTCGCTGCTGCGCTGGGCCAGGCCGTTGTAGGGAACCGTGCCAATGGCCTGGTGGCGATCCAGCAGCTGGCGCTCGGCATCCTTGAGGGTGGCGAGCAGGTCGAGAATGGATTGGGGCTGATGGATCGGTTGCTCGAGCGTCGCAAGCGGAGCTGTGGCCAGGGGCGAAAAGGCCGGGGTCTCATCGGCATTGCCGAAGGCACTGGCATCGCGGGCACCTTCGAGGGCCTTGGCCAGGCCTGGACCTGAGAGATCGGACGTGCTGGTTACCCCCACCAGTCCGTCTCCGTTCCAGACCCTCACGGTGATGGCACTGCGCTGGGCCCCCTTCATTTGCTTGGCCTCGCCCCGATCCACCTGAACCGACGTGTCGGTACTGCAGGACGCGCCCAGATCCCATTGGTTGATGCCGGCGCCGCGGGCGAGCTGCTCGAGCTGATCCCTGAGCTGGATGGGGTTGAGGCTTTTGGAGTTGGTGCCCACCTGGGCGCTGGTCTGGGTGTCCATGGTTAGCGGCCCCCCACGGTGATGGAATCCACCTTGATATGGGGCTGGCCCACGGTCACAAAGATGCTGCCACTCACCGAACCGCAGAAGCCGGCGGCCAGCTCGAGGTCGTTGGCGCACATCGAAATCCGAGGCATCACCTCCTTGGCTTCGCCAATCAAGGTGGCCCCCTTCACTGGTTTGGTGAGCTTGCCGTTTTCGATCAGATAGCCCTCTTCCACGGCGAAATTGAACTGGCCGGTTGGACCCACGCTGCCCCCACCCATCGATTTGCAGTACAGGCCCTGATCCACCGAGGCAATCAGCTCATCGGGGCTATGGGGTCCTGCGGCAATAAAAGTGTTGCGCATGCGGCTAGCGGCCGCAAAGGAATGGCCCTGGCGGCGACCGCTGCCGGTGCGGGCATGGCCGGTGCGCAGTTCCCCGGCTCGATCACTGAGGAAGCGCTTCAGCACACCGTTCTCAATCAACACCGTGCGCTGGGGTTCCATGCCTTCGTCATCCATGCAAAGGGAACCAAAGGCCCCATCACTAAGACCCTCGTCGATGGCGGTGACGGCTACATGGGCAATCAAATCGCCCACCTTGTCGGCAAAGGGGGTGGTGCCCCGTTCGACTTGGGTGGTTTCCAGCAGATGGCCGCAGGCTTCGTGGAAGATCACCCCGCCAAAGCGGTTCGCGAGCACCGCAGGCATCTGTCCGGCTTCCACGTAGTCGGCATAGAGCATGGTTCCGGCACTGGAGCACACCTCCTGGGCCGAGCCATCCGCATCCCATTGGCGCAGATCGTCCGGGCGACCGGAGGTGCCATAGCGGCGGCCGAGGCCGGCCCGGTGGTCACCATCGGCGGCCAGCACATTGAGGCCAAGGGATTGGTGCAGGCGGATGTCCCGGGCAAAGGTGCCATCACTGGCAGCCACCAGCACCTCCTGCCAATCACGGGCATAGCTGCCGCGGCGGGCTTGCAGGTGATGGCCATGGCGCTCCAGGGCTGCAGTCCCCTCCAGCAAGGTGCCCGTGGCCTCTTGTATCTCCGGGCAACGCTGGAGCCAATCGGTTTTAGTAGCACCGAAATCGCGCAAATCCATGAGGCCTTCAAAGCTGGCAACGGCTGAGGCTGTTGGCGCTAGGCCGAGCATGCCCAGGGCCTGTTCCAGGGCATGGAGCAGACCCGCATCGCTGAGGTTATTGGTACTGACAAAGCCGTCGCGGTCGCCACGGAATACCCGAATGCCCGCTCCCATGCCGAAGGCCGGGCTGACACTGGTGATGGTGTCCTGCTCGGCTAACAGACCGATGTGGTCAGTGCGCTCAAGAAAGACTTCGACAAGATCGGCGCCGCTGCCACGGCCGCTGGAAAGAAGGCTTTCCAGCCTGGAACGCCAGGTGGTGTCAAAACCGCCGGCAAGGGGGGATAGGACCACTCAGCGTCAGCGAATGGCGGGTTGGAAGACGTCGCTGCGGATGGGAGCCATCAAGAACAGCTTGGCCATCTCAACACCGTTGGCGGCCCAATAGGGCAGCTTGCGCAGGACTTTGAGCACCCCTGGTGCATTGCTGGCATCGGTTGCTGCCAGGGCGTTGTTGTTGGTGACGAGCCTCTCCAAGCGGACGTAGAACTTGGGATGGTCCACGTTGAGGACCACGGGGAACACCCGGGCTGTGGTTTCGTTTGTCTTGGCGATCACGAGCTTGTCGTACTCGCGGGCATCAAGACCGAGGGCCTCATAGAACTCCTTGCGGGCCACGTCCCGCACGTACATGGTGGCGAAAACGGCCAGCAGGAAGAAGCGGCACCAAAGGCGAGCCCGCAGTCCCCGCACGGTGTCGGGTTGGGACTTCATCAAGGCATCAAAGAAATCGCCGTGGCGGTTCTCGTCCTGGCACCAGTTTTCAAAGAAGTTGAAGATCGGGAAGATCTTGCTCTCGGGGTGCTGCTCCAGGTGGCGGTAAATGGCGATATAGCGCCAGTAGCCAATTTTCTCGGAGAGATAGGTGGCGTAAAAGATGAACTTCGGTTTGAAGAAGGTGTAGGCCTTGTTGGCGGTGAGGAAGCCCAGGTCGAGCTGGAGCCCGAAATCGCTCATCGACTTGTTGAGAAAGCCTGCGTGGCGTGCCTCATCCCGGGCCATGTGGGCGAAGCACTCAGCAAGCAGGGGGTTTTTGTCCTTGATGCGGCGGCTCAGTTCCTTGTAGAGCAGGAAGCCCGAAAACTCCGACGTGCAGCTCTGCTCGAGGAACTCGACAAAGACCTGGCGGGTTTTGGGATCAAGCTGATCGGCGGCGCCGTCAAATTCTTCGTTCCGGACGAAGTGGTGCCGGTTGTAATCCTTGCGGAACTCCTCGCAGATGGCTTCGAGCTCAACCTCATTGGGGCGCAGATCCATCGCCGCCATGGCGTCGAAATCTGTGGTGTAGAAGCGAGGGGTAAGGATCGTGTCCCTAGCGGGATCCTTGGTCGCCGGTGCGACGGAGGTTCCGACTGCCCCTAGCCCCTGGGCTTGGCTGGTCTTGGCTTCGGCTGTAGCAGCGGGAGGCACCATCGCGCGTTGCGGCTTAAGGCAGTCGTTGCATCGTAGGGGGAGCCAGCGTCAGTTCGGGCCGAGCCATTTCTGGCCGTTAAGCCGTTGCACCAAGCGGGAAACGATCAGGGCCAAGCTCATCCGTTTTTCGTCGATCAGAAACGACTCCAACAGGCTCGGTTCACTACCGGCTTCGGCAATTACCACGGTTTTCGAGGCGTTGATGTCGTCAGCCGTGAAGCAGAGCCAGAACCGACGTTCCCCAGGCAGGCAACCCTTCACCATCCAGCAGGCCATACCGACCACGGGCATCGGACCCTGTTCAAAACTCAGCTCCGCAGCTGGCCCCCCGTAGCTTTCAATTTCCTTGGCGAGGGCGGGCAGCAGCAGTTGCGGCACAAACTCGGCAAAGGGCTTGTCTTCGGGGGCCGGGGGCTTGGCTTTGGGGGCGGCAGGTGAGCTGCTCTCAACCGGCTGGGGGGCAGAACTGGCGGAATCGCTCACCGTTACAGGCCCTCAAGGGATCACTTTTGCAGTTTAGACAGTGCCCAGTGAGGCAGTGCCCAGCTAAAAGCATCCAACTAGACGGAACCAGCTCGCTGGGTGAGGGTGCCCCCAGACCCAGGAGGTGGCGAGCTTTTACCAGTCGTCGCTGGCGGCCTGATCCCAGCCATCGCCTACGGCGGTTGCTTTGGCCTCAGGGGCGTGGCTAGGGGAGGCGCTGGCGGTTGGGGCTTTGCGAATCACCCGAAAGGGCACGGCCACCGTGGGTGCTGGATCTCCTGGCGCCCGGGATGGACCTGCTTGAAATGGGTTCCGTGATGGCCCGTTGGATCGTTCTTTGGATTGGCCCTTGGCTGGATCCTGTGCTGGGCCCTTGGCTTGCCTCTCACCATCTGGCCAGATCTCGTCGTCGGGTCCTACGGAGTAGTTGGTGGGCCGACCGGTTTGGCGGTTGACTTGGCGGCCGGTGGACATGGATTGAGCTCCCGGGCCCAGGCGCAGGGCAAGGCCGGTAGCGGCCGCACTGATGGCCGCACCGCCTCCGGCGGCGATGCTCAGCCATAGCCCGATCGATAGGGTTGGTGAGGTCCAGGTGAGTAGGCGCAGGGCCACCAGCGGCCGTGGGTTGATCGCCCCAACCAACACAACGACTAGCAACGGAGCCAGCAGGGGAAGCAGCAATAGCCGTTGCAGCAGAAGCACAGCAGGGGTATCGGGTTGGGGCTACTCGGCCTGATCGGCTTGTGCTGAGTTTGGGCGGCCTAGGGCTCCCTGCCAACGGTTGAGGTGGCCCAGGTCGTAGCCGAGCACGTCGAAGACGCGGATGACTAAGAAATCCACCATGTCTTCAATGGACTGGGGCTGGTGGTACCAGGCAGGCACGGGGGGCGCGATGCGGGCTCCAGCTTCAGCCAGGGTGGTCAAATTGCGCAGGTGGATCAGGTTCCAGGGGGTTTCCCGCGGACAAATCACCAGGGGTCTGCATTCTTTGAGGTGCACATCGGCGGCCCTTTCCACCAGGTCCAGGGCCACCCCCGAGGCGATCCGCCCCACCGTGCCCATCGAGGCGGGCAGTATCACCATCCCCTTGGTGCGAAAGCTTCCGCTGGCGATTCCCACCGATTGGTCATTCCAGCGATGGCAACGCAGATGGCCGCCTGCCATCCCCGTGCGGTCCCGCCAAAAGGCTTCCTGGGCTCGCGGTTCCAGGGGCACCCGGATGCCGAGCTCGGCTTGCCACACACCAATGGCTCCCTTGGAGGTCACCACTTCCACGGTTTCACCGGCCTCCAGCAACAGCTGGAGCGCCCGCTGGGCCAGGGGTTGGGCCGAGGCCCCTGAGATGGCTAAAACAATGGGATCTGCCGCGGGCACAGCGTTCAGGCCTCGGTGATCACGGGAATGGGGGCAAAGGGGTCGTCTTCGCCGCCGAAGGATTCGGATGCGCTGGCTTCGTCCTCAGCCCCCTCGGGTAAGACGACGGCTAGATCAATTTGATGGCGCAGGGGATCAACCTTTTGGATCTCCACTTCGACATGGTCGCCGAGCCTGTAGGTACGACGGTTTTTGCGGCCCACGAGGCGGTTCTGGCGGGAGCGGTACTCGTACCAGTCGTCCTTGAGGGAACTCACGTGCACCAGGCCTTCCACCTGGGAGGGGGGCACCTCCACAAAGAAGCCGTAGCTCTGAACGCCACTAATCACGCCTGGCAACACCTGGCCCACCAAAGGTTCGGCCTGCCGTGCCTGGGCCATCGACAGCAAATCCTTGTGGAGTTCGGCCATGAAACGCACCCGGCCGTTGAGCCGTTGCACCAGGCCATGCTCGAGGGCGTCCTTGTAAGGAGTTAGGCCACTGGGGGCTAGCAGGGGCCAATCGATCGCGCCGAGGCAGGCGTCAGAGCTGAGGTCAACACTGGTTTTGTGGCGCACACTGGGGCGATCCTTGCCTTCGGTGAGCAGGAGCACCAAAACATGCTGGTTCCAGAGATCGGCGTAATGGAGAGCCGGTGAGCACCAGGGGGCCAGGGCCGCACCGTCGCCCATGAGGCCAGCGAGGGCATGGTCACCGGTCTCGCTCGCTAAAAGAATCGGCTTGAGGGCTCCTTGCAGTTGCTGTTGCAAGGCCCGGTTGCGATCGGTGGTGGCAAAAGCAGCGGCCAATTCGGCAGCGCTGGCATCACCCTCTTCGCTGAGTTCCAGGGGAATATCGAGGGCCAGGGCCGCCCTGGCAACGTCGTTGAGGTCGCTGGGATCCGCAGCGGCGTTGGTTCCAAACAGCGCCGGCAGGGAGAGGGCTGCCAGGTGTTGGCCTAGGGCCCGTTCTGCCACCAGAACGCACTCCCGCAGCAGGGCCATGGGGTGGTGCATCGGCAGTTGGACAAACCAGCCATGCAGGGGGCTGTCTGGGCCAGGAATGGCCAAATCGCCCAGGCTGTCAATGGCGGGCAGACCAAGATCCAGGTCGATGGATCCTTGGGAGAGCCGTTGCTGGTGCAGGAGTTCCGCCACTGCCACCAGGTTTTCCAGTTGTTGCTGGTGGTCCTTGATGGCTTTCAGAGCTGCCGGCACCGTGCGGCTCTTGGGCTTGCGTTCCGCCAGGGCGGTCAGGGCCGCTGCATCAACCGTGGCAACGGGTTTGATCCGACTCCGGCTGAAGCGGTAATGCTCCAATGTGCCTTCGCCATCGAGCTCAAGGGCTACGGAGAGGGCGTCCTGGTCCTCGCCGGCACTGAAAGCTGCCGCCTTGGCGAGGGCGGTTGGGAGCAGGGGGAGCCACTGGCGACCCACACAGAGCGCCTCGCCCTGGTCGCGTAGCCAAAGGTCGAGGGCGGAGCCCAGGCCCACCCGCTCAGCAACGGCTGGGCTGTGCACCCAAAGGGTCCAGCCACCTTCCCGTTCTTCCAGGCAGATGGCAGTCCCACCAGGGGCCTCCTTACCCGACCATCCCTGGAGTATGAGCGCGGGTTGGGTGGTGAGGTCGGCGCGGTCCTTGGGGGCTAGGGCTTTCAGCGTGGCCCGTGGTGCAGCGGCGCGTTCATGCAGGTGATGCTTGGTGAGGAGAAGGTCGAGATCGGCGGCCTCCCCTCCCTTGACGGGCAGCTGCCTGGCCACGTGGCCCTGGGGCGAAAACTGGCCAACGGGATAGCGATCCACCAAGACTTCGACCACGGAGGTGCGCTCTGGATCGAGGTGTTGGGCATCGCCTTCGGGCAGCTCAATGCTGGTCAGCAGCCTGTCGTCGAGGGGAGTTGCCACCAGGCGGGACTCTTGCTGTTCCACCTGGGCGAGCAGGGAGGCCGTGCGGCGCTCAAGAATGCATTGGACCCCACCTTCGGGGGAGCGGCGGCGGCCCCCTTCGCGGGTCACTTTCACCAGCACCCGGTCGCCATTCCAGGCGTGGTTGAGCTGGTGGTCGCGGATGTAAATGTCCTCGCCGCCGTCTTCCCGCAGGGCGAAGCAAAATCCCTTGCTGGAGCACCGCAACCGGGCTGGAATCAATTCCGGGTCTTCCCGGCGCTGGATGCCGTCTTCAACTTCCTGCACCACCCCAAGCTTGATCAGGCCATCCACACCGATCCGCAGTTGCTGCTTTTCGGCTTTTTGGCTCAGGCCGAGGGCCTTTTCCAGCTTGGCAATCGGTAGGGCTTCTTCGGCGGGAAGCTGGTCGAGCAGGTCGGCGACCGTGAACTTCATCGGCTTGGTCAGCTGGTTGGAGGGGGACCACCGCGAGAGGCCCCAAAGGGCGCAGCATGGTGGGAAATGGGGCAGGGCAGTCTGGGCTCGGAGCGATGCCCACGGCCGCCAGGCCTTTGGTCACTACTTTAGGGGGTCTGCGGACCCTTCAGTTTCTGCCTCGTCTACAACCTCTGCGCCGGTGCTGGAGCGTTGGATGAGGCGCACTCCAATCACGAGAAATCCCACCGAGGCAGCCAACTGCAGGGCATTGGTTGGGATCACCGCCGACAGGGAACCTCCAGCGGCAGCCCCGAGCAGGCTGGCCAAGACCAAGGCCGCGGAGCTGCCAGCAAACACGGCCCCGGGCCGGGCTGAGGTGCCGCTGATCGTGACGATCGCCAATTGGGTTTTATCGCCCAATTCGGCCAGAAACACCGTGACAAATGTAGAGGCGAGGAGGGGGAAGTCCATGGTCGGGGTTCAAGTCAATGGTTCTTGGTCAAGTCAGGGGAAGGGATTCGGGTACAAGGGCCACGACCGCCTGCCGTCCCAGCCAGAGGCCTAGGGCCACCATCAAGATCCCGGCCAACCGTTCCAGTTGTTGGGGGGGCATCAGTTTGGAGAGCCATCGGCCCAGCAGAACGCCAACCAAACTCGAGCAGATCAGGGCCAGGGATGCCCCAATGAACACCACCCCAGGCTTGCCGGACTGGGCTGAAAGCAACAGGGCGGCCAATTGGGTCTTGTCGCCCAATTCAGCCAAAAAGACCGTGGTGAAGGTGGTGATGAAGGCCACGCCCCAGGCGGGTGCCGAACCGTTCTCCGGGATTGGGGTCCCCCCTTTGTCTGGTTGGTCTTGTTGAGCTGACAGGACTGGTTGAGCTGGTTCCTGGTTCGGGCTGGCTTCGGGATCGGGACTCATGGCTGCCGGCGAATCGCCCTGAGGAATCGGCGCATCACCCTGCCACGGCCGCCATGCTCGCTGCGGATTTGTTGCTTGCAGCAGGCAATGGCGAAGCCATCGGCATCGTCTGGATCCCCGTCTGGGCTATCTCCAAAGAGGCTCATTAAGTTGCTGACGCGGCAGAAATCGGGGCGGGTTTCGTAAATCCGGCAGCTGCGGGAACCGGTGTTGAAGTGGATGCACCATCCATCGGCTCCCACCATCGAGAGGTAGAGCTCCCGCTGGGATTCGCTCAGGGCCCCAAGGGTATCTTGGCGTTCGCCCGGATCCAATCGACAGCACGACCCGCACTGGCTAATGCACTGCCATCGCTCTTCGGTACCAGCCATCCCAGTTGCTTCGGCTTCCGTCTATTCAGTCACAACGCAAGGTTCGCTGTGACAAGCCATCACCGTTAAGACGTGACAAGCCATCACAGTGGCGACCGGACCCTTGTGGACAGCCCTGCGGGGCTTCTATCCTGATTGCAGCGCTAACGAACCGGATTCCCATGGGCATCGACATTCATCTGATCGCCAACTTTGCGGCCCTTGCCCTGATTACCCTTGCCGGCCCAGCCGTGATCTTCCTGCTCTTCTACCGCCGCGGAGCTCTTTAGGCCAGACGAACGGGCCCGCGAGCTCCCCTAAGCCCGGTATCCCCCTAGGGTACCGGGCTTTTGATTGGCTTTTTGCCCAGACCCCAAAGGGCGTGATAGATGGGCTCTGGCTGGATTTTGCGCCCAACCAAAGCTCCAATCACGGCGCTCAGCAGCATGCCGAAGAGCCATTGCTGATCGCCCATCATCCGCAGGGAAAACAGAATCGTCATCAAGGGCAGTTGGGTGGCGCCGGCTAGGCCGGCCGCCATACCAAGGGCCAATCCCAATTGACCATTGCCCCCAAGCAACTCAAGGCTGCCACTGCCAAAGACGGCGCCAATGGCAAAGGCCGGATCGATCAGCCCCCCAGGAATTCCGGCGCCGAGGGCCAGCACCGGAGCCACGAGCCTGGCGGCAAGCAGGAGTAACCAGCCGATCACATCGATCGGAGATCCGGGTACGGGCAGGCTTCCGCCATCGCCCAGCAGGTGGCCCATCAGAGCTTCGCCATCGCCGCCACTGAGGCCACCGCTCAGTACCGCAATCAGGGCCAGGCAGCCCCCAAGGGCGACCCCCCAGGCGAGAGGCCTGCGGTTGACCTTGGGCCGCAGCCAAGCCGTTACTGAAAACAGAAGCCGGGCAAACAATCCGCCAAGCCAGCCCCCCACCAAGCCCACGGGAAGGGCAAGGACCAGCTGCACCCACTCGGCTTCCGGGTCCTGGATCAGGCCCAGGATGAAGACCGGCGTGCCAGTGAGGTTGCTGACCAGCGCAGCCGTGAGGCAAACCACCAGGGCCGGCCACACAACCGAGGGCAGGAAGCGCCCTGTCAGCTCTTCAAACACAAAAACCGTGCCCATCAACGGGCTGTTGAAGCCGCCAGCGAGGCCTGCTCCGGCGCCAATGGTCACCAGGTTGGTTTCGCTGAACCCGGCCAATAGCCGTGGGAAGCGTTTCTTGAGGGCAAGGGCCACGGAGGCACCCACTTGCACCACGGGACCTTCCCGCCCCAGGGGCATCAGGGCAAGGCTGGCAGCGGTCCAAAGCGAGAGCCTCTGAATCGTGGGTTTCAAGCCAAGCAAGGTGCTGGCTGAACCTGGCTCCTCAATGCTCTCGATAGTTTGGGGTATGCCTGAGCCGGCACCGGCTTTGAAGCGCCCTGCCTGGAGCCACAGCAACACGGGCATCACCACCAGGGGCGCCAGCGCTTGGCCCAGGTTGCCCAGGTGCCACGCCTGATTGTTGAAACCGGGCAAACCATGCAGGAGCTGGGCCTGCCAGCTATCAACAATGTTGAGGGGCAGGCAGGCCAACCCAACGGCCCCACCAAACAAAACCAGTTGCAGCAGAGTGGCCAGCGGACGTTTCAGACGAACCGACCTGAAGGGGTCGTCCTTGGGTTGCCCTTCCTCGGATGGTTTCTCGTTTAAAAGCTTTGCGTTCAAAAGCGAATCCATCAGGCCACCAAACCCAGGGCCATGGCGGCCTCTTGAAGCAGGGAACGAATGTAGGGATGTTGCTCCATTGCGGCATTGTTGCTACGGATCTCCCCACCGGCGGCATTGCGCACGACCCATCCATCCCCCTCGATGCGACACCAATAGGTGCGCTCGCGCCGCCTGAGCACCACGTCCCTGGTGCCATCGGCCCCCGTGTTGGGCCGAACCCCGACCAGCTCGAGCTGCAGTCGGGGCTGGCCTTGCCAGGAGTCCAGCTTCAAGCGGTAGGCCACGTCCACGCAGGCTGGCAAGTTGGCTTCCCCTTGCCAGCGCCATCCCATGGCCCGTAGCTGGTTCGCCTGCTGTTCCAATTCCAATTGGAGGTGTCCCCCCCGCAGCAATTTCTGGGACACCACGCGGCAGCCAGCACTCCAAAACAAGGGCTGGGGATGGCCGATCCCAAAGGGTTCGAGCCGTTGCAATTGGTGGTAGAAATCGCGGTCGATCTGCTCGAAGCGCAGCAGGGCTTCGGGCTCAACCGGGTTGCCCCTGCCGGTTGTTTCCAGCCAACTCTGGGCCAGACCATTGAGCTGCTCATGCAATTCGGCAACCTTTTCGGCCTTGATGGTGAATCCACCGGCGGCGGGGTGGCCCCCAAAGCGCTCGAGGAGCGGGGCGCATTGCTTGAGAGCCTGATCCACCGCAAATCCCTTGGGTGAGCGCACCGAGGCCCGCAACCGGCCATTGCCTTCGCCGGCCAAAAGGGCAGCCGGAAGGCCAAAACGATCGACCAGCCGGGCCGCCACGATGCCGATGACGCCGTGGTGCCAGTGGCTTTGGGCCAGCAACAGAAACGGGGGGCGTTGGGGGCCATCGGCGTCCAAGAGGGCCAGGGCTTCCGCTTCGATGGCACTGCAGAGTTCGCGCCGTTGCCGGTTCAGGCCTTCACACTCCCGGGCCAATTCCTGGGCCCTGTTGTTGTCCTGGGTGGTGAGCAGCTCCACAACCAACTGGGGATCCCCCAGGCGCCCCACCGCATTGATCCGGGGCGCGATTTGGAAACCCACGGCCTGGGCATCGAGGGGGCTGTCGTCGAGCCCGGCCAATTGCTGCAACGCTTGCAGGCCCGCCAGGGGGCTCTTGACCAGGTGGGGCAGCCCATCGATGAGCCAGCGACGATTCACCCCCACCAAGGGGGCCATGTCGGCGATGGTGCCGATGCAAAAAAGGTTTCGGGCCACTTCGAGCCCGTCTTGACTCTTGAGGCTTTGGCAGAGGGCTGCTGCGAGCACATAGGCCAATCCAACACCCGCCAAACCCCGGTAGGGCGAATCAACTGGGGTTCGCTCCGGATGCAGGAGGGCCAGGTGTGGTGGCATCTGGGTAGGGAGCGTGTGGTGGTCCGTGAGGATCACCTCCACGCCCAGCTCCTCGGCCCTCTCCAGGGCTTCTTGGGCAGAAACCCCATTGTCGACGGTGATCAGTAACCGGATCCCCTCGGCCGCAAGCCGGTCCACCATGGCGGCATTCAGGCCATAGCCCTCCTCCATCCGGCTGGGAATGGCTGCAACCGGTTGGGCCCCTAACCGTTGCAAGACCCCCACCAGCAAGGCCGTGCTGGTCATGCCATCGGCGTCATAGTCGCCGCAGATGGCCAGGCTCTCTCCCGCCGCACAGGCCCCTTGCAGCCGTTTGACCGCCTTGGCTAGGTCGGGAAAGTGGCCCTTGGCAGCTGGAGCGCTTGGTGGATCGAGCAGGGCATCAATGGTTTCGGCCGTGCAAAAGCCCCGCCGCCACAAGAGGGCCAGCAGGGGGGCGGGCAAGGCGGCCTTGCCTGGGCCATTGAGGGCTTCCAGGCTGCCGTCGAGCGGCAGGGGAGTTGGCAATTGCCAGCGTTGCTCGTGGAGCGCAGGGAGCAACGGATAGGGGGCAAGGATTTGGCCATTCTGCGGCGCCACCCCAGCACCGACATCCCCGTAGTTTGGGCCCATTCGCGCTGCTGCCGATGGGGTTTGCTGCCCTGCTGTGGGATGTCGACGGCACCCTCGCTGAAACCGAACGCGATGGCCACCGCAGGGCGTTCAACCGGGCCTTTCGCCAGGCGGGTTTCTCGGCCCATTGGGATGTCGATCGGTATGGCGACCTCTTAGCCATCACCGGAGGCGCGGAGCGCATTGGCGCCTATCTCACCAGCGTGGAGGGCCAGCCCCCCGATCCCAAGCGGGTGGCAGCGCTCCATGCCAGCAAGCAACGCCATTACGCCGACCTGGTGGCGGAGGGGGAGTTGGCGCTACGCCCTGGGGTGCGCCAACTCATTAGAGCGGCGGCGGCGGCGGGTTTACGCCAGGCGATCGTGACCACCAGTGGCCGAGGGGCGGTCGATGCCCTGGCGAAGCAACTTTTCGCGGACCTGCTCGGGGCCTTTGATGTCTGGGTTTGCGGAGGGGATGTGACCCGCAAAAAACCCCATCCCGAGGCCTATCGCTTAGCCCTGGAGTTGCTGGAGCTGGACCCCAGAGAGGCCTGCGCCATTGAAGATTCCAGCGCTGGCCTAAAGGCCGCCCTTGGGGCCGGGCTGCCCTGTGTGGTGAGCCTGAGCCACTACAGCGCCCAGGAACCAGGTGAGCGTTTTGCGGGAGCTGCTGCCGTCGTCGACCAGTTGGGCGATGGGGCCGAGGTTCTCCAGGGGCCGCCTTGCCAGGATGGACGAATCACGCTCTCCTATCTGGAGTTGTTGCGGTGAGTCGCCTGCCGATCCAGTCCACCAGGTTTCAGCGGTTTAGTGAACGGCTGACTGCCGTGGTGCTGGGCAACTGGCTGGGCAACTGGCGCCATCGCAGCTCCGTGCTCCTGGCGCTGCTGGTGGGGTTTTACTTCGGCAACAATCTGACGGCTTTTTTGCTGATCAGTTTCCCTGGAGGGCGCCCGGCCCTGGTTTTGGCCCTGGTCGTGCTGCTCGAACTGGTTGTGCGTCTGCGAGGCCGCTTGGTCTCCCAAACCCCTGGCCTCGCCTGGGTGATCACCGACAACCTGCGCCTTGGTTTGGTTTATGCCGTGGTGCTTGAAGCCTTCAAGCTCGGGTCTTGAGCGGAGAATCTCGCTGCGGTCTCTGCCCCAAAGATCTGTTAGCCACTGATCCGGCGCAAAAGGTTGTGGCCTTGGATCCCCTGTTGCTGGAGGGGTTCGCCATGCCCATGCTCACCCAGGTGGAAGGGCTGGTTGGCTCGTGCCAGCGCCCTGTGCTGGCGCTCAATGGCCCGGTGGGGGCGGGTAAAAGCCGGTTCTCTCAGCAACTGATTGGCCTAGCAGAAGCCCGCGGTTTGCGGTTGGCGGTGGCCTCGATCGACGATGCCTATTTGCCGTGGGAGCAGCGTCTGGTGGCCATGGCGGGTAATCACTTCGGGGTGAATCGGGTGCCTCCAGGTAGCCACGATGCCCCCCTGCTGGTGGAGCGGCTGAAGTTGTGGCAATCGGGGGGGGCGCTGCAGCTCCCCCGGTTCGAAAAAACCCTGCGCGATGGCGCCGGTGATCGCGTGGTTGAAGCCCCGTTCAGCGCAGCAGGTTCCACCCCCGATGCCCTGGTGCTCGAGGGCTGGCTGATGGGTTGCCGGCCCCTCGGTGTCGCCGGCCTGCGGGCGGCTGGGGTTGCCTGTGGCATGGAGTTGGCAGCGGGTTTGGCACCATTGCGGGCCGAGGAAGCGACCTGGCTGCCCCACTGGGATCGCCAGCTGGAGGCCTATGGCCCGCTCTTTGATCTGTGTGATTGGCTGTGGTTGCTGCGTCCCGTGGATTGGGGTTTACCGACGCGTTGGCGTTTTCAAGCCGAAGCCCGGCAGCGGCGCCTGCAGCGCCAACAGCACAAAGCCGACGGCTGGCTTAAGCCAGAAGAGCTTGTTCGGTTGGTGCGCTCAAGCCTGGCGTCGCTACCACCACGGCTCTATCAAGACCCATTAACGGCCCTAGCAAAAGCCTCCGCCCAACTCAATGGACGGAGGCGCTGCATCAACATTGAAATTTGAGGGTTGAATTCAGCTTTCGCTGTCTTCGGCCTCTTCATCCATGGGATAGACGAAGCCTTGGGCCCGACCACTCAAAACGGCCTTGCCGATTGAGAGGGCCTTTTGGGCTGCGATAGCAGCCTTGCCTTTCCAGGTGGCATGGCGCTGGTTGCGCTTGCCCTTGGAGGTTTTCTTCTTGGGAACAGCCATCCCAGATCACTCATACCAAACACTGATCTTCCGCTGCAGCCTTGCCTTTCGTCAAATGGCTAAGCTCCGATCAAAGTCGGTTTTTAGTGAGCGACAGCCTTTCTCCTGCGCCGGACCCTGTTCCGGCCCCCGTCCCTTCGGGCCTGTTCAAGGCGATTCAATCACCTGCTGGGAAGTCATCTGCTCCAGTTGCGCCGTCCTACAGCGATTTGCTGCGGGATTTACGCGGCGGAAAGGTGAAGGATTTGGAGCTCTCCCTGCGGCAGCGTGAGGTGCGGGTGCGCTTCGAGGATGGCCGCCAGACCCAGGTGCCGGTCTTCAGCAACGACCAGCTCTTGCTGCGCAGTGCGGAGAAGGCCAAGGTGCCCCTCACCGTGCGGGACGACCGCCAGGATGGCGCCATGGCCGGCCTGGTTGCCAATGGCCTGCTGGTGCTGTTGTTGCTCGGCGGTTTAGCCCTGCTGATCCGCCGTTCCGCCCAGGTGGCCAATCGGGCCATGGGCTTTGGCAGTAGCAAGCCCAGGCTCCAGGCCGAGGGCAGCGTGGCTGTGCGCTTTGAGGATGTGGCCGGAATCGCCGAGGCCAAAGAAGAACTCTCCGAGGTGGTCACCTTCCTGCGCTCGCCTGAACAGTTCACCGCTGTTGGCGCCAAGATCCCCAAAGGAGTGCTCCTGGTGGGGCCTCCGGGCACGGGAAAGACCCTTTTGGCCCGGGCGATTGCCGGTGAGGCCGGCGTCCCCTTTTTCTCAATGGCAGCCTCGGAGTTCGTCGAGATGTTTGTGGGGGTTGGTGCATCGCGGGTTCGCGACCTCTTTCTCAAGGCGAAGGCGAAGGCGCCCTGCATCATTTTTATTGACGAAATTGATGCGGTCGGTCGCCAGCGCGGCGCTGGGATTGGGGGCGGCAACGACGAGCGGGAGCAGACCCTCAACCAATTGCTGACCGAGATGGATGGCTTCGAGGAGAACTCGGGCGTGATCCTGCTGGCCGCCACCAATCGCCCGGATGTGCTCGATTCAGCCCTGATGCGGCCAGGCCGCTTTGACCGACGCATCACCGTGGATTTGCCTGACCGCCGTGGTCGCGAGGAGATTCTTTCGGTCCATGCCCGCACCCGGCCCTTGGCCGAATCGGTTTCCCTGGCTGAGTGGGCTAGCCGCACTCCAGGGTTCTCCGGCGCTGACCTCGCCAACCTGCTCAACGAAGCGGCCATCCTGACGGCCAGGCGCCACCTAAGCCAAATTGATGAATTGTGCCTCAGTGGTGCCCTCGAGCGCATCACCATGGGCCTGACGGCATCCCCCCTGCAGGACAGTGCCAAAAAGCGATTAATCGCGTACCACGAAATTGGCCACGCCCTGCTCACCAGTCTGGTGCCCCATGCCGACAAACTCGACAAGGTGACCCTGCTACCGCGGGCCGGCGGGGTGGGGGGCTTTGCCCGCACCATGCCCGACGAGGACATCCTCGATTCCGGCTTGATCAGCAAGGCCTACCTCCTGGCCCGGCTCGTGGTGGCCCTGGGCGGGCGGGCGGCCGAAATGGTGGTTTTTGGCCCAGGGGAGGTCACCCAAGGCGCCAGTGGCGACCTGGAAATGGTGACCCGAATTTGCCGGGAAATGGTGACTAGGTATGGCTTTTCCAGCCTTGGGCCCGTGGCCTTTGAGGCCGATGGCGGCGAAGTGTTTTTGGGCCGCGATTGGTTGCGCTCCGAGCCCCACTACTCCCGTCAAACGGGCAATCGGATCGATCAGCAGGTGCGGGACCTTGCCAATGGAGCCCTCGATCGCGCCGTGGCGATGCTTTCACCCCGAAGGGAGTTGATGGATCAGCTGGTGACCCTGTTGATCGAGCAGGAAACCCTCGAGGGAGAAGCCTTTCGGGACTTAGTCGCTAGCTACGAGGCCACCGGTAAAGCGAATGTCGAGGCTGCGCAGGTAGGTCTTTAGACCGGCGTCCTGGATCGGCAGAAGGAAGGCTGTGTTTTCGCTTTCATTGACATGGGCGTGCCAGTGGCCTGGTGGGGTGACAAACACCCCGCCGGCTTGCCAATCAATACGCTTGGGATTGTTGATGGAACCATCCTTGGCTAGCTCAGTCCCAACGAGGGTGTAACAGCCAGGATCGCAATCGACGATCAGATCGAGGGCCACGGATTGGTGCCGGTGGGGAGCTTGGGTTGCACCGGCAGGAACCATGCCAAACATGGCCCAGAGCACGTGGGTCACCGTGCGGGTTGCGGGAAGATCGCCATTGGCCAGGAGCACACTCAGTCGGTTGCTTTTGGCACTGCTGGGACATTTGGCCAGGGCCCCTAATTCCTGCTTAAGCGCGTGGCTGCGGTAGACGGTCGTCTCGAAGCGAGAGCAATTAGGAACCACGCCGAGATAGGTCAGTAGGGGGGCGTCATGGACCCAATACAGCACGCTGGTGGTCGAAGCTTCTAATAAGGAATAATCCCCTGGGGGCAAGACAAAAAGGTCGCCCTCTGCCCAGTCAATGGCGACGGCTGGGCAACCTGGATGGGCTGGGCGAATGCAGCTGCCACTGCCAGACAACACATAAAACAGCTGGCTGGTGGCCTCAGCTTCTGCTTTCACCCCTTCACCGGGAAGGATGCGCAAAAAATGGGCTGCCAGCCCTGGACTTGTGGCAGGCCCAGGGCCTTCGAGTCCCAGTTCATTGCTCAAATCGAGGGGAATAACGCCACTAGGTCCTTGGCCATGGATCTCAGGTCCCCACTGGCGGTAAGGAATCGGTTCGGTCAGGCCGCTCCGAACCGGATTCGCTGCCTTTCGGTAGTCGTAAATTTCTGCCTTGCTTTGGGTGCAAGACCAAAGGGGCTCATCACTGGGCCAGATGTCAGAGGCTTGAACCATTTATCCAATCTCCTGGTGTGGTTAGGCAATTATCGTGGCGTGCTCCTGCTTCAACCATTACGCCGGATCCATTGGCTTGAACTCAACCACCAGCAACCGCTGGCACAATCGACACCTCATCGCCGTCCTTGAGGGGTGTGTTTTGGTTGTCGAGGAAGCGGATGTCTTCGCTATTCACGTAGACATTGAGAAAGCGGCGGAGTTTGCCGGCTTCATCACATAAGCGACCTTTGATCCCGGGATAACGACCTTCAAGGGCATCGAGCAGCCCATCAACGCTGCTGGCGGTTAGCTCAGCGGTGGCCTCGTCGTTGGTGAACTTTTGCAGGGGGGTCGGGATCAGAACCTGGACAGCCATGGGGTGGTAGCGGGAGAAAGAAGCGGGAATTGAAAAGGTTTTTAGCCGGCTTGGGAACGCTGCCAGGCGGCTTTGAAGCTATCCAAGGTGGCTTCGATTAAATAGGGCTCACCGATGGAGGAGGCAATCGCTTCGGTGGTCTTGAGACCGTTGCCGGTGATGTAGGCCACGGTGGTTTCGTCGGGGTTGATTTTGCCTGCTTCCACCAGTTTTTTGAGCACGGCGATGGTGGTGCCACCGGCCGTCTCGGTAAACACCCCTTCCGTTTCAGCCAAGAGCTTGATGCCCTCGATGATCTCGGAGTCGGTAACGGCAGCGATGGTGCCCTTGGTTTTGTTGGCAATGTCGATGGCATAGGGACCATCAGCCGGGTTGCCAATGGCAATCGACTTGGCAATGGTGTTGGGCTTCACGGGGGTAATGAAATCCCTCCCCTCGGCGAAGGCTTGGGCGATCGGTGAGCAGCCTTCAGCTTGGGCCCCACTAAAGCGAACGGCCTTTTCATCCACGAGCCCCACCTTGATGAATTCATCAAAGCCCTTGCGGATCTTGGTGAACAGGGAGCCCGAGGCGAGGGGAGCCACGATGTGGTCGGGCAGCTGCCAGCCCAACTGTTCAATCACCTCGTAACCCAAGGTTTTGGAACCCTCGGAGTAATAGGGGCGCAGGTTGATGTTGACGAAGCCCCAACCAAAAGTGTTGGCCACCTCCGAGCAGAGGCGGTTGACCTGGTCGTAGTTGCCATGCACCGCCATCAAGGTGGGGTTGTAGACCAAGGTGCCGAGCACCTTGCCGAGCTCCAGGTCGCTGGGGATGAAGACGCAGCAGTCGAGTCCGGCGTGGGCTGCAATGGCGGCGGTGGAATTGGCCAGATTGCCGGTTGAGGCACAACTCACCGTGGTGAATCCCAGCTCGCGGGCCCGGGTGAGCGCCACCGAGACAACCCGGTCTTTGAAGGAGAGCGTCGGCATGTTGACGCCGTCATTCTTGATGTACAGGCTTTTAAGGCCAAGGCGCTTGGCCAGGTTGCCTGCCTTCAGCAAGGGGGTGAAGCCCGTGCCCACATCGATCGGATCGCCTTCAATGGGCAGGAAGTCGCGATAACGCCAAATCGAGGCCGGCCCCGCCTCGATGGTGGCGCGGCTCACCCTGTTTTTGATGGCCTCGTAGTCGTAGACAACTTCGAGGGGGCCAAAGCAGACGTCCTCACAGACGTGGCGAGCACTGGCCTCATAGGGGTGGCCGCATTCTTTGCAGCGCAGACCCGTAAAGGTGGAGCGAGAAAGGGTGGCTGTCACGGTCACACCAGGCGATGCCCTGAGATTACCAGCGTGATTCTGGGGGCCAGATTTAAGCCGATCCCGTGGGTCGGGATTTTCGGAGCCTGGAATCCCTGCCGTTGGACTTGCGCCCGGGCAGGCCTTGCTTAGCCTCCTTTTTAGTAAGTAGCCATGGCGATCTCCTTGCTTCCCCGGTCGCAGCGCTGGAAATGGGGTGGATGGGTGCTGGTGCCCATCGCCATTGGTGTCGTGGGGCTGTTGGTCCTGGTGGCCAGGCTGAGTATTGAGTGGCAATGGTTTGGTGAATTTGGCGCCCAGGGGATGGTCCTGCGCCGTTGGTTGATCCAACTCGTGGCCTTCCTGGTGGTCATGGGCCTGGGCGTGCCGTTGCAATTGCAGCAGCTGCAACGCTGCTGGCGCCTGCGTTTAGAGGCAACCCGCAAACAACTGCCCCCATCGCCGCTTCTGGGCTGCTCCAGCTGGACCCTGGTTGGCCTGTTGGGCCTCTTGCTGTTGCTACTGGTTGCGGCTCTCATCTATCTAATGGTGCAGGCCCGCGATTTGATCGCCGCACCATTTAGTGGCCATGTCACAACGGGAATACCCGTGTTCGCTGACCTGCAGCCCCTGCTGTTGGTGGGGTTGGCGCTTGGCCTGCTTTTCCCCCTGCTGCGCTGGCCCCTCACCACCTTGCGGATTGCCTTGGCAGCGGCCCTGGCGGGCTCGGCCACGGCCTTGGCTCGGGGCTGGAGCCTGTGGTTGCCAGCCCTGTTGGCCGTGCCTTTCGGCCAATCCGATCCCCTCACGGGCTTGGATCTCAGCTTCACGGTGTTACAGCTGCCTGCATTGCGCTTGCTGATCAGCGTCGTACTCGCCCAGGCCATCGTGGGCTTTGCCGGCTGCCTCTGGCTCACCTTTACGGAGGGTTCCACCCTTTCTGATCTGGCCTTTGGGGGCTTGAGCCGCATCCAGCAAAAAGTGCTCCAGCCCCAGTTGGCCGTGATCGCCCTGGCGGCAGCCTTTGAAACAGCCCTATCCCCTTTTGCCTTGATGGTTCAAGGCAGCGGTGTGGCCAGCGGAGCTGGCTTTGTTGATCTGCATGTGCGCTTGCCGCTGCGAATACTTCTGGCCCTGTTGTTGGTAGCTAGCTGCGTGGGCCTGCTCGTCCCCCTGCCCAAGGACTGGCTGCGGCGCGGCATTTTGTTGCCCCTTGCTTCTGCAGCGGCCTTGTTGCCCGTTTCGGAATGGCTTGTCGCGCCCCTGATTCAACGGTTGGTGGTGCAACCGAGGGAGTTACAGATGGAAGCCCCTTACATCAAGCGCAGCATCGCCGCCACCCGCCAGGCCTTTGGCCTGGACGCCATGGAGAGCAAGGTTCTTGAGCCGCGCCAAAAAATCACCGCAGCCGACCTCAAGCAATCCCGAGGCACGATTGCAAATATCCGCCTTTGGGATAGCCAGCCGCTGCTGGCCACCAACCGGCAATTGCAGCAACTGCGCCTTTATTACAGCTTCGCATCGGCTGCAGTCGATCGCTATCCCCTGTTGGCCAACAACAAGCTGCATGGATCCCAGCAGGTCTTAATTTCTGCCCGCGAGCTGGATGCCTCGGCCTTACCAAAGCCGGCCAGAACCTGGTTGAACCGTCACCTGGTCTTCACCCACGGCTATGGGTTCACGGTCTCTGCAGTTAATGCTGCGGGAGCCGATGGCCTTCCGGTGTATTTCGTTAAGGATCTCGGCAGGGGCGGCCAAGTGCAAGGCATTCCCCAGCTCGGCATCAGCAACGAACAGGCCCGCAACATCCTGCCGGTAGGCCGGCCCAGGCTTTATTTCTCATCGTCTAAGGCTCCCTACGCCATCGCCCCGTCCCAGGTGCGGGAGTTTGACTATCCCGACGGTGATCTGAATGTGTATTCGCGCTACGACGGAGAGGCTGGTGTTCCGATTAACAGCCCGCTGCAAAGGCTGTTGGCGGCCACGTATTTATTCGAGCCAAGGCTTTTGAGCAACGGTTCGTTGAGCTCCGCGTCGCGGTTACTGCTACGCCGCCAGGTCAATCGTCGATTGGCGGCCCTGCTGCCATTTTTGAGGTTTGAAAGTCAGCCTTATCTGGTGACAGCTCGAGTTGACCAGCCAGGCTTCGTTCCAGACCAGCACCAGTATTGGATGTTGGATGGATTTACGACCAGCCGCAGCTATCCCTACTCCGATCCCAATCCCCAGGGTATCCGCTATTTCCGCAACCCCGTAAAGGCTGTGGTGGATGCCTACAACGGCCGCGTCTGGCTCTATGTCAGTGATCCTAGCGACCCCATCCTCAGGACTTGGCGCCGGGCTTTTCCCGATCTATTTCAACCTTTGACAGCGATGCCTAAGGCTCTGCTCGCCCACATTCAAGTTCCTTTGAGCCAGTTCAATATCCAGGCAGAACGCCTACGGCGCTATCACGTCACCAACGTGCGCACGTTCTACAACGGCGATGATGTTTGGTCGATTCCCATGGAAATCTATGGCTCAAGCAATACCCCTGTTCGGCCCTATCACGTCACCGTTCAGCTCCCTGGCCAGCAAAAGCCAGAGTATGTCTTGCTGCTACCTTTCACGCCCCTCGGACGGGCCAACATGGTGGGTTGGATGGCGGCTCGCAACGATTTACCCCACTACGGACAATTGCAATTGGCCCGATTCCCCCAGCAACGGCTGTTGCTGGGTCCCCAGCAAGTGTCTGCCCTGATTGAGCAGGATCCAGCTATTAGCTATCAATTCGGCCTCTGGAACCGGGTGGGGTCCCGCCTAATTCATGGCAACCTGCTCGTGCTTCCCGTGGGCAAGGGGATCCTTTATGTGGAACCGATCTATTTGCAGAGCAAGAACAACGACCTGCCAACCTTGGTGCGGGTGGTAGTAACCGATGGAGTCACGTTTGTGATGGAGCGCAATTTGAAGGATGCCTTGGCCAAGCTCGTCAATTAGGCGGCGGCAAGGATCCGTTCACAGCAGGAAGAAGGTACTGGCAAAGAGCAACACATAGACCAAAATAAGAAAAGCTCCCTCGAACCAGTCGATGGTGCTGTCTTCTGCGACCCATTGCACCGCAAACACCGAGGCTGTTACAGCCACCATGGCTTCAGGACTAAAGAAGATGGTCAGGGGATGGCCGATGAAGGAACCAATGAGTACGAGTAGGGGTAGCACGAAAAGTACAATCTGAATGCTTGATCCCACGGTTGTGGCAACGGCCAAGTCCATGCGATTGCGCTGGGCTGCCCGCAAACAAATTACGAATTCAGCGGCACTTCCAAATAACGGCAGAAGGAATACACCAGTAAAGAAGTTGCTGAGCTTGAATTTCTGTACTGATGCAGCCAGTCCGTCCACCAGGGCTTCCGAGCTGAACACCAAGACAACCGTGGTAGCTAGTAGCACGGCCAGGGCTACCAATAACGCTGTTTTGTCAGAACCTTTGTCGGTGGTCGCCTGTTGTGTATTCGAAGGGCTTGGCCCATCCTTGCCGTCTATTAGCTCTTCCGTGGCAAAGGGTAGGCTCGAGCTATTGAACATTTTGCCATGGGTGAAAAACTGATAAATGTAGGAAAGTCCGTAGAAAATAAGCAAGAAAACGGAAACGAGGATCGAATATTCCCTGTGGTGCTGGGAAGACTGAAACATCCCAAGGTGCAGCAGCGTAGAAGGTACAAAGGCGACAAGCATCACGGCCAATAGGAGTTTGGCGTTCAGAAGTGATGTGTTGGCACTGAAGGTCATTTGACGAAACCGCATCCCGCCCACAACTGCCGCCACCCCTAGGACCAAGAGAAGGTTGGTGACGAGACCGCCCACCAGACCATCGAGAACAACCTCGTACAAGCCACCGGTTAAGGCCGAGTAGGCGACCACCAGTTCCACCAGATTGCCAAAGGTCGCGTTCAGGCAACCTCCCCATTGATCACCTAGATGTTCGCTGATTTCCTCCACTGAGGAGCTGATCAAGTTGGCCAAGGGAATGATCCCAAGGCCATTGAGCAGAAAAACAAACAGCGGATTCACTGCACCGCTGCCCTGATGGGCACTGACCAGGCCCAGGGGCACAAAGAACAGCAGCGGTGTGAAGGGTGAATGCAGGTAGCTCCTTGTATGGCGAAAGAAGGATCGACTGGCTCCGATGGCCGCCATGCATTCGAAAACGTATCGTCCCACTTTGAACCATGCCCCCGCCCTACCCCTGGCCCCTGGTAGCTAGGACCCATTCATCGTCCAGAGATCAGGCCTTCCCATCGCCACAAAAAAAGGGGGCTCTTGTAAGCCCCCAGAGGATTAAGCAAAACCTGTTGATCAGGCGTTCACGTGTTGATCAGGCGGCAACAGCGGTTTTGGGATCGAGGCTGCCCTTGGCGTAGAGGCCGGCGTAGAAGTTGATGTCCCGTTGCTTGATCTTGCTGGCGTTACCGGCAGCCCAGAACTGCTGGTAGCGATCCAGGCACACCTGCTTCATGTACTGACGGGCAGGCTTGTTGAAGTGGCGGGGATCGAAGTTGGCGGGATCCTTGAAGGAAGCCTCACGGACAGCTGCCGTGAAGGCCAGGCGGTTGTCGGTGTCGATGTTGACCTTGCGCACGCCGTTGCGGATGCCTTCCTGGATTTCCTCAACGGGAACGCCGTAGGTCTCGGGGATGGCACCGCCGTACTTGTTGATCATGTCCAGCCATTCCTGGGGCACGGAGCTGGAGCCGTGCATCACCAGGTGGGTGTTGGGGATGGCCTTGTGGATTTCAGCGATGCGGCTGATAGCCAGCACCTCGCCGGTGGGCTTGCGGGTGAACTTGTAGGCGCCGTGGCTGGTGCCGATGGCGATCGCCAGGGCATCGACCTTCGTTTTGGCAACGAAATCGGCCGCTTCAGCGGGATCGGTGAGCAGTTGGCTGTGGTCGAGTTTGCCTTCGAAGCCGTGGCCGTCCTCGGCTTCACCCATGCCGGTTTCCAGGGATCCCAGGCAACCCAGTTCGCCCTCCACACTCACGCCAATGGCGTGGGCCACATCCACCACTTCCTTGGTGACAGCCACGTTGTACTCGTAGCTGGCAGGCGACTTGGCATCAGCCATCAGCGAGCCATCCATCATCACCGAGGTGAAGCCGTTGGCGGCTGCACCAAAGCAGGTGGCGGGGCTATTGCCGTGGTCCTGGTGCATGACCACCGGGATGTCGGGATAGGTCTCAACGGCAGCCAGGATCAGGTGGCGCAGGAAATTCTCACCGGCGTACTGGCGGGCACCCCGGGAGGCCTGGAGGATGACGGGGCTGTCGGTTTCATGGGCAGCCTCCATGATCGACTGGACCTGCTCGAGGTTGTTGACGTTGAAGGCGGGGATGCCATAGCCGTTTTCAGCGGCATGGTCGAGCAGAAGCCGAAGGGGGACTAGCGCCATGGAAAAACCTCTCGGGCGGGGGTAGAAACTGCGGCCGACTCTAGGGGATGCCCTGGGCTTCTTCAGCTACAAAAGCCGTTCCTTGCCCAGTCGCAGCAGCGTTGGCTCAGGATCCCTTCCCCCAGGCCTGGAACCATCGGACGCCCTTGGTCTATGGCTTGACTCCACCAGCCGTGGATGCGCTCCACCGGGGCAATCCGGCCGTCTTCCCAGGTGCGTTCAAAGGCCCACTGGGGATCGGGCTCGATGGGGCGCAGGGGCTCACCCCCCTGGGATTGCCACAGCCCGAATCCGTGCACATAGTCGGCTTGGTTGTCGGATCCCAGCACCACCGTGCCCCCACTGCCATACAGCTCAATCCAGTAGCCCCGGCCCCTTCGGGCCACGGAGGCCAACGTCATCTGGGCCGGCACTGGATCTCCGCTGGGGCTTTCAAGCTCCAGCTGAACCAGGGCAATGTCTTCAGCATCCACGGTTGCGAGGGTTCCCTCCGCTTGTGATCCCGCGGCGAGGGAACCTTCGGGAAGGGGGCGCTGCTGGATGGCGGTCGAGAGCTGGGCCCGCAGGCTGCGGGTGGGCCCCACCAGCCAATGGAGGGTGTCAAACGCATGGGTGCCGAGGGCTCCGAGCACGCCGCCCCCCTCTGAGCGCTGGGAATACCAGTTCCAGGGGCGACTGCCATCGGCCCGACTGCCCATCAGCCAGTCGAGTTTCACCAAATAGGGCTCACCAAGCACCCCGCTTCTTATCAGGGCCTCGAGCTGTTGAAACAGGGGCACGGCCCGGTATTCAAAATCCACGGCCACGGTGAGCTTGTTGCTTAGGGCCAAGCGTTGGAGCTCTTCCGCATCTTCTGAGCAAAGCGCTACCGGCTTTTCCAGCATCACGTGTTTGCCGGCTTCAAGGGCTTGCCTGGCCAGGGCAAAGCGTGGAGCCGGTGGCGTGGCTATCACCACGGCATCGACCGCTGGATCGTCCAGGAGTGCGGCGAAATCGCTGCTGCCAGCCAACTCAGCTTTGCGGCAGGCGGCCTCGAGACGCTCCTGGCGGGGGTGCCAGAGGGCAACAGGTTGGCTATGGGCGCAGGCCCGGAGGGCGGGCAGGTGAACCTTTTCACCGAAGCCAAGGCCCGCAATGGCCACCCGCAAGGGGGGCTCGATGGCGCTCATGACACCACACCCCGCTCCCTAGCTGCTGTGCAGGAGCCTTCGATGACAGCGCTGATCAGGTTGTCGCCGGCGGCGGGCAGCCATTCGGCTTTGAACTGGGGGATGCCATTAATCGATGTGTCCCGAAACAGCCGTTGGTCACAGTCAATGTCCATGACATACAGATCCGCCATCCGCTTCGGTCTTGACTCGGTTTCCCCGGTGGTTCCGCTGTCTGGGGCCCCTGGATTGGGAGGTTGAAAGCGGCTCAACACCGAGAGATTGCCCGTTTTGGTAGCCCGGAGGCTGCCGGAATCCCACCACTGCCGGCCTTCTGCGGTCGATGGAACCTCCTGCCAATTCACGGGGCCGGCTAGGGCCACCGATGGCAGACAAGCAAGCCAAACAACCAACCCGGCCAGAAGGCCAGCGAGGGGAAAAGCGAGGCGGGTTGCAAGGGCCTTTGCCATGGTCTTGAGCCCGGCGATCCAATGGTGAGCCATCAGGCAGCCACCGCCTGCTGGCAGCCGTGCATCTTCAACAGGGCACTCAAGGTGCCTTTAAATTCAGTCCGGGGCACAATAGTGTCCACGAAGCCGTGGTCGCGCAGGTATTCAGCGGTTTGGAAGCCTTCGGGAAGCTTTTCGCGCAGGGTTTGTTCGATCACCCGGCGACCAGCGAAGCCAATCAAAGCCTTGGGTTCAGCCAGAATGAGATCGCCCAACATCGCGAAGCTGGCGGTGACACCCCCCGTCGTGGGGTAGGTGAGCAAGGGGAGATACAGCAATCGCTCCTCTCGGTGGCGATGGAGGGCCCCTGAGATCTTGGCCATCTGCATCAAGCTGAGCATCCCCTCCTGCATGCGCGCTCCTCCTGAAGCGCACACAATCAGCACGGGATAGCGGCGCGCGGTCGCTGCCTCAATCATCCGGGTCAGCTTCTCGCCCACCACCGAACCCATCGAGCCGCCCATGAAGCGGAAATCCATGACCCCTAGGGCGAGGGGCAACCCATTGGTGCGGCAGAAGCCTGTAATCACCGCATCCCGCAGCCCCGTGCTCTCCTGGCTGTCACGGATCCGATCGGCATAGCTGCGCCGGTCCTTGAAGCCCAGGGGGTCCATGGGGGCGAGGTCGGCATCGAGCTCTTCAAAGCTGCCGGCATCGGCAATCAGTCGGATGCGCTCGTCGCTATCAATGCGGTGGTGGTAGCCACAGCCTTTGCAAACGCTGGCATTGGTCACCAGATCCTTGCGATAGACCACCAGAGCGCAGTCAGGGCATTTGCTCCAGAGCCCATCACCCTCCTCTGGCTCCTGGGTGGCCCGCACCACCGGCGCATTTTTCTGGCGATCGGCGAACCAGTCGAAGAGCGACATCGAAGGAAGGTGCCTGTTTGCTTGACCCTATTTAAGGCAGCTCAGCTGACCATCCCGAAGATTTGGATCCAAGGGGCTGGCCCGCCCAGCCACACCGCCAGGCCCCCTGAGGCCAGAAAGGGTCCAAAGGGCAGGGGTTGGTTGCGCCCAAGCCTGCCGCTGAGCCGACCCAAAACGCCGATGATGGCTCCGGCAAACACGGCCAGCGCGACTGCGACCCCTAGGCCGGTGAGGCCCAGCCAGGCTCCGAGCAGGGCCGCCAGCTTGGCGTCGCCAAGCCCCAGGGCAGGGCGACCCATCACTTTTTGGGCTATGGCGCTCACCGCCTCAAAGCCCACCAGGCCGAGGCCGGCGGCTAGTAGGTGTTGACCAAGCAGCTCCCGGGCAACTCCGGGCCCCTGCATCCAGCCGAGGCCTGCGGTGAACAGCAGGCCCAAGACGAGTCCGAATCGGCAGAGCGGTTCCGGCAACCACAGGTTGTCGAGGTCGATCAGTACCAGGGGCAGGAGCCAACTCACCAGGACCCAACCAGCCACGATCAGGGGGAGGGGAGCAGCACCTGGACCCATGGCCGTGGGGGTGGCCATGGTGACGGCAACCCATAACCCTGCGCTCAGCAATTCCACCAAGGGATAGCGCACTGAAATCGGTGCCCCGCAATGGCGGCAATGGCCCCGCAGCCCGATCCAGCCGACCACGGGTACGTTTTCAAACCACTGCAGCTGGGTCCCGCAACGCGGACAGTGGCTTGGCGGCAGGACCACCGATTCCTGGCGCGGCAGACGCCAGGCCACCACATTGAGGAAGCTGCCGACGCAGGCTCCAAAAACGGCGGCAACGATGGGTAAATCCATGGTCTGGTTGGGCCCCATTACGACTGCAGCTCTCCCCAGGGTCGCGGCGTTGGTTGCTTCGGCATCCGCAGGCGGGGGCCTTGACCTCGCTTGGAGCGCCAAAGAATCCACTCCATCGCAATGAATTGCTCGTCTGGCAACAGGATTGGGGTGTCAAACACCACCCGGCCCTGGTGTCCCGGCGTGGCCTGGGCCCCGCCCTGAAGCACGACGCCAAAGGGATCACGTCCCATGGGGCACTGCTGCTGGTAGTGAAACAGCACCTGGCGAGCGGCCCGTAGGACCTGCTGGCTATCGATTTGATCCAAACGCAAAACGGGAGCAGCCGATGAAGCTGCTCCCGCAATCGTGAAGGAAGGGGTGGGGGCGGCGAAGGAAATCGTCCTCACCTGTCTTACGGTGATATCAGTTTAAGGGGGATGGCTGTATTCGGCTTATTTCTTCTTTTCTTCGATCATCCGGTGAATGATCGGGGTAAGGATCAACTCCATGGCGAAACCCATCTTGCCGCCATCTACAACGATTGATGTGGGGCTGGACATGAAGGAGTCTTGGATCATGTTCAGCAAGTAGGGGAAGTCGATGCTCCATTTTTCCCGCGCCCCTTTTCTGAAGTGAATGATCACGAAGGACTCATCCGGGCTAGGGATGGGTCGAATCATGAAGGGGTTTGAGGTGTCAACCGTTGATACCCGTTGGAAGTTGATATCCGTGCGGCTGAACTGGGGACAAATGTGGTTGATGTAGTCCGGCATCCTGCGCAGGATGGTGTCCACGGTGGCCTCCGCGGAATACCCCCGCTCGGCGTTGTCGCGGGCAATCTTTTGGATCCATTCCAGGTTGGTGATCGGTACAACACCGATCAGAAGATCCACCAACGAAGCGACGTCATGCTCATTGGTGACGACTCCGCCGTGCAGACCCTCATAGAAAAGCAGGTCGGTTCCCGCTTGGATCGGCTCCCATGGCGTGAATTGGCCAGGCTGGAGGTTGGTACTCAGCCGACCGTTGTGTTCGGCTGCCTCCTCAAGGCTGTGCAGGTAATAGCGCTTCTCGCCGCCTCCGGTTTCGCCGTAGGTCTTGAAAAGCTCCTCAAGCTTGTCGAACAGGTTGGCGCAGGGGCCGAAGTGGGAGAACTTTTTTCCCTCGGAAACCGCCTTTGCCATGGCCTCCTTCATCGGGCCCCGCTCATAGCGGTGGTAGCTATCCCCCTCGATCACAGCAGGGGTGATCTCCTCCCTGTTGAAGATGTACTCGAAAGCCCTTTTGACGGTGCTGGTTCCTGCGCCAGAGGAACCGGTAACGGCCACAACCGGGTGACGTTTAGACATCGGCGCAGGGGGGAGAAAAACTGGGCTTAATTTTGGCAGGTCATTGGCCCCTTCCTCAACGCGGGCCTAGAGCGCTGCCAAAAGTTGATCGCCCATAGCCTGGCAACCGAGCAGGGTGCAGCCAGCTGCCATGAGATCGCCGGTCCGATAGCCGGCGTCGAGCACCCGGCCGACGGCGGCCTCGAGGTCGGCGGCGGCGGCCCCTTCCTGGAGGCCGACCCGCAGCAGCATGGCGGCGCTGAGCACCATGGCCATGGGGTTTGCCTTGTCCTGACGGGCGATGTCGGGGGCGGAGCCATGGATTGGTTCGAATAGTCCAGGTCCGCTCGACCCCAATGAGGCGGAGGGGAGCATGCCGATGGAACCGGTGAGCATGGCGGCCTCATCGCTCAGGATGTCGCCGAAGAGGTTGCTGGTGAGCAGAACGTCGAATTGCTTCGGTGAGCGGACCAGTTGCATCGCCGCGTTATCCACATACATGTGGCTGAGTTCCACGGCTGGGTAATCGACATGGATGGCCTCAACGCGATCACGCCAGAGCTGGCTCACATCGAGCACGTTGGCCTTGTCGACAGAGCAGAGCCTGCCGCCGCGGGCAACGGCCAGGTCGAAGCCCACCTTGGCGATCCGATCAATTTCGTAGTCCGAGTAGGCCATGGTGTTGAAGGCCCGCACATGGCCATCGGCCTCGACCCGGCCTTTGGGGGTGCCGAAGTACACCCCACCGGTGAGCTCCCGCACCACCATCAGGTCAACCCCCTCGATCACCTCGCGCTTGAGGCTGCTGGCATCGACCAGGGCCGGAATGATTTTGACCGGCCGGAGGTTGGCGAAGAGGCCAAGCCCTGTCCTGAGGCCGAGCAAGCCCGTTTCGGGTCGCTTTTCGCGCGGCAAGCTGTCGTATTGGGGGCTGCCAATCGCAGCGAGCAGAACCGCATCGGCGCCCTTGCAGGCTTCGAGGGTGCTTGCGGGGAGGGGTTCGCCGGTGGCATCAATGGCTGCGCCACCCATGGGCTGCTCGTCGTAAACGAGCTCAAAGCCGTGGCGGCGGCTCACGGCATCGAGGAGCTGGCGGGTCACCGCGGTGATTTCGGGACCGATTCCGTCGCCGGGAAGCAGGGTGATCCGGTAGCTCGTCATCGCAGGTGCCGCGGGGCGTTAGGGCAGGCCGCGAGGCTACTGGCTGGTTGCTTTGGGCCCAGAGGCTTGCAGCTTGCGCAGGGTCTTCGCCATCTCGGGCAGTTTGTTGAAGGCAGCGGAACAGCGCAACCACAGCCTGTTCGGGATGGCGGGGTAGCCACTCACCACCTCACCGGCGGCCACTTCGCCATGGATGCCGGATTTGGAGGAGGCGATGGCCCCATCGCCGATCACAGCGCGGTTGGCCACGCCCACCTGGCCGGCCAGGATTACCCCATGGCCGAGCTTGGCGCCGCCGGCAATGCCCACCTGGGAGGCCAGGGCACAGCCTTTGCCGGTGATCACCCCGTGGCCGATCTGCACCAGGTTGTCGATTTTGGTGCCAGCGCCGATGCGGGTTTCGCCCACCGATGGGCGATCGATGGTGGTGCCGCAGCCCACCTCCACCGCCTCTTCCAGCACCACCAGCCCCGTTTGGGGCATTTTTCGCCATCCCTGGGCCGTGGGAACAAAGCCAAAACCCTCGCTGCCCACCACCGCGTTGGAATGGATCACGCACTGGGCGGCCAAACGACTGCCGGGGTGCAGCACGGCCCCGGAATGGATTTCACATCCTCTGGCCAGTTGCACGTCCTCGTAGAGAACTGCGCCGGCATGGAGGGTGCAGCCATCAGCGATGGTGCAGGCCTCGCCCACCACCACATGGGCGCCGATATGCACGCCGGAACCGATGGTGGCACTGGAATCCACCACCGCCGTTGGATGGATCTCCGTTGGTTTGGGCTTGCGGGGGTGCAGGCAGTCGAGGGATTCGGCAAAGGCGAGCCGGGGATCTTTGAGGGCAACCCAAGCCAGGCCTTGGGCAGTGGCGATGGCTTGCAAGTCGGGATCTGGAGGCAGCAGCACCGCCGATGCCCTGGTGTTGCCAAGGGCGAGGGCCAGGGCATTGCCCCGCTCCAGAAAACTCAATTGTCCTGGGGTGGCCTGGTCCAGGGCGTTGGCGCCCTGGAGCTCGGGATCGCTGGCGAGATGCCGTGGTGTCTCCCCTGTCACCTGCCCCAGTCGGCTGAGCAATTCGCTGAAGAGCATCACGGGCTTGGCTGCGGGGAAGGTGAAGCTGGGCGGATCGTAGGTGGGGTGGCTCTTTGGCTAGCCCCTTGTGATCACCAACTGGTCGCGGTGCACCACCTCAACCCCTGCTCTGCCCATCAGTTCCCGCAGTTCCCCGCTGCTGAGGGTGGATAAACCTCGGCCCAATTCCCGGCCATCGGCGCTCAGCAGCCGCACCGCTTCCCGCCGCCCAAACTCCCCCTCCACGGATTGCACGCCCACGGCCAGCAGCGAAGCCCCCCGGTCCACCAAGGCGGCCTCGGCGCCGGGGTCGAGCCTCAGGTTTCCCTTGGGGAGCAGGGCATGGGCTAGCCAGCGCTTGCGATCGGGTAACGGGCTCTGGGATGGCTGGAACACCGTGCCAACCTTCTCGCCAGCAAACAGGGAATCGAGAACCCGGGGATCCCGGCCATCGGCCAGCCGCACCCTGATGCCACTCGAGGTGGCAATGCGGGCGGCCGCAATTTTGGTGGTCATGCCCCCTGTGCCCCACTGGCCGCCGCCCGTAGCCCCGTGGCTGAAGCGTTCCAACTCCGCGAGGTTGCGCACCTCCTCAATCGGTTGGGCGGAGGCGTCGCTGCGGGGGTCACCCGAATAGAGCCGATCCACATCGCTGAGCAAGACCAACTCATCGGCGCCCACGGCCACGGCCACCAGGGCGGAGAGGGTGTCGTTGTCCCCGAAGCGCAGCTCATCGGTGGCCAGGGTGTCGTTTTCGTTCACCACGGGAACCACCCCCCAGCTGAGTAGCTGTTCGAGGGTGCTGCAGGCATTTTGATAGCGACGCCTGGAGGCGAGATCCCCCCTGGTGAGGAGGACCTGGGCCACGGCGACACCGCAACGGGTAAAGGCGTCTTGGTAGAGGGCCATGAGTTGGCCCTGGCCGACGGCTGCGGCGGCCTGAAGGGCGACCACTTCCGTGGGCCGCTTGGCCAACTTGAGGGCCCCACAGCCCAGGCCCACGGCTCCGCTTGTGACCAGGGCCAGCACATCCCCCTTGGCCTGTTGCCGGGCCAGGCTGGCGGCCAGATCGGCAATCACCGCTGGGGTTGGGCGCTCAGCAGTGCCCCGCAGGAGGCTGGTACCCACCTTGATCACCCGCCGCATCCCGTTGCTGGTGGGTGCCATCAGCGGAGGGCGGCACCCATCCATTGCGCCAAGCGCAATTCCATTTTTTGCAGACGATCCCGTTGGCAGGGCTGGCCAGTGGCGTCAATCGGTTTGACGAGCACCGTGAACAGGCCCAGCCGGTTGCCTGCGATCACGTCGGTAAACAGCCGGTCGCCCACGAGGGCGACCTGGGCGGCCGGAACGTTGAGTTGGGCCAGAACCCGCCGCAGGGCACCGCGACGGGGCTTACCCGCCGAGGTGGTGAAAGGCAGGCCCAGGGTTTGGGCCACGGAGCCGATGCGCTGGCGGGAGGGATTATTGCTGAACAGATGGATCGGGAACTGCTGCTTGGCTTCGTGCAACCAACCCAAGGCCAGGGGTGGTACCAGGCTTTGGCGACGCGGCAACAGGGTGCGATCCACATCCAAGACCAGGGCCTGGATACCGCGCTCCTGGAGGGCCTCCAGCGGAAGTTCCGCCAGGGTGCACTCCATCAACCAGTTGGGGCGCAGCAGCTCAGCGAGCATCAGAGATCGCCCTCTCGCTCTGCCAGTTCGGCTTCGATACGGGGTTGGACCCGGTCGAATTCCTCGCCCTCAACCAGAATGGCTTCGGTGCCTTGCATCCGAGCGACCACAAAGAAGGGGTCGAGGGGGATGTACAGGCCATATTCCTGGTTGTCGACCATGAAACTCACGAGAAGTTCATAGGTCTCGGAATCATCATCGGCGTCCTCGTCGTCTTCGAGGTCTTCGGGCTCGGGTTCATCGAGTTCGCCGCTGACGGTGAGGGTGACGGCGGAGCGCACCAGGGTGAGGTCGTGCTCCTGCAGGACCACATCAGCCACAGAGAGGATGGGCTCGGTGGCATCGATGGTGTCGATCAGCTCGGGATCTTCCTCGTCGTCCAACTGGAAGAGGCAGACCGGGGTGTCCACCGGGGTGAGCAGCACATAATCGTGGCCATCCAGGGGAATCAACTCTTCCAGGAAACAGAGGAGTTGGCGGCCCCGGGTATCGCTCACCAGCACTGTGGGCACGTCGCCTGCGTTGGTCATGGCGGAACTTTCAGAGCTCATGGCGTTGGTGGTTGTCTTCTCAGGATGGATCAACGTTGGCTTTTTTGCCGTCGTTGGGGGTCGCTGGTTGCACCGGTTCGCAATACAGCAGAACCGCTTCAGGCCCCTCGGCCAGCCATTGCTCTAGCAGCAAGGCAGCGGCAGCACTATCGAGGGACCCGCTGCGGTCGCCGTGCAGACCCCGCTGTTCCCCGGCGGCCCAGGTGCTGGCGTGCTCATTAACCCAAGCTAGGGGGAGCTCCAACGATCGGGCAATCCGTTCCCCATAACGGCGGCAGTGGGCTGCTTGTTCGGTGGGCCTGCCATCGCGATCCATCGGTAGACCCACCACCAGGGCCTGAACTCGCCGTTGGACCACCAGGGGCTTCAACCGTTCCAGATCCACTGGAAATTTGCCCCGGGCCAGGGCCCCGAGCGGGGTCACGGTGATCCCGAGGGGGTCGCAACCCGCTAAGCCAATGCGCTTGCGACCCACATCCAGCGCCAGGACCGATCGGGCCAGGGGTTGGGGGGGCATTAGCGGGGAATGAGG
>Ga0310321_10004_pt1 | contig 52506 bp, 49 predicted proteins | sample LakEriER3TotalB7_FD_195535 | JGI IMG/M metagenome (GOLD analysis project Ga0310321, IMG submission 195535) | Enriched freshwater cyanobacterial communities from Lake Erie, Ohio, United States - ER36.Total.B7 (v2) (version 2) | ecosystem: Environmental > Aquatic > Freshwater > Lake | place: USA... | reverse complement strand
CCGTGAACGTCACCAGCACCGATTCCGGCATATCGAGGGGCATGGCGCCGATGGCGGCGGCAAAGGCCACCAGCCCCGAGCCGGCGGGGAAGGAGATGCCTAGGGGGAAGCGGGTGTGGCTGTCGCCGCCGGTGCCCACGGTGTCTGGCAGGAGCATCCGGTTGAGCCAGCTGTGGATGATGCCGTCGCCGGGACGCAGGGCCACGCCGCCCCTGGAACTCATGAAGTCGGGCAGTTCGGCGTGGGTTTTGAGGTCGACGGGTTTGGGATAGGCGGCGGTGTGGCAAAAGCTCTGCATCACCAGATCGGCGGAGAAGCCCAGGCAGGCCAGCTCCTTCATCTCGTCGCGGGTCATGGGCCCGGTGGTGTCCTGGGAGCCCACGGTGGTCATCAGTGGTTCGCAGCTGGTGCCGGGCCGCACGCCGGGTAGGCCACAGGCCTTGCCCACCATCTTTTGGGCCAGGGTGAAGCCCTGGCCCGACTCGGCGGGGGCGCTGGGGCGGATGAACAGCTCACTCGCGGGCAATCCCAGCTGGGTGCGCACCTTGTCGGTGAGGGAGCGGCCAATCAGCAGCGGGATGCGGCCACCGGCGCGCACCTCATCGGTGATGGTGCTGGGCTTGAGCTCAAAGCGGGCCACGATCTCACCGGCCCCCTTTTCGCCGGCGGCGCGCTCCACCGTGCCGGCAAAGGGCCGAATCGTGATCACATCTCCCGATTGGAGGGCGCTCACATCGCACTCAATCGGCAGGGCGCCGGAGTCTTCGGCGGTGTTGAAAAAGATCGGCGCGATTTTGCCGCCGATCACCACACCGCCACTGCGCTTGTTCGGCACGTGGGGGATGTCGGTGCCGGTGTGCCAGAGCACCGAGTTGATGGCCGATTTGCGGGAGCTGCCGGTGCCCACCACATCGCCCACGTAGGCCACGGGATGGCCCTTGGTTTTGAGCTCAGCGATCAGCTCGAGCCCGCCGGGCATGCGGGTTTCCAGCATCGCCGTGGCGTGCAGGGGGATGTCGGGCCTGGTGGTGGCGTGGGTGGCTGGGGAGAGGTCGTCGGTGTTGGTTTCGCCATCCACCTTGAACACCGTCACGGTGATCTCGGCGGGCAGCTCTGGCTTCGCGGTGAACCATGCGCCGGCAGCCCAGCTCTCCACCACCTGCTTGGCGAAGGGGTTGGTCTCGGCCAGGGCCAAAACATCGTTGTAGGAGTCGTACACCAACAGGGTGCGGCTCAGGCCGGTGGCGGCCTCGCTGGCGATGGCCGGATCGGCGCTCTCCAGCAGCTCGATCAGGGCGCCCACGTTGTAGCCGCCGATCATGGTGGCCAGTAGCTTCACCGCCTCGATGGGGCCCAGCAGGGGGCTGGTGGCACTGCCCTTGGCCACCCCAGCCAACCAGCCGGCTTTCACATAGGCCGCCTCATCCACCCCGGGGGGGATGCGCTCCGAGAGCAAGTGCAGCAGAAAGCTTGCTTCGCCGGCGGGGGGCTGCTCCAGCAGTTCCGTAAGGGCCTGGGCTTGCTCGGCGCTGAGGGGCAGGGCGGGAACCCCCAGGGCCTCTCGCTCCAGGGCCGCTGGGCGGTAGCTGGCAAAAAATGCGGCTGCAGACATGGCCAAAGACAGCAGGGGGGGCCCGCAGTGCGGACGTTGAATCCATTCTTCTTTGTCGCCAAGCCTCCTTTTGGTGTGTATGGCTGCAAAAGCCCCCCAAGGGCCCCTGGTGCCCGCTGATTAGGGTGGTTTGATGTTGAGCAGCAGCACCGCTAGCCCCAGGCCATGAATTCCGCCACCTCCGATCTCCATGTGGTGGAAACCCGGCCCCTGGTGGCGCCCGCCCTGTTGCACCGCGAACTGCCCCTGGGCGATCGCGCAGTCGCCACCGTGCAGCAGGCGCGCCAGCGCATTCAGGCGATCCTGCATGGCCAGGATTCGCGCCTGCTGGTGATCGTGGGCCCCTGCTCCGTCCACGACGTGGAGGCGGCCAAGGAATACGCCACTGCCATCGCCCAATCCCAGGCCGTCTATGGGGAGGAGTTGGAAGTGGTGATGCGGGTCTACTTCGAGAAGCCCCGGACCACCGTGGGCTGGAAGGGGTTGATCAACGACCCCCACCTCGATGGCAGCTACGACATCAACACCGGCCTCCGCCTGGCCCGGGGCCTGTTGCTGCACCTGGCCGAGTTGGGATTGCCAGCAGCCACTGAGCTGCTCGATCCGGTGGTTCCCCAATACATCGCCGATTTGATCAGCTGGACCGCCATTGGAGCCCGCACCACCGAGAGCCAAACCCACCGGGAAATGGCCTCGGGCCTCTCGATGCCGATTGGCTTCAAGAACGGCACCGATGGCAGTGCGATCACAGCCATCAATGCCATGGAGGCTGCAGCCCGGCCCCACCATTTCCTCGGCATCAATGGCGAGGGCCAGGCGGCCATCGTCACCACCACGGGCAACCCCGATGGCCACCTGGTGCTGCGGGGCGGCAAGGGAGGCACCAATTACCACCCCGAGGCGGTGGCCGAGGCGGCGGCCCAATTGGCCAAGGCCGGGTTGCCAGGCCGCCTGATGGTGGATTGCAGCCATGGCAATTCCAACAAGGACTACCGCCGCCAGGGGGAGGTGGCCCAGCAGGTGGCCGAGCAACTGCGTTCCGGCTCCACCCATGTGATGGGCGTGATGCTGGAAAGCCATCTGGTGGCTGGTAACCAAGCCATCCAGGCCGATCGCTCCCAGCTCACCTATGGCCAGAGCGTGACCGACGCCTGCATTGATCTGGCCACCACAGCCGCCGTGCTGGAGCAGTTGGCCCAGGCGGTGCGCGATGCCCGGGGGGCGCTCTCCGTTTAGGACACCTCCCTTTAGGTGACCTGCGTTTAGGAGCCCGAACTCCAGAGCTGCCAGAGCCATCCGGTGGTGATGGGCACGGTCAAGTTGTCGATGCCGAGGAGCGCCACTTGCTCAAGGGCGGTGGCGATGGCGGCCGTGGCGAGCAGGGCCGGCAGGGCAGGGCAGGGCAGGCCTTGGACCTGGGCCAGATGCTGCACGATTAGCAGGGCCCCCAGGCTCCCCGCCGCCATGGCGCCGGTGCCCACCACGGATTTGCGTTGCCCCATCACCGTCCAACTGGGCGAACTGACCACAGGGCCGATTAATCCGGCGAGGCCATCGCCCAGGGCCATCACCAGCACGCCAGCGGCCACCACCGCAGGCTGCTGCGGCCAATCCAGGGCCAACAGGGCCGTGATCGAGGCCCCATAGGCCACGGTGCCGTAGCTGGCGCGGCCCACATCCTCAACCGCTGGCAGGATGCGCAACCGGTGGTTGAGCGCTGCCAACAGGGTGATGGTGCCGGCTGCGGGGATGGCCACCAGCCGATCAATGCCGCAGCCCCAGGCGATCAATACCACCACGCCGGTGCCGATGTGCACGAGCTTGCGGCTCCATTCCCGTTGGCCGTTCCAGCGCTGACGCACCTGGACGGCCAAGCCAGCCAAAAGGAGCAGCCAGGCCGCTACCGCCGCTGCGCCAAGAAGTTGTTGGGGCCACCAGGCCATCGGCATGGCCATGCCCGCTTGCTTAAGCGGCCTGTTGGACGTTGCTCATGAGGCGCAATTTCATGATGGCCTTGGATTCCAGCTGGCGCACCCGCTCGCGGGACACGTTGATCAGACGGCCGATCTCGGCGAGGGTCAGGGGTTCGGCGCCCTCAAGACCAAAGCGCAGCTTGATGATCTTTTGTTCCCGCTCATTGAGCTGGGCCATCCAGGCGCCCAGGTGCTCCTTTTGCAGGTGCCGGTCCATGGAGTCCATGTGCTGGTTGCTGGCCGGGTCAGCAATCAACTCGCCCAGGGTGCTGCGGTCTTCGTCGCCGCGGGCGTGGGCATCGAGGGATGCGCAGGGGGCGCTTTGGGTGATGAGCTCTTCGAGCTCCTCGGGCTGCATGTCCATGGCGTGGGACAGCTCCAGCCGGTTGGGTTGGCGGCCCAGACGGTGGGACAACTCGCGGCTGATGCGGCGCATCTTCGACAGCTTTTCACTGATGTGAATGGGCAGGCGAATGGTGCGGGCGCTGTTGTCGATGGCCCGGGTCATGCCTTGGCGAATCCACCAATAGGCATAGGTCGAAAACTTGTAGCCCATGGCGGGGTCAAATTTGTCGACAGCCCGCTCGAGGCCGATGGCACCTTCTTGAACCAGATCGAGTAATTCGAGGCCTTGGTTTTGATACTTCTTGGCCACGCTGACAACGAGGCGCAGGTTGGCGGCCATCATGCGGTCCCGGGCCCGTTGGGCCATGCGCAGTTGGCGTTTGTGCTTGGGGGTGCGCTCTGCGGCGTCAACCTCCAGCAAACGTTTGCCAGCTTGCACATGGTGGGCAAGCTCAATTTCTTCGGCGGCTGTCAGCAGGGGCACCCGTCCAATGGTGCTCAAATACCAGCCAATCGAATCAGCGCTAAGGCGACCACCCTGGCGCGGTCCTGTTGGCTTGGCTGAAGGCTTGGTTGATGGTTTTGCAGAACCATCAAGAGCCATCAACGATGGTCCCGGTTTCTTGACCTTGGGTAGACCAGGGTCAGAAACGGAATGCAAAGGCGTCCCCACACCCTAGCTCCGAATTGATTTGTCTTTAATGTAGCACTACACCTAGGGATGGAAGGTTATGAATTGGAAGACTTCCTGCATCGCTAACGGTGTCAACCGATGCTGCAGATTGACTGCCTGAGTGTTGGCCTCGGCCGAGTCTTCAGGTTTGGGGCATTAGGCCGCCCCGCCATCGCTTGATCAGAGCCTGTTGCACGAACTGGTTTTCCCCTTCCAATTGTTGTTGGTGGAAGCTGCCATCGGAGGCCATATGCCAGGCCCCGGTGTCTTGTAGATAGAGGTTGAGAAGCTCTTCCAGTTGGCTTCTTAGCTTTGGGTCTTCGATTGGGGCCACGGCTTCGACGCGTCGATCCAGGTTGCGGGCCATCCAATCGGCGCTACCGAAGAACAGCTCTGGGTTGCCGCCATTGGCGAACCAGAACAGGCGTGAATGTTCGAGGAACTGGCCAATCACGCTCACCACTTGGATGTGGTCGCTAATGCCTTCGATGCCCGGGCGCAGGCTGCACATGCCCCGCACGATCAGTTCAATGTGCACGCCGGCCTGGGAGGCTTCGTAGAGCAGGGCAATCAGGCTTGGATCGGTGAGGGCATTCATTTTTGCCCTGATGTGGCCCCCATCGCCCGCCTGGGCATGGGCGATTTCCCGGCGGATGAGGTCTTGCATGCGGCTGCGCAGGGTGACCGGTGCCACCAGCAATTTGCGGAAGCTCTGTTGCTTCGAAAAGCCGGTGAGGTAGTTGAACAGCTCCACCAGGTCGGCGCCGAAGTCGGGGTTGGCGGTTAGCAGGCCCAGGTCTGTGTAGAGCCGTGAGGTTTTGGAGTTGTAGTTGCCAGTGCCGATGTGCACGTAACTGTTGAGACGCTCCTTTTCCTTGCGGACCACCAGCAGGATTTTCGTGTGGGTTTTCAGACCCAGGACGCCGTAGACCACATGGACCCCGGAACTTTCCAGTTGCTTGGCCCACTGGATGTTGTTGTCTTCGTCAAAGCGGGCCTTGAGCTCTACCAAGGCCATCACTTGCTTGCCGTTTTCGGCCGCCCGAATCAGCGCCGCCACGATCGGCGAATTGCTGGAGGTGCGGTATAGCGTCATCTTGATGGCGAGCACCGCCGGGTCATCGGCCGCCTGGTTGAGGAATTCCTCAACGGAGGTGGAGAAGAGGTCGTAGGGGTGCTGCAAGAGCACGTCGCCCCGGCGGATCACCGAGAAGATGCTTTCGAATTCCTCACTTTTGAGGGAGCCATCTTCCAGTTTGCTTTTTTGGGTGCGGGCTAGGGCAGGGGGGGTGCGGCCCTTGTGGGGCTTGGCCTTGAGGCTGGGCACAGGCAAGGCCATCAACTCCATCAAGTCGTCAAGACCAAGGGGGCCATTGATGCGGTACACGTCTTCCGGTTCCACCGACATGCCCTCCATCAGCACCTGCATCACCGACTCGGGCATTTCGTTGGCGACTTCCAGCCGCACCACTTCTCCGCCCCGGCGGCGTTTGCGCAGCCCCTCCTCCAAGGCCTCCATGAGGTCATCGGCCTCCAGTTCGCGGAGCTCGAGATCCGCATCCCGGGTCACGCGGAAGAAGTAATGGCCCTCCACCTCCATGCCTGGGAAGAGCCAGCCCAGGTTGAAGGCCACCACCTGTTCCAAGGGCACGGCGGTGAAGACCGGTGGGGGTTGGCTGCCGCTGAGATCGGCGGGGATTTTGACGAACCGCGGCAGGATTTTTTGCGGCACCTTGACCCGGGCAAATTCCTGCTGGCCGGTTTCTGGATCCCGGATTAGGGCCGCCACGTTGATGCTGAGGTTGCTGACAAACGGGAAGGGATGGGATGGATCCACCGCCAGGGGCGTCAGCACCGGAAAGATGGCCGAGCGGAAGTAATCGTTGACCCAGTCGCGCTGCTTGGCGTTGAGGTTGGCGTAGTCGGTCAGGTTGACGCCGTACTCGGCGAGGTGGGTTTTGAGCGAGTGGCGGTAATGCTCCTGCTGCATGTCCAGCAGCTTGGGCAAGGCGGCCTGGATGGCCTCAATTTGTTGTTGGGGTGTATGGCCGTCGTCGCTGAGGGTGGTGATGCCGGCATCCACCTGGGACTTCAGGGAGGCCACCCTCACCATGAAGAATTCATCGAGGTTGTTGCTGAAGATGGCGCTGAATTTCGCCTGCTCCAGCAAGGGGGTGTGTTCGTTGAGCGCTTGGGCCAGCACCCGGTAGTTGAAGGCAACCCAGCTCAACTCCCGGTTGATGTAGAGCTCGGGGTCCACGATCGGTGTAGCGTTAATGTCAGTCATAGACTTGAAAGTAGCAACATCATCCTTCAATCTTTGGTGTTGGGGGTACTTGACCGGGTAGGCCACCCGCCACCAAAACGGCAACGCCTGCGAGCAGGCTGATGCCGAGCCAAAAGGGGCTGCTGCTGCCGATGGTGTCGTAGGCGAGGCCCGCCACGGGGGGGCCGATGAAGCTGCCGGCGCTTTGCAGGCCCTGCAGGCTGCCCAGGGCGGCCCCTTGGCCGCTGTCATCGAGGCGCCGGGAGACGAGGCTGCGCAGGCATGGGGTCACCAAGCCGGTGCCGAGGGCCAGGATGGCCACGGCCACGAACACCACGGTTTGGGCGTTGGCCTTGGTGGCGAGGGTGACCAGCAGGCAGCCGGTGATCACAAAGCCGAGCCCCGCCAGGGTGAGTCGCCATTCGCCAAAGCGTTTGACCAGCGGGCCAATCAGGGCGCCCTGCACCACGGTGGCCACCACCCCCACCACCAAAAAGGCACTGGCGGCCAGGCCGGGTCCCCAATCGAACACCTGTTTGAAATAGAGCACCAGCACGGCGGTAAAGCCGTTGAAGGCCATAAAGAAGAGGAAAAACGCCAGGCAGAGCCGCCGCACCTGGGGGTTGGAGAACACCTTGGCCAGTTGGCTCAAGGGCTGGAGTTCCCGCTTGCGGGGCAAGCTGATGCGGGCCTCGATCGGATGGGTTTCGGGCAGGAGCACCAGCACCAGCACCAGGTTGATGGCGGCGATGCCCGCCGCCACGACCAGGGGCAGGGTCACATTGATGCTGCCGAGCAGGCCGCCCAGGGCTGGCCCCAGGATGAAGCCGAGCCCAAAGGCCACGCCAATGAGGCCAAAGGCTTTGGCCCGCTTTTCCGGTGGTGAGATGTCGGCCAGTACGGCCCCGGCGGTGGCGGCGGTGCCACCGCTCATGCCATCGATCAACCGCGCCGCAAACAGCAGCGCCAGGGGAATCGTGCTCCCTGCGGCCCAAGGGATTGCTTGCCAGTCGATTGCCACGGTGATCGCAAACAGGCTCAGGCCCAGCAACGATCCCGCCACGCACCAGGAGATCACCGGCTTGCGGCCGTAGCGATCACTGAGGGCGCCAATCAGCGGGGTGAAAGCAAATTGGGCGATGGCGTAGCTGCCGGCCAGAAGCCCCAGGGTGCGGCCGTTGCTGGTGAAGCTCGCCAGCAGAAAGGGCAGCAGCGGGAAAACGATGCTCTCCCCGAGCCGGTCATTGAGCAGGGTGAGAAAGGCGCACAGGTAGGTGGAGGGGCGCGGGGTGCTCAAGGTGCGCTCACCTGGGGGTTCTTCACGTTATGGGGTAGGGCTTTCGTAGCCGAGCTGGATCGGAGATCTTCCATGCTGGGGTTCTAGCGGGAGCCATAGGGCCATGGGATCGTCCGAACTCAGCCACCTCAATTCCAAAGGCGAGGTGCACATGGTTGAGGTGGGTGATCGGCCGGTGACCCAGCGTCGGGCAGTGGCCGAAGGGTTCATCACGATGCAGCCGCAGGTGTTGGCGATGGTGATCCAGGGTCAGGCCGCGAAGGGGGATGTGCTCGCCGTGGCTCGGGTGGCGGCGATTCAGGCCGCTAAGCGCACGTGGGAGCTGATACCGCTGTGCCATCCCATTGCCCTAACGGGCCTTGATGTGGCGATCACCCCAGGCGAGGAGGGGGGGCGTCTGCGGATTGAAGTAACGGCTCGTACCACCGGCAGCACGGGGGTGGAGATGGAAGCGCTCACCGCCGTGCAGGTGGGCCTGCTGACCATTTACGACATGGTGAAGGCTCTCGATCCGGCCATGTCGATGGGCCCGGTGCGCCTTCTTCGCAAAAGTGGGGGTCGTAACGGTGATTGGCAGAGTGATGGCTGAGCCTTTTGCTGCGGAGGGTTTGCCTCTGGACGAGGCCCGTAACCGAATCCTGGCGGCGCTTGAATCTTGCCTTGATCAGGAGGTCGTTCCGCTCGTCAAAGGCTTGGGCCGGGTGAGTGCCGAGCCCGTGGTTTCCCAGGCTGCTGTGCCTGGATTTCGGGCTTCGATCATGGATGGCTACGCCATTGCAGGCGATGCCATGCCGACCATCGGTGAGCGTTGGCAGCTGGTTGGTGTGTCCTCCGCGGGGGAACCGTTTGCCGGTTCGCTGGGTGCAGGAGAGGCCATTCGAATCATGACCGGGGCCATGGTTCCCGATGGCAGTGGCCGCGTTTTACCCCAGGAGCTCATCAAAAGCCAGGGTGCGGGAGACATTCACCTGCAGCGCGACTGCGGTGGGAATCCGTGGATTCGCCAGCCCACGGAGGAAGCAGCCCCTGGGCAGGTGCTCTTGCCTGCAGGTCAGCGGCTGGGCCCCGCTGATTTAGCCCGGTTGGCAAGCTGCGGGGTGGAATCGCTTGCGGTTATCCCGCAACCTCGGATTGGCTTGCTGATCACTGGTGATGAATTGCTTCCCGCTGGGGCCGAGAGGGCAGCTGGGCAGATCTGGGAGAGCAACAGTGCCCTGCTGGAAGCCTTGCTACAGCGCCTGGGATACGGGGTTTCTGCCAAGCGAGTGGTGGGCGATCAACCTGAACCGTTACGCCTGGCCTTGCTGGACTTGGCCCAGGGCTGTGATGTGGTGGTGAGCACGGGCGGCGTGTCGGCCGGCGACAGCGACTGGATCCGCGGACTCGTGGCGGAGCTGGGTGAGGTGTGTTTCTGGAAACTGTTTCTCAAGCCAGGGCGACCCTTTGCCTGGGGCCGGATTGGGAAAACTCCATTTTTTGGTCTGCCAGGAAACCCAGTGGCAGCAGCAATCACGGCGTTGCAGCTGCTGTGGCCCGCCCTGCAACAACTGGAGGGAGTAGAGCCCCAGCTCTTGCCGCGCCTGCGGGTGACCTTGGAGAACGATCTCAAGCGGGTGGCTGGTCGCCCTGAATTGGCTCGGGCCGAGCTGGTGGTTGCCCCCGAGGGTCAGCTGTTGGCTCGTGTGAGCGGTTCCCAGGCGTCCTCCCGAATCGGATCACTTCAAGGCGCCGATCTGCTGTTGGAGATTCCGGCCGCGATGGGTTGTGTGGAAGCTGGAACCGAATTGTGGGCCCAGTTGTTGCGACTGCCCATCTTCTAAGCAACGCTCACCACGGGGTATTGCCTTCGATCCAGGTTCCAACGCCCCCACACCACTCCCGTTTCCAGAACGGGGTGTTGTACTTAAGGGCTTCAAGGAGTTCTTGGCAGCATCGTTGGGCGGGCCCGCGGCGATCTGCCGCGACGGCCACCAGCACAATGGCTTCACCTGGGGCAATCAGGCCCACCCGGTGGTGCACCACCACGGCCCGAACGGCGTGGGACTCCGCGCTGGAGGTCGCCAATTGTTCGAGATGGGCTTCGCTCATCCCGGGGTAATGTTCCAGTTCCAGGTGCTCCAAAGCCTTCCCGTGGGCATTGGTGCCGCGGACGCGACCCACAAAGGTGCATTCAGCCGCTGGCAGGCTGCCGTATTGCAACGCCAGGTGTTGTTGCCACCGTTCAAGCGCGTTCAGGGGCCTTAAGGATTCCGTCTCCAGCACAACCTGGATCCATGTCCCAGTTTTGGCGATGGCCCCTGTCATCCGCCACTGATCGGGGGCATGAAGGCCACCTCGTCACCCCGGTGTAGGGGCTGATTGGCGGCTGCAAAGTGTTGGTTGACTGCAATGCGGATGCTGCTTGGCATCGGGCCTTGGCCCAAACCTAAGGAGCTCCAAAGATCGGCCGGTGTGCTGCTCGAATCGCAGGGAATAGGCCAGATCCGCTCACTCCAGCCGGCTTGCTCCCGCAGGGAAGCAAACAGCCGCACGGTTAGGCCCTCTGATAGATCCTCGGAGTTTCCCATCAGGATTGGATTGCCGCTTAGGCCCGTTCCACAATGGTTACAGCTGAGCTGGCCGCGTGGGTCTTGGCATTGCACTGTTGACGGTATCCGATACCCGCACCCTTGAGGACGACCATTCCGGGGCGGCCCTGACGTTGCGATTGGAGGCCGCTGGACACCACCTGGTGGCACGCACGCTGGTGCCCGATGATCGCTATTGCATCCGGGCTGCAGTGAGCAGTTGGATTGCCGATCCTGGGGTACAGGTTGTGATCAGTTCAGGGGGTACGGGTTTGACAGGCCGTGATGGAACTCCCGAAGCGATCGCCCCATTACTTGACAAGACCATTGAGGGTTTTGGAGAGTTATTTCGGGTGCTTTCGTTTGAAACAATTGGTACCAGCTCTCTCCAATCTCGTGCCCTGGCTGGCGTGGCGAATGGAACGGTGATTTTTGTATTGCCCGGATCGCTTGATGCTGTCGAAACGGCTTGGGATCGGCTGATTTGCGCCCAGCTTGACGAGCACACCAAGCCTTGCAATTTGGTGCAGTTGCTCCCGCGCCTGAGGGAATGATGAAAGCGTGGATTCCGGGCTCCCTTCCCTATCCCTATCACTGGCTGTAAGAACCAAGATTGATGACCCTTTTGGTGCTAGCAGCATTAGGATTGGTCGCATTTTTGTATGCCTCCGTTGGGCATGCAGGGGCATCTGGTTATCTTGCTGTTCTGGCGCTGGCTGGGTTTTCGGGATCAGTCATTAAGCCTATTGCCTTGATTTTGAACGTGGCCGTTGCTTCGGTTGGCGCTTGGCAGTTCATTCGGGCAGGCTATCTTCGCTGGCGCACATTTTGGCCGCTTGTTGTTCTCTCTGTACCCGCTGCCTATCTCGGTGGCTCTTTGATACTTCCAACACTTTGGTTTAATCGACTTGTTGGTCTTGTCCTGGTTGTTTCGAGCATCCGCCTTTTGAGAGATCCCCATGATGCCCAGTCTTTACGTGAACCCAATATCTCTGTCTTGCTGTTAACGGGCGGTGGGTTGGGCCTGCTGGCCGGCCTCACTGGTACCGGTGGCGGTGTCTTTCTGACTCCTCTACTGTTGTTTCGCAGATGGTGCACGACTAAGCAGGCTGCTGCCTGTTCGGTGATGTTCATTCTGCTCAATTCTTTGGCTGGGCTGGCTGGCTATGTCATTGCCCGAGGCGGTCTACTGGCGGGTGCATTGGATCCCCTTGTGCCGATGATGGCACTCTCAGTGCCAGTGGTTTTTGCTGCAGGCGCCTTGGGTGCCCGCTTTGGCAGCCACCATTGGCCGGGGACGCTGCTAAGGCGTCTGTTGGCGATTGTTCTTTTACTTGCAGCAACGAAGTTGCTTTCTATGCACATTTAGTGGGGCACGACGAGTGGATTGCTAACCGCCCAAATAGGCCATCTCTGCAGGGGATCGAACGGCAGCATTTGAATGGGCTTGTCCCCTCTCTTCGCTATAGCGATCATGGCGATTGAGCCACAGCTCAGAGATGGCCTGCCGCAATGCAAAGTGATTGGGATTCCGGTTTAGGTAGGGCTTGAGATCGGTGCCCTCGGCGGCAAACAGGCAGCGATAGGCCATGCCATCGGCGGTGACACGCAGGCGATTGCAGTCGCCGCAGAACGGCTCGGTTATGGAAGCCACCACTGCTAGGTGGCCCATCCCATCGCTGTAGCGCCAGCGGCTGGCGGTGCTGTGGCTGGTGCGCCCCAAGGGTTCGAGGGGCCATTGCCGGCTAATCCTTTCAACCATTTCTGCGGCAGGCACCACATCGTTTGGAGTCCAACCATTGCGGGTGCCCACATCCATGGCCTCAATCAGGCGGAGTTCCAACCCTTTGCTGCGAGCAAGGGCAGCCAAGGGAACCAGCTGATCGTCGTTCCGCCCCCGTTGCATCACCGCATTGAGCTTGAGGGAGCCAGCTTTTGGATCAAACCCCGCTTCCACGGCATGGTCGATGGCGGCGAGCACCCGCTTCAGGACCACCATTCCCTGGCCTGGGGTTTGACCGCCCATGCGCGCGACGCTGGCGCCATCGGTTCCATCCAGGCTGAGGGTGAGCCTGTCAAGGCCAGCTTGGCGCAGCTGCAGGGCCCGCTCGGCCGTGACCAAAATACCGTTGCTGGTGAGGGCAATCTCTGAAAGGCCCTGATTGCGCAAGGGCTGCAGCGCCGCAAGCAAGCTTTCGAGGCCGGGATGGAGTAAGGGTTCACCACCGGTGAGGCGCAGGCTGGTGGCGCCAAGGCTGAGGGCCGCTGAAACGATGGCCAGCCGTTCGGCCTGATTCAGCAGACCCGCTGGCTCCTGGGTATCTGGCACGCAGTAAGGGCAGGCCAAGTTGCAGCGCGCCGTGAGGGAAAGTCGCAGAACACCCAGGGGCCGCGCCAGTTGATCCCTAACCGGACTTTGCCTCTCGCCCATGGGTCCAGGTTATGGCGTGAGGGACTGGAGTTCGGCTGGGGAATTGATGTTGAGCAGCTGGTCGGTGGGCAGGAGCACGCTCCGATGGGGCACCGCGGCCAACCACCCCTTCAGGCTTCTGTTGCCCGTTTCCAGGGATTGGCAAAGCGTTTGGCGCAGATGGGCCGATGGGGGGTAGAGGCCAAGCAGGGACTGGAGTTGGCTGCCATCGCTAGCCAATGTGATCGTTTGGGGCTCGGCTGCGGCCTCAGCAAGCAGCGTCTGTAGGCCCGTGGGCTCCAGGTTCGGTAGATCCACCGGTGCGACGAACAGATAGTCGTCAGGGTGGGCAGCCATTAAGCGCTCCAGGGCAAGGAGTGGGCCCTCCCGGGGTGCAGGTTCGTCTAGGAGCTGCACACTCCAGCCGTGGATCAGGCCCCAGGCTTCGGCGAGCCGCAGGTGGTCTGGATGGCCGCTGATCAGGGTGATCGGAGCACCCACCGTGGCGAGGAGGTCCAGGGTGCGCTCCAGCCAGCGCTGCCCTGCGGGTGTTTTGAGGAGAGCTTTGTCGCAGCCCATGCGCCTACTTTGGCCGCCGCTCAGCAGACAGCAGCGCAAGGGTCTTGGGAAGCCGTTCTTCGTGATCAATGGTGTTCCGCTTGGCCCTCGGGTTTGGCCTGGATCGATCCAAACTCCCTCAGCCTGGTCTGCCTGCAGTTCCTGTAGCGACGGCTGCCAGCCAAGTCCACAGCCCTCCGTAAGGTCCCGCCGATCCCTTGATGGCTCCATGGCGCTGCCTCCCCACACCACCACCCTGCTCGACGCCAAGCGCCACAGCGGACTCAGCTTCTCTGACCTTGCCGCCCGGCTGGGCCAGGACGAGGTGTGGGTCGCCAGCTTGCTCTACGGCCAGGCCACGGCCTCGGCTGACCAGGCCCATGCGCTGCTCGAGGCCCTCCAGATCGCCGAGCCGGAGCGGCCTGCCCTGCTGGCTGCCCTCACCATCTTTCCCGTGAAGGGAGCCCTCGATCCGGTGATCCCCACGGATCCGCTGCTTTACCGCTTTTACGAGATCCTGCAGGTCTACGGCCTGCCGCTCAAGGACGTGATCCAGGAGCAGTTTGGCGATGGGATCATGTCGGCGATCGACTTCAGCCTGACGGTTGCCAAACAGGAGGACCCGAAGGGAGATCGGGTGGTGGTGACCATGAACGGCAAGTTTTTGCCCTACCGCAAGTGGTGAAGGGGCTCAGCTCCCTTGTGCCAGCAGTCCAAATTCCGCCAGGGCCCGCGGCAGGTTGCGGTGCTCGTGGCCCGGGTGGCAGAGCTTCACCAGGGCGAAGCGCTGCAATTCGTCCAGTTCCGCCCAGCCGCCCGTGGGCATCTCCAGGCCCAGCTGGGCACAGGAGGCGGTCAGCTCCTCAGGCACCCGCTCGCCTTGCTGCCAGGTTTCCCCGCTGGCTCGGGGTAGTTCCTTGGCTTTGCCAGCGCTGAGGGAGGTGGTGCGTTCCAGTAGCTGCTGGCGCAACGCCTCGATGGCTGCGGGGTCGTCGGGCCAGGACAGCAGGCCGCTGCGCTCGCTCTCGCCCAGCTCGCTCCAGTGCTGCAGCTTCAGTTTCACTCCGGCCAGATCGAGCTTGCGCCGCACGGCCATCGGAATGCAGCGCAGGTCGGCGGTGAAGTCGGCCTCGAAGTGGAAGCAGGTGCTGGCCAGGGGAGAGTTCAGGGGAGGTGACGCCACTGGCACCATTTCAGCTGAAGTAGCAACGGCCACAAGCACCGGGTGCCCTGGCTTGATCCAATGGCGCCATGGCCCATGACCCCGCCCGCCCGGCCGCCCAGGCCCAATGCCCCTACTGCGGAGTGGGCTGTGGCTTGGAGCTGAAGCCGCCCCAAGAGCCAGGGGGCCATTGGATTGCCCGGGGTGATCGCCACCATCCCTCCTCCCTTGGCCAGGTGTGTGTCAAAGGGGCCACGGTGGGCGAAACCCTGGACCACAACCGCCTTACAACGCCCCTCTGGCGTTCAAGCACCGATCAAGCATTTGAGTCCATTAGTTGGGAGCGGGCCTTCTCAATTTTGGTGGAGCGGATTCAGGCAACGATGGCCTCAAAGGGTCCCCAGGCGTTGGCGATTTACGGCTCGGGCCAATTCTTGTCTGAGGATTATTACGTTGCTAACAAGTTGCTGAAAGGTGCCCTTGGCAGCAACAATTTTGATGCGAACTCCAGGCTGTGCATGAGTTCGGCGGTATCCGGCTATGCCAGGAGCTTGGGCTCCGATGGTCCGCCCTGCTGCTACGACGATCTGGATCTGGCCGACCTTGTTTTTTTGATCGGAACCAACACCGCGGAATGCCACCCGGTGTTATTTCAGCGCTTGTTGAAGCGCAAGCGCAAACAAGGAGATGCCCTTCGCCTTGTGGTAGTTGACCCGCGGGCCACGGCAACCAGTGATGCGGCCGATCTACATCTTGCGATTCATCCCGGCACCGACCTCGCCCTTCTCTGTGGTGTGGGCCATTTGCTGTTGAGCCATGGCGGGATTGACCAAGCTTTTGTGGACGCCCATACCGAGGGCTTTGAGGAGCTCAGGGCCCTTTGGCATGATTGGACACCGCAACGGGTCAGTGCCCTGTGCGGGATCACAACGGAGCAGCTGGTCCAACTTGCCGATTGGTGGATGGCCAGTGCCCAGGTGCTCAGCCTCTGGTCCATGGGTGTCAACCAAAGCCGGGAGGGAACGGCCACGGTTTCTGGAATCATCAACCTGCACCTCGCTACCGGCCAGATTGGCCGTGCCGGCGCCGGTCCGTTTTCCCTAACGGGTCAACCCAATGCCATGGGTGGTCGCGAGGTGGGGGGCCTGTCCCAGCTGCTGCCTGGCTATCGCGCGGTGGCCAACCCCGAGCATCGGGCCGCCGTTGAACAGCACTGGGGCTTCCAACCTGGATCGATCAGTGACACCCCTGGCTTGGCCGTGGGTCAGCAGATCGATGCCATGGAACTGGGCGATTTGGATCTCTGGTGGGTGGCTGCCACCAATCCCCTGGTGAGCATGCCGTCGCTGGATCGAGTGCGGGCTGCGGCAGCCCGTTGCCCTCTTGTCGTGTTGACGGAGGCCTATGCGGGCACCGAAACGGAATCGGTGGCCCACTTGCTGTTGCCGGCCGCCCAATGGAGCGAGAAGCAGGGGGTGATGGTGAACTCGGAGCGGCGGGTCACCCTCTGCCAGGCCTTTCGTGAGCCCCCTGGAGAAGCCCGGGCCGATTGGGCCATTTTTGCGGAGCTTGGGCGCAGGCTTGGCTTTGATAAGCAGTTTGCCTATGGATCGTCCGCCGAGGTGTATGCCGAATTCGCCGGCCTCACCGGGAGCAGGGTTTGTGATGTGAGCGGCTTAAGCCATCAGTTGCTTCAAAGCGATGGACCCCAGCAATGGCCTTTCCCAGCAGGTACTGAAGCTGGGGGTGGAGTGGCACGGCTTTATACAGACCATGCGTTCCCAACAGCGACAGGTCGCGCCCAGTTGCTTGCCGAAGCACCGCTTGGTTTGGCAGAGCCACCCTGTGAGCTGTATCCCCTTGTTTTAACCGTGGGGCGCTATCTGGGGCATTGGCACACCATGACCCGCACCGCCCAGGTGAAGCGTTTGGTTAAGCAACATCCCGAGGCCTTGCTTGAGGTCCACCCCTTGGATGCACGCCGGCACGGCCTTCAGGATGGCCAATGGGCTGAAGTGCGCTCGCGCCGGTCGAGCGTAAAGGCCAGGGTCTTGGAAACCGACCGGATTCGTGAGGGTACGGTGTTCCTTCCCATGCATTGGGGAGCAAGCCAGGCCACACCGTGCGAAGCCAACAGACTCATGCACGAAGAGGCTTGCGTGCATTCCAAGCAGCCTGAATTGAAGGCGAGTGCTGTGACGATTCTTCCGGCTTGATACCCACGATGCAAGCCAGTACCCGATCGATGACGCCTCAGCTTTCGTCGTGGGCAAAGCGGCGATAGAGGAAGTCGAGGGCATGGTTGCGCAGCTGGCCGTAGCGTTCATCGGCTTGAATCACTTCATAGCTGCGGGGCCGCGCAAAAGGCACCTCCATAATTTCGCCAATGGTTGCGGCAGGGCCGTTAGTCATCATCACAACCCGGTCTGCAAGGAAGAGGGCCTCGTCGATATCGTGGGTAATCATGAGAACAGTTGGTTTGCGTTCTGCCCAAATCGTGAGAAGTTCCTCTTGAAGCTCTTCTTTGGTAATGGCATCGAGGGCCCCAAAGGGCTCATCCAGCACCAAAACCTCCGGTTGGACGGCCAGCGCCCTTGCGATCGCGACCCTCTGTCGCATGCCGCCTGATAGCTGGGGTGGCTTTTTATGGCGAGCTTCGAGTAATCCCACTAATTCGAGATGGTGTTCGACCACCTGGGCCCCTTCCTTAGCCGATAATTCTGGACGGGCAGCCTTGACGGCCAGCACAACGTTCTGGTTGACCGTTTGCCACGGCAAGAGGGAATAGTTTTGAAACACCACCATTCGATCCGGGCCCGGCGATTCAATGGCGGCCCCTTGCATGGTGACGCTTCCACTTGTGGGATGAAGAAAGCCCGACACCATATTTAGCAGTGTTGATTTGCCGCAACCTGAATGGCCAATCACGCAAACGAATTCACCGCGACTCACCGTTAGGTTGATGTTGCGTAGGGCCTCAAATTCACCCGTGCGGCTCTTAAAGACCTGCCCCACTCCTTCAAACTGGAGGAAGGGCTGCTCTTGTCCCGACGACAGTGGGGTGATTGGTGGTGTCAGTTGGTTGGTTTCTGGCATTGGCCTCGTTCAGGCAGTGGGAATCAAAACGGGTTGTTGGCTGGATGCTGCTGGGAGCGCTGCGTGTTCCATAGCTGGAGCCGATCCCTGAAGCTGGGTTTTCAGGTATGGGATGGGTTCGTCCGCGTTGAAGGGAATGCCATCGGCCAGCGCAAAGGTGGAACGCGGTGCAGGCAAGGCTTGGAAGCTTGCTTCGACCAGGGCTTGATCACAGATGTCTGGGCGGTAGGTCAGCGCGAGTAGTTCTTGCCGGTTGGTTGGGAATGCGCACCACCCCCAACGGCTGAACTGGGTGAGGAACCAGGTGCCTTCAGAACGGTTGGGAATGTGGGCCCGATCGACATGGAACTGGTTGAAGCGCAGCAGTTCTGGGCTCGCATCCCCGAGGCCGGTTTTGAACTGCCGTGTCAAGGCAATGGCAGAACGGGTTCCTAGCCATTGGGGTTGGCTTAAAACCCGGGTCATCTCATCGCGCTGGTTGCTGTTGTCACAGCTGGCGGCTGCCTGCATGAGGCCACTGCAAATGGCGACCAGGGCCTCGGGATTAGCAGCGGCCCACGCTTCCGACGTGGTGAGAACTTTTTCGGGATGTCCGCTCCAGATGTCGAGGTCGGTGGCCAGCACATACCCCTGCCGATCTTCAACGGCTTCGGCCACCCGATAGCGGCCAGCACAAAATGCATCGATGGCTCCGGTGCGCAGCGCTCCAACCATGGTTAGGGGTGAGAGCATCGTGAAGGCAATGTGCTCTTCAACATTGAGTCCGCCAGCCGTCAACCAGTGACGCAGCAACAGCTCGGCGATGCCGTGATGTTGAGGGATGCCAATGGTGAAGGGTTTGTCCCTGGCTTGAATCCACTCCACCAAGCTCGACCGATCCTCAATCCCCAGATCCAAAAGATGGCGCGCTAGGCAAAGAGCGTTGCCATTCCGGCTGACGGTCATCGGTGTGATGGCCGCCCAGGGGGTTCGTTTTTGACCGGGCTGGTTACCCAGTCCCAAGTTCAGTTGCAAAGGGGTGGTGGCTGAGGTGATAGCCATCTCCAAGCCACCGTCAACCAAGCGTTCCTCGAGTCGACGCCAGTCGGCGAAGGACACGGGGACGACTTGTACGACAGCAGGATCAAACAACTGGCTATCGATCGCCATCGCCAGTGGCGCAACATCGAGGCCTGGGAGGTAACCCAATCGCACAACTTTGACTGTGCGGCTTGGAGCGGCGGCCATGGTTGCGGCCACTACGCTGCGACGTTGCCGTGTCCGCCGTTGTTGCTGTAAAAAACCAATCAGTTCAATCCGTAACTGGTAATAATCTGGATGTTCCATTACCTCGAGTCGTTGCCGGGGCCGTGGCAGGTTCACGTTGAGAATTTGACCAATTTCAGCTTCCGGTCCATTGGTGAGCATGACCACCCGATCGGAGAGAAGCAGCGCCTCGTCAACGTCATGGGTCACCATCACGGTGGTGACGCCCGCCTCCTGGCAGATCTGCATCAACTGCTGTTGAAGGTTCCCGCGGGTTAGGGCATCAAGGGCTCCGAAGGGTTCATCGAGCAGCAGCAGGCGGGGCTGGATGGCCAGTGCTCTGGCAATGGCGACCCGTTGCTTCATGCCCCCAGACAATTCACGGGGAAATTTGTCGGCTGCAGCGCTGAGGCCCACCGTCTTCAATTGCTTGTCAACTAGCTCTCTGCGTTCTTCGCTGGAGAGATGACGCAGTACGTTCGTTACAGCTAGCTCAATATTCTGTCGAACGGTTTGCCATGGCAGCAGAGAATAATTCTGAAACACCACCATCCTGTCGGGTCCAGGGGCGGTAATTTCACGGCCGTCCATCAAGATTCCACCTTTTGTGGCCACGGTCAGACCTGCTAGTAGATTGAGTAGGGTCGATTTCCCGCAACCTGAATGGCCGATTAGCGATACAAATTCTCCTTCTTTAATCTCAAGGCTAATATTTTTGAGAGCTACATATTGACCTCCATTTTGCAATGGAAAGGATTGGGTGACGTTATCAATGGTGACCATTGAAGTCATCTCAACGTCCTCCACCACTGATGCGATCTCCAACCATCCCCACGAGGCGATCAAGGATCAGGCCGACAACACCCACATAGAAGATGGCCAGGATGATTTGGCTTGTGCTTGTATCTCCGCCGGCGTTGTAGGCATCCCAGATGAAGAAGCCAATTCCGCCATCGGCCTTCAGCATCTCAGCCGCCACAATGGCAAGCCAGGCAAGGCCTACGGAGATGCGCAGACCAGTAAACACGTAAGGGGCTGTAGCGGGCAGCAGGATGTCGCGCAGATAACTGCGTTTGCGCAACCTCAGAACCCGAGCCACATTGGTGTAATCCTGGGGAATTTCGCGGATTCCCACGGCCGTGTTGATGATAATTGGCCAGATTGCTGTGATAAAGATCACGAAGATTGCCGCCGAATCAGCCTGCTGGAGTAGGAGCAGGGAGATCGGTAGCCAGGCCAGGGGCGGCACGGTGCGCAGGACCTGAATCAGGGGATCAAAGCCCCGCCGCAAGAATTCATTCAGGCCAATGGCAAGACCTGCTGCAATGCCTACGATTGCCGCCAGGCTATAGCCAACGACGACCCGTTGAAGGGAGATCAGAATCTGCAGGCCCAATCCCTTTGCCGTGCCGCCATCGTCATAGAAGGGCTGGCTGATGTAGGGCGTCCAGGTTTGGGTGATTACTTGGATGGGCCCGGGAAAGCCATCCGGATTGGGGAGGCACAAGAGCTGCCAGAGGGCCAAGGTCAGGCCGATGCAAACCACTGGTGCTTTGATTTGACGAGCTAAGGGCAAATGCAGCCAAGGAATTCTTGATCGCCTTTGCTTACGGCTTTTGGCGAGGGCGGTGGTCATAAAAGGAGCTCGGTTTCAAAGGAAGAAAGAAAGGAGACCCCCGTAGGATCTCCTTAGGATCTGCATCAGCGTCGTCCGCCTTTACTTCATTGCCTTGATCTTTTGGCTGTTGAGGTAGGCCTTGGGATTGTTGGGATCAAACTTGATCCCATCGAAGAAGGTTTCTACGCCTCTCGAATCGCTGGTGGGAATATCGGTGTAGCCGTTGGCCTTTGCAGCCGCTCGCCACAGATCCGATCGGTTCACTTTGTCGACGAGCGCCTTTGTGTTGGTGCTTGAGGGCAAATAACCCCAGCGGATATCTTCTGTGATGAACCAGGCATCGTGGCTCTTGTAGGGGAAGGAGGCGTTGCTGGCCCAGAACTTCATCTTGTAGCGGCTGTTTTTAACCACCTTGCCTGTGCCGTAGTCAATGGTGCCCTGGAGACGGGGCAGCAGGTCATCAACGCTGGCCTTGACGTATTTGTCTTGGGCAAGCAGCTTGGCCAACTCAGGAGTGTTGGCTGGGTTGTCGGCCCATTTCTGGGCCTGCTGCACGGCCATCAACAGCCTGAGAGCAGCGTTGGGGTTTTTCTTCACCCAATCAGCCCGCATGGCAAAGGCTTTTTCTGGGTGGTCTCGCCAGAGCTCACCGGTGATGAGAGCCGTGTATCCCAGTTTCTTGTTCACGAGCCGCTCGTTCCATGGCTCACCCACGCAGAAGGTATCCATGGTTCCCGATTGCATGTTTGCAACCATTTGGGGCGGGGGAATCACCACCAGGCTGGCGTCTTTGTTGGGGTTGACTCCGTTGGCGGCCAGCCAATAGCGCATCCATAGATCGTGGGTACCGCCCGGGAACGTCACAGCAGCCTTGAACTTGTCTCCAGTGGCATTCTTCTTGGCCACGGTTTTGACTAGCCCAGGGGCCTTAACGGTGAGCTTATCGCTCAAGAATTCATTGGATACGGAGATGGCTTGCCCGTTCAAATTAAGCCTGGCCAGGAGGTTCATTGGCACTGGCTTTTTGCTTTTGCTGATTGCCCCCGTGGTCAGCTGGTAGGCCATCGGGCTGAGCAGGTGTGCCCCATCAATCCCTCCACCGGAGCTCCCGAGTTCGAGGTTGTCGCGGGTGACCGCCCAGGAGGTTTGTTTTTTGAGCTCCACCCCGGTCATGCCTTGCTTGGCGAAGAAACCCTTCTCTTTGGCAACAATCAGCGGAGCGGCATCGGTTAGGGCAATGAAGCCCAGGGTGGCCGAGGTGGTTTCCGGCTTGCCTGGTGCAGCGTGGGCGGCGTTGGTGGTTAGCAGGCTGGCAAGTCCACCCACCTGGAAAGCAAGCACCGCTGTTGTGGTGGCTGTGCGAAGCAGAAATTGGCGGCGTGATGCGTTTGTCATTGGTTAAAACTCCGGTTCGGGGCACGAAATAGCCGCCAATCCCTCGATGGGTTAGCGGTGCGGAATTTGGGTTGCCTGTTTGATGCCAGCGCAATCACCGGTCACTGAGGGCCTTTTGATCCCCCTCAATGAATTGCGCTGGCGCAAAAGCTCACCAACTTGCTTAGAACAACACACGGCCTTAGCCCGCTCCCGTCGCATTTGCTACAGATCTGCCATTTCTTGCCGCAGCCGTTCGCCGCTGCGGGCCTGCAGCAGTGCCCGGCTTTGCTCCAGCGCGGCTGGTAGCGAGGCGCAAGCAGAGGCCTGCCAGAGGTATGAGGCCACGTTCCAGGCCAGTCCTTCCGCCAAGGGGCCTTCGCCGGCCAAGGCGGCCAGGGCCTGATCCTTCCAGGTTTCAAGGCAAACCCAAGCCACTTCATCTGCCTCGATGCCGTGGTCGCGGGGGTGCATCAAGATCCGCTCGATCTCACCGTGTTGAACTCTGGCCGTAATTCCTGCCCGGGTTGTGGGGAGGTCGGTTGATCCTTCCAACCCTTTAACGGTGAGTACATCGGTTTCGCCAAAGGCACTGAGGGCTTCCCAGGCCCTCTTTTCCGTGGGGGGGTGCACAAAGCCGCTGATCAGTAGGTGCTCCCCCACGTGCGGGGTCCACAGCAGCTCCAAGCTGGCCACGGGCGGTCGCTTGCCGATCGCGTCGCGAATGGGAAGAAGGGTTTCGGCTGCTGGAAAGTGATCGGGTTGGTGGGTGAGGGCAAGACCAAATTGGTTGAGCCGCTCCTGGATGGTTTCCAGGCTGAGGCCGCACCAGCCAATGCCGAGGGACCCAAACAGCTCGGCGAGGGTGATTCCGTATTTCACGGGCATGGGGCTGCCCCCGTGCAGTACCACGGGCAGCCCGCTGGAGGCCAGCACGAGAGCCACAAGGGGAACCAATGGCGCGGTTCGTGACCTGCCGTCGTAGGGAACGCAAAAACAGAGGGCCTTTCGGCCTTGGGTTCTCAGCTTTGGCCCATGGCGCCGATAGCTATCGAGCATCCCGGTGAGCTCAATGGGGGCGGGTCTGCGAATCCGGTGTGCAATCAGGAAGGCACCCATTTGGGCATCACTTGCTTCCCTGGTGAGCATGAGGTCCAGAGCCTCGCAGGCCTCATCTCGATCGAGGCCCGTACTCGTGTGTTCTCCGCTGCCCACTTTGGCGATCAGTAGGCGAAATCTCTCCTGGCCCCCACTGAGTTGGCTAGTAGGCCGTTGAACCAACCCTCCGGCAATTGGTAGTGATGGCGACATTGCGGAGATGGGTGCTCCGGGACGATCACCCGATCTTCCCGTACCGCTAGCTCAGGCCTTGTGACCATGGAAACCCTTGCCAAGCTCAGCAAGATCGAACAGGCCAAGGCAGAGCTTTGTGGCCTGGATCTAGCCCCTCGCTTGGGTGAGTTGGCGAGCCAGGGCTGGGAGTCGCTGGATGAGGCCACCCTCACCATCCGGCTGAAATGGCTGGGTATTTTCTTTCGCCCTGTCACCCCGGGGCGATTCATGGTCCGGCTCCGGTTGCCCAATGGGGTGATCCGCGCCGATCAATTGGAGGTGCTTGCCGATGCGGTCGACCGTTGTGGGGTGGATGGTTCGGCCGACATCACCACGCGCCAAAATCTGCAGCTGCGCGGGTTGCTGCTGGAGGACATGGCCCCTCTGATGCGGGCGATGGAGGCGGTGGGACTCACCAGCCGGCAATCGGGCCATGACAACCCCCGCAACATCACCGGTAATCCCCTGGCCGGTATTGATCCCGAGGAAATCGTGGACACCCGCCCCCTGGTTACGGCGATTCAGGCCGCCCTCCTTGGGCCCGATGGCCCCCGCAACCTGCCGCGCAAGTTCAACGTGGCTGTGGGTGGGGCCCCGGACAGTTTCCTATTGCACAACGACCTGGCGTTTCTGCCTGCGTTTCGGGAGGGTCAGCTGGGCTTCACGGTGATGGTGGGAGGTTTCTTCTCGGCCCAGCGCAATGAATTGGCTGTGCCCCTGGGCCTTTGGGTGACTCCAGAGCAGCTTCCCGCCTTCACCTTGGCGGTGTTGGCCCACTTTGAGCGCCATGGCAATCGGGTTGCTCGCAACAAGAGTCGTCTGATGTATTTGATTGACCAGTTGGGCCTTGAGGCCTATCGGGAAGCGGTGGTTGGGGAACTGGAGGCCCTCAGTGGTGAGGCCTTCCCCCACGACGGCACCCACCTGGTCAACCGGGCTCCCCGCTCCGGCGTCGGTGTCCATGCCCAAGGCCAATTGGGTCTCCACTGGGTTGGCCTCAGCGTGCCAACGGGCCGCTTGGATGCCGCCGCGATGGCGGAGCTGGCCCGCCTCGCCCGCTCCTACGGCGATGGGGAGTTGCGGCTGACCGAAGCCCAAAACGTGTTGATCGCCAACGTGCCGACCGAGCGGGTAGAGGCGTTGTTGGCTGAGCCATTACTGGCCCGATTCCGGCCGGATCCGGGGGCCTTGGAAGCGGAGGCCGTGAGCTGCACCGGGAATCGCTACTGCAGCTTTGCCCTGATTCCCACCAAGACCACTGCCCAAGCGGTGGTCGCAGAACTCGAAAAGCGCTTGGAGCTTCCCCATGCGGTGCGAACCCATTGGACCGGCTGTCCCAATGCCTGCGGCCAGCCCTACATGGGTGAGATTGGCTTGATGGGGGCCAAGGCCCGCCACGGCGGCGAGATGGTTGAGGCCGCCAAGATTTTTCTCGGGGGTTCGATGGGCTCCGATCCCAAGCTGGCCGAGTTGCACAACAAAGGCGTCCCCCTAACCCAATTGGCCGATGTGCTCGAAGACCTTTTGGTCGAGCGCTTCGGTGCCCGGAGGAAGGTCGCCGAGGTCTGAATCGGCTCAAAGAGGTCCTTCGTTGGACCCAGTCCTCCTTTGGTCCTATATCTTTTCGTGCCAAGCCTGCCTGTCTCCAGCTCCCCAGATCCCTGCGGCCAACCCGATTTGGCTGACGTTGGCAGCAACGAACGCTGGCAGCAACTTCAGGCACTGAGGAGGCAGACCCTGCCGATTGACCCCTGGATTGCGGCCCTCGAGAGCGGAGCGCTGCCATTGGATGCGGATCTCGTGGCAGCGCTGGCCACCCGGGTCGATCGCCCAGGGGCTGAGCGGTTGCTGGCGATGGGTGTGGCGGCAGGAGTGGATTGGTTTTGGCAGAGCCTGGCTCGGGAATTGCTTGGCTTGGCTGGCACCGTCCAGGCGGTTTGGCTGGAGCCTTTGCTGGCTTGCGCTGGGCTGATTTCCCCAGACCAGAACTTGGCTTGGGCCCAAGTTTTGGGCTGCTTCCAGGATCCCCGGGTGGCGGATCAGCTGCGCCGGCTTGGGGTTGGGTCTGGGTGGCAGCAACCCGACTTGTTGCCGTTGCTGGGCCATCAGCGGCAACCCCAGGATGGGCCCCTCTTGCTCGAGCTGGCTCTTCAACCCGCGCCCCTGGCGTTGCGGCAGGCTGCCTTGGAGGGGCTGGCTGTGGGTTTGGCGGCATGGCCCTTCGCTCCCCTGCGGGCCGGTCTTGTGGTCTTGGCCCAGGATCTCCATGGCGCCCTGGCCTCCAAAGCGGTGGATCTTTTGGCACGCTTGCCCCAAGGTCAGTCCGCGTTGCGGCGGTTGGGCCGACTTGCTCTCGATACCGAAGTGGCTCAACGCTTACAACGCCGGCTTTGTCCTTCTCCCCTGGTGCTCGTGGTGCATGGGCGCCGCGGCGGGGTGATTCCTGACGAGGTGAGGGCTTTGGCAAGCGCTGTCGAGCAGCGCAGGGGAGCACCTGTGGTGCTTCAGGCCCTCACGGCGGAGCCTCCCCAGGCCAGCGCAGGTTTTTTGAATGCCGCCCAACAGGCGCAGATGGTCACCTTGGTGCCCTTGTTGCTTGTGCCTGGGGGCCATGTGCGGGTCGATTTGAATGCCATCGCCAGGGATTGGCGCCGTCGCTTGGCGTCCCAGCAGGGTGTGTCCCTGCAGCGGCTGTCTTTTTTGGGGGCCTGGCCGGCTTGGCAGCAGTTGTTGGCGGCCCAATTGCACCAAGCCGCTGACCGTAGGCCGTGCTGCTGGTTGCACCATCCCTTAGACGGCGAGCTGGCCCATCGCTATGTGGTCCTCTTGAGCCACTTGCTTGGTTACCCGGGGGTGTCCGCTCCATACAGTGCAGCGATGGATCAACTAGGCCCTGTCGCCGCCAATTCGTCCGTGGTGCAGCCGCTCACTTTGGCGGCGAACCGCCTCACGGAATCGCTTGAGGCCAGCGTTATGCGGGAGCCAGAGAACGGGTGTGACGGGCGGGTTCAGTTGCTGCCACCCCTGCTTCAGCAGCTTGAGGTTCGCGAGTTTCTCCTCACCAGCTTGGAGGCCCTGCCATGACGGGCGGTGACGCTGTGATCGCCAACCCATTGGGCACGGAGAACCCTTCGGGCAAGGTGTATTTGGTGGGGGCGGGCCCCGGCGATCCCGAGCTGCTCACCTTGAAGGCCCATCGGCTGCTGCTGCAGTGCGATGCCCTCGTCTACGACTCCCTCGTGCCCCAGCAGCTGCTGGATCTGGTGGGTGATGGCTGCGAACTCCATTTTGTGGGCAAGCGCCGGGGCCACCATTCGGTGCCCCAGCCCAGCACCAATGCGGTGTTGGTGGAGCTCGCCAGGCGCCACGAGTGCATCGTGCGACTCAAAGGGGGTGATCCCTTTTTGTTTGGTCGCGGCGGCGAAGAAGCGGCCCATCTGGCCCGCCATGGGGTGAAGGCCGAGGTGGTGCCTGGGGTGACGGCCGGCATCGCCGCCCCCGCCTATGTGGGCATCCCCGTGACCCACCGCAAGGCCGGATCCAGCGTCACCTTTGTGACCGGCCACGAGGAAATCGACAAGGCCCGCCCCGGAGTGGATTGGCGCGGTCTGGCCCAAAGCAGCGACGGACTCGTCATCTACATGGGCTTGCACAATCTGCGGCGCATCGCCGAAGAGTTGGTGGCTGGGGGCCTGTCTGGGGCGACGCCGGCGGCGGTGATTCAGCAGGGCACGGTGAAGGGCCAGCGCCACCTGGTGTGTGCCCTCAGAGAGCTCGCCGATCGGGCTGAAGCGGAGGCCTTCGCGTCCCCCTCGATCGTGGTGGTGGGCCAGATGGTGGCGGAGCGGGTTGAGGGGGTGGCACCGGAGCCCGCCGATGTGGAGATGCCGATTCCCTTTTGATTGAGTCCGCGGTGCCTGTCCAAAGCGGTATGGGTGGGGCACGCAATCTGCAGGTCAATTGCTGAACTGGTCTGCGTATCCGGGTGTTTCGTAGCTCTCGCAACGCTTTTCGCCCCGGTAGCTCGGTTCACTGGAGTCACTACTCGGGCGTCTTGCTTGCGCCGGTTCCCATGTCGTCTTCAGCCCCCGGGGCCGCCATCGGCCGCTCGCCGATGTTTGAGCTGATTCCCTACGAGAAGTTTCGCGATACCCCCGCCGTTCGCTTCTTCGACATCACCGTTGCTGAATCCAATGCCCGGGATCTGGTGATCCACTCAGGCCCAGCCATCAGTCCGCCGGATGAGGAGAAGACCGGCGCTTGGCAGTTCTATTTGCACCCCCACCAGGAAGACAACCTGCTGGCCCTTGGGGGTGGTCGCACCTTCTATCTGGTCAATTTGGGCTGGAATTACCCATATCACATTGTTCGCCTCGAAACCGGAGGCGACATCCTGCGCATCCCTCCTGGTACCTTCCACCGGTCGGTGTCTGACCCCGACGGCTCCGTGGTGCTCAACCAGGCCGTACGCGATCCAGGGGCGAGTGTGGTGCGGGAATTTCGCGTCTACAACAGCCGCCGGATCCCCAGGTTGTTTGCCACCACCTTCAAGACCGCGCCCTTGCCCAAGCTGCATGGTGTGAGCTGGTAGCTAGCCCAGGCGCAAATCCACGGTGGAGGCCCCTGGGCGCGCCCCGCGCCAGGGACTGGGCTCTGGAGAGTTGGGGCTGGTGGGATCGCTGTTGCTCGCCGAGGGCTCCAAAGCCTGGCTATCAAATCCTGTGGCTTCGTTGGGCAGGGTCCAATGGGCGATGGCCTGGCCCTGGTGGCGATCGATCAGCTGGAGATCCAGGGGAATGTGGTTGGCGATGCACGGGTGGAGGCAGGGATAGAGGGCTTCCTGGCGGTAGCGCACGGCTATGGGCTGGGCAGCGCTTAATGCCAGGGGCCGGCCATTGAGCACAAGGCCAAAGCGCTGGCGGAAGGCCCCGGTGCTGATCACCTCAAAGCGCCGCAGGGAGCTATCCACAAAGCGGCTGGTACTGCCGCCTTCCACGGGGGTGTCGCAGAGCAGCGGCCAGGGTTCGAGGGCGCGTCGAAGCTCCAGGGTTGCCGTGTCGTCGTTGGGATCGCTCCAGCCGAGCAGGGGTGGAAAGCGCCACTCCCAGATGGCCTGGAAAATCGAGCGCTCCAGGGGATAGCCGGCCTGTTCGAGCTCATCAAGCACCTGGCTTAAATCGAGCCACAACTGGCTGGGCAGGAGCCATTGGTCATGCAATGTCTCACCCCAGGGCTTGAGGGCAGGGGGCCTGCTCGTGGGATCCAGCAGGTGCACCGCCAGGGCCCGCCAGAGCAGGGCCACGGCGGAGGCCCACTGGTGCTTCGGGAAGGTTTCCAGGGCCCGAAATTCGATTAGCCCCTGGCAGCCGGCTGCCCAGGCCGGGTTCCAGAACTTGTCGAGGCTGATCTCACTGCGGTGGGTGTTGCCGCTCTTGTCGGCATGGAGATGGCGCAGGGTTTCGCTGATGGCGATGCGTTGATCGCCGGCGGGCAAGCCTTCGAGCACGCCATGGGCCAGCTCCAAATCCAGCCAAGCGGCACTGCCCTCATCGGGCCGGGGTGCCTGGGAGGCGGGTCCTACGGAGTTGCCAGAAAACAGGTAGGCCAGGCTTGGGTGGTGCTGCCAGTAGCGCAGGATCCCCACCAGCCAGGCCGGCCGGCAGAAGAAGGGGTTCTCCTCCAGGCTGGGACCGCCCCAGAGCAGGTGGTTGCCGCCGCCGCTGCCTTCGGTGCGCTCCCCCTGTTGCTTCCAGGAGCGCAGCCCCACGGCCTCGCCCGCTTCCTCCAAGGCCCCCATCCAGCCGGCGTAGTCGGCCCAGCTGTGGCACACAGGCAGGTTCACCTCCAGCACGCCGGGGTCGGCGGTGAGCCCCAGTACTTGCCAGGCCCCATCGGTATCGAGGGGCAGCACCCCACTGAGCTCCGGCTGGCTCCAGGCCGCCGAAGCCTGGGCAATCACGCCCAACAGGCTTTCCAGGGGTTGGCGGGCCAGGGGTGGCAGGAACAGGCTCCAGTCCTCCGGCCCCACCTCCAAGGTGAGCACCTGCCGCAGCACCCCCTCAGGGAAGTGGGCCAGGGGCAGGCGCAGACCGGCGGGACCAGGGGCGCCGATGAGCTCCTGCAGGGGTTCCTCCAGGGGCCAGGCCGCCGCCTGCCAGCCCAGGGATTGGCTTGGGCTGGCTTCGTCGTGGTGGCAGAGCGGTGCGGCCCACACCTGGCGATCTGGATCGAGGGGATCGCGCAGGGGCAAGGGCTGGAGTGGGCAGCCCAAGCCCTCGCCAATGGCGGCCAGCAGGCCCGGGGCTTCGCTGGCAGTGAGGGCGCGCCGGGCCTCTGAACCGTGCTGGGGCCAGCGCACGATGGGGGTTCCATCGGCTCCTGTGATCAGTCGCAGGGCCCAGCGGGGATTGACTTCGCCGTCGTAGCGCTTGCCGGGGCAATAGATCAGCGTGCTGCCTGGCCAGACCCTTTGCTCCAGTTCCCGGCCGAGGGCTTTGGCATAGCGCAATTTGGTGGGGCCATCGGCTGCAACGCTCCACTCGGCCCCCTCTGGTTTCACGGGCACGTAGGTGGGTTCGCCGCCAAAGGTGAGGTGGATGCCGGCTTCTGCGAGCCGTTGCTCCAGCAGGGCGGCGGTGATTTGGCTGATGCCAGGGGGGTTGTTGATGGAGCTGGTCATGGTGGCTTAGCTCCCAGGGATGAGCTGGTGGCTGATGGCGCTGAGCACCTCGGCTTCGATGCTCCACTCGAACGTGTTTTCGACCCCTGGTGGCCCAGAGAAGCTGCCCGTGATGGCCGCGGTGAGGTCGGATTTTGATGAGGTGGCAATCGGGATGTAGCGCTCGTCCACGGCCCCCTTGCCGCTGGCATCGAACCCGCGCCAGCCGGCCCCCTGGAGATACACCTCGGTCCAGGCGTGCAGGTCGTAGCGCTCGGGTTTGGGCTCCACCAGGTGATAACCACTCACAAATCGGGCAGGCAGCCCGACGCAGCGGCAGCACTCGATCAGCAGCATGGCGAGATCGCGGCACGATCCCACCCGCTCCTTGAGGGTGCGGCTGGCCGGCCATGCGGGGCCGATGTGGCGTTGGGTGTATTTGACCCGGTCTTGGATGATTTCGATCAGCTGTTGCAGGAAGGTGAGGCTGCGCTGATCGCTGCCCATCAGGGCCTCATGGGCAAGATCCACGGCGGCAGCGTCGTGCTGAGCGTTGGGCAGCCAGCCCTGCAAGTTGCTCATTAGATCGGGGTTGAGGCGACCAACCGAGATCGGGAGCCGGGCCATCTCTTCATCGAGGCAGGCCTCCATCAGGGGTGCCGTGAAGGTTTCCACCTCGGAGTTGGCAACCACCTGGAACAGCTCGGTTTCACCGAGGAAGCGGGCCCGGGTGATGGTGTCGCCGCCGGCGGCGATCAGATCAAACAGCTGGCTTGGATCGGGGCTTACCTCCAGGCGATAGTCGATCAGCCGCTGGAAGCCATGGGGCCGGGGCCGCAGGCAAAAGCGGTGGGGCCCCAGCAGGACCGGCGCGCTGTAGCGATAGGTGAAGGTGTGGGTTATGCGGGCACGCATGGAAGCTCTGCGCTGGATGGGGCTGTGGTGGTAGCGATGTTGGCAGCGATGTTGGCTGCGACGAAGTAGCGCTGTTCGATCAGTTCATGCAGCCGGTTGAAATCGCTTTGCAGGTCGTCGATCGATTCGTGCAAGCCACTGTTGACCAGGGTGTCGATGCTGGTGTAACTCCAGCGCGCCAGGGTGAGGCCGCTCTGGCACTCGATCTGGTCGGGGTCTCCGGGCACCGATTCGCCCTTGATGATCTTCAAGGTTTCATGGATGCGCTCCAGGCAGTACCGCACCGAGCGGGGAAAGATTGGATTGAGCAGCAGGAAGGCCGCCACGGCCTTGGGCTCGATCGCCTGTTGGCGCGATTGGCGGAACATTTGATAGGCCCCGGCGCTACGCAGTAGGGAGATCCACTGCAGTTCATCCAGCACTCCGCCCACTTCATCGGGGGATGGCAGCAGCAGGAAGTACTTCACATCGAGGATGCGGCTGGTTTTATCCGCCCGCTCCAGCAGGCGGCCAAGCCGGCTGAATTGCCAGGAGAGGTCGCGACTCAAGGTGGCGTCGGTGATCCCATAGAAGAGTTGGCAGGCGCGGCGAATATCCCGCAATTGCTCTTGGCCGGGCTGGTTCCAGAAGGTCTCGTCCTCGAGCAGGGTCCAATAGATGTCGTTGAGTTGTTCCCACATCTCGGTGGTGATCACTTCGCGAATTTGGCGCGCGTTTTCGCGGGCAAAGGCGATGCAATTGATGATGCTGTTGGGGTTGTCCTCGTTGCGCACCAAGAAGGTCACCACGTCCTGAGGGGTGGCCGATGGGTGGAGCTTGTCGAACAATTCCCGATCACCACTGGCTTCGATCAGGGGCAGCCAGGGTTCGGCGCTGCCGGGGGGGCAGTCGAGGGCCATCGCCTCGCTTACCTCCACAAAGCGGGAAATGTTCTCCGCCCGCTCCACGTAGCGGTTGATCCAGTACAGGGATTCGGCAACCCGGCTCAGCATGGGACCACCTCCCGACTCGTGGCGTCATCCACAATCCAGGTGTCTTTGCAGCCACCCCCCTGGGAGGAATTCACCACCAGGGATCCCCGCCGCAGGGCGACCCGGGTTAGGCCCCCAGGGCTGACCCATGCCCCCTTGCCCCTGAGCACGTAGGGCCGGAGATCCACGTGGCAGGGGTAGAGCTCCCCTTGGCTCAGGGAGGGAACGGTGGACAGCTCCAGGGTGGGTTGGGCGATGTAGTTGCGGGGGTTGGCCTTGATCTTGTCGGCGAATTCGGCGATCTCTGCGCTGCTGGCATGGGGGCCGATCAACATCCCGTAGCCCCCGGCTTCGGCCACCGCTTTCACCACCAGTTCACCCAGGTGGGCCAGCACGTAGGCCTGGTCGTCGGGCTGGGCGCAGAGGTAGGTGGGCACGTTCTCGATGATCGGTTCTTCGCCCAGGTAGTAGCGGATCATTTCCGGCACATAGGCGTAGATCAGCTTGTCGTCGGCCACGCCGGTGCCGGGGGCATTGGCAATGGCTACCCTGCCTGCGCGGTAGGCCTCCATCAAGCCCCGCACTCCGAGCACCGAATCGCTGCGGAAGAGGGCCGGATCGAGGAAGTCGTCGTCGATGCGGCGGTAGATCACATCAACGGGCTCCAGGCCACCGGTGCTACGCATCCAGACCCGATCGTCTTGGCAGACCAGATCGCGACCCTCCACCAGCTGGATCCCCATCTGTTGGGCGAGGTAGCTGTGCTCGAAATAGGCGCTGTTGAACACCCCCGGGGTGAGCAGCACCACCTTGGGGCTGTCGGTCCAGGGGGCCAGCTCCCGCAGGGTTTGCAGCAGGTGGGATGGATAGTCGTCGATGGGTTGCACGGTGCGCCCGGCAAACAGGCTCGGGAACATCCGCTTCATCACGCGGCGGTTTTCGAGGAAATAGGCCACCCCCGAAGGGCAGCGCAGGTTGTCTTCGAGCACCCTCCAGGCCCCTTGGCCATCCCGCACCAAATCCAGCCCGGAGATGTGGCACCACTTGCCCAAGGGGGGCTTGAAACCTTGCATCTGGGGTCGCCAGCCCTGGGATGTTTCGATGTCTTCGCGGGGAATGACCCTGTCATTGAGAATTTTTTGGTCGCCATAGATGTCGCCGAGGAAGCGATCAATGGCTTCGAGGCGTTGGATCAGGCCCCGCTCCAGGCGCTGCCAATCGGCCATGCCAATCAGCCGGGGCAGGGGATCAAAGGGCAGGATCCGCTCCACGCCCTTGTTGCCCGAATCGTTGAGGCGAAAGGTGGCCCCCAGGCGTTTCAGCAGGATGCCCGCCGCGGCATGGTTGCGATTGAGTTCATCCAGGCCCAGTTGTCCCAAGGACGAGACAAGCGGCTGCAGGCTGCTGCGCGGCTCATCGTTGGCTGTGAAATATTCGTCGTAGCCCCGATTGGGCCTGTACTCGGTGAACATTCCCAGCTCTTGCGCTGGGGGGATCTTGCCCAGCAAACCAGTTCTTCTCCGGTCATGGTTGCTACGAAAGCGTGAGCTGGTGGCCTTGATGGTTGGTTGCGATTGGCGATCAATTGCGCCTTTGTCTCTTATTCTTAAGCTTGATTTATTTGGATTTCATGCGGGTTCCTTTCATCCGGACGTCATTTGCTGCAGCCCTGGCCTTGACTGCTACGGCGACGGCTGCAGTGACGGTTGGAGCCCAGTCAGCAGGGGCCCAAACCTGTCAGTTTCTGGCCCCTGTGGGTGGGGATGGCACTACCAATATCGTCACCAAAACCATCAGCGCCGGCGCCGTATTGCCCTTTAGCCGTCCCAACTGGAACACTGATTTCTTTGTGACGGCGCCCTACAGCACCTACAAGTTTTTCTTCACCGCCAATTCGTCCGTGAGTGCCACCTACCCGGTGGAGGGCTTCCTGAAGTTCACCGATGGCACCGCCTTTCAGGTGATCAACGAACCCTCCTTTGCACCGCCCACGGGCACGGGCCGCCAATGGGGCCCTTTCCCCACCTACCCCGGCAAGGTGGTGTCCCAGGTGAATTTCAGGATTGGAGCTTCAGCTGATCAAGCAGCCACCGGTTTCACCTACCGGATCTCCGTGCAGGGCTGCAACTAAAGCAGGCTCCACCACAGGGCCTCGGCATCCGGGGTGATCGGCAGGGCCGTTGGGCCCAGATGGCTGATCGCCCTGCAGCCCAGGCTGTTGATTAAGAGGGCACCAGAGCTGCCCACTAGGGCGGTCTCGTCGAGGCTCTGCTCTCGGGCAATTCCCAGAACCAGGGCCCGTTGCCGCATGATCCCCGGCAGGCAGCCGCTGCTTAGGGGCGGGGTGATCCAGCCCGATCCCGAGCCAGATCCCGATCCCGATCGCACCATCAGGTTGGTGGTGGTGCCGCAGCTGAGCTCGCCATTGCTGCTAGGCAGCAGGGCGTCATCGGCACCGGCTGCTTGCGCTTGGCGGCGGGCCTGAATCGAGGGCCCATAGGCAAAGGTTTTGCACTGGCTCAGCAGACTGGTGGCACAACGCCTTTCGGTGGGGCTCACGATCACCCGCACCGGGTCGAAATTGGGTTGGTGGGGGTTGAGTTGCAGCCAAAAGCGGTGCGCACGGTTTGCCTCACTTGGATTGCTTGATTCCTCGGCCTCGGCTGGCGGGATGGCGATTCCCCTGCCACTCGTCCCATTGCCACCGTTTCCCCGGCTCCAATTGAGCCGGAGGGCGCCGCTGCTGATGCCGCTGCGGCTGATGGCCCCTTGAATCAGGGGCCCCACGGTGGCTTCGTCGGGCGGCTTGGCCAAGCCGAGCAGGGCGGCCGAGTGGTGCCAACGGCCCAGGTGCTCGGCCATTAAGCGGGGCTGGCCATCGAGGATCAGCACGGTTTCAAACAAGCCATCGGCGAGCAGCAGGCCCCGCTCGTTGATCGGCAGGGTCAGCTCGTTTGGGGAGCCCCACTGGCCATAGGGGACGGGATCGTTGATCCAGGCGATCGCCTCCGCGTCTGTCATGCCAAGGCCTCCAGCAGGGGTTGGAGTTTCCAGCCCATCTCCTCGGCTTCGGCGGCTGGATCGGAGTCGGTCACGATGCCGCAGCCGGCGTGCACCCGCAGCCGTTGGTCTTTGATCAGCACGGAGCGGATCAGGATGTTGCTGTCGAAGCTCCCATCGGGGCCCAGCCAAAACAGGGAGCCGCAATAGGGACCGCGGGCCACAGGCTCCAGCTCCGCCAGGCGCTGGCAGGCGCGAATTTTGGGTGCGCCGGTGATCGAGCCCCCCGGCCAGGTGGCGCGCAGCAGGTCCACCACCCCTTGGCCTGGTTGCAGCATCCCTTCCACCACCGAGGTGAGGTGGTGCACGTGCCGGTAGCTCTCCAACCCCACCAACTGGGGCACCTGAATCGATCCGCTCTGGCAGACCCGGCCCAGGTCATTGCGCAGCAGATCCACGATCATCACGTTCTCAGCGCGGTCTTTGGGGCTGGTGATCAGTTGGGCGGCTTCCGCCGCATCGGCTTGCGGGTCCTGGTGGCGGGGCCGGGTGCCCTTGATCGGCCGCGTTTCCACCAGGCCCTGGCCATCTACCTTCAGGAACCGTTCTGGGGAGCTGGACAGCACGGCCTCCCCTTGGGCAGGGCCTGCGGCGATGGCGAGCCCACCAAACGGCGCCGGGCAGGTGTGGCGCAGGCGCAGGTAGAGGCCGAGGGCATCGGGGGCCGAGGGGGTGTTGGCTTCGCAGCAGGCGGTGAGGTTGGCCTGGAAAATATCGCCTTGGTCGATCCAACGGCGGATCTGGGCCACCTGCTCGGCAAACCGGCTGGCGCTCGTGTGCCAGGTCCAGGCGTCGAGGGGAATGGCCGTGGCGCTGGTGGTTGCAGGCCCAGGGTTTGCAGCACCAGCACCTGGCCCAGCCTGGGTTGTTTCCAGGGCTGTGATCAAGCCAGCCATCTCCTCCAACCGCTGGGGTGCGGAGCCTTCCAGCCAAAGGGTTTGGCTCTGGTGATCCATCACCACGATCGGGTCGAACCGGGCCGCCCAAAGCACGGCCATGTCGCTGTCGGCCCAATGGCGGCCAGGCTCCACCCAAGCCCCTGCCTCGTAGGCCAACCAGCCCATCCATTGCCCGCCGCTGGCCTCGATGGCTGCGAGTGCTGCAAACGGATCGGTCGCTCCTGGGGTGCCGGGTAGGCCGCGGCACACCTGTTGGTCCAGGGGATGGACGCCGATCCGGCTCCACCGGCCCAGGCCGGAGCCATCGCCATCGAGCCAAACCAGCCCCTCGGCGCCGAAGTGGTGGGCCAGCTGCCGCACCAGATGGGTCGGTTCACACCAGGGCAGGGGGTACCGGATGGGACTTGGCTTGGTCAACGGCTTTGCAGGGTCAATGGCTGGACAGTGCCCCACTAGCGAGTTCGGGGTGGCCCGCCTCGATCAGGGCCGCATCGCGGATCCGGCAGCTGTCGCAGATCCCGCAGGCCTGGTCGCCGCCGCTGTAGCAACTCCAGGTGGCGTCGATGGGCACGTTTAAGCGCAGGGCCTCTCTCACGATTTCGGTTTTGCTCCAAAGCACCAGGGGTGCCCACAGCCGGGCCCCGTGGCCCTCGCGGCCGCTTTTGCTGGCCAGATCGGCCAGGCTTTGGAAGGCGCTGAGGTAGTCGGGGCGGCAGTCGGGGTAACCGGAATAGTCGACGGCATTCACGCCGAGCACCAGTTTGGTGGCCCCCCGGGCCTCCGCCAGGCTCAGGCCTAGGGCGATGAACACCGTGTTGCGCCCGGGCACATAGGTGCTGGGGATCACGCCGCTTTGGACACCATCGGTGGGCACGGCGATGGCTTGGTCCGTGAGGGAAGATCCACCCCAGCTGGCCAGGTTGACGGCGATGGTGTGGTGCTCGGTTAGCTGCAGGGCTTGGGCAACGGCCTTGGCCGCGAGCAGTTCCCGCCGGTGCCGCTGGCCGTAATCAAAGGAGAGGCCAATCACGGCAAAACCCGCCTCCATCGCTAGGGCTGCGGCCGTGGCTGAATCCAGCCCGCCGGACAACAGGGCAATCGCAGTGGGTTGGGGTGTGGGCAAGGGACTGGCAGTTGCCGGATCAATGGCAAAAGGCTGCCAGATCACCGTCAAGATGGGGTGAAACCGATGGTTTGGCTGTGAGTGTGCGTCTGAGGGTCTTCCCTGGTCTTGCCGTTGCCGCCCTGGCGGCCGTCTTGGCTGCGCCTGGGGCCCGGGCCATTCCGCGCCTGGATCTCAGCCCCTTCCCCCCAGCCGCTCCTGGGGAAACCCGTTGGGTGATTCAGCTGCCAGGCCTGCTTCCTTCCTCCAGCGATCAGGCCATCTCCGGCAACCCCCGCGATTGGCGGGTGCAGGTGATCGTGGGCCAGCTGGCCAAGGTGGACTGCAACATGCACAGCTTTTCTGCCCAGCTCCGCATCGAGAAGGGCAAGGCAGATCCGGTTGTTCCCTATCTGCGGGTGAGCGATGTGGGTCCGATGGCCTCCACCCGCATGGCTTGTCCCGCTGGTGAGCCCCTGCAAGAGAAGTTTGTGGCGATGGCGGGCCGGCCGTTTGTGATGCCATACAACGTCAGTCGGCCGATCGTGGTTTACGCCCCGAAGCCCCTTGTGGTGCGCTGGCGGCTCTGGAAGGCCGAGACCCAGGAGCGGCCCGCGGGCAGCTTTTAAGCGGGCCCTTCAACGACCCGACCCTCAGCGCACCCCCAGCCATTTGTGGCTCTGCAGGCTGAGCCGCCATTGGGGGTGCTGACGCACAAAATCGATCGCCAGGTTTTGGCCCCCGGGGCTCTGCCAGCCGGGTTGGAGGAGGAGTTCGGGGCCTGATTCAGCCCTGGCTTGATGGGCGGCGGTGGCCATGGCTTCTGCAAAGTCCAGATCGCTGGTGGTGTGAACGATCACCTTGAGCTCATCACAGGCCGCCAGCAGCTCTCGGCAGGGCGGGCGATGGGGTTTAGGGGAGAGGGTGATCCAGGCAAACTGGCCGCTCAGGCCATCGACGCCACTGGTCTCCAGGTGCAGGGGCAGGGGCTGACCTTGGCGATTGAGTACCTGGGCCGTGAGGGTGGCGCAGAGGTTGTCGAGGTTGTGGTGCAGGGGTTCGCCACCGGTGATCACCACAAAGGCTGCCCCCGCTTGGGCGGCGCTTCGCGCCTCCGTTGCTAGGTCTTCCGCCGGGCACAGGGGGTGGGCCTCGCTGGGCCAGGAGTGTTTGGTGTCGCACCAGCTGCAGCCCACCCGGCAGCCGCCCAGGCGAATGAAGAAGGCACTGCGGCCGGCATGGAGCCCTTCCCCTTGGAGGGAATGGAAGGTTTCTACGACGGGTAGGGCGTCCCTTGCGGTCAGGGAACTAGACGCTGGAGGGGCTGGCACTGGCACTGGCGCTTGGGCTTTGCTGCGCCTGCTGGGTGCGGAGCGCTTCTTGCGGCGACCTGGGCAGCCGTTGTTGGGCGGCTTCGGCCAAACCCCGGAAGAGGGGGTGGGGCTTGCCAGGCCTGGATAGGAATTCCGGGTGGTACTGGCAGGCCGTGAAGAAGGGGTGATCCTTTAATTCGATCAGTTCCACCAGGCGGCCATCGGGGGAGGTGCCACTGATCTCGTAGCCCGATTCCAGGAACAGGTTGCGATAGGCGTTGTTGAACTCGTAGCGGTGCCGGTGGCGTTCGTACACCACCTCCTCGGCATAGAGGCGGTATCCCATGGTGCCTGGGGTGAGCCGGCAGGGATAGACGCCCAGGCGCATGGTGCCGCCCAGGTCGACCACATCCTGTTGCTCGGGCAGCAGGTGAATCACCGGATGGGCTGTTTCGGAGTCGAGTTCAGCACTGGTGGCCCCGGTGAGACCGGCTTGGTTGCGGGCCCACTCGATCACGGCGCACTGCATCCCCAGGCACAGGCCCAAAAAGGGCACCCGTTGCTCCCGGGCCCAGCGGATGGCTGCCACCTTGCCATCGACGCCCCGGTGGCCAAAGCCGCCGGGCACCACCACCGCATCCATGCCGGCGAGCAGGGTTTCGGCGCCCTGGGTTTCGATTTGCTCGGCGCAGATCCAGTGCAGGTCGAGGGAAGCATCCACATCCAGGCAGGCATGGCGCAGGGCTTCCACCACCGAGAGGTAGGCATCGTTGAGCTGCACGTATTTGCCCACCAAGGCCACCTTGATGGCCGGGCCGGGGTTGCGCAGCTTGGTCACCAGCTTTTCCCAGCCCACCATGTCGCTGGGGTGGTTGGGGAGGTTGAGCACATCCAGCACCTCATGGCAGAGGTGGGCCTGCTCCATGGCCAGGGGCACCGCGTAGATGCTGTCGGCATCGAGGGCTTCGATCACCGCCTTGGTGGGGACCCCGCAGAAGCCGCCGATCTTGGCTTTGAGGTCATCGCTGATGGGCCGATCGCTGCGGCACACCAGGACATCGGGCTGGATGCCGATGGATCGCAGCTCCTTGACCGAGTGCTGGGTGGGCTTGGTTTTCAGCTCCCCTGAGGTGCCAATAAAGGGCAGCAGGGTCACGTGCACGTAGGCCAGGTCCTGGCGGCCCACATCGCCGCGAAATTCCCGGATCGCCTCCAGAAAAGGCAGGGATTCGATGTCGCCCACGGTGCCGCCGATCTCGGTGATCACCACATCGGCGTTGCTGTTGGCCGCCACCCGCTTGATGCGTTCGCGGATTTCGCCGGTGATGTGGGGAATCACCTGCACCGTGCCGCCGTTGTAATCGCCGCGGCGCTCCTTGTTGATCACCGATTGGTAGATCGATCCGGTGGTCACGCTGTTGAGGCGCGACATGGCGGTGTCGGTAAACCGTTCGTAGTGGCCCAGGTCGAGGTCGGTTTCAGCCCCGTCTTCGGTCACGAAGACTTCGCCGTGTTGGTACGGGCTCATCGTGCCCGGATCCACGTTGAGGTAGGGGTCCAGCTTGAGGATCGAAACGCTGTACCCGCGCGACTTCAGCAGCCTTCCCAAGCTGGCCGCCACGATGCCTTTGCCGATGCTGGAGACCACACCGCCGGTAACAAAGACAAATTTGCTCATGGCGCATCGGCTGATTCTTCAATCTACCGATAGCCACCAAAGGCCCCTCGGGCGCCCCCTCCCGCTGGGTTTCAGGCTTCCAGCAGGCTACGCAGCATCCAGGCGGTTTTTTCGTGGATCTGCAGCCGCTGGGTCAGCAGGTCGGCCGTGGGCTGGTCGTTGGCGTCGTTCACCAGGGTGAACAGGCTGCGAGCGGTGCGGGCGACGGCTTCATGGCCCATCACCAGCTCCCGCACCATGGCCAGGGCATTCGGTACGCCTTCGGTTTCCTGGATCGAGGCCAGGGCCGCAAAGTTGGCACCGCCAAAGGGGGCCGGGCAGCCCAGGGCCCGGATGCGTTCGGCGATCACATCGAGGGCGGTCCAGAGCTCGGTGTATTGGTCCATGAACATCAAATGGAGGGTGTTGAACATCGGTCCAGTCACGTTCCAGTGGAAGCCGTGGGTTTTGCCATAGAGCACGTAGCTATCGGCCAGCACCCTCCCCAGGCCGGCGGCGATCTCCTGGCGCTGAGCCTGGGAGATGCCGATGTCGATCGTGCCCATGGCGATGTTGTCGATCTCAAGGCAGCCGGAGGCGCTTGTCATGGTTGGTTGAGGGGCGATGGGACGGGTTTGGGCGGGAATTTAGGCCTCTTCGTCTTCCCAGGTGCTGGCCACATGCAGCTCGTCGAGTTGCTTGGTGGCGACCCCCCCTGGGGCACCGGTCATCAGGCAGCGGGCCTGCTGGGTTTTTGGGAAGGCAATGGTGTCGCGGATGGAGTCTTCGCCGGCGAGCAACATCACCATCCGGTCGATGCCGAAGGCCAGGCCGCCGTGGGGCGGGGCGCCCATGTCCAGGGCGTCCATCAGGAAGCCGAACTGCTGATTGGCCTCTTCTAAAGGCAGGCCAATGGTTTGGAGCACCTGGCGCTGCAGATCCGAGTTGTGGATGCGGAGGGAGCCTCCACCCAGTTCCAGGCCATTGAGCACCAGGTCGTAGGCCTGGGCGCGGGCGGTGGGCAGGGTGGCGGCCCATTGGCTGGGGTCGTCGCCCAGGTCGGCCGTGTTGGGGGCGCAGAAGGGATGGTGCAGGGCCTCGAGCCGGTTCTCCTCGGCGTTGAACTCGAACATCGGGAAATCCACCACCCACAGGAAGTTCCAGGTGCTGTTCTCCTTGTCGGGGGTGACCAGATTCAGCTCGCGGGCCAGGTATTGGCGCACCCGATCGAGGGCCTTGTTCACCGTGGCCGTGTCGCCGGCGCCAAATAGCAGCAGGGTGCCCGGTTGGGCACCGGTGCGCTCCAGCAGTTCGGCCTTGATCGCCTCCGAGAGGTTGTCTTTGATGGCGCCGATGGTGTCGATCTCACCGCCATCCCGCACCCGAATGAAGGCCAGCCCCCCCGCGCCTGCGGCCTGGGCTTCGCTGAACACATCGCCGCCTGGCTTGATCCGCACGTTGCTGATCGCCTCATTGCCGCCGGCCACGGCGATGCACTTGACCGAGCCCCCCAAGGCCACCGCGCCAGAGAACACCTTGAAGCCCATGTCTTTGACCAGGTCGCTCACGGTGGTGAGCTCCATGCCGTAGCGGGTGTCGGGCCTATCGGTGCCAAAGCGATCCATGGCCTCATGCCAGGTGAGGCGTGGGAAGGGCCTGGGCAGATCAACCCCTTTGACGGCCTTCCAGATGCTGGCGATCAGGGTTTCGTTGAGCTCGAGGATTTGCTCTTGATCCATGAAGCTCATCTCGATGTCCAGCTGGGTGAATTCCGGCTGGCGATCGGCCCGGAGGTCTTCATCGCGGAAGCAGCGGGCCACCTGGTAGTAGCGCTCGATGCCGCCCACCATCAGGAGCTGCTTGAACAGCTGGGGGGATTGGGGCAGGGCAAACCATTCGCCACCGCACACCCGCGACGGCACCAGGTAGTCGCGGGCGCCTTCCGGGGTGGAGCGGGTGAGGACGGGGGTTTCCACCTCGATGAAGCCCTGGTCCTCCAGGTGGCGGCGGGCGGCCTGGATGGTTTGGGCCCGCAGCCGCAGGTTGCCGTTCATGCGCTCGCGACGCAGATCCAAATAGCGGTGGCGTAGGCGCAGTTCTTCGCGCACCTGCTCGTCGTCGTGCACCGACACCTGGAAGGGCAGGTTGCCGCGCACGCTATTGAGCACCGTGATGGAGCTGGCCAGCACCTCGATGTGGCCCGTGGCCAGGCGGTCGTTGATCGATTCGGAGGGGCGTTTGCGCACCGTGCCCTCCACCTGGAGGACGGTTTCGTTGCGCAGGTGCTCAGCCACGGCGAAGGCTTCAGCGCTGAGGTCGGGGTCCACCGTGATCTGCACGCTGCCGCTGCGGTCGCGCAGGTCGATGAAGATCACCCCACCGTGGTCGCGGCGCCGATCCACCCAGCCGCAGAGCTGCACCGCTTGGCCGCTGGATTCACTGCGCAGATCACCGCACCCGTGGCTGCGCATGGAAAATTCCTTGAGGTCTGCAGGGATTTTCCCATGCGAACCCGTTGGATTCAGGCCCGCCGGTAGAAGGGGCGCTTCACCACCACGGCAGGCTCCGACTTGCCGCGGATTTGTACGGCCAGCTCCGTACCCAGTTTGGCGGCGGCGGGGGGCACATAGGCCAGGGCAATCGCTTCTCCCAGGCTTGGCGACCAGGTGCCACTGGTCACCTCCCCCACCACCTGATCGCTATGCAGCACGGGGTAGCCATGGCGGGCGATGGCGCGGCCCTGGAGCTTGAGACCCACAAGCCGTTTGCCCACCCCCTCGGCGGTTTGGCGCTCGAGCACCTCGCGGCCGATGAAGGGCTTGGGCATCTCCAGGTGCACCAGCCAGCCCAGCCCGGCTTCCAGGGGGGTGGTGCTGGCATCCATCTCCTGGCCATAGAGGTGCATGGCCGCTTCCAGCCGCAGGGTGTCGCGGGCCCCCAGGCCGCAGGGGGTCACCCCCTCACTGAGCAGTTGCTGCCAAAGGGCCAGGCCTGCGGCTCGATCCAGCAGCAGCTCACAGCCGTCTTCCCCGGTGTAGCCGGTGCGTCCCGCAAACGCCTGGGCCCCCGCGGCGGCCCCTTGGGCCGTGCCGTTGAGGCTGAGATCGCGGTGGCCAAAGCGGGGACAGCCGCTGAGGCTTGCGCCGCTGAGGGCTTCCAGCCTGGCCATGGCTTCGGGTCCTTGCAGCGCCAGCAAGACGCCATCGCCCTTGCGATCGGCGATCGTGATGCCGGCCGGTTCGAGCTGGCTGCGCAACCAGGCGGTGTCAGCTTCGGCGCAGGCCGCATTGATCACCAGCAGCAGTTCGGCTTGGCCATCCCTCTGGCCCCGGTCGTAGACGATCAGATCGTCGCGGATGCCCCCGGCTGCGTTGAGGAGCACGGTGTAGCAGGCCTCCCCAGGGCCGATGCGGAACAGATCGGTGGGCACCAGGGCCTGGAGGGCATCCTTGGGACCAGCACCGCGCAGGGTGATCACCCCCATATGCGAGATATCGAACACGCCGCAGCTGCTGCGCACGGCCTGGTGCTCGGCGACCAGGCCGGCAAATTGCACGGCCATCTCCCAGCCGGCAAAGGGCACCATCCGCCCGCCGGAGGCTTGGGCGGCTTCAAACAGGGCGGTTCGCTTGAGGGGTCCCGCAGAGGGATCGGCCAAGGGGCAAGGCAGGCGGCTTGGCCTGGATCCTATGGAGACGGGCCAGCCGTACCGACGGGCGGGGCACAGAAGCTTGGGCGGGATTCGGTGGAAAACTGAAGTTTTCCAGGGATGTTGCAGCAAACGCGCTGCAATTTTGCCCTTGTGAAGCAATCCACACCCTGGGGGTGGCCATGGGCGTTGTAATAAGGATGAACACAATTCGTTGTTCCGGAGCCGCCTCTATTGGTCACAGCACTTGCAATCACCCCCCCCATTGAGCTGATGGCGGCCCAGGTCGACTGTGAAGTGCTCACCTTGCCTACCGGCGCCAAGCTGTTTTCCCGGGGTGCCCCTGCGGATTCCATCTACGCGGTGCGTCGCGGGATCGTTGAGGTGGTGGGCGAAGGCGGCGAGAAACTTTGCTATCGCCCCGGCGAGTTTTTGAGCTACCAGGACATCGTTTGGTTTGTGGGCACCTATCGCAACGAGGCGTTTGCCCGCACCCCCGTGGAAGTTCTGCGCCTGGAGCGGCTGCGCTTTTTGAACCTGCTCCACAACCATCCGACCCTGGCGGTGTTGTTGATCAGCCAGCAACACGAGCGCCTGAGGGAGCAGCGCACCAGCGGCACCTGCTGCTACTGAGTACGGCTGCTCCAGTTTGCTCTGGAGGGAGCTTGCTCAGGCCGTCAGGGCGCGCTCCACATAGGCAGGAATGGCGTTGAAGGCCCCCTGCTGCCAGCGGGGCGACCAAATCTCACAGCCACTGGCTACGGCCGCGGCGCGCTCGCTGTTTGGCTCGAGGTAACGACGGCCGTCCGTGGCGGCGAACGTCCAACTCCACCAGCCACTGGGATACATGGGCACCCAGCCGTAGAGGGGATCAGCATGGCCGAACACCTCCCGGATCAGGCGCACGGTGTCGATGTGCACCTGGCGGAAGGCTTCTGGGGATTCGCTTTGGGTGGCAAACACGCCACCGGGTTTGAGGATGCGGCGGCAGTGCTCAAAGAAGGCGCGGTTGAACAGGCCCTCGGCCGGTCCGGCGGGATCGGAGCCATCCACCAGCACCACGTCGTAGCTGGCATCGGCGGCGGCGGCCGCCCAGGCGATGCCGTCCCCCACGGTGAGATGAAAGCGGGGATCGTTCCAGCAGCCACCGCCAATCGAGGGCAGGTACTGCTGGCTCCACTCCACCACTAGGTCGTCGATTTCGACCATGTCCAGGTGCTCGACCCCGGGGTGCCTGAGGCACTCGCGGGCGGTGCCGCCGTCGCCCCCGCCGATCACTAGCACCCGGGCCAGGTTTTCAGCGCTGCAGAGGGCGGGGTGAACGATGGCTTCGTGGTAGTGGCGTTCCTGGCGCTCGGCGGTCATCCAGCAGCCATCCAGCAGCAGCCCTTTGCCGTAGCGGACGCTGTCGATGATCGTCACCTTCTGGAAGGGAGAGTCCTGTTCGGCGACCACCGTGCCTTCGAGGCCATAGCGCACGCCATCGAAGGTTTCATCGATCCAGCCCATCGCCCTTGCAGTAGCTGCCTCCAGCTAAGCGCTTCGGGGGTGTAGCGCCCAAGACATCGCCCTGGCAGGCTCAAGCCATGGCAGCTTGGCGACCCATCGGTGATCTGCACGTGAGCGCCGCCGTGGTGATCCCAGCGGCGGAGTTGCAGTGGCGATTTTCCAGGTCTTCCGGGCCAGGGGGCCAGAACGTCAACAAGGTGGAGACCGCCGTCGAGCTGGGCTTTGATCTGGAAGGCACCAGCGCCATCGGTCCGTTCCAAAAACAGCGGCTGCTGGAGCGGCTGGGATCCCGGTGCGTGGCTGGTTGCCTGCGGGTTGCGGTCTCCGAGCATCGCTCCCAGTACCAGAACCGCGAGCTCGCTATGCAGCGCCTGGGCGATCTACTGCGGGAGGGGTTGAAGCCGCCTCCAAAGCTTCGCAAGCCCACCAAGCCCACCCGGGGGGCGGTGAAGCGGCGTTTTGAGGCAAAGAAGCAAAAAAGTCAGGTCAAACAGGCCAGGCAACGCCCTCGCTCCATGGACGATTAGGGACTGCCCAGCCTGGTCCCATGAGGCATGGAGAGAACAATGAAATCAGTAAAGTAAGGAGGGATACATCTAGATGCACCCCTGGGCACGCTTTGTCCTGTGGGGATGTCGCTGGAAGCGGCAAAAATATTGTGATAAATTCACTGTCTATGCCAGTCTGTTGTGCAAGAGTTGCAGTCTGAATTTACGTCTCGAGAAAAAGTTCTTATCGGTTCAGAAGAGTGGTGTAATTGGCCCAATGCTGGCCTCCATGCCATCCGAGCCAGGGTTGACTCAGGTGCCAAGACCTCAAGTATTCACGCGATCAATATTTCGACCTTCCAACGCGGGGGCAAGGATTGGGTGCGCTTTGGTGTGCCCCCTTTTCAAGGGAATAAAAGAATTGTGCTTTACCATGAGTCAGAGATTTTAGAATTTCGCAGGATAAGGAGTAGTAGCGGCTCGACCGAGTCGAGGTGTGTCATCAAAGAACTCGTATCAATTGGAAATTATCGATTTGAAATCGAAATTACCCTTGCGAATAGGGATGCGATGGGCTATCGCATGTTGCTTGGTCGTGAGGCCATTGTGGATCGCTTTGTCGTCGACCCATCGGAGTCTTTCCTGCATGGAAATTATGACCAAGAGGCATTAAAGAAGCTCTATTGTCAGCCTGCACCTGGATCGAGGGGTTTGAATATCGGAGTCTTGGCCAGTAATCCAAAGCTTTACAGTAATCGACGTCTGATTGAGGCTGGCGAAGAGCGCGGTCACAACATGCGCTTTTTAAGTGTAAAAGACTGCTATATGCGACTCGATCATCTTCGACCCCAAATCCATGGCCGAGGCGGGGATGCGGTCGAGGGCTTGGATGCAATTATTCCCCGGCTACGGCCAAGTGTTACTTTTTATGGTTGTGCGCTCGTTAGGCAGTTCAGCGCCCTAGGTGTGCCGTCTTTAAATAGCTCGGATGCCATCGCTGCTTCCCGGGACAAGTTATTCGCGTCTCAGTTGTTTATTCGCAATGGCTTGAGTATGCCGCTCACGGGTTTCGCCCACTCTCCGCTGGACACGAAAGAGCTGATTGACATGGTTGGGGGAGCCCCCTTGATTGTGAAGCTTTTGGTGGGTACTAAGGGTCAGGGCGTGATCTTGGCTGAAACAAATAAGGCCGCAGAAGGGGTTATCAATGCCATGAAAAGTTTGAATGCAAATCTATTGGTTCAGGAATTCATTCGTGAAGCCAATGGCAGCGATCTTCGCTGCTTTGTCGTTGGGGGAAAAGTGGTGGCGGCTATTGAGAGAACGGCTGCCCCCGGAGACTACAGAGCGAACTTGCATCAAGGCGGTGTCGCAAGAAAAGTTCGACTTGATCCTGGGGAGCGCAAGCTTGCTATAGCAGCATCGAGGGCATTGGGGTTAACCGTTTGTGGCGTTGATATCATTCGATCGAGTCGGGGTCCTTTGTTGCTGGAGGTCAATTCAAGCCCCGGACTAGAGGGCATTGAAAAGGCAACTGAAAAAAATGTTGCCGGATCAATCATTGAGGAGCTGGAGCGCCAGCTGGGCTGGAATGCCTCGACGAAGAATGTGTCGTCAAAGAATGTGCCGTCTCAACTTTCAACTTAAACTTTTAACTGGTTTGGCCCCTTGCTTCCGCTTTGATTTGGGCCTTGGCCTGCTGCCAGAGGCCCTCCAGATCGCGGATGCTTTGGCCCTTCAGGTCGCCACCGAGGGCGGCTTCGACCCGGGAAAAGCGGTCGAGGAAGCGGTGGTTTGTGCCATCGAGGCCTGCTTCGGGGCAGATCTGGCACCAGCGGGCCACGTTCACCAGGGTGAACAGCAGATCTCCCAATTCCTCCTGGGCATGGGCCCGATCGCCGGTAGCCCGGGCTTCACCGACCGCCTCTTTGAGCTCCTCGAGCTCCTCGTGCACTTTCTCCCAGACCCCATCGAGGTCGTCCCACTCAAACCCTGCGGCGGCTGCTTTTTTGGAGATCGCCATCGCGCCGGCCAGGGCGCCCTGGCCGCGCACCTTGCGGGCGAGTTGGTCTGACAGGGGGCTGGCCGATGGGGTTGCTGGATGGGTTTCGGTTGCACCAGAGCGAGTGGTTTTCTGTTGCTGCTCTTCGGCCTTGATGGCCTCCCAGGTTTGCTGCACCGCGGCAACGTCCTTGGCTTGGCCCCCGGCGAAGACATGGGGGTGGCGGCGGACCAGCTTGCGACTGATGGCGCGGCTGATCGAGGCCAAATCAAAGCGGCCCTGCTCCCGGGCGATTTGGGCGTGGAGCACCACTTGCAGCAGGAGGTCACCGAGTTCCTCTTCCAGGTGGCCATCGTCGCCGTGGCGAATGGCATCGGCCACTTCATGGGCCTCTTCAATCACGTAGGGCACTAGGGAGGCATGGGTTTGCTCCAGGTCCCAGGGGCAGCCCGTTTGGGGATCCCGCAGGCGGGCCACCACTGCAACGAGCTCGCTGAGAGCTTCCAGGCTGGCGGCGGAAGCGGCGCTTTGGGAACCGTGATCGTGGGGTGCGCCCATGGTGGTGTGAACCGGCTGGGCTCACCTTCTCACTTTGGGCCTGCGTTTGCGCCGACCCCGGGGCCTGAGGGCTCGTAGCAGCCGGGGCAGGCGGGGCATGGGATCGCCGTCTTGCACCAGGTGCAGCCAGCTGCTGGCCTCAATGCCCGCGGCCGCACTGACGATCAGGGGAGCGTGCTGTTGCCAGAGTTGGGCGGCACCGCGCAGGAGCAATTGCGGTGGCGGGGTACCCATGGGTTGGAGGCAGGCGCTCACCAGCAAGACCATTCCGGCCAGATAGGCCAAGCGCAAGCTGCTGCCTAGCAGGGGGCTATGGGAGAAGAGGGAGCGGTGGCTCAGGGTGCGGCGATAGGGCCACCACAGCAGCTTCAAGACCCCCCAACGGCGGGTGGCATTGGAGCGGGTGTCCAAATCCGGGGAGAGGAGGAGCCCGCCGATCAGAAAGCCCAGGCCGCCACTAATGGCCCCACTGGGGCCCAGCCAGGGCCACCAGAGCAGGGCAAACGGTAGGCCGAGGAGCCAGGTGGCGCGGTCGTGTTGGCGGCCGCTAGCCATTCACCTTGGCAAGGACACGCTCGGCAAGGCAGCCGGTTGGACGCAGGCGCTGGCCGGTGCCATCCCCGGGGCGCCAGCGGCGGTTAATCCAGTAGTACTGCTCGGCGTAGGCATCGATCCAGGGTTCTTGCCAGCGGCCCAGGGCCCCAGCCCGCTCTTGGAGGTCTGTGGCCGACTTGGTGGGGTGGAGGGGTTTGCCGCAGATGAAACGAAAGCGCCCATCGTCTTCGCGCACATGGGCGACGGGAAAGAGGGGGCAGCCTGCTTTTTGGGAGAGGGCTAGGGGGCCTTTGGGTACGTGGGTCGTCAGCCCGAGGAAGTCGGCTTGCAGGTCGTTGGAGAAGGGGTAGAGGTCAGTCATCATCACCAGGCTTCGACCCGCGCTCAAGCTTTTCAGCATTGCTTTTGCATTGGCTTGGGGAATCCAATGGCAATAGCTATTGCTGCTTCTGGCCCGATTGAGGAGTCGATCCGTGTAGGGGTTGTGGGCTGGTCGATAGATCACTGAGAGATTGGGGAGATGGGCACTCAGCCAGCGCAAGCCGATATCCCAGCAACCCAGGTGAAGTGATCCCACAATCAATCCTTTGCCTTCTTTGTGGAGTCGAAATAGCTCATCGAGTCCATCGCCTTCGGCAAGGATCTGGCGATCATCTACGGGCTGGATAATCGACTCCAGGCAGGAGAGAAAGAAGCTTTCAAGGGATCGGACCGCAACGCGTTGGCGTTGTTCATCGGTGAGTTGATGGCCGTAAACGCGAACCAGATTGGTTGCGGCGGTATCAAGGCGCTTTGCCAGGAGCGGTTGGGCTACGACCCTGGCAGCGTGAATCCCACGCCGGATGGTCTTGTGGGAACGTCCCTGAAGAACCATCAGGAGCAGTCGGGTGGTCCAGGCCTCTCCCTGCCAGCGCAAGTGCCGAAACCATTCAGCAGCCGTTAGGGAGGGGTCTCGAGCCATCAAAACGTGGTGTAAGGTTCTGATCACGCCCGATTAGCTCAGCGGTAGAGCGCCTGCCTTACAAGCAGGACGTCGCTGGTTCGAACCCGGCATCGGGCATAGCATAGTTTGTCAAGCATTCGTGATGCCTGCTCCCCAGTCGATCACGAACAAAGGTGCGTATTGGCTTGGTCGCTGCTTGAAGCTTTTGGGTAATGTCCTTAAGTTTTGCTCAAGACTTTTATATTTTGTAGTCCCTTGGCTACGTTTTAGGCTGCCCTCAGAGGCTAAGCCGCTGTCCGAAAGGTTTGATCTTCGCAAGCCTAGAATTACACGCATTTTGTGGCAAACAAACTATACGAATAGTGTGTCGCTACCCGTTAAGTTGAATTATCTTTGCAACAGGTTGCTTTCTGCTTCGTATCGATATTGCTTTGTATCAGATGCGGAGATTCTTGAGTTTGTTGAGACGGAGTTTCCTGGCAGGATTTCCAATTGCTATAAGCGGCTCGCCATCGGAGCAGCTAAGGCTGATCTGTGGAGGTTGCTTGTCCTCTATCGATACGGTGGAGTGTATATCGACATCGATGGACATTTGGCATGGCCACTGGGCTGGACGCTGAGATCGAATCCCTCAGAGCTCTTTGTTAAGTCAAAAGATTCCCGATATACCAATTTTTTCATGGCAAGTGAGCCGGGCAATGGGCTGATCTTGCAATTGATTGAAGAAGCTATCCGAAGAATTGAGTCGCCAACAACAAACAATGTCTACCATTTGACTGGCCCAGGCCTGATGGATGATTTGTTTGTAGAAGGTGTTTGCTCGGTTGCGAGAGTCGAAGAGGTGTGTATGCAGGGAAATTTTACAAATAAGTTTTTTCAGTATATTGACAAGCCTGGTGGTGACTGGGTGACTGCAAAAAAGACGATCTCAGCCGTGACTCCCCTATAGAAATTGCCCCATGCGGTTGTTGCGCATGGGGCAATTTGTCGATCGAATCCCCCTAGCCTTCGGGAAAGAGCAGGGCGGCCAGTTCGTCGGCATCCACGTCATAGACCCGGGCCAGGCTGGTTTCGATGGCGCTGGTCACTTCTCCAGGTAGGAATCGCATGGCATTGAGGGCATCGTCGGCGATGTCATCGGTCAGCAGGGTTTCTCCCCCCAGCTTTTCGTCATTGATCACGGCCATCACCCAGCTCTGATAGGCGTACACCAGATCAGAGAACTCCAGGTCGGGGTCGTTGAAATCGAGGGCCATGGCGGCCTGCTCCTGTGGGGTGTACCGGTAGTTTGCCGGGTGGACAGCGATGCTGCACCCCGCTTGGTCAGGATGGGGCTCTTTGCTGGCGGCAGCGATGGCCCAATCCCCTGTGGGGTCGAAGGATTCGACGCCTTTGGATTCCAGCCGCCTGCAGGCCACCCTGTTTGATTTCGCCATCGCCGAACTGGTGCGGCAGCACCGGGACAGCTTTCAGCCCCTTTGGACAACTGAGAGTTGGGCCAAATTTCTGATTTGGCTGGCCCTCAATTGCGGTTGTTCCGGGGATCAGCAGGGGCTGGAAGCCTTCGCCATGGCCTTGGGCCCGGTGATGACCGGGCGGATGCGACGGGTGTTTTTTGAGCGGGAGCTGGAGGATCTGGATCTCCAGGTGATGGCCGATCCCGCCGAACAGGTTTTGGTGCTGCCCATGGGGCCGACCTTGGGCGCCATGGATCCCGTTGGAGTGGCCCAGGCTCTCAAGCGGGTGGGGCTGATGGATCGAATATCTGCTGATTCGAGTGCCTGGCAGCAACTCGATGCGGTGGTGGCGATTCCCTGGGATGGGTCCTCTTTTGAGAGCATGGGTCCGAAGCCCTGAGCTCTCGCTGTGACCGACCTGGCTAAGACCTACGACCCCGCCGGCACCGAGAGCCGTTGGCAGCAGGCCTGGGAAAGCGCTGGTGCCTTCCATCCCGATCCGGCGGCGGAGGGTGAACCTTTCTCTGTGGTGATCCCACCCCCCAACGTGACCGGCAGCCTGCACATGGGCCATGCCTTCAATACGGCCCTGATCGACACGATCGTGCGCTTCCAGCGCCTACGCGGAAAGAACGTGCTTTGCCTGCCTGGCACCGACCATGCGTCGATTGCCGTGCAGACCATTCTCGAGAGGCAGCTCAAGGCCGAGGGTCAAACCAAGGATGATTTGGGCCGGGTTGCCTTCCTGGAAAAAGCTTGGCAGTGGAAGGCCGAGAGCGGTGGCACGATCGTCGGCCAGCTGCGCCGCCTGGGCTACTCGGTGGATTGGCAGCGGGAGCGGTTCACCCTGGATGCCGGCTGCAGCGAGGCCGTGATTGAGGCCTTTGTGCGCCTGCACGGGCAGGGTCTGATTTACCGGGGGGAATACCTGGTCAACTGGTGCCCTGCCTCCGGGTCGGCGGTGAGCGACCTGGAGGTGGAGATGAAGGAGGTGGACGGCCACCTTTGGCATTTCCGCTATCCCCTCTGCACCCCCAGCGCGGATGGCCGCACCCACCTCGAGGTGGCCACCACCCGCCCGGAAACCCTGCTGGGTGATACCGGCGTTGCCGTGAACCCGGGTGATCCCCGCTATGCCCAGCTGGTGGGCCAGAGCCTCACGCTGCCGCTGGTGGGCCGCGAGATTCCGATCGTGGCGGATGCCCATGTGGATGCCGAGTTCGGCACGGGCTGCGTGAAGGT
>Ga0310321_10003_pt1 | contig 53575 bp, 48 predicted proteins | sample LakEriER3TotalB7_FD_195535 | JGI IMG/M metagenome (GOLD analysis project Ga0310321, IMG submission 195535) | Enriched freshwater cyanobacterial communities from Lake Erie, Ohio, United States - ER36.Total.B7 (v2) (version 2) | ecosystem: Environmental > Aquatic > Freshwater > Lake | place: USA... | reverse complement strand
AACAGCCCGGCGGCCAGGGCACCACCTCAGGCGGCCAGAGGGAATTTGTGGCGCCCCTGGCCCGGGCGGCGGTGGCGGTGGGCGTGGATGGGCTGTTCCTGGAGGTGCATCCCGATCCCACGGTTGCCCTCAGCGATGGCCCCAACATGGTGCCCCTGCACCGCCTAGAGGCCCTGCTCAGCCAATTGGTTGCCCTGCGCAGCGTGGTGGCTGAAGGAACTGCGGTGAGCGTGCTGTGACTGATCGTAGATTTGTTTGATGCCGACCAATCCTGCGCCCCAGCTCAAACCGCCTGAGCCCAGCATCAACGGCGCTGGAGACCAAGAGCGCGGCGCCCTCACACTGAAGCAGAAGGCAGGTGACGCGGCAAATAGCTGGCTTGCCAAGAACCGATCGCTGGTGCTGCGGCAGACGCCGATATGGGCTCAGAGTATGGCGGTCATCGTGATCGCCGTCGGCACAATTGCTGTGGTGGGTGGATTTTTGTTCAAGATCGATGAAGTGGTAACCGTGCAGGGCCAGCTCAAATCGATTGGAGGAACTGTGGAGGTCAAAACTCCAGCAGGTGGTCGAGTGGCAGAAGTACTTTTTAAAGATGGCGACCTGGTGAAACAGGGTCAGCTCCTTATTAAATTTGATACACGTCAAGCACTTGACGACAAACGTACGCTTACACGGATAATTGCTCTAGAGAAAAAGGAGTTGGTCAGCAGGCTGAAAACCATTTCCAGCCAGCAAAATACACTCACGGAGCGAGAAGAAGTTATTAGGCAAAAACTCAGAACCAAGACAACCATTACAAGAGAATTACAAAAACTCGTCAAGGAGGGTGGCTTCCAGAAATTGCAACTACTCGAGCAATTGGATCAAGTGTTCGAGCAGCGCAAACAACTCAGCGAGCTGAAGGAACAGCAGGGCCAGCTGATCCTTCAGGCTGATCAGACAAAGCTCGAAACGCTAAAGAATATCGATCAAATGCTCAATAAACTTAAACAGGCCGAGCTGCAGCTTCAATATCAAAATGTGCTTGCGCCAGTAGCGGGAATTGTTTTTGATCCAAAAGTCAGCAAGGAAGGAGTCATGGAGGCGGGGGGGCGCATCTTGTCATTGGTTCCCAAAGCAGGTCTATATGCCGAGGTCTTTATACCTAATAAAGATATTGGCTTTGTCAAATCAGGCCAGACTGCAAAGGTGAGAGTCGACGCCTTCCCGTTTACCCGTTATGGCGAAATCAAAGGTGAAGTCACCCAGATTGGTGCAGACGCTTTCCCACCTGATCAACTCAGAAACTTTTACCGCTTTCCCGTCAAGTTAAAACTTGATCGTTTTTACCTTGAAAGTGATGGCATCAAAATCCCCCTTCAGGCGGGCATGGCAATCACCACTAACCTGAAGCTCCGGGAAAAAAGGGTCATTAGCTTGATCAGTGATCTGCTGGTAGATCAAACTGATAGCTTAAAGAGCTTGAGACAGCAGTGAAGCAAGCACTGCTAATTATATCAGCTAACGTCATCATGCAATTTTCGGGCTTAAACTCAACAAGTCCTGTCCAGCAGTGGATGACTCTTTTGTTAGTCTGACCATGGAGATGACAGCAATTAAAGAGCCTAAAATCATTGAAATCCCCCGATTTGAAGATCACCGCGGCAATCTGTCCGTAATCGATGACGAAGGATGTCTACCCTTTAAAATCAAGAGACTATTCTATGTCTACGACATGCCCACCGGTATTCAGAGAGGTGCGCACGCCCATCGCGAATTGCATCAGTTCATCTTCTGCGTTGCTGGCAGTATTGATGTGTGCATAACATCGCAGACCCGCACGGAATACACGATTCAACTGGAGCGTCCCTGGCAGGGTCTTTATCTACCACCGTTGTGCTGGGCTCATGAAGCTTCTAGAAGCGGTGGCAGTGTGTACTGCGTGGCGGCATCCGATACTTACAAAGAAGAGGACTATATTCGTGACTGGCAGGAGTTTCTGCGTTTGACCAAGTCCTGAAGATGGCTGCGATTCCTTTTTTCAAACAGTCTGAGATCAACAGGCCCTATCTAAATGCGGCAATCGATGCAATTACTGCGATGGGGTCGGGGACCGCATCGCTAGTACTGGGCCGCTTCTCCGAAACCTTCGAGCAGGACTTCTCCAGCTACCTCGGCTGCACCAACCTTTGCCTTGTATCCAATGGTCTTGATGCCCTGATCCTTTCATTGCAAGCCCTCGAGATAGGCGCAGAAGATGAAGTGATAGTGCCAGCCCACACCTACATTGCAACCTGGCTTGCCCCCCTTCGCCTGGGCTGTCGGCTAGTGGTCTGCCCCGTGAAGGACCATACGCTGTTGATGGATGAGGAGTCGCTGGTCAGCCTCATCACAGACCGTACACGTTGCATCATGCCGGTTCATCTCTATGGCAATGCCTGCAATATGCAAGCAATCCTCACCATCGCTCGCAACGCCGGCACCAAGGTGGTGGAAGATGCCGCTCAAGCCCATGGCGCCTATAACGACAGTGATGGTAGGCGCATCGGCTGCCACGGTGATGCTGTGGCCTTCAGTTTCTACCCCACCAAGAATCTCGGCGCCATGGGGGAATGCGGCGGAATCGCAAGCAACGACCCCAACCTGGATTCGAGACTTCGATCCTGGCGCAATTATGGACGCCTTGCAGATGATGGTGCTGTCAATGTTCACCCAGGCGTGAATGCCCGTGCCGATGAAATTCAGGCCGCCTTTCTATCCCGTAAGCTAAAGGAACTGGATCGGATTAATGGCCATCGCCGAACGCTCGTGCAGGCCTATGCAGCTGGCCTGAATCAAGCTACATCCGGTTTACCGCTGAAACTGATCCACTATGACTTGACTTCAGCCCCCCACCTAGCCATTCTTCGCTGCCTGAATTCCTCGGATCGAGATCCGCTCACCCAGCATCTACGCGCTAGAGCGATCGACGTGGCGATCCACTACCGGGTGCCTTGCCATGCACAGCCCTGTGTCCAAGAAGCAGCCGAACGTGTGACAATCAGTCCGGCAGCGCAGTCACAGGCACAAGCCATTGCCGACAGCATCATCAGCCTACCGATGAGTGAATGCCACAGTTTGGAAGAAATCAACCAGGTGATCGAAGAAATCCACAGCTATTTCACGCACTAAGTACGCGCACAACCCGCGCCGGGTTGCCAACCACCACAGCTCGATCGGGCACAGAACGTGTGACCACAGCACCCGCGCCAACCATTGCATAGGAGCCGATGGTGACCCCCGGCAGAATCACGCTACCGGCACCAAGGCTACAGCCTTGTCGCAACAATGTTGGCATCGCTTCCGCATATTGCTTGCTGCGCGGGAATAGGTCATTACAGAACTGTACACCTGGTCCGATGAATACGTCATCCTCCACGCTTACGCCACGCCAAAGCGAAACGCCAGTTTTGAGGGTAACATGATCTCCTAAGATAACGCCGTCCTCCAAAAAACAGCGGTCACAAATGTTCGCTTGTCGACCAATCACTACATTCCTGCCTACATTACAGAATGCCCAGATTCGTGAACCTTTCCCGATCTTTTTGGTGTGAACGAGTGCAGTGGGATGAACAAATACTTGCTGAGTCCATCTCAACATCCATCGCCGAAGAATCATAAATCAACCTCAAGGCTAGGAAGAGGATAATACCGCGCAGGAGATCCTGCCAGGATCTGAGCCGGAGGAGCACTTTTGGTCACCACAGCGGCAGCGCCTATAAAGCAGTCATCGCCAACATCAGCCCCCTTGAGTATGAATGAAGAGAAGCCGGTTGTAACATTTTTCCCCAACTTCACAGGTCTACTTTCGGGCTTATCCCGCCGTTGACTAGCTGCAAGGGGGTGAAAATCACTGTCGACGATGGTCGTCTGCGGTCCAAGCAAACATTCAGTGCCAATCTGGATCCTGGAGTCAAATGCCATAATCGAAGAACCGTTGCCAATAATCACGTTGGACCCGATTTGGATGCACGCATTGGCACTGCGCGCATCCAGAAGAATGTAGTGAGAAAAGAACAATGGTGATTTAACATGGCCGAATGTCACCCCCTCTCCAATGACGACTCGACCTGCCCCGGTGATCCGAACGGGCGTCAAAAATTTCACATCTTTTCCAATCTCAACCCTGGAGCACGTCCAGGAGCGACGGAACAGCCAGACCCGCATTCTTTGCAGTAGTTGAAGCATTGCGAATGCAAGTGTTAATCTGAATCATAATGCGCAATCAGGACTTGGCAGGAGTGAATCGGCTAGCTAGTCTCGTCTCGCAGATCAGCGAGGCCAATCTCAACTGGGATCGGCGGCTGGATTTTTTTCTGCTGAGCCAAATCACAGTTGAATGCCTTCAAACCGATAAACCCCTGGATACAGCCTATCAAGTAGTTACGAATCTCTATATTAACTACGTCAAACGCTGCGAATCTGCTTCATCGTTTCGACTATTTTCGTGCTTCGCCATGCAGCTCAGTCGCAGCCTGTCTTCACTGCCCCAGCTTGCCGCGACACATCCGCCACAACCAGAAACCGGCACAGCACCATTCACACTCTTTTTGATCGATACGGACGCCTGGCTGGGTCATTTGCAGGTTTTGGGTTCCTTTCTCCAGCTCTGTTCGACCAACGAAAAGCGCTATCTAGAGGTGATTGCACTGAGTGGCACGTCTACATCAAAGTGGGCTCGCCTGTTGAAGCAACTAGGTGTGAGTTATGGGCACATCCCCAAGGGGCCGATTCATGAACGACTGCAGATTATCAGACAACGCGTTGAAAATTTACAGAACCAGGGATTCGCAGTACGCCTTATTTGGATCACCTGGCCTCCACTGGTGTTCCTGGGTGGTCTAAAACGATTGGCGCCCTCACAGATTGCCTGGTCGATGAAATATCCTTTTCAGATTGGTCTTCACTATGATGAAATTATCTATGCCTATGGCTTCGGTGAGCGACGCGATCAGAAAATCTATTTACATGATAGCTTCACGCCGGTTCGCCTCCTCCCTTTTTCTCTGACCCAAGAGATTCTGCAGGCCTCAGATCAGAGCATCCCCATAGGTATCACCGAGAGGGCCACAGGCCTTATGATGCAATTTAAGAGGAAGCCCGGCCATATTGCAATTCTGAGTGTGGCCAGGCCGGAGAAGATGTGCAATGAAAAATTTCTCGCCCGCCTGTCTGGGTTGCTATCTCAGAACCCCAAAGCTCACTTCTTCTGGTGCGGCAAGGAAGGCTCTCTAGATGCGAAGGGCTTTCAATCTCAACTTATTCACTACAAATTGCAGCGGCGATCAACGCTATTGGGCTGGGTTCATCCCTGGCCCGTAATAAGCCAATGTGATTATTTTCTTGACACATATCCCTTTGGCTCTGGCGTAACCATGGCCCAGGCATTGAGGCTGAGGAAATCCATTCTTATTCACCAACCTAAACCAACAGCAAACAGATTGCCAGAGCAGATGTTGATCGAAGAGCCAAACTTCAACTCACTCCTTGTTCAGATAGCCAGCCAAACTAATGGGCACATTGACATCCTAAATGAGAACAACATGCCCCACCTGAAGCCTGCTGATCCTTTGCCAGAAAAATCGCTGAAAACTCATGAATCTGAAACCAGCAGCTGGGATCCCTTTCAGCCATCCATCAAAACCCATCGCTTAATGGTGAAACGCCTGCTGGGCATCGGTGCAGCTGGAGAATAAACATGATCAATCCTGCCATCATCCAGCTGCTGCAGCGCTGCAGATCAACACAAGCTTCAGCAGTACCATCAATGGCATCAGAAATTCTTGTGGCCTCGTTCGGGAAGCCGTCACTTCTTCTTCCCCAGGACTACGCGAAAGCAGTCGGACTCAGCCCAGCGACTCAGAATTTGAATGCCAGAGAGATTGGCTTTCTTGGAAAGATCAACAACCTGTTCAAAGGTGATTTTGCAGCCTATGACCCTCTAGCCTTTTTCCAGGCTGTTTATTCGCAAGCTATTTCCCTTGAGATTATCGATGCAGATCCCAAGGAGGACGCCAAGCTCTGCTGGGATCTGAATCATCCTATTCCCTACTCCTGGCATGATCGCTATGATTTGGTGATCGACTCGGGCACCCACGAACATGTATTCAATATCGGTACATCACTGTTGAGTGCAGCACACTTGCCGCGCCATGGCGGCCTGCTGATCGGTGCCCTGCCCTTCTACTCACCCAATCACGGCTTTTACAATATCAATGCCAACTGCTTAGCAGAGCTGTTCTGCCCCACCAACGGCTATCAGCTGCTTGCTCTTATGATAAATGGTTACGCCAGCGCATGGCACAGCCTACGAGGTGAAGCTTCACTGCAGATTGATCTTGGACATCACTTGAAAACTGCCAACTCCTATGATCAATTCCTACAAATTGTGCAGGCAAGCCAGATCACACCAGACAAGCTCAACAAGTTCAACACAATCTATTACGCAGCTTTGCGGAATAGCGTGTTGCCGGTCACACCACCCCAACAGCGAAAATACAAGGGATGAATCGGTGACTGGTGACTACCATGGCAGAAGGATTTACAATCTGATGTTTGGCACAAATGATTCTAAAAGAGTTTGACATAGCGGCCCTTTTGGCAAGTGAATGTTAATATAATTGACTTCTTTGTTTGATCAGCCCTGGTCTTGGTCAGGTTTAGCCATGTGGATGACTACGTGGCCTTTCGCAGCGGTTTGCAGGTATTAATTAGCCTGCTGAAAACTACCCCTTTGAATTGCCCTGACCATTTGCCTTCGCTACCTTCAGGCCCGGGGTCAACCCTGCCCCAGTCATAATTGATTTTACCTGTCAGCGCTTAGCCGTCATCGCCTTTGGTGGAGTGCTCAGCGGCCCACAACTGCATCCACCTGCTGCAACTGTCGCTGCAGGCAGGCACGTAGCTCATAGTGAGCCTGGATGTGCTGCCGCGCCCGCTGCCTCACCGCCATCAAGGCCGCCTGTTGCTGCAGCGCTGCGACCAGCGTGTTCGCCAAGCCAAGCCCTCTGCATCACCGAAGGGCACCAGCAGGCCGTTTTGGCCGTGGCTGATCATCTCTTGCACTGGTGCGGTGGCGCTGCCAATCACCGGGGCGCCGCAGCTCATCGCTTCTTTGGGCGCCGTAGCTCACTTTGGGTGTGTCGGCCCCAATTAGCACCGCCTGGACGCTGGGATGGTGCGCCTGCAGTTGGGCCAGCGCCTCGAGAAACACATGCACGCCCCGGTGATCTCTTCGCTTGCTAATCGTGCTGCCACGGCCGCCACCGCTCCGCCGCGGATCACCTTGGCCCGGTCCATGTCGTCGAGGTTCATGACGCGATTCGCCTTGGGGCGAGCCCGTAACAGATCCCGCGGCTCGTACTTGGATGGCATCTGGAGCCAGGCCGAGCGCATCTCGCAACTGCCGTGGAATCGTCAGCGGCCCTTTGTTGGTTGGGTCTGCCCTCGGTCGGCGTCGCGCTCGCGCTGCAGGCTCTCCCAGTCCACCGGCAGCTCGCCGCGCTGCACCAGGCGCGTGAATACGGCATAGCAGTCGTTGTGGTCGCCGTCCTTTCGCGGGTACCCCAGCCAGAGGATCAGCAGCAGGCGCCGGCCTTCCGCTTCAAAAGGACGGAAGAACAGGCGGTAGCGATCCGGCAGGCCCAGGCCCTTGAGCCGGCCATAGCGGCGCAGGGGGCCGGTGAGAGCAAAGCGGCTGGCGTAGGGATCAGCAGCGATCCGCTCCTTGATCCCATCCATCACTGCTGCCAGCAGCTTTACCTGGGGGTGCTGAACGAACACCTGGGAATCGAGTTCCTGCTTGAGCTGTCTCACCTCGGCCTTGAGCTCGGCGTATTGCCGCGCGAACAGCTGGGGCTGGAAGGCGATCTCCCAGCCATGGCGCACTAGCGGCGGACTCATGCCCAGCAGTCAACAGTCACGCCGGCCAGCAGCGCGTCTTCGTCTGCGGCCATGGCTTCGGTGTAGAGCACCGGCCCCTGGTCGGTCGTGAGTGCCTGCCGGCTTAGGAAATCGAGGAAGAGCCCCAGCGTCAGGCTGTCCTCTTCTGCCTCGCCTTGCTGCTGTTCTACTGGCTCCAGGCGCAGCAACAGCGTGGTGTCGTCCAGCACCTCCACCTGGCCGGCAGCACCGGCGAACTGGGGATGGTCCCGGTAGAAGGCTGCAGGCAGCCGCAGACCGGAGGAGTTGCCGATCCGGGCCGGCGTGACGCGGTATGGACTGACAGCCATGGCGAGCAGCAATACATGCTGGGACTTACATCACGTTAGTCCGGTTGGCGTCTGGGGTGGTGCCAGCGGGTAGATCTCGTCGGTTAGGCGGGGCGTAACCGCTCGCCGAAGGCGTAGGCATCCACACCCGCCACCAAGAGGGTTGCATCTGCATTTCAAACTCTGTGCGGCCTGGTGATGGCGGGCGTTCGCCGGGAGGCAACCGTTTACGAGTTCGCCACTGCATCCACCAGCTGCAGTTGGCCCCGCAGGCAGGCAGAAAGCTGGTAGTGGGCCAGGATATGGTCGCGTGCTCTTTGGCGTAAGGGCACTAGGCGGGCCTGTTGCTGCAGCGCTGCGAGCAGCGTGTTCGCCAAGCCCTCTGCATCACCGAAGGGCACCAGCAGGCCGTTTTGGCCGTGGCTGATCATCTCTTGCACTGGTGCGGTGGCGCTGCCAATCACCAGGGCGCCGCAGCTCATCGCTTCCAGCAGACTCCAGCTCAGCACAAACGGGTAGCTCAGATACACGTGGGCGGCGCTCACTCGATACACATCTCGCAAAACCCCATGGGGCACCTGGCCCAGGCCGTGGATCCGGCGCCAGTCGAGCCGATCGCCCAGCTGCTCGCGTAGCACCGTGAGCCAGCCGCGGCCATCGCTTCTTTGGGCGCCGTAGCTCACTTTGGGCGTGTCGGCCCCAACTAGCACCGCCTGGACGCTGGGATGGCGCGCCTGCAGTTGGGCCAGCGCCTCGAGAAACACATGCACGCCCCGGTAGGGCTCAAACGTGCGGTTCACAAAGGTGACCACCGGATCGCCCACCTTTAGCTGGGGGCCACCCGGGATCTGCAAAGTGGCCGTTGGATCCGGGCAGAGCCAGGTGGTGTCGATGCCGTCGTGGATCACCGTAGTTTTTGCCTGGGCCCAGGCTGGCAGCATGCTGCGTTGAAACTGGGTCGGAGTCATGCCCCGGCCCATTTGGTTCAGGTTGAGCAGGTGATTGGCATTTTTCATCCGAACCCGTGCCTTTTCCTGCCAGTTCTGAGGCGTGGCATGAATGTCTGCAATGTCGTTATCCGTGCCAGGCACCCCATGAAAAAACTCCACATAATGCAGTTGTGGTACCTCAGGCCACACATCGCCTAAAAACAGCAGCTCGCCCCAGCCGGGGTGGCCCAGGATCAGATCGGGCCGGAATCCCTTCTGGTGCATTTGGGCTGCCACTTCGGCAACGGCCTGGCCACGAATGACTTTGCTTTCGGTTTCCAAAACCAGCGAATGGGTATCTGACCCATTACCTCGGTTCGGCTCATACGTTAAGGATTGGATGCCAGGATGGAGCTTGCACTTTTGACGCGGACCTGAAATAGTCCAAAGCCCATCACCACGTCCTATGAGTTGGGGGATAAGGTGCTTGAACTGGCCTGGCAAACCCTGGTGGATCAGCAGGATACGCATCAGCTGTTTGTCTTGGCTTTTTGCTTGTTGAGCTTTTTGGCCTGGGCCTGCTGATATTTCACAACGTTGCCCAAAACACCACTCCCCATTGTGAAGTTAAACAGCCCCAGTTTGATTAGAAAGGCATACATCAAGGTGAGGTCTTTGGGTTGCTTGGCTGCTCCGATCACCAATTTTTGGGCTATCCCACACTCGTGCATTACCGGAAAGCTTGTCAGGCAGGGGAATAACTGGGCTATACGGCCCACCCACCACTCAGGCGGTGCCAGCAAGATATGGGCGTTGCGACCATCAGCCATGGTTTTGACGGCCGGTTGCAGGTCGATCACCAAGTAACAAAACCTGCGGGTGAGGGCGTGGATGTCCCGCAACACTGCATCGATACTGGTCATTTCGATGTGCTCTAGCACGTCGAGGCAGGTCAGAATGTCTACCGGATTGGTGGGTTTCGTGGCGTAGGCAGCCATCGCGGGGTCGTAGCCCTGCACGCTGATTGCTGCGGGGAGCTCGGCCCGCAATCGCTCCACAAGCTTGCCCTTGCCGGTACCGTAATCAAGCACCGAATCGCAAATGCCGAGTTCATGCATGCGGCGCAGGGCCTCCGGCAGGCGAGTCGCAAGACCGGCCCCATCGGCGCGGTTGCCGAAAGAATCGGTCTGCTGGTGCAGGGCCTGATTAAGCCGGCGCTGCTGGTCACTGATCACCTCAGCCATTGGCCACCTTTTGCAGTAGAAGCCCATCCAGGGTCCCATCCTCTCATCCATGGCTGATCAACCCACACCCCCTCCTGCTCCACCCAGCGACCCGCCAATCTGTGATTGGCTCACCCCCCAACGGCTGGACCGCTTGAGCCAGGACCTAGATCAAGCGGTAGAACTGTTGCTCCAGGCCGGTTTGTTGCCAAGCGTGCTCCAGTACTGGGTGCGACGGGAGATCGCCGAGGAGATCGCCAGCTCAGATGCCTGGCCCCAGAACGAACAACACGCCGAGCTCGAGGCACTAGAGCAGGCCTGGCGAGCCAAGCATGATCCGGCTGCCCTGGGCCTAACCGACCAGCTGCTGCGATGCAAGTTGCTGGTTGCTCCCGGATGCCGCCGTTGGGCAAGGCGGCAGTGGCAGCATCGACTGGAAACGCTCTACTTAGATCGGAAGCAGCAGCTGGATCGGGCCAGTTGTTACCTCTTGCGCGTAAGTGACAAAAACCTGGCCCTGGAGCTCTATCACCAGTTAAGGGCTTCCGAAGCCAGTTTTGAGGAGCTCAGCCTGCGGCACGGCGAGGGCCCGGAGCGCTTCCAGGGGGGTCTGCTGCCCCTCCAACCTATGGCCCGGATGCCCCTTGGCCTGGCAGATGTGCTCGCTACCCTTAGTCCTGGTCAACTCATGCCACCCCGGCGGCTCGGCAAGGGTTTTGCCCTGGTGCAGCTCAAATCCTTCGAGCCGACGCTGCTTGATACGGCAACAGAAGAAGGCTTGCTTGACCTGGAACTGGCCAGCTGGATCAAGGCTGTGGTGACTGCACTGCAGGGTCTATTAACGTCTGATTCAAAGGAACTGGTCTTGCCCCCTTGAGCATTGCTGCCGTAAGCCCGCTGGATCGTTACCGCCAGAAGCTGGTCAAGCAAATCCCCTTTGCCCTTTTGCCTGCCGAGCAGTGCGAAGCCTGGTTCACCGGGGCCCAGCTGTTGCGCTACGAGCCGGGCAAAAGACTATTGCGGCCCGATGAATTGCCTGAATGGTTGCTTGTAGTGGTGCAGGGGCAGGTGCGGCTTTTGGTGAATGATCCCGTTGATCAGGAGCCGGTAACGCTGGAAAAGCGGGGTCCGGGGCAGTTGCTCGGCTGGTCAAGCCTATTGCGTGGGGCTGCCTGTGAGTGGGTAAGTGCGAGCAATGACGTTTTCGTGGTGGCAGTTCCTGCCGAGGGATTTGTGGCTGCCGTGTTGAGCTGCCCTGCGTTTGCAGACTATTTTCATCGGCTGCCCGGTGCCCATGAGGCCCATGCGGTGGCCATGGCAGCAGCCGAACTGCAACCGCGCCGCCCCGCTGGCTGGCAGCAAGAGTTGCAGACCCGCTTGGCCCAGGCTTGGGCCTGTGCGTTGGAGCCCGGGCTGCCTTTTTCTCCTCCAGCGTCAGCCCCCGGCGGCTTGATCTGGCACCTCAGCACCGTTGGTGTACCAGGTATCCCCGTGGGAGCTTGCCTTGATGCTTCCGTGGTGTTGCCGAAGCGTGAAGGTTATCGCCTGCCTTACCGCTGCATTGGCCTTCCAGAAGCAAAGGAATTGCCAGCAGCAGAGCAGGTGTTACCCGTACAAGCATTGTTTACGGAAGTTACAGATCAAGCTCCGGCCACGTCACTCCAGCAGCTTGGCATCCTCGAAGACGATCACCTACAAGATCGAGACCGCTTCCCTCTGGTGAGGGGCCGAGGCCAGCTGGCTGAGGCCATGGCAGTGATTGAAATGATGGCGCTTTCCCACCATGTGCCTTTCCGTCGAGATGCGATCGGCAATGTGCTGGAGGATCAATTTCGCCGCGACAAAACCCTTTCCCTGGAGTTACTGGCTGGCCTTTGTGAATTGATGGGCCTCAACAGCCAGTTAGCCGAAACGGATAGGGCCAATCTGGCCAGCGTTGAGGCACCTGCCTTCTTGATGCTTGAGGGGATACCGGTGGTGCTGTTTCGCCAGGCTGGTTCCCATCTCTTATTGGGCCATCCGCACCATGGTCTGCAGCGCTTGCTGCTCTCCCAGGTGAAACAGCAACTGGGTGAACGCTTCCGCTTCGTACTCCCAAGACGGGCAGCCGCCACACCCACCAGCCGGTTCGGCTGGAGCTGGTTCACTCCATTACTCGGAAAGTACAAAACGGCTCTTGCCATTGTATTTATTGCTTCGCTTCTGGCCCAGTTGTTTGGCCTAGCAATTCCACTATTGATTCAACAAATCATCGATAAGGTGCTGTCCCAAGGCAATCTCAGCAGCCTCAATGTGCTGGGCTCGGCGATGGTGGTTCTGGCCCTATTTCAGGGAATTCTGATGGTGCTGCGTAGCTATATCTTTGTCGACACTACCGATCGAATGGACCTAACTCTTGGCAGTGCGGTAATCGATCGACTGCTTGCCCTGCCACTCAAGTATTTCGAGAAGCGCCCAGTTGGCGAGCTTAGTCAGCGGCTTGGCGAGCTCAATACGATTCGCAGCTTTCTCACTGGCACGGCCCTTGTGAGCCTCCTTAATATAATTTTTGCCACCCTCTATCTGGTGGTCATGTTAATTTACTCACCTTTGCTTACTGCTGTTACCCTCAGTACATTGCCACTTTACCTGTTGCTGGTGTTTGGAGTATCTCCTCTATACAAGAATCTGATCCGTAAGCGGGCCGTCGCCCAAGCACGTACCCAGAGTCACCTGATTGAGGTGCTAGGTGGTATCCAAACGGTAAAGGCCCAGCATTTTGAACTTACCGCCCGTTGGAAATGGCAAGATCGTTATCGCCATTTTGTTGAAGAGGGTTTTAAGAGCGTTGCCCTGGGCTCTGCAGCTGGAGAGATTGGCAACTTTCTCAATCAACTCTCAGGCCTGTTAATCCTTTGGGTTGGCATGGGGATGGTGCTTGAAGGTAATTTCACGCTCGGCCAGCTAATTGCCTTTCGGATCATTGCCTCCAACGTGACAGGCCCATTACTCCAGCTCTCTGGCCTCTATCAGGGCTTTCAGGGGGTGCAACTCGCGATGGAGCGCCTCAGCGACATCATTGACCAGAGTCCAGAGCTTGGCAAAGCCGAGGATATTGGTCAGATTCCCATGCCTCCCATCCATGGGGCTGTGCGTTTCGAAGGCGTTCGCTTTCGCTTCGGGCGAACCGGCCCGAACCAAGTGGACGATGTGACCGCGGAGGTTCCTGCTGGCAGTTTTGTGGGGGTGGTGGGCCAAAGTGGCAGCGGCAAGAGCACTTTGATGAAGCTGCTCCCCAGGCTCTATGACCCCGATATGGGCCGTATTTTCATCGACGATTATGATATTGCCAAAGTTGATCTATCCAGCCTACGGCGCCAGATAGGTATCGTGCCCCAGGATTCCCTGCTTTTTGAAGGCACGATTGCCGAAAATATTGCCCTCAATGACCCCCAGGCAAGTACTGAAGCTATCATTGCCTCAGCTCGCATCGCCTGCGCCCATGATTTCATCATGGCGATGGGCCAAGGCTATGCCACTCCGCTAGCCGAGCGGGGCAGCAATCTGAGCGGTGGTCAACGGCAGCGGATTGCTATTGCCCGCACCATTCTTGCCAATCCCCAGCTGTTGGTGATGGATGAGGCCACCAGTGCATTGGATTACAACACTGAGCGGCAACTGTGTCTGAATCTTCAGCAATGGGCCCAAAACCGCACGGTCTTCTTCATCACCCACCGGCTGAGTTCAATCCAATCAAGTGACTTGATCCTTGTAATGCATGAAGGACGTCTAGTGGAGACTGGCAGACATCTCCAGCTCCTTGAGGCATCTGCGCGATACGCCGCTTTATACCGACAACAAGGGCACTGATCGTTTCATCTCCCCGCTTTGACGCTTGTCTTGGCCAGTCTATGGACTTGCGTCTGATGCGTTTTTACTCAAACAGGTTGCCGTGCTGTGGCGGTTGCGGGAAGGCATTGACTTGCTCCCTTCTCTTGACTGCTCAACAAGTCACAGTATTCCAGGCCTAAACAACGAAGCAACAGTTGTTTTTGATTGGCTCCTTCATGCCTGAAACCAACAATTTAGGAGGGTCATCAGCCAATCATCGTCAACAGTAGGCGGTTATCCCCGGTTGTTATCGCCCCAATTGGCGCGCGTTTGTTGCTTGGCCCCTACGTCATGGATACCCTCTGGCCCTACTTGGCCCTGGTGAAGAGTCGTCTTCTGACCCCAGGCCGTGGCGCCTCGAGGAACAGGCTTGCCTTTTTCCCGCGGCGGCAGGTTCGTTTTCCATGCGCAAGCGAAGCTTATATGGTCAAAAAAAACCCCCTGACCAGAGGGTCAGGGGGTTTGTTGATTGGATCAAATCAATCAAGAAGATTGAATGATCTAAAAATCAACCAAGGGAAACCTTCAACGCAGAGTTGGTGGTTGCGAACAATTCGACTGCTGTTGAACCGTTTAATTCCACAACAAGATCACCAGCAGCTCCGCCGCCGGCAGCACCAGCCTGAACGAACAGGAATTGGGTGCCTGCACCATTCCGGAAGAGAACAGCTTGACCGGACACTGTGGCCGCATCAAGCTCAGTAACGCGAGCGGTGAGGCTGTTGTCGAAGGTGGCAGTGAAGGTTGCGACACCAGCGTTATTTCCTGAAACAACGCCTCCTCGTTCGAATGCGCCAACAGAGAAGTTGACAGCACTTTGGACAACAGTGTAGCTGTTGGTGCTGGCGGCTGAGTCTGTGTTGGAGGCGCTAACTACATCGTAAGCAGCAAGATTTGACTCGCTGAAGGAGGCGTATGCAAGATTAACGCCTGCCGAGGGTGGCGCCTGACCCGCGATGGAGCCCAGGCCAATGACATCAGCGTCAGCACCGCCCAGAATGAAACCGCCGGATGCTCCTGCACCGGATACGCTGATCAAGTCATTGCCACCGCCACCTTGAATGGTGCCAAAGTGGTTTTGAAGAAAAGCTGTAATTACGATGGTGTCGTTACCAGCTCCACCGCCAAGGAAAGTGGCGGCGCTTACAACTGTGTTGGAGACCGAGATGAAGTCATTATCAGCATTTCCTTCGGCTCTAACGCCAGTACCGACGGTTCCTAAACGAATAACGTCTCTACCACCACCACCATTGATGGTGGAAGCAGTTACATTGGACAAAGTTATTGTGTCATTCCCGAAGAATTGAGTGTCACCAGCGAGGTCTCCCTCAATACGAGCGGCTGAAATGATACCTGCGCTAATGGTGATGGAGTCATTGCCACCGCCACCGTTAATGGTGCTGGCTTCGAAAACAAGGTTGGATTGCAAGTTGATGACGTCATTGTCGCCCCCACCGGCGATCAAAGAACGTCCAGAAATAGTTGCAGCCGACGCTGAGATCAAATCGGCACCAGCATTGCCGTTGATGACTGACTGACTAAAAGAAACAGCACTCAAGTTAATGGTGTCTGCTCCACCACCGCCAACCACGGTTGTGGTGTTAGCAATGAGAGAGCCAAATGTAGCAAGGTCGGATCCGTTGCCAAGCAGGAAGTTGGCTTGAGCAGCTTGTCCGCCACCATCTACGTTGATGGTGTCGTTGCCATTGCCTCCCTGAAGGTTGGCGTTAACAAAATTGGTGGAAACCGAGGCACTGATGGTGTCTGCGCCGCCGCCGCCAAACACGGTGTTGCCGAGGGCTGTGTTGAGAAGAAAGAGATCAGCAGCGTCAGTCCCCGTGGTCTGGGAATTGGGTGACGTGATCAGAAAATTCGCCATGTCAGGAGAAAGAAGAGGTGAAGTCTTGTAAGTTGACCCTTATCAAGCTAACCGGCGCGGCAAGAAGTGGTCAACCCTGTGTGGCCAGCTCAACACCTAGCACAAGCCCCCATCGCTCCAGCGCCAAGGCTTTATCCAGTTTTTTAAGGCTTTTCGGGGTGGGGGCTAGCTCTCCTTGTGGGCTTTTCAAGCCCTGCATGACCGCCATAACGGGTGGCCTCAAGAAACCTGGTCGGCGGCTGTCGACCAACCAGGCCCTGGTTCGACCGCAAAATTCGCGCACAGGGGCAACGTCACTTGCAATGATCGGGCAGCAACAGGCCAAGGCCTCCACCAGGCTCCAGCTTGCCACAAACGGTTGGCTTAGATAAACGTGGCACCATGTGCTCTGCAGCCAAGCCAAGTAGGCGTCAGCACCTAGGTGGCCTACCCAGCGGACGCGGCCATTTTGAAGGTATTTTGCAAGTTTGTTTTCGGCCCATGCTTTCCAGCTGCCCTCGGTGGGGGTAACCCCTCCATAGTGAATTCCATCATTACCAGCAATTTCCACCTGGAGAGCCGGCCATGCTTCCAGTAGCTGGGGCAGTTCGTGGATGAGTTCAGGAAATCCCCGCATGGGCTCCATTCCCCTGGTGCCATACGTGAGCAAGGGATAGGGAGACCGCCTTCGTGGATCTGGCTGGAACCGGTGCAGGTCCACGCCATCGAAGATCACCTCACACCTTTTCTGCAAAACCTGGGGGAGCTGCGCTTTTTGCCACTGGGTGGGTGCCACCACGGCATCGGCACACGTCAGTTCCAGGGCCAGAGGTTGGTTGCGAAGCCAGAAGCTCGGTGCAGCTAGCGGCCCTAGAGCCAGATTGCTGTTGTGGGGGTCGTGATGCAGCAAATCAGACTGGGGGTCAAACCACCACTCCAAGTAACTCACCTGGCGGCACTGGGGCCACAGCTCCTTGACGTGCAGCCCACAGCTCCAGCCGCTGTGGCTCACCACCACCTCAGGCTGCCAATGCTCCTGATCGAGTTTTGCCATGGCGCGGCGGTATTGTGCTGCCACCATCTGGGCCCTTTGCAGCTGTTTGCCCCCACCCTGGTGGAGGGCCTCATGCCCCAGGTTGCCCTTCATGCAGAGCCGCCGTACTCCGGCCAACTTCCGCCCGTAGTGGGTTTGGCACAGGAAGGCCACATCATGGCCCTGGGCTGCTAGGGATTCGGCTACGTGGCGAAATTGCCCGGGGAAGTTTGGGTGTAGAAAAAGGATGCGCACCGCGATCGTGACTGAGCCGCTAGCGCCATGCTCTACTACATCGTGTTGTTGTTGTGGGCTCAATCGTGGGATTGCCTCTTGCCCTGAAAGCTCATCGGCAGGGTGATCTGGTGCAGGCGGCCGCTCACTATCAGCGCGCTCTCGATCAACAGGTGCGAGAGCCTGTTCTGTTCCAGAACTATGGCGCCCTACTGCGCAGCCAAGGTAATAGCACCGCTGCAGAATCGGTCTACAACCAGGGGCTCGCCCTCTTCCCCCACCACCCGTCCATATTGTGTAACAGGGCCAATTTACTGCGTCAGTCCCGCCCAGCCAGTGCGGTGGCTGACAGTCTCGACGCCCTGCGCCAGTTCATGGCCGAAGGCCATAACACCAAGGGGCTGAGTGGGGCTTGGATTACGACCCTGTCTCAGCTGCGTGAGTTGCAACTTTATTCTTGGGCCTTGGCTTTGGCTCAAAAAGGACTGGGATTGCTGGGTACCGACCCCCAGCTCCTCCTGCAGATCCTCTTGATCTTTGAAGCCCTAGATAGCCAGGAGAGCACCATCAGCCTTGGCGAAGCCGATGCCGAGGTGATCCGGAGCCAGATCGACACCCAGCTGGAGAGCTGTGAGCCGCTTGTGCAAGCTGAGATCTGCCTGGGTCTTGCGGCCCATCGTCTTGGCCGAGGTGAGTTGACCCAGGCCCTTGCCCAATTTGAGCAGGCCATGGCGGTGTTGCACCAGCCTTGCTCCAGCGCCGACATCGAGGAAGGTGAGAAGCGACAGAAGTTGGTGGATGTCAATAGTTGGAACTTCGGTATCGCCCTCCTTAAGAAGGAGTATTTAGAGCGCGGTTGGAAGCTCTTTGATTATGGCTTACGTTGTCCTGTTGAGGGTCAGCAGCGCTGGCAGCGGGCCATGCGCAAACCTTTCGGCGCTGCTTCGATCCCCCTCTGGCGAGGCGAGTCCCTTCAAGGCAAGCGCCTGTTGCTGCTGGAAGAACAGGCGATCGGTGACGCCATGATGTTTCTCTCCTTAGTGCCTGCCCTGCTGGAGGAAGCTGATTCGATAGGCATCTTGATGTGCGATCGATTGCTGCCGATCTATCGCCGCTCAATGATGGAACTGGGTTTCGGGGAACGGCTGAAGATCTGGAGCTATTCGGATTCCAAATCAGGCTCCCTAAGGCCAGAAACATATGACCTCCAGAGCCCGATAGGCTCCATTTGTCAACACCGCTTCACCTCGGTGAACCACTACGCCCGCCACACACCTTTGCTCAAGGCAAAGGCCCAGCGGGTTGAGCAGTTTCGCCGGGAATATCTGAAGCAGGGTGAGCCGGCCGAGCGCTTGATCGGTATTAGTTGGCAAGGTGGCGGCAAAGGGGTGAGGATTCAGCAGAAATCGATCAGTAGTGAGCGGTTTGCCCAATTGCTGCAGCCCATGCCCGGGATCCGCTTTGTGAGCCTGCAATACGGCAACGCGGCTCCCACCGTTGATCAGTGGCGCCAGCAGGGTCTCGACGTGATCCACGATGGTCGAGTGAATCCTCTCAAGCAGATGGATATTTGGCTGGCCCAGGTGGCCGCTTGCGATGCCGTACTCAGTGTGGCCAACACCACCATCCATGGGGCCGGCGGCCTTGGCCTGCCCACCCTCTGTCTACTCAGTTTGCACAGCGATTGGCGTTGGTTTGATGACCCTGCGGTGACCCGCAGCTACTGGTATCCCTCGGTGGGGATTGCCAGAGAAGAGCGCGCAACGGGATGGAATCAGGCCCTGCTGCAAGCCCGAAGCTGGCTGGAAGACGGTTGCCCCATGCCGATCGGCCCTGTGAGCACGGCTTCTGGCTGAGTGCAGGCTTGCCTGGAAATTCTCTCGCAGGAGCACAACCATTTGTAATCACCATGACGTCTTCTTTCTCTTCTTCGCAGTTTGTTACTGTTAGTTTGGAGCAGCAGTTGCTGACTCTCTTTCAGGTGGGGCGTCATCACGACGTGGTCGCCAAGGCCCAAGCCGCCGGTGTGGCACCTGAAACCAATCCTTTGGCAGCGAATGTGCTGGCGGCCGCCCTGTTTCAGCTGGGTGAATACGATCGTGCAGCCACCCTGCTGGAAGGTCTTGAGGCATCTTTGGGCCAGCAGCGCGACTACCTCTCGCTCTATGGAGCCACCTGTCGTCGTTTGGGCTTGCTCCATCGGGCAGAGCAACTGCTGGGGCGAGCTCTCCAGCTCGATCCGGGTGCCTTGGATGTTCGCAACAACTACGCCAACCTTCTAATCGACCTGGGCCGCAATAAAGAAGCCCAAACCATTCTAGAGAAGTTACTGAAGGAAAAGCCCGATTATCAAGACGCCCAGGCCAACCTCAACCGCCTGCAATTCCGACAACAGCCAACCGCACCTAGGCCGGCAGTGCAGGATCCGGCAAACCAGTCTTCCGATGCAAAGCCCTGGAGGCCTTCCGATCCGTTGATGATGGCCTTTGCCGACGAGGAGGTCCGCCAAGCTGGCGGGGTCTTTCCTTCTACCCAGCCAAACTCTGCCGCTGCGGCCTTCGCGTCCACCCTGCCCCAACCAGAAGCTAGGGCTATGGCTGCTGAGCAGCTCCGGCTCGCCACCCAGGCCGTAGGCGAGAGCAATGGGGCATTTGCGTTGCAGCTTTGCAGCCAGGCACTTGCAGGTATGGGCGCCAATGCCGGGGTTTACGTGAACGCCTCAGATGCTTATATCCGCAGCCAACGCTTCAGAGAAGCAGAGATTTGCCTGTTGCATGCCATGGTGATTGGCGGCGCAACAATCAATAATTATATCAATCTTGTTAGCCTGGCTAGCCTGCGAGGCGATCTCGTTCTAGCCGCCCATTATCTCGATCAGGCGGCAGGCCTAGACCCGAGTCATCCCCAGCTAGGGCAACTGCGTGCCAATGTATCCACCCAACAAACAAGGTTGGCAGATTTACCCTATCGCTTTGAGCCCACCTGGCCTGAGCAACTACTGAAAAGCCAATCATGAGCGCAAGGCGTCAAGGCCTGCTTTACGTGGCAACGGGGCCCACATATTTGGAAGAGGCCGCTGCCAGTGCCCTGGCATCTAGGCCTTTTCTGGAGGGCCACCAGGTTGTCGTCATCACCGATTGTTTGGAAGAGGCCAGGCAGCTCAGGGTTTTTGATCAGGTTTTGCCCCACCCCGATCCACGCCGGTCCTACCGCGACAAAATCCAGCCCTTACTGCAGCTGCCGTTTGCCCGGACCCTTTTCCTTGACAGCGATGCACGGCTGACCGCACCGGTCCACGATCTGTTTGCTGCCCTGGGCCGGGCCCATTTGGCAGCTGCCCATGCCCCTGTCCGGCGCCCGTCCGGCTGGTGGGATTCCCATGTACCCACTTTATTTCCGGAGCTTAATTCCGGGGTGCTGCTGCTGCGGCGGAGCTGGCGGCAGAAGTTGTTGGTGCACCGCTGGTTACGGCTCTACGACCAACTTGATGCTGCGTGCGGCCAGAGTTGGGACCAGGCCAGCCTCCGCAGCGTGGTGTGGCGAATGCAGCAGAGCTTGGGCCTTCGCCTGGTGTTATTACCTCCGGAAGCCAACCTGCGAACCCCCAAGCCTTGGGTGGCAGGTGAGGGGCTGCTTGTGCATGTGGTACACGGACGTGTTCCGGATTCCGAGTGGCTCGCCCTGCACAACTACCTGAATGGCAACGTTCAGCGCTTTCGCAGCTGGTCGGAATGGCAGCACTTGTATCCGAATTCAGGCGTGCGGCTCAAGCTGCCGCCAGATCCACTCGGGCGCTGAGCGTCGTTGCCATTCCTGCCGGCCCCAGTGGCGCAGACGGCGCCAGGCAGGGCTCCAGCGCCAACGATGCGGTTGGGAGGTGATCACATCGGTTTGTTCGCCCGGGTCACGCCCGAGATGCACCGCCCACAGGGGCTCACCATGGCAGTTGAGAGCTAATTTGCGTAGACCCTGCTGGAGCAGGAGCTCCGCGCCGAATTCCACAACGGCACCGGGTTGTTGCATGGCCCAGTCTTGGAGCTGCTCGATTGGACCACCTCTGGCCAGGTTGGCCAGGGTGTGTTGCAGTAATCCTGTGAGCGACACCGGGGCCATGCTGAAGCTCCCGGCGGCACCGCGATCACCAGATTGCTCATGGAAGCTTTGGGGTGGGCGGTAGGTCCAGGGCACCCGGATAGCTCCCTCCAAAAAGGTGCCCTTGTAGAGGAGTCCGCTGTCGCCTAGCAATTCACCATGGTCGGCCGTGACTGCCACTGCTGTGCGGGCTTGATCCGGCCGCTGGCCCAGGGCCTCCAGCAGCCTGGCCAGCTGGGCGTCGAGCAGCTGCAGGTGGTCGGCGTAGTCGGCCCGGCAGGCCGCTATGGCTTCGTTGGTGAGATGGCCTGCCCAGCTGGACTGGGCTTGACGCAATTCACAGCCCTCTGGCAACTGCTCCATCCAAGCAGGCATGGGTGTAGCTGGCGGCAACCTCTCGGGCTGGTTGTTCCCGTGCCAAGGAGGGGGGGTATCAAACGGCTCGTGGGGCCCCACGAAGCTCACCCAGAGCAGCCAGGGCCGGTCAGTGGGCATGGCCGCCATCTGTTCAAGGCTTCGATTCGCGATCCATAGATCGGGGTAGAGAGGATTGGGCAGCACGGTTGGGCGCACGCGCCAGGCGGCTGGGCTGCGGCCACCGCCATAGCGAGCCTTGAGATCAGCGCGTTGATCATCCAAAACACCCGACTTCCTCCAGTCTTCGGTGATCGCGCACTCCAGGCGCTGCAGAGCCCTTGGTCCGGCCACTTCCAGGGAGAAATCAAAGCCGAGGTGCCGCAACAACCTTTGGTTGTCGTTGAGGTCGCAAGGGGTGTCGTGGCTTGTCCAATGGGTTTTTCCCACCAAAGCGGTATGCCAACCCGCCTGCTGCAGCTCGCGCACGATGGAGGGGGCATCCGCCGGGATATCGACAGGAAGATTCCGCGTGACCCCCATCTGGCTGGGGGCTAGGCCGGTCAGCCAGCTCAACCGAGCCGGCACGCATTGGGGGCTATTTGTATAACAACGTCGAGCAGTCCAGCCCTGGGCCGCCAAGCACTGCAAGGTCGGCAATGCAATCACTGGGTCATGGGGGTCACCCCAGTCGCCACGCCACTGGTCGAAGGTTACCAACAGCAAGTTGGTAGGCGAGGAGCTATTCATTGGAACCCTCTAGCTGGAAGAATAGCCACATGCATAATCCTGCCAGCCGCGCAGACCCTGCTGCTCCTTGCCGCTACTGGTTGGCACTGCATCCCGACATTTCCCGGCCAATCGGGGGAGTGAAGCAAATGCATCGCTTCGCTGAGGCTCTGACGGCCTGTGGCCGGGAAGCCACCCTTCTTCAAGACTCTGCGTCTTTTCATCCAGGCTGGTTTGACAGCTCAGTTCGGACTGAGGCTTTGACCAAGTGGCGGACCCGCGTTGATCTTTCGGCTAAGCGGGATGTGGTGGTTCTTCCCGAAACCTTCTTGCCCGCCTTAGAGAGCTACAGGCCTGGGTTGCCTAAAATAGTTTTCAATCAAAATGGTTCTTACAGCTTTGGAGCCGATCTGACCAAGCTTGCGCAGTCCCCCACAGAGGTGCTGCGCCTCCATCGCCATCCCGAGCTCCTCCATGTGCTTTGCGTATCGCAGCATGACGAGCAGCTCCTGGCCAAAGGATTTGGGCTTGGCCACGACCGGGTGAGCCGGATAGTGAATGCCATCGAAATTGAACTCTTTCACCCTCGTGGCTCCAAGCGTCCCCAGATTGCCTACATGCCTCGCAAAAACGGCCGCGATGCGGCTGTGGTAGCCGCCCTGCTCGAGGCCCAGCCCTGGTGGCGCGGCTGGCAGCTGGTGCCTATCCACAACCAGCCCCAGGCTGAGGTGGCCCGCATTCTTCAGGAAAGCCTGGTGTTTCTGGCCTTCGGCCATCCCGAGGGCTTTGGCTTACCTTTGGCCGAAGCTTTGGCCTGCGGCTGTGCCTTGGTGGGTTACTCCGGCCTGGGCGGCCGCGAATTATTTGCCCTCGGCGCCGAGCACGGCGTGGCTCTTGAAGTGGCCTGTGGCGATTGGCTTGGATTTGTGGAGGCCGTGGCGGCCTTCCATCGCTCCCTGCAGAAGCACAAGTCGGAGGTACTGGCAGCTCTCCTAGCTGCCTCTAAGCAGGTGAGAAGCTGCTACAGCTTTAGAGCTATGCAGCAGAGTGTTGCAGTATCCCTACCCAATTGGGAGGCCCGCTCGCGTGATCTGATGGGTTCAATCGCTGCTTCTGGCTGATGTTTTCGTCGACCAGCTTTGCCTTAAATTTATCCACAGAGCTCGACTGGGGCCGGATCGTGCGCACCCCGCTCGACCCCGGTGTATGGGCCCTGCTTGAACCTGCCGCCCAGCAAAATCACGCCCCCCAACTCTGTTGGGTCGGCAACGAACTATTAGCCTGCGTATGGATGGCCGGCGGCAAGGAAGGCACCGCTGGTATGGGTATCTACCTGTCTTTGCTGGCGGCTGCTTCTGGCAGTTGGACTCCACCGCAGTTGATTTCCCAAGATCCCGAACGCTCTGAACAAAATCCGCTCCTGTTTGTGGCTGGCGGTCAGTTGCACCTGATTCACACCGCCCAGCGCTCCCGCGCCCTCGATGAACCTTTTAGGGAATCGGGCAGCAGTTTCTCCATGCAGTGGACTGCCCAGCTGCGCCAACAGAGCCTGCCTGTAGCGACCCTCGATGCTGCTGATCCAACAAGCTGGGGTCCCGAGGCCTGGAGCCGCACCACCGATCTGATCGCCGAGCCTGCATTCTGCCGTCACCCGCCCCTGCAGCGCCCAGATGGCCGTTGGCTTCTGCCCATCTACCGCAGCCTCGAAACCGGGGGCGCCTTTGGTCACGACCATTCCCAGGTCCTATTGATTGAGGCCAATGGCGTAGGGGCAGCTCCCCAGCTCTTTGCTGTGCCCGAGAGCACTGGCCGGGTGCACGGCTCGATCGTGCCCGCAGCCGATGGCCTGAGCCTGCTGCAGTTTTTCCGCTCCCGCCTCGCCGACCGCATCTACCGCTCCACCTCCGAGCTCGATGGTGAGCAGTGGAGCGCGCCCCAGCCAATCCAACTCCCAAACAACAACAGTTCGATCCAGGCCCTGCGCCTGACGAGCGGCCGACTAGCAATGATCTACAACCGTTTTTGTTTTGATCCCGATCCCGGGGCGCCCCAGGCCTGGGGCAAGGCCAATTGGCCCAGCACCCGCTGGCCTCTGTCGATAGCCCTCTCCGACGACGACGGGCAAACCTGGCCCTGGATCCGCGACATCGACATGGGATATGGATTTTGTGGCACGGCCAATTGGAGCTTGAATGGTCAGCTGGCCTATCCCTCCATCCTTGAAGGCCAGCCCGGTGAATTGCACATCGCCTATTCCTGGGCCGGGCGTGCTGCGATTCGCTACCTCTCCTTGCAGGAAGTAGAGATTCTTGGGTTTGTACCCGCTTGATGATGTCCCTCCCCGGAGTGCCGTCTTCCTCAGTCCTCCTTCTCAGCCTGGATTCCTGCCGTTACGACACCTTCGCCGCGGCCCACCGGGCAAGGGCCATTCCCCATCTGGCTGCGGTTGGCCCACTGCATCGGGCTCTGGCTCCCAGCTATTTCACCTACGGCAGCCACGCCGCCTTTTGGATGGGCTTCACACCTGGGGTTGTGGGAAGCGATGAGCCGTGGCTCAACCCAAAGGCCGGCAAGTTGTTTCGGATGGCCTTCGCCGGCCATGCAGGTAACGATGGCGAAGAAACTTTCCGCCTGGAAGGCGCCAACCTGATCCAGGGTTTTCGCCGCCAGGGCTATCGCACAATCGGCAGCGGCGCGGTGGATTGGTTCAACACCTCATCGGAAACAGGCGCTGTGTTGGCGGCGCCGTTTGAGCGTTTTCATTTCGCTGGCAACACCTGGAGCCTGGATGGCCAGTTGGCCTGGATCGAAGCCGAACTGGCTGCTACCCCCCCCGATCAGCCGATTTTCCTGTTCCTCAACGTGGGCGAAACCCATGTTCCCTACTGGCACGAGGGTGCCCCCTGGGAGCGCTGGCCCAGCCCTTGTGTGCCCTTTGGCGGTCCCCATTGCTCCACTGCCGAAAGTCGCCGTCGTCAGCGAGCTTGCTTGGCATGGGTCGACAGCCGGCTGGGGCCGTTGCTTCAACGTTTTGCAGGGGGCACGATCTTGGCCTGTGCTGACCACGGTGATTGCTGGGGCGAAGACGGCCTTTGGGAGCACGGCATTAGCCATCCCGCCACCCTCACAGTGCCCCTGCTCATGCGGGTGCGCGGCCAGCCCATTGCAACGCCTACCAGCCCCAGTCGAATCCGTAGCGGGCTTTCACGGCTGCGGCGGTGGTGGCGAACTCGCGCCTGAGCTGTTTGCGCACTGCTGGAGTCACGGCTTCGGCTTCGCCGCGCCCGGCATTGGCCCGCTCCAGTTGGCTTGGCTGGGGGATCGGATCGAGGCCCAGGAAACTCTGGATCTGTTCCCAGCTGGTGGTCGCATTGCTGAACAGATCTTCGCTGCGCAAGACCAGCAGCTGTTTCTGCGGGAACAAAGCCTCGTAGCGCTTGAGCTGCAGTTCATAGCGGCTGCGGCTCAAATAGCTGTGCTTTTGGTGGCTGTAGTCCCGACTACCCCGTTCCGCCAGCCGGGCTTCGGCACCAGCCAGTCGTTCGGGTTCGGCTGCTAGAGCTGCTTCCAACTCCAATGGCTCGAAGCCATGGCGCCGAGCATGAAAATATTGGGAGAGGGCCCGCTCCACCGGATCCCTCAGTAGCACCATCAGTCGGACCTTTGGCAGCAACGTGCGGATTCGCTGGGGTGCACGCGGATGGAATAGGTAATAAGGCGTGATGTCACCCCTGAGTTGGCCGGGCTGGGCCTCGCGGTAATGGTTCGAATACCAGGAGCAGGGCTGGTGGTCGTGTAGTGAGAAGTAATGGACTTCTTTGTCCGGGGGCAAGTACACCCCTGGGTGCTGTTCCAGAAGTTTCTGCAGGCTGGTGGTGCCGCCTTTTTGGGTGCCAATGACAAGGAAATGGGGCAGGGGTTGCCTCGACCGCAGACCAAGGCGTTGCTTGAAGTGGCCCACGGTGGCGCTCAGCATTTCAGTCAAAACCCAAGAGATCCAGAGGACATTGGTTCCGCGGGGGCAGTGCGTTTAGGTTCGGAGCACTGATCGGATTCAGTTGCAACACCAGGCTCCATTAATTCTTCTGGTGGGCATGCACCGTAGCGGCACCTCCTTGCTCGGTTCGCTCTTGCCCAGTTTGGGTGTATCCATGCCAGGAGATCTGATCGCAGGCGATGTCCATAATCCCGGGGGCTATTACGAACGTCTCGATGTGGTGGAGCTGCAGGAGCAGCTTCTGCACGACCTCGGTCGCTTTTGGGCAGGTTCAAGGGGCTTCGAACCATTGCCGCGATATTGGCGCTCCCACCCCGCCACCTTGCGTTGTGAAAAGGGTCTACGCCAAATGCTTGCCCAGGAGAAAACCCGGCAGTCGGGCCCTTGGGCCATCAAAGACCCGCGAAGCAGCGTTCTGCTCCCTCTCTGGCGTGACCTTTGTCGTGAGCTTGGCATTCCTTTACAACTTGTCTTGGCGGTTCGCAACCCAGAGGCGGTTGTTGGATCTGTTATGGCAAGGGATGAACGTCTAGCTGGTATGACCTGGTGGCGAGCCCAGCAGCTTTGGTGGCGTTTCAATACGGCTGTCCTTGGCGCCACAGCCTCCATTGGTGAAGTGAGCCCGGTTGTGGTCCACTACGAGGCCTGGTTCAGTGATCCCAAGGCTCAGGCCTGTGCATTGGCTGCTGCGATTGGTTTGCCAGAGCCCGGCCCCAAAGAGTTGGCGGCGGTGCAGTTGGTGATCAGGCCAGAACATCGCCATCAGCAACTGCTGCCGCCAGAGGCCCCGCCTATCGATCGCCGCATACAGCGCCTCTACCACCAGCTCCAAACACAAACCGTCTTGGGGGCAGTGGGGCCGTTAGGTCGAGGACCGCTGAGGCCAAGGCGACCTTGGCGCCAGGCAATCGCCCATTGGTTCGATTGGCTTTGGCTAGTGGGTAGCCCCCTGCTCCCGCCCTTTGGGTTGCTGCGCTACCGGAGGCGTTTTCTCCAGGGTGAGGGCTGCGGGCCCTTGGCCTCCCCGACCTGGATCACGCGTCAGCGACCAGGTTTACTCAAATATCACCGTGATCCGCTCGCTTGGTACGCCCGGTGTGGCTGGAAATTAGGGATTAGCCCCCACCCTCTTCTGGATCCCCAGAGGCTCTGGTGCCAAATCGGTAAACGGAAGGAGCCCGTAGCCCTTTACCGCCATGAAGCCCTTCTTGACGATCTCGAAGTCGAACCCTTCTTCGATTCGGTGCTCTACACCCGCCAGTGCCGAGATGCCGCAATTACACCCAGGCCTTCTCCTCTTGAGCATTACCTCCACCAGGGTTGGGAGCAGGGGCTAATGCCCCATCCGCGAGTCGATCCGTTGTGGATGACCCGGCGCCATGGGTTAAGGGGCGAACCCCTTACGGCCCTTTTGCTGGCAGGCATGGATGTGAGCGATCCTGGATTGACCCACCCCTTGGGCAACCTCTACGGCGCCGCTCTGGCCGATTCCCGCTGCGTTCAGCGTTTGCCCAAGGGCCTGGTCGATCTGGTTCAGGTTTGGCATGCTCGCGGGCTGTGGCCGGCGGAGCACTGGCTCTACCCCGACGCCATGAAGCGGCGCTTGCCATCCTTTGGCATCTTTGGTTCCCTTCCCGCAGAGGTGTTTGCGGCAGGCCTACAGCTCCCGCTTCCAGCCAGTTTGATTGCGCCTGCACCGCCAGTTTTCCACTGTGCATCGCCATTGCCATGGATGGCTCAGCAGATTCTGATGGGATTGGGATCTGGGGTTGAGCGATCGACGGCACCTCGTCAGCGCCTTCATGTGCTATCTCCAAAAATCCAGTGTGAGCCCTGGCTTCTAGACGTTTTGTCTGGTGATTGGGTCATTAATCTTGATTGGCCGCTTTGCCAACAGTTGGCCAGTTGGATTGAATGCCTAAGGGCCGTCGAGGTGGTTCTCGATCCAGACCGTGAGCGGGTTGCCCTGCTCCAGCTTTTCGGAGTTAGGGCTCGCCATCAGCCGTTCGCTCCGCTGGTCCTGCAGAGCAATGCCATCGACTCTCTGTTGCAGCATGCCCAACTCCATCTCGGCCTGCCAGATCCCCGTTGGTTCGAGTTGCCACTCGAACTGGCTGTTCTTGGTAGTACGGGCCAGGCAAACGAAAGGAGGTGGGGGCTGATAGGTCTCGCCCCCCAGTCGGCAGGGGTTCTTTTGCTACCCCGGCTACCCCAGCTCAACCTTGCCAACAACCAAGATGCCAAGGCGTTGCAGGCCTGGCTAGGCATTCTTGCTGCCCATTGCACCACTCTGCTTTGTCTTCAGCCCCTTGCAGGTGGTGCTGTTCAGGTCCCGCCCGGTGTGGCAAGCCTTGGTCCCGAATCTGAGCAGGAGCTGCTTGCTAAGTGGGAGTGCCGTTGCCACTAATGGCTCCCGAACACTTGCCGACGCCTTCCCCCCAATGGCGCCCCCTGCTGGATTTGCCTTCCCCATCAGATGTCCAACCGGTTGTCTCTGTGGTTGTCAGCCTCTACAACTACGGCCACTGCATCCTGGACACCCTTTCCACCGTGGCTGCCCAGAGCTTGGAAGCCATCGAGCTGGTGGTGGTGGACGACGCCTCGACGGATGAAGGTGCTCCCATTGTTGAGGCCTGGCTTCGGAAGCACTCACGCCGCTTTGCCGGTGTCCGGTTGTTACAACACGTACTCAATGGCGGACTAGCTGCCGCCCGCAACACAGGTTTCGCCCAGACCGAAGCGTCCTGGGTGTGGGTTCAGGATGCCGACAATCCTCTCGCACCGAGGGCTCTGGAACAGTGCCACCGCCTGGCCGAAAGGGTGGAGGCTCAGGTGGCAGTGATTCATCCCCTATTGCTCACGATGCCTGCTGGTTCATCCCCCCAAGTTTTCCAGGGGGAGGGCCGTCCTTGGCAGAAGCCCATCTTCGAGCCGGCTAACGCGGTTGACGCCATGGCGCTTGTTCGTCGTAAGGCCTGGGAAGAGGTGGGAGGCTATGTCCATATCCCAGATGGCTGGGAGGACTACGACTTTTGGTGCTCCCTGATGGATGCCGGCTGGACTGGAGTGCAGTGTCCCCAGCCCCTAGGCTCCTACTTACACCACAACAGCTCGATGACGGCCGTCTCGGCTTTGCCAAATGTGCGCCGGCTGGAACAGGTGCTACAGGCTCGCCACCCCTGGTTGACATGTGTCGGTCGCACGACTGGCCAATCAAGGGAGTGAGGTGGACCCCTTAAATTCATGACTGATCGACAGGTTTTGTTCTGGCCCCTTCGCAAGCCGATCCCCTTGTTCAGCTTGAACAGGTTTGCCTCGATATCCCTGTTGAGGGCGTGGGGAGTCGTTCCCTCAAGTCTGCCTTGGTGGGTGGCCTAACGGGAGGCCTGTTGAACCGCAACCGCGGGGGCGGTCTTGCAGTTCAAGCTCTGAGTGATTTGAATTTGATCATCCGCAAAGGTGAACGGGTGGCATTGCTTGGCCATAATGGCGCCGGCAAGAGCACTCTGCTTCGCCTTTTGTCTGATATCTACACCCCTAGCCGTGGGCGCATATGTCGAAGTGGCAAAGTGGCTCCATTGATTAACAAGAGTTTCTGGGTTGATACCGACCTGAGCGGTCGCCATGCGGCCCGAGCTCATTACTTGATGAACTTCAATACGATCGAAGGTTTCGATTCTTTTCTCGAAGAGCTGGTAGAATTTACAGAGCTATCTGATTTCATTCATTTGCCTATACGCACCTATAGTGATGGCATGAGAACCAGGTTGCAATTTGCCTTGCTCACAGGTTTTCGCCACGAGGCTTTGGCCCTTGATGAGGGCATTGGGGCTGGCGATCAATGGTTCCTCTCCCGAGCACGCCTTCGCTTGCAGCAGTTCCTTGGTGAAGCTGGAACCTTAATTCTGGCATCACATTCTATCGAATTATTAGCACAATTTTGCAGCAGAGGCCTGGTGCTTGAGCATGGCCGGATGGTTTTCGACGGACCTCTCCACGAGGCGTTCTCCTATTACAGTAAAGGGGTGAATAAATCTTGAGTAACTTCGTCACCCCACCGAAGACGTTGTTGCGGGATGCTGCCCCGGTTCACGGATTTGGCTTGCTCTACGCGCAGCGCACAGCCCGAGCCTGGTGGTATGGAGCCTGGCTGCGCACATTGGCACGATTCAGTCGAACCTATTTTGGAAGCTTTTGGCTTGGCCTGAGCAACCTCCTTAGTGTGGGCCTTCTGGCTACGGTTTACGGGGCCGTGCTTAAGGTTCCTAATCCCTACGATTATGCGATCTATTTGGGATTAGGGTTAACTATCTGGGGGTTCATTAGTTTGTCCGTAATTAGCGGCTGCTCCCTTTTTATCGCCCGTCGTGACCAGCTTATTAATAATTCTTTGCCGGCCATTTTTTATTGTCTCGAGGAGTGGGCATTTCAGCTTCAGACTTTTGCGCAGGCCTTCGCCATTATTCTTATAGCTTTTGCTTTCATACAGCCATCTATTTTGCTGCATTCGGCATCGAGCATGTGGCTTCCATTGCTCAATCTTGGCCTATTTTGCTTTTGGATAGTCGCGGCACTTGGCGTGATTGGCGCCAGGTTCAGGGATGTCGAGCAGTTAATGCCCATATTGCTACAGCTGATGTTTTTGCTTTCTCCAATTCTTTATCATCGCCAAGGGCTTGGTCGCATTGGGCTATTAGCTGATTTCAACCCGTTCTATAGGGTTTTAGAGCCCTTGCGGACAGCCATAATTTACGGCCGTGTTAACTTCCTCTCCGAGGTCATAACGCTAGTGCTTAATATTGCTTTGATTTCACTTGTCGGACTTTGGCTTAAGCGCCTTCGCTACCGGCTACCTCTTTGGGTTTAGCGATGAAGGCAGTCATTCTCGCCGGAGGCCTAGGTACAAGAATCAGTGAGGAAACCCACCTAAGGCCCAAGCCAATGGTGGAGGTGGGTGGCCGTCCAATCCTTTGGCATATTCTCAAGATTTACTCCCAGCACGGCATCAATGACTTTATTATTTGCTGTGGCTACAAGGGATATGTGATTAAAGAATATTTTGCCAACTACTTTTTGCATAATAGTGATGTCACGTTTGACATGTCTACAAACAAAATGGAGGTCCACCATCAGAAGGCTGAACCTTGGAAGGTCACCCTTGTAGACACAGGCGAATCCACCCTTACTGGGGGTCGACTTCGTAGGGTATCGAGTTACCTCGATCAGGAGCCCTTTTGTTTCACCTATGGCGATGGTGTTGCCGACGTGGACATCACCTCCCTGATTGAGTTTCACCGTCGTGAGGGCCGTTGGGCCACCCTTACTGCCGTTCAGCCACCAGGCCGTTTTGGTTCCCTCGCATTTGAGCGGGGCCGTGTGCTGTCTTTCGAGGAGAAGCCCCAGGGAGACGGTGCTTGGATTAACGGCGGTTTTTTTGTACTTGAGCCCCAGGTTCTCAATACCATCACTGGAGACAACAGTGTTTGGGAGAGGGATTGTTTACCTAGAATCGCTGCTGCAGGTCAGCTCAATGCTTATGAGCACCAGGGTTTTTGGCAGCCGATGGACACCCTTCGTGATCGTCAATTGCTTGAAGAGCTCTGGCAGAGTGATTGCGCGCCTTGGAAGACCTGGTGATGCCTGCGCGCTGGAGCAAAGAGTTTTGGCAAGGGAGGCGTGTGTGGCTCAGTGGTCACACAGGTTTTAAGGGGAGCTGGCTTGCCCTTTGGTTGGTTCACTGGGGCGCGATTGTTGAGGGCTACGCCCAGGACCCTGAACCAGCAGGAGGGCCACCACTCTTTGAAAGTCTTGGTCTGGCAGCTGATCTCGCCCGAGATGAGCGCGCTGACCTGGCTGATGCAGGGCATTTGGCAGATCGACTTCGGGATTTTCAGCCCGAGGTGTTGTTTCATTTGGCGGCCCAGCCCCTTGTGCAGCGCAGCTATCAAGAACCGCTGCTCACCTGGAACTCCAATGTGATTGGCACGTGCCATGTGCTCGAAGCGGCGCGTCGCTTGGAGCACCCTTGTGTAGCCGTGATGATTACGACAGACAAGGTCTATGACAATCGGGAATGGGATTACGGCTACCGCGAAAATGATCCCCTGGGCGGCCATGACCCCTACAGCAGCAGCAAAGCAGCCGCTGAACTGGCAATAGCCAGTTGGCGTTCGAGTTTCTGTGGCAGCCTGCCCCACCAGACCCCTGGTCTGAGCTTGGTTTCGGCAAGGGCCGGCAATGTTATTGGCGGCGGCGATTGGGCCGAAAATCGCATCGTTCCCGATGTCGTGCGGGCATTGATTGCCGGGGATCCGATCGTCGTTCGGGCTCCGTCATCAACTCGGCCATGGCAGCACGTGCTTGAGCCGGTGGGGGGTTACCTGCAATTGGCTGAGCAGCTCCATGCCAATCCTGGCCTAGCCACAGCATTCAATTTTGGGCCTGATCGCAGCGCCAACCGCCCCGTGCGCCATTTGGTTGAGGAGATCCTGCGCCATTGGTCGGGTACCTGGCAGGACCACTCGGATCCTTTGGCCCACCATGAGGCTGGTCGACTCGACCTCACCACTGATCGTGCCTTTCACCAGCTGGGCTGGAGCCCCCGTTGGAGTTTTGAGACCACCATTTCGGAAACGATCACCTGGTATCGCCGTTTCCACTCCGGTGAAGCTGCCCGGGACCTCTGCCTCGAGCAAATCGAGCACTACTTGAGGGCCTGATAGCTTGCCTATCAGCAGCGGCTGCTCGCCCATGACCACCAGCCCTGATTCCAAGGCAACGCCAGCTGAGCTGGAGGCCCTTAAGGCCGAGATCCTCGCTCTAACCCGGCGTTATGCCCGTTCAGCCCATCGTGCATATCGGCCCGCCGGCGACCCCCTAAGGCCGGTTTTTGAGCCGGATGGTGGCCAGATTCCCTACGCCGGCCGTGTGTTTACAGAAGATGAAGTTGAAGCGGCGGTGGGCAGCACGCTTGATTTTTGGCTAACCCTCGGTAATGAGGGGGAAGCCTTTCAGCAGGAGTTGGCTGCTTTCCTTGGTGTACGCGCATGCCTGGCCGTCAATTCCGGCTCTTCGGCAAACCTGCTAGCCCTATCGGCCCTCACCTCCCCCCTCCTGCCTAATGCTCGCCGCCTCAAGCCTGGCGATGAGGTGATCACCTGTGCGGCTGGATTTCCCACCACGGTGACGCCAATTCTCCAAAACGGGTGTGTTCCGGTCTTTGTTGATAACGATCCCGTAACCGGCAACCTGAGGGTGGATCAGTTGGAGTTGGCTTTTGTGCCTGGTCGCACCAAGGCAGTCATGGCGGCCCATGCCCTCGGCAATCCATTTGATATCGGGGCTGTTCTTGCCTTTTGTCAGCAGCATGATCTTTGGTTGATCGAGGACAACTGCGATGCCCTCGGCTGCAGCTACACAATGCCCAGGCCCCAGGCAGAGGCCCTGGGCTTCTCAGACAACAGCCCCGGCCTGGATGCTGGAGCTGATTACGTGATCCGCTGGACTGGTACTTGGGGCGATTTGAGCACTCAGAGCTTTTACCCACCCCATCACCTCACCATGGGTGAAGGGGGCGCGGTGAACATCGTGGGCAGCTCCTTGCTGCGCCGCATTGTTGAAAGCTTCCGCGATTGGGGCCGCGACTGTTGGTGCCCAAGTGGTCGCGATGACACCTGTGGCAAGCGGTACGACTGGCAGCTGGGGGAGTTGCCAAAGGGTTACGACCACAAGTACATCTATTCTCACTTCGGCTACAACCTCAAGCCCTTGGACCCCCAGGCTGCGATAGGACGTGTACAGATCCGCAGGCTCCCCGAGTTCATTGAGGCTCGAAAACGGAATTGGCAGCGTCTTCGCGAGGGCTTGGATTCCCTTGGAGATGTATTCAGCTTTTGCCTTCCCACCCATGCCACTGCCTTTGATGCAAGCGAGGGAGGCTTCCGCTGGGATGGCAGCGGCGCAAGCAGTGAGTGCAGTTGGTTCGGTTTTCTGCTGCTGGTTAGGTCAGACGCTCCATTTACAAGTTCTGACTTGGGCCGCTACCTAGCCTCGAAGGGGGTGGGTAGCCGGATGCTTTTTGGAGGCAACCTGCTGCGTCAGCCCGCTTTTGTGAAGCTTCGCCAGGAGCGCCCGGAGGCACTTCGGCTAGCTGTAGCAGAGCTGCCAGGGGCTGATCAATTGATGCAGGAGGCCCTGTTCCTGGGCACCTATCCCGGCCTCACTGAAGCGATGATCGACCATGAAGTAGCGCTGATTAGGGCGTTTGTCCTGGAGTGTAGGGGTGGTTCTAGGCAGCCCGAGTCGATTCCCTCATGAACGGCAGTGCTCTTGTGTTTGGGGCCGGCGGAGCCCTTGGCTCCGCCATCCACACCACCCTGGAAAACCAGGAACTTAGGGTGCTAACCGCAGGATCAAGGTCTGAGGGAGATTCCAGCACCCATTGGCAGGTTGCCTACGACAAGCCGCTGCCAGCCAGCGTTTTTGAGTCCTTGCCCGCGCTTGACGCCGTGGTCTGGGCCCAGGGTTTGAACTGTAGCGATGCGATCACAGATTTTTCCTTGCAGGATCTTCAGCGTTTGTGGCAGGCCAACGTGGTGTTCATTGCCTCAAGCTTGGCTGTGCTGCTTGAGGCGGGAAAGCTCCTTCCGGGTGCTCGACTTGCTGTGGTCAGTTCTATTTGGCAGCTTGAAAGTCGTCCCGGCAAGTTTTCCTACACCCTCTCAAAGGCAGCACTCCAAGGGCTGGTGAAGTCGTGCGCTGTGGATCTCGGCCCTCGCGGAATCCTGATCAACGCCGTGTTGCCCGGGGTCGTGGATACCCCCATGACCCGAGCCCATCTTTCAGACCAGCAGATCGCCACCATCACCGAACAGACCGCTCTGCAGCGCTTGGCCCAACCCGCTGATATCGCTTCTGCGGTGGCCTTCCTTGTAGGCCCCTCTAATCGCTGCATCACGGGTCAATTCCTCACGGTGGATTGTGGCTTCATCGGCTTTAAGAACGCTTGAACCATTCCATGGCTTCCCTCTCAGACCTCCAGATTCAGAGCTCCCTGGCCGATTACAGCGTGGCCTTTTCCTGCCGCACTGATCTGGATGCCTGGTGCCCTCAGGCGGATGCCCTGCTGGTAGATGGCTTCTTCCGCGACCATTTAGCCCTACCGGATGGGCAGCCAGTGATCTGGGTTGAAGCCACTGAAGAGGCCAAAGCCCTTCCAGCAACTTTGGATGTGTTTGTTGCGCTCAAGCAGGCAGGCTTTGGACGGGGTTCCCATTTGGTTGCCATCGGCGGTGGCGTGGTTCAGGACATTGCCACATTCGTGGCATCGCTCTATATGCGAGGCATCAGCTGGAGTTATGTGCCCACCACCTTCCTGGGCATGGCCGATTCATGCCTTGGAGGGAAGAGCTCGATCAATGTGGGTCCCTATAAAAACCTGATCGGCAACTTCCATCCTCCCCTCCGGATCGACATCCTGCCGGTGTTTGCCCGCACCCTCCCCCCCGTTGAGATCGCTGGCGGTGCAGCCGAGGCCGCCAAGATTGCTTTTTGCCGTGGCGCCGAAGCGTTTGCGTCTTACCAGCAACTCGCTGCCCCAGTCTTGGCGGGCGACTGGAGCGAATCACAGTTGACCGATCTGCTCCATGCGACCCTCGCTGTGAAGAAGTGGTTCATCGAAACCGATGAATTTGACCAGGCCGAGCGACGGTTGCTTAATTTCGGTCACACTTGGGGCCATGCCTTGGAATCTGCTACTGCCTTTGCGATTCCCCATGGCCTGGCGGTGGCGGTCGGGATGATGGCTTCTATCCGGTTTGTGGGAGAGGTGGCAGTGCCGAACCTCTGGAATCACTGCCTGGCTTTGCTGGGGCCGGTGATCCGGGCAGAGCAGCTAGATGCCTTTGACCCAGAGATATTCACGACCGCTTTCCAGAGCGATAAGAAACACACTTCAGGCCACTACCATCTGATCGTACCGGTTCAATCAAGCCCCTGCGAACTTGGTGTCGAGGAGATTCGTGTGCAGGCCACCGAGGCTTCCCTGGTGGCCATTCTTTCGGCGATGCAGACGGTCCTTCAGGCCCTGCGCTCAGAAATTGGTCGATTCCCAGTCCCTACCAATAGCCCGCAATGAAGTATTCCGACGCCTTGGTTGGCTGGCTTAAGCACAGTGGCTATACCCACTGCTACTTCGTAGCAGGGGGCAACATTATGCACCTGCTTGATTCGGCGCGGCAAGGCCTGGTCTGTGTACCGGTGGTGCACGAGGTGGCAGCTGCCATTGCCACGGAATATCACAACGCCACCGTGGGGGCAGGGGCCGCAGCACCTGGGATGGGCAAGGCCTTCGCCCTTGTCACAGCAGGCCCTGGACTCACCAATACCCTTACTGGATTGGCGGGCGCTTGGCTTGAGAGTCGTGAACTATTGCTACTAGGTGGGCAGGTGAAGGTGGAAGATCTCGCGCCGCCTGGTCTCCGGCAGCTTGGGATTCAAGAGGTGGATGGAGCGGCGATGGCTGCCCCCGTATGCAAGCGCAGTCTTTGTTTGCGTGAACCCCTTGGACCTAAGGAGTTGATGGCCGAGGTGGCTGCCGGTTGGCAGGGCCGTCCAGGGCCGGTTTTTCTGGAACTTCCTCTCGACGTCCAAGCCATTCAGGTGCCTGATCAATGGCGCTCAGGTCCGGAGGATGCTCAAGGCTTGGGTGGCTCAGCAGCTCTTGATCTCGACGAAGGGTTGGTGAATGAGTTGGCGGCCCAAATAGCAGAAGCCGAGCGACCCGTCTTGCTGCTCGGGGGTGGACTATCCAGAGTCACGGCATGCCAGCTCGAGCCGAAACTTGCGGCACTATCGATGCCTGTAATGACGACCTGGAATGGCACAGATCGTTATAGCTCTGACCATACAAATTATTGCGGCCGGCCGAATACCTGGGGCCAACGCTCTGCCAATTTAGTGCTCCAGCAGGCTGATTTGCTGATTGCAGTTGGCAGTCGCCTGGGTTTGCAGCAGACAGGCTTCAACTGGCGCCAATTTGTTCCGGTGGGTGATGTAGTGCAGGTAGAGATTGATCCGGCAGAACTGAATAAACCAAATCCACAACTTTCTCTAGCCATCGAGGCTGATGCCAATGCGTTTCTTCCCGCACTTCTAAGCCGCTCACTTGGGGATCATCACGGCTGGCTTGCCTATGCCCAGGAATTGCGTCAGGCCCTTCCCGTTTCCGAGCCCTGCAATATCACCCCTGATGGCTACCTGAACCCCTATGACATGGTGCTGAACCTCTCAAAACTATGTGCCGAAGGAGATCACATTATCCCTTGCAGTAGCGGAGGTGCCTTCACCGTAATGATGCAAGCTTTTGAATTGCGTCAAGGCCAAACTATGTTAACCGATAAGGGTCTTGCGAGCATGGGATATGGCCTTTCCGGTGCCATTGGTGTCGCGATTGCGGATCCCAGGCATCGCACGGTTTTAGTCGAGGGTGATGGGGGGTTCACTCAAAATCTTCAGGAGTTGGCCACGGTGGCCGTGAACCAGCTCAATCTCAAGATGTTCTTGTTTTGCAATGAGGGCTATGCGTCTATTCGAATGACCCAGAAAAACTATTTTCAAGGGGCTTATGTCGGCTGCGACGTATCTTCCGGTCTTGGCTTTCCCGACTGGAGTAAATTAGCTTCGGCTTATGGAATTGAAGCTTTGAGCCTAGGCGGCGACTGGGTACGCGATCCCCGCTTCCTGCGTCTTTGGGCCAGTGAGCTTCCTGTCCTCTTCTTGGTGCACCTGCACCCGGAACAGACCTACTTCCCCAAAATCTCCAGTCGCATCAGTGCCGGTGGTGGTATGGAGTCGAATCCTTTGCATCTCATGACCCCAGATCTCTCCAGCGACCTTGTCGCCAGGGTTATGCGTTATTTGCCTGAAGCTATGCGCTGAATAACCCCGCCGATCACGTGTGTTAGAGTCGCGAGCATTTCGGGTCGATCACATGAATGGCAACGAGCGCAAGATGCTGGATATTTTGCGCCGAGCCAAAGAAGAGTTTGGCGTGGTAGCTACTAAGGCCGAATTTGAGGCTGAAGGCACCCGCACCGATGAGTTGCTCAGGCTTTTGGAGATAGCCCACAAAGCCGATGTTGGATTGGCTCTCAAAATTGGGGGATGCGAGGCGATTAGAGACCTCTTAGAAGCCAAGCAATTTGGAGTACGGTACATCATTGCACCAATGGTTGAAACTCCCTATGCTCTTTCCAAATACATTTCTGCAAAGCAAAGTGTTTTTACCGCTCTGGAGCAAGACGATATTTCTTTTTTGTTTAATGTAGAGACAATTACCGCATATAACAATATTGAATCCATGATGGCGATTGCCGCCCAGCATCGTGGTTGTGATGGAGTTGTTTTTGGGCGTGTAGACTTTAGTGGGTCTCTTGGTTTGGACCGTAATGCAATTGAGTCTGAACAAGTTACGGCGGCAGGAGAAGCCATTTCCCGTCTTTGCAAGGCGCAAGATTTGCAATTTGTAGTGGGTGGAGCTGTTTCTAGCGATGCTCTTGTTAATTTGCGTCGCTTCAATGCAATTCATTTAGATCGATTCGAAACGCGGAAAATAGTCTTTAGGTCTTGTGCGTTAGACTCGCCTAATCTTCCCGATGCTTTGCGGCAAGCCGTGCACTTCGAGTTGTTGTGGTTAATTAATAAGCGTGAATATTATGGCTTGATGCACCGGGAGGATCAGGCCCGTATTGAGATGCTCGAAAGTCGTTGGAAGGTTCTAGAACAAACTTGATCTTGATAGTATGGTTAATTTTTTTCAGAACTCACTGGCAAGGCATTTTATTGAAAGTGATGGTCACCTAGCGATCACTGGAGCCACTGGTTGGGTGGGCAGCACGGCTGTACACGAGCTCCTGACTTTGCTGTCCCCTTCTGTTTTTGCTGATCGGGTTCGGTTGTTTGCTAGTCGTGCTGGGTCGCTTTCGATTTCCGGGGCTTATTCTGGTTCTGGTGATTCACCGGCTTTCATCTTGCCGGTGCACTCCCTGCAGTACCTTCCTGAGTTGGCTTCTGCCAAGGCCAGGCTGGCTATTCTTCATACAGCTTTTCTCACCCGTGATCGTTTGGCTGCCATGGGCCAAGAGGCCTACGTGACAACGAATCGCTGGATAACTAGCCAGGTAGCCCAGGCTTTGTCATTGGCTCCCTTGGCTAGGGCGGTCGTGATTTCCTCCGGTGCTGCTGCCCCCTACGATGCCCTCAATAATCCGATTCAACGGTTGGCCACTGATCCCTATGGTGTCCTCAAGCATTTGGAGGAGACCACACTCGCTGAGCTGGCACCCAGTCTGGTTGTTCGTATCTATGCTTTGACAGGATATTTTATCCGTAATCCGCATCGTTTTGCATTGGGCGAGTTTCTCTCCATGGCCCTTCGGGGAGAACCAATTCGCCTGGATGCCTCAATGCCGGTTTTCCGTAGTTATGGCCATGCCGGTGACATCACTGCCCTTTCTCTGCGCTGGTTGATTGGTTCAGAACAACCTCTTGGCGTACCCCTTCCCGCTGTGAGCCTCGGAATTGATCTGTACTCCCTTGCTCAAAAAGTTTCAGATCTATACAGCCTTCCCCCGGTCCAAGCAACCATTGATCCAGAGGCTGAGGCCAATCGCTATCTGGCTGATCCTCAGCCTTTCTTGGCAAGCCTTTCCCGCTACGGCTTGGTGCCCAAAAGTTTGGAGGATCAAATTCAAGATACTGCTGCCGGCCTACTTGAGCATTCGCTTTGCCAACTGGATTGATGATTTCCTCCAACCCATCTCGGCAAGTTTTAGCCCCTTTCCCAATAGGACAACTACCTGTAGAAGTGCAGGGCTTGTGTGAGGATTTTTGGCGCGCGCCAATTCAGCCCCACCCTTCTGTTACCGATCCATTGGTGACGGTGATTGTCCCTTGCTTCAACCCCAAGCCAACCCAGTTTTCCCAGCTGCTGTTGTCGATACAGCAGCAAAGTGATCAAAATTTTGACTTACTAATTGTCAACGATGGTTCTAACCCTGAGGCTTGGGAGCCCATTCAATGGCAGCTTCAGCAACATCCCTGGATTCAGGTGCTATATCAACCATCGAATGGGGGTATCTCCAGCGCTCTTAATGCAGCGGTAGCCCACCAGAGTAGTGCCTATGTGGCAATTCTTGACCAAGATGACTTACTCCATCCAGGTGCTGTGTGCTCTATACGGAGTTATTTACTAGGGCACCCCGACTGCGGACTTCTCTACTCGGACCACATCACGTTCGATGAATCTAGTAGCTCTTGTCAGTACATACCTAAGTTTCCTTGGAACCCAGAGGCGCTACTTGAGTTCAACTTTCTGATTCATCTTACGGTGATACGGGCTGACTTGTATCGGGCCTGTGGAGAGATGAACTCCTGCTTCGATGGAATCCAGGACTGGGAATTTTATCTTCGATTGGCACGGTTTCTGTCTCCAGTCACCGTAGGATACCTCCCTATCCCTCTCTATGCCTGGCGTCTCTCAGAGACCTCTGTGGCGTCCTCTGCTCATCCCAAGGCTCATTTGCTGGAGCATGTCCAGAAATTTTTGCCGCAGGCCCATAGCCATTTTGGTGCAGGTTCCGCTTTGGCTCAGTCCGATGCAAATTCTATTCATTATAAGTTTTCTATTGAGAGAGCTTGTCCGAAAGTGCCTGTTCGGCAAACCTGCAACCTATTGCTATTGGCGGGCGATGCTGATACTGAGTTGATCAACGCTAGTTTGCTGAGTTTGGTCGCTAGCGGTCTACAAATCGCCGATGTGTTCATAGCTAGAGATTCTTGTGATCTACCTTTAGGGATCATCATTCCTTTTCTGGGGCAGATGCGGCCCCAGATCAATATTATCTCCTGCTCTATGCAGGACCTTCAAGACCACTTACCCTCTGAATCGCCCCTTCTTGTCCTCCAAGCCGGTGCTTGCTTCGAGGACAATTCCAATTACGGGGATCTTCCTGGCTGGCTCGAAAGGAGCAAAAGTTGGGATCTCCTCACTCTTCCCGGATTTAATCGTTCCAGCGGACGGTGCGTTTCCGCAGGCTATTCGCGTTTTATCGCTACTGAGGAGGTTTACCTTCCCCACGGGCAGACGTTGACCCGCGAGTCGTACACCTCAGACTTTGCTTCTTTTGGTCATACCCGTTGGGTAGATCTGCCATCCCCATCATTGCAGCTGTTGAGCACTTCCTGCCTTCAGGCCACCCTTGAGCTCTTTCGCAGCAATGGAGATTTAAGCGATTGCTCGGTGACCCAAGCTTGGTGGCGTCAGCTTTGCAGTGGTGACTTTCGCTGTTGTTGCCCCGACAATCTTTTTCTGCAGTTATCCCCGCCGTTGGTGGCTTCCGAAAGTCAAAGGTTGCTTCTGCGAGATTCTGCACAAGTTTTGCTTGTCAGAACCGAGGTTTGGCTTGGCCGAAATGACTTTCTTTGGAACAGGGCGTATGGAGCATTGCTCAGCAGGATCTTGGAACAGGGAACTGGTCGTATGCACGCATTGCATGCATACGACCAGTTCGCTAGAAGCCTTCATCCCGCCATCCTCAGGTCTTCGGAACTTCGTTGCGTGAGGCCATCGCTGCTACCGAAAGCAGTCCATAGGCCGATGGTTATCCTTATACCCACAGAGTTAAATGCCCGCAGCCACGGCCACGCTTGCCTGCTCACACTTGCCTTAAAGCTGATGCAGTCAGGTCGTGAAGTCTACTTATTGCCCTATAAGCCTTACACATTTTTTAGGCATTATCAGCGTAAATTGCCTTCACGCTTTCGCAATTTGCCATTTATTGCCAACCCCGCAGAGGCTCCTGGTGCCTTATTGGTTGTGCCTGAGTCTGCTCCGCCTAATTTGGTTCGAAATCTGCGGCCTTTCTACGATCAATTGCTTTGGTGGTTACTTGCCCCAGCGGGATTGCTCACTGGTTTTAAGCCTGATATTCGTTGCGGAGACAGGCTTGCTGCATTTTCAGAATTCGTGCTTCCCAGCCAGCCTCGCTACCTATTCATTCAACCACGGCTTGAGCCAGAGCTGATGAAATTCGCTGGCATGCATGCCCCCCAGCCACCCCGGCATCGTCTGGTAGCTCTATATACCGGGAAGGGTCGACTTAAGGTCTTGCCCCGTAGTCTCCATCGTCATTTGCTCACGTACCAGGTGATTGTTATTACCCGATCTTTTCCCCAATCAAAGCGCGGATTGATAAGGCTTCTAACCCAGTGTAATGGTCTACTTACCTGTGACCCGCTGACAAACCTAAATTTGGAGGCTGCTAATCTCGGTGTGCCATGCTTTTTGACAAGCAACCCATTTAATCTCAATTGTTTTCGAAAATTTCCATGCGATCTAACCACTCATGTCACTGATTCGGCATCAATTTTTATAGCTTGGCTTCAGAGAAAGGGCCCCGTGACTAAGTTGTCTACAGAGCCTCTCGTGCGTGCTGATTTAGATGGCGGAGAGTTTTTAGAACTTTTAACTGAAACGCCAGCGCCCATAGCGGAATCCGCTTCTATTGTTGGCGTAGAGCTTCTTTCTCAGATCAAGGACTACCGAAATGATTTAACTAAATCCCGTAGTATCCAGGTTGTGCGTGATGGTCAGTCTTTATCCTCAGCATTCACGGGTTACTATGCTTCCAGTCTTAAAGCTCCCTATGCGATCCATTGGTGGTTCTGTTTTTTCCTAGGCCTCGTCGATGCGTTCGGCGATCTGATTCTCTTGTTGGGGTTGGCTCGGTTGCTAGTTCCATTGCAAGAATTGATGGGTAAGCTTTTCCGTTTCTTTGGCTCTAGATTATCACTATTCAAGAGACTGCTTGGTGGTTAACCCGGTCTTTTTGTATGAAGCAACTTACAATCTGGATTCCCACTTTTCGTCGCCTGAGCCAGCTGGAGGGGTTGCTCAATAATATCAGCCAATGCGGTCTTGCGGCCTTTGCAGACATAATAGTCTCAGACAATGATCCTGACGGTCCTCTGTCTATGTTGTTCACCAGTTTTGATGCCTCACTCAATACTGGTGCTGACTATCGGTGCAATGCTGCAAATCTTTCTGCTGGTGTGAATTTCTTGAGGGCGTTTGAGCATTGTCGGACTCCTTGGTTGATGATTATTGGTGACGATGATCGCTTCGATCCTGCTGCCTTTTGCCAGTTGTGCGATCTCATTAATGAGTTGCCGGCTTCGACCTTCGCCGTCAAGTTTGATTCCAGCCTGTTTGGATGCCAGGAGCCTTGCTCTGTCAATGGCTTGCTGGACTATGTTGACCTTTTGAAACGATCTCAATATGCTGATGCTTTTAATAATCTTTGCTTGATATCCAATTGGCTGTTCCGCTGTGAACCCTATTTGGCACAGCTTTCTAGTGCTTATTTGGGTTATTCAAGCAAGTGCTCCCATTTGTTCCCAATCCTGCGAGCCTGTGCGCTTCAAGGTGGCCAGATTGAGTTCTTGTCCCTCCAGCCTGTGATACACGGTAAGACGGACGACTCTTCTTGGCCTAAGGCGGCAACTTGGTACGAGATGGTGATGACTCTCACCACTTTCAGCGGCTTTGTGAATCGATCCGACAGACAAGCTTTTCTAAGATTGCTGTTTCACTCCGATTGGCGTCGTAACATCGCTAAATGTTTGCGTGTCCATCAGTTCTATGGCAATGGGAGCCAGGGCATTCATGCTTGGCAGATTCATGGTCAGCTCGCGTTGCTCTCGCCTGGATATTGCTTAGCTATTTTGTTGGCCCTTCCAATTTTGCTGTTGCCTGGTGGCAGGCTGCCCGGACGTCTCGCCAATCAACTCGGTGACCCAGGCTGTGTCGAGCGCTGGTGAGCCCCGCAGGCCACTCTGCATCCACCAAGCCAACATTGGCGCTGGTGCCAGTCTCCATGGCAGCCGGCTGATGCATGCCGCGACAGCCAGTATTGTTGAAAAACGTTGTTCACGCATTTGGCGGTAATAGAAGCCATATTCACTCAGGCTGTACTTCCAGCCCCGTCTCCGTTCGCGATGGTGACGGTTAACCCTGGCCGCCGCCGTGCAACTCGGCAAGCTATGCAGGGCATAGCCAGCTTCGGCAATACGTAGCCAGAGGTCCCAGTCTTCAAATCCTGGGCAATGGCGATATCCCCCGGCATCCATAAGCGCCTGTCGCCGTAGGGCAACGGTCTGGTGGTTTAGAGGGTTTCTCCAAGGCAGCCAGCGCAGCGCCTCTGACGTTTTCGTTGGAGTCCTTCGTGCCGAGTAGCGGGAACGTCGATCCGTATCGACTTCAACCAGTTGGCATCCAACTACCCCCAGTCTTTCTTCTGCCATCAGGGCGCTTGCAACCGCCGCTGTGTGGTCCTGTGCATACAAGTCGTCACTGTCGATCCGTAGAATGAACTCCCCCCGGCATTTGGGGGCTACCGCGGCCAGGGTTGCACCGATCCCTTGGTTTTGGCTTTGCCCGTGCAGTTGCCATGGCAGCTTGCACTTTTCCACTACCCCGATCAGCTGCTCGGGCAAGGGGCCATCGGCCGCGATGACCAGCTCATGCGCCTGAAGCGTCTGTCTGCTAAGGCAGTCAAGGGTCGCGCTGAGCAGAGCTGGATTTTCCCTTGGAGCCAGGGGCATCAGCCAGCTGATCTGGGAGGGTTTTGGCCAATCCATCGTTGCCATGGCACGTTTAAGGGGCTAGGCGCCTGGAGCAATCTGATGCATGCAAGACAGCAATTTGACCGAAGGCACCCCTGTGGTGCAAGCTCATGTTGTCGGCATCGAACCTCAGTTCGCTCCGATTTGCGGATGTAGCTCAGTGGTAGAGCATCTCCTTGCCAAGGAGAGGGTCGAGAGTTCGAATCTCTTCATCCGCTTGATTTCAGTCCTGTCCTGTTTCAAGGTCGATCATTGAGGTGCTTTTGCGCAGCATGAGCTGCTGATTGGCTATGGGTTCGAAGCCCAATTGGCTGTAGAAGCCCACGCTGTTGGTGGTCATCAGATAAGTGCGTTCCACATGTCTGAGGGCTGGGGCCTGCAGCAGGGTTTCCACGATGCGGCGACCAAGCCCTTGGCCCTGGTGGACGCTATCCACCACCACATCCCAGAGCACGGCCCGGTAGAGACCGTCGCTTGTGGCCCGGCCAAAGCCGATCAAGGCCCCACCCTGCCAACTGCTCACCACGGCTTGGCTTCCCCGAAGCATTTGCCCAAGGGTTTGGCGGCTCCGCCCCTGGGCCCAAAAGCTGTGCCCGTCCAACAACTGCTGCAACTTGCGCAGGCCCCGCGGCTGTAGCTGGAGACGCCAAGCCCCTGGCCCATGGCAGATCACCGAGATGGCTTCAGCATTGGCCATGGCATCCCCGATCAAGGTCCATACCCTGCATCTTCATTATTCTGCCCGGCGGTAAGAGGGGCTTCAGTAGGCTGCTCCAACAGGTTTGGTAGGCCGTTTTCCCATGCTCAAGCTGCTGCTGGGTGATCCCAATGCCCGCAAGCTGAAGCGCTACCAGCCCCTGGTCTCCGATATCAACCTGCTGGAGGAGGAGATCGCCCCCCTCTCTGATGAGGAGCTTCGCGGGCTCACCGGCGAATTTCGCCAGAAGCTGGCCAATGCGGCTGCAGCGGGTGGCAGTGATGTGGCGATCGCCACCCGCCAGAAAGCCCTGCTCGATGAGTTGCTGCCCCAGGCCTTTGCCGTGGTGCGGGAGGCCGGTAAGCGGGTGCTGGCCATGCGCCACTTCGATGTCCAGCTGATCGGCGGCATGGTGCTGCATGCGGGCCAGATCGCCGAGATGAAAACCGGCGAGGGCAAAACCCTGGTGGCCACCCTGCCGGCCTTCCTCAATGCCCTCACGGGCCGGGGCGTGCATGTGGTCACGGTGAACGACTACCTGGCCCGCCGGGATGCCGAGTGGATGGGCCAGGTGCATCGCTTTCTGGGCCTCTCGGTGGGCCTGATCCAGCAGGACATGGACCCCGCCACCCGCCGGGCCAACTACGGCTGCGACATCACCTACGCCACCAACTCTGAGCTGGGGTTCGATTACCTGCGCGACAACATGGCGAATGACATCGCCGAGGTGGTGCAGCGCGATCCCTACTTCTGTGTGATCGATGAGGTGGATTCCATCCTGATTGATGAAGCCCGCACGCCCCTCATCATTTCTGGCCAGGTGGAGCGGCCCCAGGAGAAGTACCGCCGGGCAGCGGAAGTGGCAGCCCAGCTGGAACGCGCCGACGAGATGGGCAAGGACGGCATTGACCCCGAGGGCGACTACGAAGTCGATGAGAAGCAGCGCAATGTGACCCTCACCGATGAGGGCTACAGCAAGGCTGAGCAGATGCTGGGTGTGGCCGATTTGTTCAACCCCGAAGACCCCTGGGCCCACTACATCAACAATGCCCTTAAGGCTAAGGAGCTTTTCACCAAAGACGTCAACTACATCGTGCGCGGCACGGACGCGGTGATCGTGGATGAATTCACCGGCCGGGTGATGCCAGGCCGCCGCTGGAGTGATGGCCAGCACCAAGCCATTGAGGCCAAGGAAGAGCTGGCGATCCAGCCGGAAACCCAAACCCTCGCCTCGATCACCTACCAAAACTTCTTCCTGCTCTACCCGCGCCTGGCCGGCATGACCGGCACGGCCAAAACCGAGGAGGTCGAATTCGAGAAGACCTACAAGCTCGAGGTCACGATTGTGCCCACCAACCGGGTGCGCTCCCGCTCCGATTGGACCGACCAGGTCTACAAAACCGAGCCGGCCAAATGGCAGGCAGTGGCCAATGAAACGGCCGCCATCCACAAGGAAGGCCGGCCGGTGCTGGTGGGCACCACCAGCGTGGAGAAATCGGAACTGCTCTCTGCCCTTTTGGCCGAGCAGCAAATCCCCCACAACCTGCTCAATGCCAAGCCGGAAAACGTGGAGCGGGAAGCCGAGATCGTGGCCCAGGCCGGTCGGGCCGGTGCGGTCACCATCGCCACCAACATGGCGGGACGCGGCACCGACATCATCCTTGGTGGCAACAGCGATTACATGGCGCGGCTCAAGTTGCGCGAGGTGCTCTTGCCCCAGCTTGTGCGCCCAGAAGAGGGCCACAAACCGCCCATTCCCCTGCAGCGCTCCAGCGAAGGTGGCGGCGGTTTTTCTGCTGGCGCCAATGGAGCTGATGCCTCTGCAGCTGCAGCCTTCAAGGCCCCCAGTGAGGCCCGAGCCATCGGAGCCCTCTATCCCTGCGCCCTCTCAGGCGATGCCGATGCTGCCTTGGCCCATTTGGCCAAGGACCTGGTGAAGGCCTGGGGCGATCGGGCCCTCACGGTGCTGGAGCTGGAAGATCGCATCGCCCAGGCAGCCGAAAAGGCCCCCACCGACGACCCCCAGATCCAGGCCCTGCGCGATTGCATTGCCCAGGTGAAGGCGGAGTACGAAGTGGTGGTCACCCAGGAGGACGGTCGGGTGCGCGACACCGGCGGCTTGCACGTGATCGGCACCGAGCGCCATGAGTCCCGCCGGGTGGACAACCAGCTGCGGGGGCGGGCGGGCCGCCAGGGTGACCCCGGAAGCACCCGCTTCTTCCTGTCGCTGGAAGACAACCTGCTGCGCATTTTCGGTGGCGAGCGCGTGGCGGGCCTGATGAATGCCTTTCGGGTGGAAGAGGACATGCCGATCGAATCCGGCATGCTCACCCGCTCCCTGGAGGGGGCCCAGAAAAAGGTGGAGACCTACTACTACGACATCCGCAAGCAGGTGTTCGAGTACGACGAAGTCATGAACAACCAGCGCAAAGCCGTTTATCTCGAGCGCCGGCGGGTGCTCGAGGGCCGGGAGCTCAAGCAGCAGGTGATTGGCTATGGCGAGCGCACGATCGTCGACATCGTCGAGGCCTATGTGAATCCCGACCTACCCCCTGAAGAGTGGGATTTGGCCAATCTCCTTAGCAAGGTGAAGGAATTTATTTATCTCCTGGAGGATCTCAGCCCCGATCAACTCCAGGGGCTGCAGATGGAGGAACTCAAGGCGTTCCTGCAAGAGCAGATGCGCAATGCCTACGACATTAAGGAGGGACAGGTTGACCAGCAGCGACCGGGTTTAATGCGGGAAGCGGAGCGGTATTTCATCCTTCAGCAAATCGATACCCTCTGGCGGGAGCATCTGCAGGCGATGGAGGCCTTGCGCGAGTCCGTGGGTCTGCGCGGCTACGGCCAGAAGGATCCCCTCATTGAATACAAGAACGAGGGCTACGACATGTTCCTCGAGATGATGACCCAGATGCGGCGCAACGTGATCTATTCGATGTTCATGTTTAGGCCTACACCTGAAGCTTCTGAGGATTGAGGATTGATTCTGCATTGGGCTATCGTGGGCTCATTTTGCTCAGCGCTTCTGATCACACTCTCCACTTTATTGCTTCTGTCTCGCGTGCCTAATTCAAGACTCGTCCGACTTGCTGAGCAAAGTAGCGGACGCTCTATTTTACCCCTTTTCTCTATTATGGGCATTTAAAAAACGTTGTATCTTCTTGTAAAACAAGTAAATTGACTCGTTTTCGACAAAGGGTAGGTATTTGGCTATCCCTGGCCATGCATTGCCTGGCATAGAAGACCATATGACATTAGAATCATCCTGGCTCGCGTCTCTTATTGCCGATAGATTTCTGCTTATTTTAGTCTCTTCTGCTTTTATAATAACCTTGTGGTCTTCGATAATGCTTAGAAATCGGCCGTCTATCTCCTTTTTATTTTTTCCGGCCAATTTGTCAATTGCATCGTGATTAGCTTCGTAGTAATTGTGTATTAAATTATGTTTTTTAATGTTGGACTGTGCCATGCCTGACTGGATTGAGCTAAGCCCTCTATTGAGGCCCATTGGTAGGCCGGAAACCTTGTTAATGGTTTCGCTTGCGTCTCGAGCATGATCGGTCGTAGTGTTGTAAAGTCTTAGATTATAAACCGTTGAGATGTAATCGAGCAGATCGGGATTGCTTTCTGGCTTGACTTCCAGGGCCTCTGAAAGCGATGTCTTGAAGTGATTCGAAAATCCTTCGATAAACAATATGCCCAATAGTTTTAGGGGCTTGTAGCTGCTGGATATGTTGGCCCTGTTCGCCGCTTCTTGTGGATTTATTCTTGGATGACTTCGCTCTTGGAACAGCGGATATAGTGCGTGAAGTGCTCGGGTCGAGAAGATAACAATATCACCTTTTTTGAATGTAATCTTTGCAAAAGCGTGATATTTATCCCGATTCTCGTGGCACTGAAGTAACTGTTGCGCGGGGCCACCGTCTTTTGATTCAGCCTCTCCAAGCATGAATGTCGGCGTGGTGAATGAATAGTGTTCGAAGCGATCGTATGGCCAGTGACATAGTTGAGAAGAGCGTGCAGCGAAGTTATCGCGGATGTTATGTGTGCCTGGGAGCACCATAAAGGCCCCTCCATAGCGTTGCTCTAGTGGGTTGTTGAAGCTTGCTTTCACAGGTGAGTCCGATAGAAAAACAAGGACCTTGGGGAAGTCATATTTGTAATATGTATCGCGATGTATCCCTATTGAGTCATTGTATACATGAACGGCATCAGATCCGGCAAACTGTACGTCATGCCCGGCGACGGCATGGAGTGCATTGAGAAGCTCATTCTTGCCAAAGATTATTTCGGCTAATGCGCTGTTCTCTTCTAGCAGGCTTCCAGTCGGCCCTATTCTTTGTTTTGGATCTTTAGGAGATACTGCTTCGGTGGCTTCGTGGAAGGCATCGTACATGCTTGTTATATATTCTATTTCGGCCTGACTAAATAGTCCTGTAATTTTTATGTACCCATTCAATGCATAGGCGCGGGCAGCGGATGAAAGGACTTGCTCTCTCGTGAGTTGATCAATATTCATGTAGCATCTCCTAGGAACTCAATGATTTCCTTATCTTTTAAGTTCTGTGCTGCCCCGCCGCATTGTTCTCCTGCTTGGTCTCCTGACAAAAGCATTTTAATGCAGTTTTGTAGTCGAGCAACGTCTCCTTCAAGACTGTCGATCCTATTCATCAGGTTGCGGATCACCCGGGCTTCCGCATCCGGAAGGGCCGAGTGGGCCAGCGGGTCGATGCGCACCCCGGATTGGTGAATCACCCGGCCAGGGATGCCCACCACCGTGCTGTCGGGACCCACACTGCGCACCAGCACCGAGCCTGCCCCGATTCGGGTGTTGGCGCCCACGTTGATCGCCCCCAGCACCTTGGCTCCGGCCCCTACCACCACGTTCTCCATCAAGGTGGGATGGCGCTTGCCCACCTGCTTCCCCGTGCCCCCGAGGGTCACGCCTTGGTACAGGAGGCAGAGGTCGCCGATCACGGCGGTTTCGCCAATCACCACGCCCATGCCGTGGTCGATGAATACCCCCTTGCCGATGCGGGCCCCCGGGTGAATTTCCACACCCGTGAACAGCCGCGCCGCTTGGCTCATCAGCCGCGGTACCAGTGGAACGCCAAGCGCCCAAAGCCGATGGCTGAAGCGGTGCAGCACCAGGGCGTGGAAGCCGGGGTAGCAGAGCAGGATTTCCAGTAAGCCCCGGGCGGCGGGATCCCGCTCGCGAATGATGGCCAAATCGGCCCGAATCGCTCTCAGCACGTTGTCAGGCTCCCAGCAGGCCAATCTCCTTGCGGAGGGCATCGATCGTGGCTGCTCCGAGGTAACTCTGGGCGCAGTGCACGGCCGGCATGCGCATCAATTGGCTCCTGTTCTGGCGCAGGCTTTGCTCCACCAAGGACAGGCTCGGCTTGTCGCACAGCACGTGGCTGGAGGCCCGCAGCAGCGCCAGTAGGCGGCTGCCCACGTCGGGGTTGGCAGTCATCACCAGCAGTTCGCTGCCGCGCAGGCTGTGCAGGATCACCTCCGCTGCCCGCAGGATTCCCGGGCTGATGCTCACCAGCCCCACGCAGCTGCCCTGGCGCAGTTCCTTGAGGATCTCCAGTTCCTGGCGGAAGTCGTTGAGATCCACCGGCACCGCCCGCACCCCGTGGCGTTTGGCGATCTCTTCCACCGGTTGCAGGAAGTAGCGGCTGGTCACCACCGTGCCGTTGTTGGAGGCCGTCAGCACCGCTTCGAGCTCCTCCATGGGCACCACTTCCACGGGCACCTCGAGGTTGGGGCTGAGTTCTTCGGCAATCAGCAGGGAGGCGCCGATGTCTTCCTTGGGGGTGCTCACCAAAACCCGGGCACCGCAACGCAGGCGCCAATCGATTTCCCGGGTGAACAGGTCGCGGGCCTGTTGCAGGGTGCAGCCGGCATTGAGGAGGCCATCGATGCCTTGGCGCACGTCGCGGTCGATGTCCGGCAGGGCCCGGCCACGGGGGCCCGGTGGGGCCTTGAGTTCCCGGGGTTTCTGCTGGTCGCGCACGTAGATGCCCGATCCGGCCATGGCTTCCACTACCCCATCGGTTTCCAGCTGCCTGTACACCTTGCTGATCGTGTTGCGGTGCAGGCCGGTTTGCATGGCTAGCTGCCGCGTACTGGGTAAGCGGTGGCCTGGGGGGTAATGCCGAGCAGCGATCGCGAAGCAAATTTGGTTGTACAGCTGGGTCGACGCCGGAATGTCGCTTTCCTGCTGGATGTGGAATCGCACGCCGGGGTGGGCCAGATGGGCTGGTGGCCACCTTACGGAGCTTCGGGCCGCGTGACAATTGGCCGGTTGGCATAAGCCCGCGCTTTCGCAATGGTTTGACCTGCTCCCGTTCCGTGTCCATCCGCTCTGAATGGATGAGATCCCACCGGGTCCTGGCACCGACCACCAGCAGCCCCTGTTGCGCTGCTGGTACTCCCTGAGGTGTTTGGGCTCAATGGTTGGGTGCGCAGCGTGGCCGATCGTTTGGCCGGCGAGGGCTATGCGGCCTTGGCCATGCCGATCTTCGAGCGCACCGCCCCCGGGCTGGACGTGGGCTACGACGCAGCTGGGCTGGCCGCCGGGCGGGTGCACCGGGATGTGGTAGCCGCCGAAATCTTCTTGGCCGATGCCCAGCGGGCCATCACCTGGCTGCAACACCAGAAACTGGGCCAGGAGCCTGGGCTGGAGATCGGCCTAAGGATTGGCTGTGTGGGTTTTTGCTTTGGCGGCCACCTGGCTCTATTGGCGGCCACCTTGCCGGCGGTGCGCGCCACCTGCGGCTTCTATGGGGCCCGGGTGTCCAGCTTTCGCCCCGGGGGCGGGGCACCCACCCTGGCGGTGTTGCCCCAGATCCCGGGCCATCTCCTCTGTGTCTGTGGCGATCAGGATCCCTTGATGCCCCTCCAGGAGCTGCAGGCGATCACTGCAGCCTTGGCGGCTGATGCAGCAGCCAGGCAAGACAATCCAGGCTCTGCCCTGGGCTGGCACGAGATGCTGGCCCTGTTCGAAAAAAGCCTTGAGTGAAGCCCTCCGAGAACGGGCTTGCTTAAGCCACCGTCTCCTTGGCGGCACCCTTGGGAGAAGCCGCCTTACGGGGGCTCAAGAACATGATCATGTTGCGGCCTTCCCGCTTGGGATGCTGCTGGATGTCGGCGTTCTCTTCGAGGTCCTTGGCCATGCGCATCAGCAGCACTTCAGCCAGGGCCGTGTGCTGGATTTCGCGGCCGCGGAAGATCACGGTGCACTTCACCTTGTCGCCGTCCTTGAGAAAACGAACGGCCTGACCAATCCGCACCTGGTAGTCGTGGGAATCGATCTTATAGCGCATCTTGACTTCCTTCACCTCCGTTTGGTGCGACTTCTTCTTGGCCTCCTTGGCCTTCTTTTCCTGCTCAAACTTGTACTTGCCATAGTCCATGATCCGGCAGACCGGTGGATCGGCCTTCTCGCTTACCAGCACCAAATCCAGTTCCCGGTCTTTGGCCACCTCAAGAGCGTCTTCCCGCGTGATCACCCCTAGTTGGCTGCCGTCGGCATCCACCACCCGCAGGTTGGGGTAGCTGATCCGGTCGTTGATGTTGGGCAGCTCCCGCACGGGAGCACGGCGGTCAAAACGGGGACGAGGAGGCATTCAGGGG
>Ga0310321_10001_pt1 | contig 99109 bp, 122 predicted proteins | sample LakEriER3TotalB7_FD_195535 | JGI IMG/M metagenome (GOLD analysis project Ga0310321, IMG submission 195535) | Enriched freshwater cyanobacterial communities from Lake Erie, Ohio, United States - ER36.Total.B7 (v2) (version 2) | ecosystem: Environmental > Aquatic > Freshwater > Lake | place: USA... | reverse complement strand
AGATTGCTTACAGACCTACCTTCCACAAGACTCCGCCTCAACAACTTCTTCAATGTCATAGCGGGCACCGTAATAGTGACCCGCTGTGGAGAAAGAAATCTATTCTCTTTACCCGTGTCCTTATTGATCCCTGACAAGGCATTCATATGCAACTCCGCAAAACTGAAGAGCATTTCTACATTAACGCAGAAAAACAGTAACGCATGAGCATTTCTACTTATACGTCAAGCTGCTCAGGATCAAACTTTTCAGCACCCTGAGCAAGGATGACGGCAGCGGATTCAGAGAAAGATCTGCCCGTCTTGATGCTTATTGCATGAATATGCTCAACAACACGTTCTGAAAGAAGGATCTCGATCCTCTTCGGGAACTTAGACGGATCTAGTCTGAAGTGGTCGATATCCCTGGCGTGATCAGACATCGGGAGCAACCCAAGCAGTTTCCAACCTTTTGCAGGAGAAAATCTAATCCATAAATAGTGAGCATTTCAGGGGGGGGGGTATAAAGCAACGCTTCTTGTGGAAACTTTACCAAACCCAGTGATCCTTGTTGAGTTTCAATGCGGTGACTCGCAAGCATCTTGCTCTCACTTAAGAGTCAGACCTTGAATCCAATAGGCATTTATACTTCATGAATGAAATCTAAAATCAACCAGTTGATTTTGATCTCCTGGAAAGTTGCGAATAAAGTTGAGCGGTAGTATACGCTCGATCAATGACCTACCATATTGCCTTCAGGGACGAGAATGGAAAATATCACTCCGACGAGAAAAAATCAGATTTGACATCGGCAATCAGGGCAACTTTAACAAAGGCAAAAGAGACACTTAGAAGGCATTATATCTTTGACAGCAAAGGACAATTAATTGACATTGTGAATCCCGCTTAACTCTTGATGCCCATATGCATCACGCCACCTCAGGGCACCACCCCCGGCGAACCTCCTGCCGTGCCACCCACCGAGAGCACCTCCGAGTTAGGTGCTCGCCCTGGGGAATGAGTCCCTGATGAATAGGACAGGTAAGGAGGGTGACGCAGTGCCTGCCGACCTCATAACGGAAGTGCTGGCAAGTCATACAGACCTTTGAGGAGCGGGCAGGACGCAGGACATCAATATCCAGGTAGTCCCACTCCTCAGCATTCACAGGGTCAACAGCAGGCATCGGTCACAAGCAAGTACATCAGTACTACTCGCAACCGACTCAGGAGGTCAAGGCAGGTCAAAAACCGCCATGTCCGTCTCTGCTTCGTGGATCACCTCCAGCCTCTGCTGCCTGCTCAAGGGACGGTCCTTTGTGTTGTTGGATCGATGCCTGCTGCTCCTGACGCTTCAGTCCCCCTGGATCGATGCCCGTCTGCTTGGACCAGGACCCGATGCGATCCTACTCTTCTCGCGCCTCCTTGAGGGTCCACTTGCCTGGTCCTTTCCCATAGGGACCAATCCGCACTGGAACCTGCTTGCCCTGCCTTCCAGGAGGGAAGCGCATCCGCCCCTCAAAGGACTTACCGCCACCTTTGACGGAAGACTCAATCACCAAAATCAGGGAATCGCCCACAGATTTGCTCTGCCTGCGCTCACCTGCCTTTAGGGCACGAACTTGCGAGTCAGAGAGCGGCATTTGAGCAATCCAACAACACGCTTTTTTTCCAACAACACCATCCCATCGTCCAACAACACATCCAACAACACGTGCTCGGTTCACCCCCATGCTTAGCGGGACAAACCTGGACCACCCACCACGCAAAACCCTAGACACAGCAAAGGGTCTGGACGAACCAGACCCTTTGAAGACTCTTGAAAAACGGAGAGGGTGTCCTCTGAACAGGCTTTCAGAAGACAGGTTCTGACTGGCTTGCAGGTGGTGATGCTCGGCGAATACACCACCATTTGCACCACCACTTTGTCGGGCTTATGGGGGATGGGCTGGGATCTCAAGGGACGACGGTCCGGATCGGTCCTCCCACGTTTGTTGATCGCTTGGCAGGGGTAAAGCGAGAGCCTGGTGCTCATTCGGTCCAGGTGGCGATCAGCTGGCAACCCAGCGAATGTGCTCTGGGTTGTGTGCAACGAACGATCGCGGTGCTCGACGCTCCGCAAGGCGCTGCGGCCGGCAGCGGCTTCCCTCAGCGTGCCACGGCTGCGCCGTGGCCAGCGTCGGTCGCCGCCGCCGCCCTCCGCGGGGGATGCCAAGGGGGGGGGATGAAGAGCGTGGCGATGCTCCCGCGGCTGCGGTGGCCAGGCGTTTGGAAGGCACCAGCTTGGCGAGGAAAGGCACCGGTGCTCCGCGCGCGGCTGCGCGGCTGATACACACAGAAGCCTCTAGTTTGTAGCGAGAGCTTCTTTTTTTGTGCCCATCAGATCAGTGGCGGCGATTCGCTGAGAAGCATTGCAGCGGCTCGGTCCTCCCGCCTTATTAGTGCTCCTGTACTGGTAGAATAAGACCTGCGCCAAAGGCCACGAGCCCATCGCCTGCGGCAACGAAATCCTCGGACAACTTGCCCCGTTCGTTTGCTCTGTAGCCCATGAGCTTGTCCTCTGCTGCAGTGGCCCAGGCCGCTGCATTGCCTCTTCCTGGCCTCCTGCCGCCGCCGGCGTTGGCCCATCGGTCGGTCGTCATCGTCGCCGCTGGTGGCCGCGATCTCGGCTGGCCCCAGGAGCGCATCGCCTCCGCCCTGCTCCAGCGCAGCGGAGGCCGGCCTGTCCATCTGCTGCTGCATGGCGGGGCTCGTGGCGCTGATCGCGCTATCGGCCGCGCCGCCCATCAGCTCGGCTGGCGGGTCCAAGAGCTCGCCGCTGATTGGCGCCGCCATGGCCGCGCTGCCGGCCCCATCCGCAATCGCCTTCTCCTTGAGCAGGCCTTGGTGGAGGCCCAGGCCCACACCTCCCCAGCGTTCAGCGCCTCGGTGCTGGTGATCGCTTTTCCCGGTGGGGCAGGCACGGCCTCGCTGGTGCAGCAGGCCCGCCGCTGCTCCTCCCGTGCGCCGGTGCCGGTGGTGGTGATGGAAGTGCCGCCGCCGTTCTCGCCGGAGCCCCTCGCCGCTTGAGCGGCATCCGCCGCCCCGTTCCTCTTGTTCCTCTTTCCCATTCACATCCCCATGGCCGTTCTCACCCCCATTCCCGTCGCTCCCGTCGATGCTCCTGTCCCCATGGCAGAGCCCTCGGCCTCAGGCCCTGCTTGCTCGCTGCAGCGTTCCGGTTTGCTCTGGCAGCTGGGCATCGAGGCCCAGGAGCTCACCACCGCCGTTGGCCAGCTGGCCGAGCAGCTGGAGAGCGACGACGCCGAGGTCCGCGCCCAGGCCCTGGCCGAGCTGGAGGCTGCCCTGCTGGCCGAGGAAGGCAACAAGGCGGCACTGGCCGCCAAGGCCGATGCCACCTGCTGGGTGATCGAGCACCTGCGCGGCCAGGCCGCCTACCGCCAGCAGCAGGCCAAGCGCCTCACCGCCCTGGCCAGTGGCGATGCCAGCAGGGCCGATGCGCTGGAGGAGTCGCTGGTGTTTGTCCTCACCCAGCTCCAGCCCAGCGCCACCCGCTTCTCGTTCCCTAATCACGAGCTCACCTCCCGTAAGTCCTCGGCCGTGGTGATCGACGACGAGCAGACCCTCGATGCCGAGTGGCTGAGCTTCACCACCACCAGCAAGCCGGACAAGGCCGCCATCAAGGAGGCCCTCAAGGCCGGTCAGCAGATCACCGGTGCCCAGCTCCTCTCTCGCCGCTCCTGGCGCATCTGCTGAGGGAGCAAAGCCCCCTCACAGGTGGGGTTCCGGTGCTGCAGCCAGACCCCATTTCCTCCTCACTCCTCACACCCATCCCTCACCACGCCATGACCGTCGCCGCGCCTTCCACCAACGGGGCCCGCACCACCAGCCGCCCCGCTCCTCCTCGACCCAGCCAGAGGCCGCCATCGGCCCTGGAGTTGATCCGCTCTGCTGACCGCGCAGAAGAGGCCCCACCAGAAGCTGGCTTCGCTCCCCAAGCTCAGCCCTCCGGCTTCTCCCCAGAACAGCTCGCTGCCCTCTCCGCCCCCCTCGATCGGGCCAATGTCCGCCAGCGAGAGCAGGGCCGCAGCCGTGTGAGTTACCTGGAGGGTTGGCAGGTGATCGCGGAAGCGAACCGCATCTTTGGCTTCGATGGCTGGCAGCGCCAGACCATCGCCGTCCGCTGCGTTGCCCAGGCCGAACGGTTGATTGGCCGGGACCAGAAGCCTGGCTGGGGCGTCACCTACACCGCCCGCGTGCGCGTCACGGTCACGGCCGGTGGCCTGGTGCCCCTGGTCCGCGAGGGAAGTGGTGCCGGCCACGGCATCGACGTGGATCTGGGCCAGGCGCATGAATCGGCTCTCAAGGAGGCCGAGACCGACGCCATGAAGCGGGCGCTGATGACCTTCGGGAACCCGTTTGGCCTCGCCCTCTATGACAAGCGCCAGCGCGATGTCACCAGCTCAGCGGCTCAAGAACGCCCAGCGGTCCAGCCCTGCCAGGCCCAGCCGGCTGCGCAGCACCAGGCCAGGGCATCGGCACCAGCAGAGCCCTCGGCTCAGGCTGTCGCCCCTGCATCCCAGCAGGATCCGGGGCTGCTCCCCCTCGATGCGGCCACGATCCGCACGTTGCACGGCGCCATCCGCCAGCTCCCTCGCCCCCTGCTGGAGGCCCTCACCCAGGGATTCCGCAAGCGCTTCTCCATCCCTGAGGAGGCCACGACGATCGCTGATCGGATCCTGCAGAAGCGTCACCACGACTGGATCGAAGCGTTTCTGGTGCAGCACCAGCGGCACGATGAGTCGCCGCAAGGCTGAGCGGATCAGACTTCCACCATCGCCCATCGGGCCGCAGCAGCCAGTTGCGGCCTCACTCCTTCATCCTCATGCGTCATTCCCTCGGCCGGGTCGTCGCCACCGCCGCCGTCGCAGCATCAGTTCCGGAAGCCGTGATCGTCGGCCTGCTCGATCGCCATGTTGCCCGCGACTGGGGCGACCTTGATGCTGAGGACAAGGCCGCCAATGACGCCGATCACAGCTACGCAGAAGGCCGGCTCTTCTCCAGTTACGACACCGAGGAACACGGGACCATCTGGGTGATCACAGAAGACCTGCGCGGCGAAGCAGGCGGTCCCATCACGACGGTCCTGTTCCCGGAGGATTACTGATCAAACACCCTCGATTCGGCGATGCCGATCAGCTCCAGATCTGTTGCTGTTGCCAGCCAACCGGGCAGCCCATGGCACCCTGTTGCTCGGGCCCCATTTCTGACATGACGACAGCCATCCGAGACGGCCAGGTGCTGAGAGGCGCAACCTTACGCACGATGATGGCCATCACGACAAGGTAGTTGTACAGCTTCTTAGAGGGCTGCACCCCTTCTCCGTCAACAGCCTCCAGCACCAGGAGGTTCTGGAGCTTCTTGATCTTCGGGAGCCGCTTGACGATCAGACGATTCCACAACCTGCCGTGGTGGGCACTGATGTTTCTAAGCAGATTCAAGGAGTGCAAGACACCATTCAGCACCTGGGCCGACGGGATTCCCAGGGACCGCGCCACCTTGGTCTTGCTGTCCAGCTCTGTTGCGGCGATCCAGGCGCGCAGCGTGCCAAGGGAGATCAGCTCGGTCATGGCCCAGATTGGCGGCAACTCAGGCTCTGAATAAGTCTGCCGGTAATGGATCACAAATGTTTCATTGCTCTGCTGAAGCTGACTACGTAGTTGCTCGAGCTGTTCGCCGTGATTGAAGTCAGAGCGGAATAGCAGCGGGTCGAGGTAACAGTGGTGCCCATGCTTCATGCTCATTCCCTGAACCCAGGCTGATCTGGCGGCGATTTCGATTCGCTCAATCGCGTCAATCACCAGCAGTCGAATCAGACGGTCCCTGTTGTAGAGCTCAATCACCTGCTCAAAACTGGAGCCAGGCTTGAAACGGTGGCTCCTGGTCTCTCCTGGCGCTGGAGGTTCTTCGAAAAACAGCCAATACGCGCTCAGGCGGTAGTAGCCGATCAGCTCGAGAGCGTTCAGCGCTAAGTCGTCTGAACGGACTAGCAGACCTCGATCGCGTAACTGCTGAAGCTGGTCTGGAATGTTCAGCGGAGGCTTGGAGTACCTCAACAAACGTCCGCTGGGAAGAGTGACCCCCCTGTTTGGGCATGCCGGAGACCGGCAGAGGCCTGGGGGGTGTTGATGCTGGAAAGGTAGCAGGCGGATCAACCGTCGCGAGGTCGGCTCAGCAAAACCGCGGCAGCCGAAAGCCCGAACCCGTGCTAGTACAGGTGTACGCATACGGAGTGGTGCATGGGCGTCCCTCTCCCCCGGCCAGCGGCCCTGGCTGCCCGGCTTGAGACCCCGATCGAAGACTGGCCCTACCTCGATGAGGGCACCCTGGTGAAAACCCGCAGCCGTGAACTGCATCCCGGTGCTCACCTGCCAGCTGCACCAGGGGCTGATCGCCCACGGCGAGCATCTGGTGTCCCGCTGCCAGGGCTGGACTGATGACATGGCCCGCCAGAAGGGCTGGGCGCCGGAGGTGGCCTGAGCAGCGCCCCATGAACGTCGTCGATCGGCCTGGCCGGCCGCCGCTCTCGCCGCAGGAGGGCTGGCTGAGCGACGGCCGCCAGGTGCTGCACTTCAGGCCACGGCGCTACGACCGCTGGAGCCAGAGCCTAGAGGTGACCTTCGGGGAGGTGATGGCCGGCGGTGAGCCGCCACTGCTCAAGAAGCGCAGGGAGCTGACGCGTGAGCAGGCGATCAAGCTCTGGGCCCAGAAGCGGCAGCAGGGCTGGCAAGTCTGTTCTCCACAGTGGGCACTCTCCCCTCGACCCCTGAGCTGTGGCCATTCCTGCTGCTTTCGATTCCAGCAGCCTTTGTGGGCGGCTGGTTGACCCTGCCGGCCGTCGTGTTCAACAGGCTGCTGGGCGTGTTGCTGCTGTTAGCGGGAGTGCCCTTCTTCCGCGGCAAGCCGCCTGCTCCATCCACCATCTCACCACTATCGGCCGCCAGTGCCATGGCTACCGGGGCGCGATCGGCCTGCTGTCCGGTCTCACGGGCATGGGTGGCGGCATCCTGTTGACGCCTTTGCTGTGCTCTACCGGCGCTGGGCAGAGGTACGCACAGCGGCGGCCCTGTCAGCGGTGTTCACCTTCATCAATTCGCTGATGGCCCTGCTTGGTCGGCTGAGTGCAGCTCCCCACCCGCCGCCGGAGCTGCCTTGGCTGGCCTTGGCCGTTGTGATGGGCGGGGCGCTGGGAGCGCAGCTGGGCAGCCGCTGGTTCCCTGCCGCCGGGATTGTTCGCATCCTTGGGGTCACACCCTGGTGATCGCTGGACTGCGGGTGCTCTGGGGCTGATGGCGTTATGGGGGTAACCGCAGTCAGAGGAATCCGTAGGCGTCCTCAGACGCCTCGCTCCTCGATCTGCAGAACCCCCATCAGACCCATGTCCTCATGGTCCAGGTTGTGGCAGTGGTAGACGGTGCGACCGGGAAAATCCCGGAACGTCACCCGGAGCCGCACCTCCTCGCCCGCTTTCACGAGCACGGTGTCCTTCCAGCGGCGCTGGGATTCAGGTCGGCCCCCGCGGGTGATCACCTGGAAGGGATTGACGTGCAGATGGAAGGGATGGTCCATCACGTCGTCGTTGACGATCAACCAGTCTTCCGTGCTGCCGAGCTGCACTCGGGTGTTGATGCGATCCGGTTCGAACGCCTGGCCATTGATCTGGAAGCCCATGCCCATGCCGCCACCCCCCATGCCTCCCATGGCGTGGTTCATGCCGCCCATGCCACCCATCCCCATGGCGTGGGCCAGGACGAACCGGCGGGTGCGCTCCGGTGCCGGCAGGGCGGCCACCGGGATCAGGGTCTGCGGCAGCGGCAACGGCGCCACCGCTCCGGCGTAGCGCAGGGTGGCCAGCGTCCGGGGGCGTTCCTCAGCGGCGCCCATGCCCATGTGGCCACTGCGCCGGTAGGGCAGGTTGAGCAGCCGGTAGCTGCCAGGAGTCTGGTTTCCCTGCACCAGCACATCGGCCCGCTCGCCCGGTGCCAGCACCAGCTCCTTGAGGGGCTCAGGCGTCCCGATCGCACCGCCATCGGTGGCGATGAGCACCAGGGGATGCCCCTCCAGGGCCAGGCGGTAGATGCGGGCGTTGGAGGCATTCAGCAGGCGCAGCCGCAGCAGTCCACCGCTGGGGATAGGCAGCTCCGGGTTGATCTCCCCGTTCACCGTGAGCAGGCGACCTTCCCGGCCGAGCATGCGCCCGACGCCCATGGCGGCGTCCTGGCCGCCGCTGCTGGCGTAATCTTTGAGAACCAGCACGCTTTCGTGGGCGGCCGCCACTTCCGGAATCCGGTCCAGATCGCCGCGCACCACCAGGGCACTGCCGAGGCCGCCGAACACCTGATCCGCCGAGAGGCCGTGCTGGTGGGGGTGGACGTAGAAGAGGCCGGCCGGGTGGTCCTTGGCGAGGCGGAAGGCGTACTCGGTGGACCCGCCGGGCGGCACCGTCAGGAACACGTTGTCGCCCGTTCCGGTGGGCGGGATGTGGAGCCCGTGGAAGTGCAGGTTGGTGGGCTGATTCAGACCATTGCGCAGCCGCAGGCGCACCTGATCTCCGGCCTTCACCTCCAGCAAAGGGCCGGGTGATCGGCCGTTGTAGGTGAGCAGCTCGGCAGGGCCGCCCGGGATGGTGCTCCGTGAGGACTGGGCCAACAACTCGAGCTCGGCCACACCACCCCGGGAGGCCAGGGTGGCGGGTCGAAGGGACGAGGCGGAGCGCTGGAGCCGGTTCCAGACAGCCGGAGCCGCCACCGCCGTGCCCAGGGCGGCGAACCCCAGGCCCAGCACCTGCCTGCGCCGCAGGGGAGTGGTCATGGCCGGGGCCTCACTGGGGGTGACGGGAGAAGGCGCTGATGGTTCCTGCGCGGGTGAAGGCCAGCACCGTGAACGGCTCCTTGCCATAAGGCGATTCCATCCCTGGGGAACCCAGGGGCATGCCGGGAACGGCGATGCCGGCCACGGCCGGGCGACTGCGCAGCAGTCGCCTCACATCGGCGGCAGGAACGTGACCCTCGATCGCAAAGCCAGCCACTTCGGCGGTGTGGCACGAGTTGAGGCGATTGGGCACGCCCAGGCGTCGCTTGATCGCCTGGAGATCCGCCACCACGACATCCCGGACAACGAAACCATTGGCGCGCATGTGCTGCAACCAGCCCTTGCAGCAGCCGCAGCTGGCCGTGCGATAGGCCGTGACAGGAGTCAGGGCCGGAGCACTGGCCTGGGCCGCGTGGGCGACATTCCCTGAGGAAACGGCCAAGGCCCCGCCGAACGTCAACAGCAGACTCAAGGCCTTTGGGAGAAGGCGGAGGGTCAATGCATTCATGGCACCCGGCACAGACACATGCCAACCGTAGAGCCTCCCCTTGAGGGGAGAGTCAAGCCCCCTCGCCACTGGCTTTACCTGCCGTGATCATTCAGCGGCCATCGGTACAGCAGGACCCGCACCACCAAGAGCATCCTGGGGAATGCGCTGCTCTCGCAGCAGCAGCTCGGCCCGCAAGCCCCAGGAGCAGGGATGGTCGGTCAGATCCATGCGACAGAGCCGCACCTCATGAACCGGAGATGGCGTGCTGAGCTTGAGGGGATGAACGCGAGCCTCCCCATCCCCAGAGCCTCCATTCACTGGAGGGAACAGACTTGGTTGGTGGACATGTTGACCAGCCGTGTTCCAGGCCCTGTTTGGTCCCCCTCGCGAACCGTGGCCAGGGTGAAGGCAGAGGATCTACGGAGGTGTTCGATGGCCAGGCGCATCACACCCGACTGCCGGGGCTGTATGGCAGGTTTCCGTCTCGCCGCCACAGCGTCGCTGCTGCTGGCGCTCTACGCACCCGCCCAGGGTGCCCCTGATCCCGCCGCCACGCTCCCAACAGCACTCCGGCCAGGAATGGGCTTGGGAGGAATTCCGATGGGCCAGCGGTCTGCCGACGCTCACTTCATCCTGATGATGATTCCCCATCACCAGGGGGCGATCGCGATGGCGGCGCTGGCCCTCACGCAGGCTCGCCGACCGGAGACCAGGGCCCTGGCCCGGCGGATCATCGCCAGCCAGAGCCGGGAGGTCAGCCAGATGCGCCAGTGGTACGGCGCCGACGTGCCGTCCTGGGACGGCGGCCCTGGCTACGGCAGCAGCCCGGGGATGGGAACGGGGCCTCGCATAGGGATGGGGATGGGCGGAGGCATGGGCATGCCGGGGATGACCACGAGCCTGGAGGCGCTCAAAACGGCCCGCGATTTCGATCGGCCTTCATCGAGCAGATGATTCCGCATCACCGCATGGGCGTGATGATGGCCTCCCACGCCGAATGGAACACCCAGCACCCGCAGCTGCGTGAACTCGAAGCCGCGATGGTCCGGGTGCAGAGCCAGGAGATCGAGCAGATGGCCCAGTGGTATCGCCAGTGGTTCGGCGGCTCAGGCGGCTGAGGGCTTCTGGCCGCCACAGTCCTCCCAGCGGCTGAGCAGGCCATGGAGTTCGGTGTGCAGATCGCGCAGGGCGGCGATCTTCTGCTCGATCTCGCCCGCCTTGCTGCGGATCGTCGCCTGCAGCGAGGCGCAGGTGCACACGCCTGAACGCCGGGATTCCAGGATCTGGGTCACATCCTGGAGCGGAATGTCCATGGCCTTGAGGGTGCGGATCAGGGTCAGCTCGGCGAACACCGCATCGCTGAACAGGCGATAGCCGCCCTCACTGCGGCTGATCGGATGGATCAGTCCCTCATCGCAGTAGAAGCGGATGGTCTTGACGGTGAGGCCGGAGCGCTCAGCCACCTCACCGATCTTCAAGGGCGCCGCCACCACCACTTGACTCTCCACCTACAGGAGGCTCCATCCTACCGGCAGGTACTCCCGAATCCGTTCCATGCGATCCCCTCTCCTGGTTCTCGCGGCCCTGGCTGGCCTGCTGGCTCCGGCGGCCCAGGCCCAGATGGATCCCCACCAGCACCACCGGATGATGGCCCCGGCCCCGGCCGCGGGGGGCGCACCGGCCTCGGCTCCGGTCGCCGCGCCGATGGACCACAGCGCCCACACCCATGACGTGGGCCCGGCCGGCAGCACCTACGACCTGCGCTTCATCGACGGCATGGTGCAGCACCACACCGGTGCCCTGCGCATGAGCGAGTTCATGTTCAACATCGGCCAACCCGGTGTGGGGGCCCTGGCCCGAACGATCTGGCGCGACCAGGCCCAGGAGATCCGGGCGATGGGACTGTGGCGTAAGGCCTGGTACCCCCAGGCCCCCGTGTACCCCGTGGCGCTGGCAGCGGGCGGCGACCCCAGCAGCCTCAGCGGGCTCACGCGCATGAGCCAGGCCCAGATCGACGGCATGCGGATGATGGGCGAAGGCCCCACCAAGGACAACCGGGTGGTGTGGTTCCTCGAGGGCATGATCGAGCACCACGGCGGGGCGCTGATGATGGCCCACGACGCGCTGGCCAAGAGCACCAACCCAACGATCCGGCGCTTTGCCCGCGGGGTGATCGTGGCCCAGCGCGCCGAGATCATGGAACTGCGGCGGATGCTGGCCCTCGAGGGTCTGCGCAAGCCGGAGTACCGGAAGTACGACGCTCTGTTCAACCTGTAAGTGAGCAGCATCTACCCCTGAGGCCAATGGGAGCACCACCATGACCACACACCAGGCCTGCCATCACCACAACCATCCACCCCAGGCCCCCAGCGGCTCGGGCATGGCCAAGGATCCGATCTGCGGCATGGTGGTGCCCGTAGCCACGGCCCTCTCCACCCAGCGCGGTGGGCGCAGCTATTACTTCTGCAGCCAAGGCTGTTTGCAGACCTTTCTGAATCCCGACCGTGAGCTGCAGGTCATGCGGCGCCGGGTCGGCTTTGTGATCGGCGGGGTGCTGGCTCTGGCGCTGTTGCGGGCCGGTGCCTTCCTCGCCCTGGCGGCGGGGATCAGTCTGGTGTCCTGGGCTCCCATTCCGGCGCTCCCCTGGATGAGCTGGGGGATGTGGCTGTTTCTCCTGGCCACGCCTGTGCAGATCATCGGTGGCTGGTCGTTTTATCAGGGCAGCTGGGCGGCGCTTCAACGCCGGGCGCTCAACATGGATGTGCTGATCGCCCTGGGCACCTCCGTCGCCTACCTCTACAGCGTGGTGGTGGTGTTCGCACCCAGCTGGCTACCGGTCGGCGTCAATCAGCGCGACGTCTACTTCGAAGTCTCGGCGGTGGTGATCGCCTTCGTGCTGATGGGCAAATACATGGAGGAGATCATCAAGAAACGCTCATCAGCCGCCGTACGCAAGTTGCTGGACCTGCAACCCGCTACGGCCACGGTGATCCGGGACGGCATGGAGATGACCATCCCGGCCGACGCCATCGCCCTCGGCGAGACAGTGCTGGTGCGCCCGGGCGAGAAGATCCCCGCTGATGGCGTGGTACTGGAGGGCAGTTCCTCTGTCGACGAGTCCCTGCTCACCGGTGAATCGCTACCCGTGAGCAAGCTGGCCGGGGCGGAGCTGATCGGTGGCACCGTGAATGGCCTGGGCCTGCTGCGCTTTCACACCACCCGGGTGGGTGCCGATACCTCGCTGGCACAGATCATCCGCATCGTCGAGGAGGCCCAGGCCAGCACCGCCAGCGTGCAACGCCTGGCCGATCAGGTCACGGCCTGGTTCGTTCCGGCCGTGGTGGTGGTGGCCGTTGCCGCCCTGATCCTGTGGACCTTGGCCGGACAGTTCAGCAGTGGTCTGCTGGCGTTCATCGCCGTGTTGGTCATTTCCTGCCCCTGCGCCCTGGGCATCGCCACACCGGCGGCGTTGATGGTGGGGGTGGGCAAGGGCGCCGACCTGGGCATCCTGATCCGCAGCGGTGAGGTGCTGGAGCGTGTCGAGAAGCTCACCACCGTGGTGTTCGACAAGACCGGCACGCTCACCCTGGGCAAACCGGTGCTCACCGATCTGGAACCTGTGGCGACCGTGTCGCAGCAGGAGGTGCTGCAGCTTGCTGGTTCGCTGGAACATGGCTCGGAACATCCGCTGGCGGCCGCGATCGTTGATGCCGTTGCGATGCGCCAGTTGGAGCTGCTGCCGCTGGAGCAATTCGAGGCCCAGGTGGGAGAGGGGATCACGGCCCGCCTGGGCGGAAGTGCCGTCTGGTTCGGCAACCGTTCCCTGGCGAGCCGCTTCCTGCCCCAACTTCCAGAGCTTGTGCAGGGCCAGCTCGCTGAGCTCGAGGCCCAGGGCAAAACCGCCATGATTCTGGGCCGCGGCGATCAGGTCCTGGGCGTGATCGCCGTGGCGGACACGGTCAAACCCCAAGCCCGGCAAGCAGTCGACCTGCTGCGGCGCCGCGGTGTGCGGGTGGTCATGCTCAGCGGCGACAACCGCACCACGGCCAAGGCCATTGCCCAGCAGGTGGGCATCGAGGAGGTGATCGCCGAGGTGCGCCCCGCGGATAAGGCGGGAACGATCAAGGCCCTGCAGCAGGCGGGCCAGGTGGTGGCGATGGTGGGCGATGGCGTCAACGACGCGCCGGCCCTGGCCACGGCCGACATCGGTATCGCCATCGGCTCCGGTTCCGATGTGGCCAAGGAGGCGGGTGACATCATCCTGATCCGCAACGACGTGCGTCTGGTGGTGAGTGCGATCGGCCTGTCGCGGGCCACGATGCGCAAGATCCGCCAGAACCTGTTCTGGGCTTTCATCTACAACAGTTTCGGGGTTCCGATCGCAGCACTGGGGTGGCTCAACCCGATGATCGCGGGGGCCGCGATGGCCCTGAGTTCGCTGTCGGTGATCGTCAACTCCTCGCTGCTACGGCGGTACCGAGCGGCTTGATCCAGGGAATCTGCAGTAGCAGGTCATACGACTTCATTGTTATTCAGACCCATGTCTGCCCAATTCGACTCCTAAGCAAAAATCCCATGGCCACTCCCTTCTTTCTCTCCCATTGGTCGCCACGGCGCCGGTCCAAGATCGCTCTCTACGGCTTTCTCTTTGTGGCAGGCTTCTATCTCTTGAAGGAGCACACTGCTCACACATTGGGAGCGCTTCCCTACCTGGTGTTTCTGGCTTGCCCACTGATGCACATCTTCATGCATGGCGGGCATGGGCACGGCCATCAAGGCACTTCAGAAGTACCTGACCCAGGGCCAACCACCACCACTAACTCATGATGAACCAACCCGGCGCTTCAGCCTATGGCCTCTGGGGATTAGCGGCAATAAATGCTGCGGTTTTCATTTTCTTTGCCTTCACATTTTTCAAGCCAAAGACGCACCGTGAATGGAGGAGCTTTGGTGCTTTCAGCGCCTTCTTGGTGGCTTTATTTGCCGAGATGTATGGGTTTCCGTTGACAATCTATCTGCTTTCCGGCTGGCTTGGCAGTAGCTATCCGTCCGTGGACTGGTTCTCCCATGATGCGGGACACTCACTAGAAACCTTGGTCGGTTGGCGCACGAATCCGCATTTTGGCCCTTTTCATCTTGCAAGCTTTGTTCTCATTGGTGGAGGCTTCATGCTGATCGCAAGGGGATGGGATGTCCTGTATGCCGCCCAGCAGAAGCATGAACTCGCCACCACCGGCGTCTATGCGCGTCTTAGGCACCCCCAGTACTTGGGTTTTATTTTGGTGATTACAGGATTCTTATTGCAATGGCCCACATTGCTCACTGCCGCCATGTATCCAGTGCTTGTGATTATGTATTTACGCCTGGCCAAACAGGAGGAGCAGCAAGCTGAGCACGAGTTCGGAGAACGTTATCGCGCTTACATGGCGAATGTTCCGGGCTTCCTTCCTTGGAGGAGAAGCAAGAGGAGAACCCTTCGATGACCTCTGCTATGCCGTCGCAACGACCGCTCCATGCTAGTGGCGCCACCACTCAAAGCAGTTCTTTCTTCGAAGCCTGGAACGCCGCTCGACACGCCTGAATCGATCCCAAGCCAAAGGCTGGCTTCCGCAACTTGAAACGATCACGCCCCCATACGAGAAAGCGCAGAACAACATCTCGACTAGCAGGAATGCCCGAAAGGCACGACGAGACGGACGCCACTCGATAACAGTCAGACTGTTTTTTCACCGCACAGCCATGCGCATGCCATTGATGATTTCGAAGGCTCTTGCAGCACCAGAGACAAATCTCTTTCTATTTGCTTTTCTCTTGAACTTTGTATATGAGGTCTGGCAATCTCCATTTTACGAATTCTATTCGAGTCCCTCCTTGGGCGAGAAGGTTGCCGACCTGACGCACTGCTCCTTTGGGGATGGGATGATCATCCTGTTCAGCAGTTGGGTCGTCAGCATATTAAGACGTTCGCGGTACTGGCTACTGAAACCGGGTCGCCGACTGACTGTCTTATTCACCGGCATTGGGCTGCTGATCACCCTTGTACTGGAAACCTTTCGTGTCAATGTCTCCAGATCCTATGGTGTTCCGGTGTTTGCAGTGCCCATCCTGGGAATGAGCGCGCTTGCGGTCGTTCAATGGATTACCTTGCCTCCCTTGATCCTCTATCTGGCGCGCCGTCACATGCTGGGCTATTCGGGAAATGATCTATAAAGTATGCGGCATTGAACTCTGCCCCTTGCCATTCAATCAGTGGCCAATGCTGTTTTGAGTGCATGACGGGGCTGTCAGCGTAGCCAGTGTTACTTGTTGGATTAGCGTGCTCCGGCGATTACTGCAGAGGTCTTGCTTCGATTGGGTTGCCAACCTCATCAGATTAAAAGCTAGCTGTTCTGCTTCCTGCCCCTTCTACTTGTCAGCAGCATGCCAATGCCAGAGCCGGCGATGAAGAGGGTGAGCACGCCGAGAACCGTGGAGTAGTAGGGCTGCAGATTGACGGCGCCGAAGTTTCCGGTGTGCAGCTTCATCAGCCAGAAAGCATCGATTTCCCGCGCCGAGAGGGCGCCGTAAAGAGAGCCGGAGAGGGCCGTGAGCAGCAGCGGCACCGCCGCAAGGGGCACCAGGGTGCGGTGCACGCGGCGCAGCAGATGATGGCGCCTCATTCGTTCTGGAGTGCCTTGTGCAGGACCTGCTCATTGGCGCAGGGCATCCAGAGGCTGCCCATCGCGAATGCGCCCTTGCACTTGAGTTCCGCGGCGCGCTTCTCAGCCTCCTGTTTGGTCCTGAACATGCCCTTCATGTGCGCCGAGGCAGGGGCGTTGGTGAGCAGCGGAGCGAAGAGCACTGCTGCGATGGCCGCGAGCAGGGCCGGCCGGTGGGAGTGCTGCAGGAGCCTGGTGGAGGACTGCGTCATGGGGTGATGGCGGGCTGACTAGAGCAGGACATGGAGGCCAGGACAATCACTTCACCTTGGAGACAGCCTTCTCGTAGACATCAAAGTTCTGGCAGGGCATCCACTCCTTGCCCATGGCAAAGGCGCCGCTGCACTTCAGTTCCTTGGCTCGCTTTTCAGCAGCGGCCTTGCTCGGGAACATGTCGTAGGCCTGGGCGTGGGCGGCACCGGAGGACAGGCCAACACCCGCCGACAGGAGGAGTGCCAGAACGATCGGGTTCACGGAATGGAGAGGGAAAGAACCTGATTCCACATTAGAGTCTCCTCTAGGGGGAGAGTCAAGTCCGTGGGGCGGAAGGCGCATGGATCGGGGCGCTGACCTCGCGCAGCGGCCTGTCGGTCAAACCCCTGCGCTGCTACGAGGATCTCGGCCTCCTGCAGGCGATGATGCGCAGCAAGAACAGTTAGAGCCTGTTTGATGAGAGCAGCCTGCGCCGCCTGGAGTTCATCCGCCGGCCCAAAACTCTGGGGCTCACCCTGGTAAAGAGTGCCGGCTGCCTGGCGGTTAATGATGCCGGTGAGCTGGCCTGCGGCGATATCGCAAATCAGCTCAGCCACGAGGTCGAAGTAATCAAGTGCTAGATCAAGGAGTTGCGAGAACTCACGAGAGAACCGCAGAAACTGCTGGACGGCTTGTAGCCAAATCCCGCCGAGAACGGCGATGGAATCCGTCCCAGCCTTCAGGTCTGGAGGCGGATCGTGAAGCAATGACTCGCAGCGGCATCCGGCCCCCTGCAGCGTTTCCACACTGTGGGCAGGTGAAACCCATGGAGGAACCGTGATGATCCATCCCCCATCAGCATCCGGTCAGAAACCTGCGGTGGTGCTGAGATGCGCTGCTACAGCAGGGCTGGGCGCGCTTGTTCTGTCGCTCGGGGCTCCGGCGCTGTCACAAGCCCCCGCCTCGCCGGTCTCACCAGGAGGTTGGAGGGGGTGGGGCCTGCCAGGCCCAGGGCGGATGGGCACCCAGTCGATGGATCAGCACTTCATCGCGATGATGATCCCCCACCATGAAGGGGCCATCGCCATGGCAGATCTGGCCCTGAGCCGTGCAAAGAGGCCTGAAATCAAGTCCCTGGCGCGCAGCATCAAGGACAGCCAGACCAGGGAGAACAACCAGATGCGCGCCTGGTACCGGCAGTGGTTTGGAGGCGATGTGCCGGCATGGGGGGGAAGCTATGGGCGTGGGGTCTATTCCGGCTGGGGCGGCTGGATGGGCGGCAGCGGCGGAATGATGATGGGCCGTGGCGGTGGCATGGGGATGATGGGCACCGATGTCGAGTGGCTGAAGAACGCCCCTGATTTTGATCGGGCCTTCATCGAGCAGATGATTCCCCACCACCGCATGGGCGTGATGATGGCCTCGATGGCTCAGACCAACAGCCAGCATCCGGAGCTGCGGGAGCTGCAGCAGGCCATGGTGAAGGCCCAGAGCCGTGAGATCGAGCAGATGGCTCAGTGGTATCGCCAGTGGTACGGGGCTTCAAGCCGCTGAGAGAGTTTGCGACGGCAGCAGTCTTCCGAAAGGCTGAGTTGGCACAGCCTGAGAATGGAGTATATCCATTTTCAGGTTGCGGGCGGCGTACAGGTGCGCTCGACCAGCTCCTTCACGCCATCAGCTTCCCTTGCCAGACGTGATCCCTCGGGGGTGTAATACGTGAATCCCCGCACATTGAGATACAGAACCGGCCGACTGCGCTGCAGCTGGAGTTCAGCTTGTTCGCGGCAACGGATATACGTTTCATAGTTGAAAGGCTCGCGCGCCGTCGTTCCGCTTGCCAGCGCCTTGGACTGTGTCGCTCGCTCTTCATCGCTGGGGCATAGTCGCTGCCGAAACGCATGCAACAGGGTGATCTCAGCTGTCATCGCACGCCTGGCGAGCTGATCGCGTTGGCCCTTCAGGGCTAGGCAATCCGGTGCGGCCTGGGCCGCCGTGGTGATCAGCAGTGAGCTGCAAACCGCTACCAGGACGGCGCGTGGCGCTGCATCAGCCATGGCTTGCCATCGCAGTCAGCCACTGCCATGGCCTGATAGAGGCCAGAACGGTGGAGAGCAAGGAGACGTTGACGATCACAATCGCGGCGGCACAGAGCCAGCTGAGGCCCTGCAGCCAGCCGGGTGCCCGCAGCTCTCCCATGAGGCCACGCCTGGTGCAGAACTGCACGAGAGGGATGACCGCAAACGGCAACTGCAGGCTCAGGACCACCTGGCTGAGCACCAGCAGATGGGCTGTGGCCTGATCTCCCAGCAGAACCACCGTGGCCATGGCCGGGATCAGGGCCAAGGCCCGGGTGATCAGCCGGCGCTGCCAGTCAGGCAGGCGCAGGTTGAGGAAGCCCTCCATCACCACCTGTCCGGCCATGGTGGCGGTCACGGTGGAACTCTGTCCCGCGGCCAGCAACGCAACGGCGAACACGGTCCCCGCGAGGGTGCTTCCCAGCAGAGGGCTCAGCAGGGTGTAGGCCTGACGGAGATCCTCCACAGGTTCCGCAACCACACCATGAAAGGTGCCTGCCGCGAGGATCAGGATCGCGGCGTTCACCAGAAAGGCGAAGGACAACGCCATCACCGAATCCAGACTGGCCAGCCGCAGGAGCAGCGGTTTGGTGGGCGGATGCTCTGGCCAGCGGCGTGTGTTGACAAGAGCAGAGTGCAGATAGAGGTTGTGGGGCATCACCGTGGCGCCGAGGATGCCTGCAGCGATATAGAGCTGCTGCCCATCCCGCAGCACCGATGGTTGCGGCAGGAATCCCGCAGCCACCTGCAGCCAGTCCGGTTTCAGGAGCAACAGCTCCCAGGCAAAGCAGGCACCCACCAGCGCCACGAGCGCGATGATCAACGCCTCCAGGCGACGAACGCCAAAGCGTTGCAGGGCCAGCAGCAGCAGCGTGTCACCAGCGGTAAGGGCCACGCCCCAGGGCAAGGGCAAGCCGAACAGCAGCTGCAGAGCTATGGCACTGCCCACCAGTTCCGCCAGGTCGCAGGCCACGATCGCCACCTCAGCCAGCAGCCACAGCGGAATCCGCCAGGCGTCAGGCAATAGACGTCGGCAGGCCTGGGCCAGATCCCAGCCCGTGGCGATGCCCAGCCTGCAGCTGAGCGACTGCAGCACCATTGCCATCCCGCTGGAGATGGCGACCACCCACAGCAGGCCAAAGCCATAGCGCGATCCTGCGGCAAGATCCGTCGCCCAGTTGCCGGGGTCCATGTAACCCACGGCCACCAGGTAGGCCGGGCCGAACATCCGCGCTGCTACAGACCAGTTCAGCTGATCCCGACGACGCTCCGGGCCGACGACCTGCCCCTCGCTGTTGGCTGCGTTGGCGAGATCGGCTTCCATCTCAGAACTGGCGTGGTCCCTGGTAGTCGCTGAGCAGGGCCAGCTGATCGAGCGATTTCACACCGGAATCGATCGTGCCTTTGATCTCCCAGGAGGGGTAACCCTGGACCCCTTTCTGCTTGCACAGCTCGGCTTGGTTGTTGCGACCATCCGGCGCACACTCGATGACCTGGAGTTCCGCAGCGGCTTGTTTGCCAAACAGCTCCTTCTGGTCGCGGCAGTGGGGGCACCAATAGGCGGTGTAGAGCCTGGCGCCGACCTGCGTGAGGTGCTTGGCCAACGCCACCTTGGCTGGTGTGCTCTCGGCCTGCACCGGCGGCGCCATCCCTGGACCACCACTGACGGCAGGCTGATCGGCCAGCGACGCCCAGCCCAGACCCACCAACAACACCAACAGTCCTGTGATCACCACGCGGAAGATCACAGTGCCCCGATCCTTTGAACGGTTGAGAACAAGGCTGAGCACGAACAGTGCGGCGCAGAGTGCGGCCGACAGCACGCAAAACACGCAGATGGCCTTGATGGTGAAGACCATCAGCCCCACCAGCACCAGGCTGAAACCGGCCATGGCGGTGGAGAGCAGGAGCAACAGCGGCTGACTGAGGGCACCCCATTGCCTGCGGCTGTCTCCCCTGAGCAGCAACGGGCTGAGGGCCAGGACCAGCACCAACCCGTAGGCCAGGGCTCCGTAGAGGGAGAGGGGCTGGCCCAACAGCGTGCCCCAGGCGCTGCCGAGCACCTTGTCGCAGCCGCCACCGCCGCCCGGGCAGGTGAGGCTGCCGATCAGACCCCAGCGCTTGAGGGTGATCGAGGCGGTGTCGAGCAGGCCGATGGTGGCGAGCACGCCCATCGCCACGCGCAACCAGGGTGCCCGTGCGGGTGAGCTGCTCTGCTTCTGCCGCAGCTTTTCACTGAGGACGGAACTGGTCACGACAGCGCGGGGGTCAGGCCGGATCAGTAAAAACCCTCAAGTTGCTAGAGGGTCAAGTCCCTTGCTCTTGAGGCAGGGGCAACTGCAAGTGGCGCACTTGACCCTGGAGTGGCTACAGGGTTGATGCTGAGCGTGACGCCCTTCTGCAGTCCGATGGCTCCCGTCCCAGAGCACCATGACTGCTGCAGCCATAGCCACACCTGCAGCAATGACCCCACTGCGCCGGTCGCACCTCCACAGGCCCGCACCGGTGAGGTGCTCTGGCGGATCAACGCCATGGACTGCGCCACAGAGGAAAACGAAATCCGTCACGCGTTAGCTGGCGTGACAGGGATCGCTGAGCTGCGGTTCCAGCTGGCTTCCCGCACGTTGGTGATCCGCGCCGAACCGGCGGCTTTCACCCAGGCCGAAACGATCCTGCGCCGGCTCGGTTACCCGCCTCACGTTGTGGAGCCAGGAGCCACCGCTAGTCAGGTGAGCAACGGCGTGCGATGGAATCGCCTGATCGCCGCCCTGGTGCTGGCGGCGGCGGCTGAGGGCATCCACGCGCTGTTGCCTGCTTCCTGGCTGCATGAGGCTCTGGAGATCGCACTGGCGCTGGCCGCCATCCCCCTGGCCGGGCTGCCGGTGTACACCAAGGGGCTGGCGGCGCTGCGGCAGGGGCGGCTGAACATCAACGCCCTGATGACGGTGGCGGTCAGCGGGGCCTTCCTGATCGGCCACTGGCCCGAGGCCGCGATGGTGATGGCGCTCTATGCGATCGCCGAGGCGCTGGAGGCCCGGGCCGCCGATCAGGCCCGGGCGGCGATCAGCCGACTGATGGAGCTGGCTCCCGAGCAGGCCCGGGTGCAGACAGGCACAGAGGCCTGGCAGCAGGTCCACGTCGCGGCGGTGGCCATCGGCCAGGTGATGCGGGTGGAGCCAGGCGAACGCATTCCCCTGGATGGCGTTGTGGCCAGTGGGAGCAGCGCCGTCAATCAGGCCCCGGTCACCGGCGAAAGCCTGCCGGTGGAGAAAGGTGCTGGCGATGCGGTGTTCGCCGGCACGGTTAACACCCACGGGAGCCTGGTGATCACGGTTACCGCCCCAGCGTCCAAGAGCACCTTGGCGCGCATCATCCACGCGGTGGAGGAGGCCCAGGCCTCGCGGGCGCCGATCCAGCGCTTTGTGGATCGCTTTGCCGCGCGCTACACGCCGGCGGTGTTCGCCCTGGCCCTGGCAGTGGCGCTGCTCTCGCCGCCCCTGTTTGGCCTGACGCCAATCGACGCGGTGTATCGGGCGCTGGTGCTGCTGGTGATCGCCTGCCCCTGCGCCCTGGTGATTGCCACACCGGTCACCCTGGTGAGCGGACTCACCGCCGCTGCCCGCCGCGGCATCGTGATCAAGGGCGGGCTCTATCTGGAGCAGGCGCGCCAGCTGCGCACCCTGGCTTTCGATAAGACCGGAACGCTCACCACTGGCCGGCCAACGCTGGAGGCGTTTGAGGTGATGGATGGCCGCGTGCCGATCGCTCTGCAGCGCCAATGGGCCGCGTCGCTGGCCGCCCGCTCCGACCACCCCATCAGCCGTGCCATAGCCAGGTCTCTGGGTGGTGAACGGCTGCCTGTCGAGGCCCTGGAAGCCCAGGGAGGGCGGGGTGTCAGCGGGGAGATTGACGGCCAAACGCTACGCCTCGCCAATCACCGCTGGATGCATGAACTGGGGCTCTGCACACCGGATCTGGAGCAGGTGATGGCGGCCCATGAGCAGCGGGGCCGCAGCGTCAGCCTGCTCGCCGATGCGCAGGGCGTCCTGGCCCTGATGGCGGTAGCGGATCAACCCAGGCCCACAGCGGCCGCCGCCATCACGGGCCTCAAACAGCTGGGGCTGACCCCGGTGATGCTCAGCGGCGACAACGCCCGCACCGCCGCTGTGATCGCCGGGCGGCTGGGCATCGAGCAGGTGCGCAGCGAGCTGCTGCCTGAGCAGAAGCTGGCGGCGATCGCCGATTTGCAGCTGGAGGCCCCCACCGGCATGGTGGGCGACGGCATCAACGACGCCCCCGCCTTGGCCAGCGCGGCGATCGGCGTTGCGATGGGCGCCGCCGGCAGCGACACCGCCATGGAGGCTGCCGATGTGGTGGTGATGGACGACGACCCGCAGCGCCTAGTGGACCTGATCCGCCTGTCCCGCCGCACCTGGGCCGTGCTTTGGCAGAACATCGCCTTGGCGCTAGGCATCAAGGGAGCCTTTCTGCTGCTCACCCTGCTGGGCACGGCGACAATGTGGGAAGCGGTTTTTGCCGACATGGGCACCAGCCTGCTGGTGATCGCCAACGGCCTGCGGCTGCGGCGTCAGCGCTGGGCTTGAGCTATCGCGGCAGGTGCATGAAAGTCAGGACTCAGGATTGCCGGGCTGATGGAGAAGCAGTCGCTCAGCCAGCACTGGGACGAGGTCTACAGCCACAAGGTCGCTGATCAGGTCAGTTGGTACCAACGGCAGCCCCAGCCCTCGCTGCAGTGGATTCAGCAGTTAGCGCCACAGCGCGCGACCAAGATCCTCGATGTCGGCGGCGGGGCCTCGCTACTGGTCGATGCCCTGCTGGATGAGGGCTACAGCGATCTGACGGTTCTCGATATCTCCACGGCGGCGCTGGACACAGCGCGCCAGCGGCTGGGGGAGCACTCAGGGGCGGTGCGCTGGATCGCGGGCGACATCCGCTCCGGCGAGCTGCCACCGGCGGCATTCGACCTCTGGCACGACCGAGCCGTATTCCATTTCCTGGTGGAGCCCGGCGATCGCCGCCGCTATGGCGAGCAACTGCACCGATCCCTGCGTCCTGGGGGCCATCTGATCCTGGCCACCTTTGCGGAGGACGGGCCCGAACGCTGCAGCGGCCTACCGGTTCAGCGCCACAGCGTGGATTCACTACGGCAGGCACTCGGGGCTGGGCTTGAGCTGCTTGAGCATCAGCGCGTCAGCCACCACACCCCTGGCGGAGCCGAACAGAGGTTTTTGTACACCGCTTGGCAGGCCAAGCCATAGCGGATCTTGACCGGTCAGAGCAGCGGCTGAGCCAGTTCTCCCAGTCCCTTGAGGATGCCGCAGTCAGCGGCAGTGGCGGGGATGTTGCAGCGGGAGCGCAACCGTTGCAGGTCCAGCTGCAGGGCCTGCAGCTCGCGCAGGCGTTGATCCACCTGTAGGAGCTTCTCGTCCAGCAGCTCATTCACCGCCAGGCAGCTCTGGCCTGGATCACTCCGCAGCGACAACAGACGCCGGATCTCGTCAATGCCGATGTCGAGACTGCGGCAGCGGCGAATGAAGCGCACCTGCTCCAGGTGCTCCTCGCCATAGAGGCGGTAGTTGGCGCGGCTGCGCCGGGGCGGGGTGAGCAACTGCTCCTGCTCGTAGAAGCGCAGCGTTTCGACCGGAACCCCTGTGGCAGCAGCCAGCTCACCGATGCGCACGTGAGGTCTCACAAAGCACTCCCAAGCTAGAGATTTGCCCTCGATACATCGCGAACCAGATTCTGCTCCCTGGAACCCTTGCGTTCCACGGCTGCCGGTGGCTGTCTCAGCCCACACCTAGGCGTCCCGGCTGCTTTCTTCAGCACATTGGATCCAGTCGCCCCCCCCGATGAATTCCGAGGCAACCAGCTCCGTCAGCCTTGCCGAGGCCTCCCGCTTCTGGCTGCGGCTGGGGCTGGGGCTGGTGAGCTTCGGTGGGCCGGCCGGGCAGATCGCTTGCTGCACAGGGACCTGGTGGAGCGCCGCCGCTGGCTCTCGGAGCGTCGCTATCTGCACGCCCTCAACTACTGCATGTTGCTGCCTGGGCCGGAGGCCCCGCAGCTGGCCACCTACCTCGGTTGGTTGATGCATGGAGTGCCAGGAGGGCTGATCGCCGGAGGCCTCTTCCTGGCGCCCTCGGTGCTGGTGCTGCTCGCCCTCTCCAGCGTTTATGCGATCTGGGGCCAGCTGCCCCTGCTTGCGGCAGTGTTTGCCGTGCTCAAACCGGCGGTGCTGTCGATCGTGCTGGTGGCCGCCTGGCGGCTGGGCAAGCGCACCCTGCACAGCCCCCTGTTGATCGGCTTGGCGGTGGCAGCACTGCTGGCGCTTGCACTGCTTAGGCTGCCCTATCCGCTGGTGGTGATTGGCGCGGCGCTGGTGGGGGTGATCGCCGGCCGGTTGCGACCGGCGCTGCTGGTGAGGGGAACTAGCCCGTCCTTGTCTCGACCCGGACCCGTGGGAACCGCTGACGCGACGGCAATCCTTCTCCCCCCTGCGATTCACGACGACGACACACCCACCCCGCCCCACGCCCTTTTTTCCCGTCGCCGGCTTGCCGTGACCTTGCTCGTGTGGGGGCTGGCGTTGCTGTTGCCCCTGGCCGCACTGACCCTGCTCGGTGGCTGGAACGGCACCCTTGCGCTGATGGCCCGGTTCTTGACGCGGATGGCGCTGTTCAGCTTCGGCGGTGCCTACGCCGTGCTCCCCTATGTGGCCCAGGGCGCGGTGCAGCAGTTCGGCTGGTTGTCGGCCGATCAGATGGTCGATGGGCTGGCCCTGGGGGAAAACACGCCGGGGCCGCTGATCATGGTGGTGGCCTTCGTGGGCTTTATGGGTGGCTGGACCAGTGAGCTGTTCGACGGCCTCGGCAGCTGGGTTGCTGCTCTGGCCGCCACGCTTACCTCTGTGTGGTTCACGTTCCTGCCGACCTTTGGGTTCATCATGGCCGGCGCGCCGCTGGTGGAGGCAAGCCGCGACGATCTGCGCCTCGGTGCTCCGCTCACCGCGATCACGGCTGCAGTGGTGGGGGTGATCGTCAGCCTGGCGGTGTTCTTCGCCGGGCCCGTGCTTTGACCCGGCGGAGCGTTTCAGCCCGCGGCTGCCCTGGTGGTGGCCGTGGCGCTGCTGCTGCAGCTACGTTTCGGTTGGAGCGTGCTGAAGGTGATCGGTGCTGCCGCTGCGGCAGGCCTGCTCCAGGCCGTGATCGCCCGCTGGTGGCCATGAGTCCATTCCCCTGGCTGTTGATCGTCCATGCCCTGGCCGCAACGGTCTGGACCGGCGGCCATCTGGTGCTGGATCTGGGGGTGTTGCCCAAAGCCCTGCGAGAGCGAAGCGCGGCGGCGATCCGCAGCTTCGAGGAGACCTTCGAGCCGTTGGGCCTCACCGCCCTGGCCATCCAGGTGCTCACCGGGCTGTGGATGGGCTGGATCTATCTGCCGGGCTTCCAGGGGCTGTTCAACCGGGCCAATCCGATCGGGATGCTGGTGGGCGTGAAGCTGCTGCTGCTGGCCGCCACCGCTGCCCTGGCAATCCACGCAAGGCTGCGGCTGATCCCCAACCTCACCGACGACAACCTCACCGGCCTGGCTTGGCACATCCGCGGCATCACAGCATTGGCGATCGCCTTCGTGGTGGTGGGGGCCCTGATCCGGCTTGGTGGGGTGATCTGAACACGCTCGATCCCCACAACAAAGCCCGGAGCGTTGGCCCCGGGCATTTGTCTGCTCAGCCGTGGTGCCGTCCCAAGGGGGTCGGGCGCAGCTGTGCGGTCGGTTGATCGTTTTCAGATCAGATGATTTTCAGTTGTGGTCGGAGCTGCCGGCGCTGGCACCTGGGGCCAGGTGTCGACTGGGACGTTCCGTTGGGTCCGGGGCACCTAGGGCGATGCAATGGAAGGCGACTGGCTTGACACGCCAGGAACGTCAGTAGATCCGTCGAGAGTGTTGGAGCAGGGGCCGGATCGTCAGCGCGCTCCTACTGGCTGCTCAGGGGGGGTGTCTTCCATCAATGGAGCCTCCGAATCCCGTTGCAGCCACGATGGATCTGCCCAGCGGAGCCGGCAAGGGCAGCACGCCGATCGATACCGCTCTTCACGGGAGGCAATGGCCCTTCATGAAGGGGGCTTCACGTTGCTGGGATCACCAACAGCAACAGGCGATTGCCCTCCGGATCCAGCAGCCAGGCCTCGGCGCCGAACGGTTCCTGGCGCGGCGGATCTTCTGTGGTGGCACCCAGCTCTAGGGCCGAGCTGATCCAGGCCTGGAGCACGGCAAGGGCTCCTGTTGCATCCGCCTTGTGTTGCAGACACAGCGCCAATCGCCCCGGCTGCCGCGGCTGAGGCCGATTCCTGGATGGAGCGTAAACCTCCAGCCAGCCGCCGGCCGGCCACGGCACGCGCCAGTGCGCGACGCTCAAGCCCGGCTGCGGCTGGGTGCCCAGCAAAGCGCCATAGAACCGGGCCAGTGCGGTGGGATCATCGGCGGCCAGCACGAGCGAGCTGCTGATCGAGCCGGTGATGACGGTGGCCTCTGGCTCGGGCACCCCAGCTCAGCGGCAGAGGGCTGCAGGACGGCCTACCGGACGGATGCTGCTGACGGCAGCACTGGGGCCGCGGCGCACGCGCACCCGAACGGTGCAATGGGCCGGCCCCAGGTGCTCGATCAGGGCCTCGCGGGCCTCGTGCTGCAGCTCCTCAAGGGTCAGGGCGGTGATGTGGATGGGCAGGGTTACTACTGCGGAGAAGGCTGCGCCTACGGCCTGGGCCTCCAGATGGCCGGGGCGTTCAGCCAGAACACGGAAAACGACCTCTCGCATGCGGGGGTATCTCCTTCTTTTCGGCCCCATCCTTGGCCGGCTGCAGCGAGAGCGCAGGTGCGGGCGGATACGGGGAACCGGCCCTGCGGGCACCTGTCCTGGCCGTCTCAGGCGAGCCAGCCCCGCCCAGAAGCCAGCCGTGTGGCTTCCTGCACGGCCGTGATGCAGCGCTGGGCGCGTCGCTTCGCATCGTCCTGACCCTGGGAGCGCAGCAGGTAGGCCGCCATCGCCTCGGGGGTTTCGATCAGCGCCAACAGGCCCGTGGTTCGAGCACCGAGAGAACCATCGGCGAGCAGCCGGCTCACCAGGCCGTGCTCCCACACCTGCTCGCCTGCGGAGCCGGCTGCGAACAGCTCCTGGCGGAGCACTGCCAGCAGCGACTGCGTGAGGGCATCGAGCTGGCCCGGTCGCAGCCGCCGGCTGTTGGGCAAGCCCGCCGCAGGTCCAGCCGGGATTGCGGCGGGGCGATCCGGGCTGTGCTCCACGCTCCAGCTCAGGCCGGTGCCAGGCAGCCCCACAGTCGTGCGCGGCCCACCGCTGCGGCTCACCGGGATATTGAAGGAAGCCCCCCGCCCGCCAACAGAGATCGAGCTCAAGCCCCCCTTGGCGAAGTTGAAACGCAGCGGGCCCAGGCGGGCGGAGCGGCGGAAGCGGAAGCTCATGGTGGTCAGCGGCTCTTGAGGCAGTAGCTGCCGGAGCTGAACCAGCCCAGCGGGCAGGAGTTGCCTGTCTTCTGGATCGCCTCGCGGTCGTTGCTCGGGCTACTGACGCAGTAGTTGCCGGAGCCGTAGAAGCCCAGGGGGCAGCTGCTGCCGGTTTTCTCAATGGCGCCGCGGGTGTTGTCGCTGGCGCTGGGCACGCAGTAGCGACCGGAGGCGTAGTAGCCGAGAGGGCACCCTCCCTCTTTCGGGAGGGGGCGCACGGGCTGCTGGGCCAGGGCTGATCCGTTGGCCAAGGTGAGTGAAAGCGTCAGCAACAGCCAGGGTGGTTGCATCGACTCTCCGAGGCGCAACTCACATTGCCTTGCCTGTGGGGGCAGCTGCAAATTGATGCGCTCAGCGCATAGAAATGGCAGGCATGCAGACTCCAGCGATGGCATTGCGCTGGCTGCCCCTGCTGTTGGTGCTGGCTGCTCTCCTGCCGGGGGCAGGGTCGGCCCAGGCCCTCAAAGGAGAGGTGCTCTCGATCGGTGACGGTGACACCATCCGCGTCCGTCAGGGTGGCCGGGCCATCACCGTGCGACTGGCCTGCATCGATGCCCCCGAGACCGCCCAGCGCCCCTACGGCCAGCAGGCCCGCAGCTACCTGCAGCAGCGCCTGCCGATCGGCCGGGAGGTGACGCTCGAGATCAAGACCACCGACCGCTACGGCCGCTCGGTGGCGGAGGTGATCTCAGAAATCAACATCAACCTGGGGATGGTGGAAGACGGCCAGGCCTTCGTCTATCGGCAGTACCTGGGCGGGTGCGATGCCAAGGATTACCTGGATGCCGAATACCGCGCCAGCCGCCGTCGCTACGGGGTCTGGCAGGTGCCGGGAGGCATCACCCGCCCCTGGGACTTCCGCCGTGGTCGCCGTTCAGCAGCGATTCCCGATGGCACCACTCCCGGCGGACGCCGGTATCGCTGCAACGAGATCGGCTCCTATGCCCGTGCCCAGGAGCTGCTGCGCCAGGGGCACACCTATCTCGACAGCAATGGTGATGGGGAAGCCTGTGAAGCGTTGCGCTGACTGGGTTTCTGGTGGTACGGGAACAGGCACTCCAGCGGGCCACCGCCACTCGAAAAGAGGCGTACTTTGAAGTTGAGGGGTGGCCCGGGAGCCAACCCGACCCTCACCCTCCAACAGAGTCCGGCCAGGGATCACCCGAGCCGGTGCGCACAGCGGAGGTGCGATTGGATAAACCCACTCCCGTGAACTCGCTGGCGCTGCGTGAACGTCAGCCCGTAGCCGCACAGAGCAATACGCCAGTTCTGTTTCCCGCGTGTTGACACCCCGGGCTGCATAACCCGGGCCGATATCACAACCGAGAAGGTCAAGGCTTGAGCATCTCTTCTCCCAAATGTGATCTCCATTCCTTTCCTGCCAGGCCCCAGACAGGCGACGCGTGAACCACAGACACCCGACCCGATCGAGCCCCAGATGCCAAGACTCAGATCCGCGACCGGCGCTAAGGCGCCCCCCACGGGGCGCCTTCCTATTGGGGTGACAATCACTGAGCAGCGCTCCTGATCTCTGACTCCCGCCCCAGCGCCCCTGCAGATCCGCCCCTATGAGGTGGCCGACTGGCCGGCGCTGTGGGCGCTGCTGGAGCCGGTGTTCAGCGCTGGAGAAACCTTCCCCCACGACCCAGCCATCACGGAAGCCGAGGCTCAGGTGGCGTGGGTAGAACAGAGCCAGGCAGTGATGGTGGCCGTGGACGCCACCGGTGCGCTGGTGGGCACCTACTACCTCCGGCCCAACTCCCTGGCGCTCGGCGCCCATGTGGCCAACGCGGGCTACGTGGTGGCCGAGCACTGCCGTCGCCAGGGAATCGGTAGCCGCCTCTGCCAGCACTCGCTGCAGGCGGCGCGGCGACTGGGGTTCCGGGCCATGCAGTTCAACCTGGTGGTGAGCACCAACACGGCCGGCATTCGCTGCTGGCAGCACAACGGCTTTCAGGTGGTCGGCACCCTGCCTGGGGCGTTTCGCCACCGGCAACTGGGCTATGTCGATGCCCTGGTGATGGTGCAGGGGCTGGTGGAGGAGCCATCCCCATGAAGGTGGTGCCGCTGCGGCTGACACCAGGCGCCGACCTGCGCCTGGCCCTGGAGGCCTGGATGGGCGCGCAGCAGGAGCAGGCCGGCTGCGTGCTCAGTGCCGTCGGCAGCCTCTCGGTGGCCCAGCTGCGCCTGGCCGGTGCGACGCAGGCGACGGCGATCCACGGCGAGCTGGAGATCCTCAGCCTCTCGGGCACCCTTTCGCCCGATGGCGCCCACCTGCACATCGCCATCGCCGATAGCAAGGGCGCCGTGATCGGCGGGCACCTCTGCGCCGGCTCACTGGTGCGCACCACCGCGGAGCTGGTGATCGGCCTGCTGCCGGAGTTTCAGTTCCGGAGGGAACTCGATCCAGCCACCGGCTACGCCGAGCTGCGGGTCAGTCCTCGGGATCCGAGCTGAGGGGCGGCAACCGCCGCTCCACCTGTAGGAATACCAGCCAGGCCACGCCGGCACTGATGCCGCCGGTCCAGTCGTTGCGGAGCAGCTCCACGATCGACACCGTGCTGGCGCCGATGCGCAGACCGCGAAGCAGGAAGCGGCCCAGCTTCTCCAGCGACTGCCGGTTCTCGATCATCGGCTGGGCCAGCACAGAGGGGCTTCAGGTTGGCGGAAGGCTTGCAGGTGTCGCCAGCTGGGCGATCGCTGCCGGCGGCACGCCCACCTGTTGAGCGATCAGCAGCACCAGCTGCTCCAGGCGATCGAGGCGCTGCTCCAGGGCCTGCAGCTCGGCGCCGCCGGCCTTGGCCGTGCCCCTGCCGCCCGTTGCCCCTCCCTTGGTGGCCTTGACGGGCAGGGCGCTGCGCAGGGGCGGTCCATCGGGATGGCTGAGCAGGGCGTCGATCTGTTTTGGCTTGGGGCCATTACTCAGACCCTTGATGCCCAGGCCCTTGCAGAGGCTCCAGAGCGTTGCCACCGACAGCCGCTCCAGCTCCTCGCGACTGGCTGGGGGGTCGCCGTCGAGCAGCGCAGCTGGCGCGTTGCTAGGGGGTGCTGTTTCGCCCAGCTCCTGCTGGAGGCCGCGGTAGAGACGGGCGTCGGACTGGGCCAGGTCCCGCAACGTGGCCCGCAGGGTGTCAGTGAGTTGTCCCATCGGCCTTGACCTCCTGGGGCTGCTGGGCCGCAGCGGTATCCACGATCTCCACGTTGGCGCTGGACACCGGTTCCTGCTGGCTCACGGGGCCGCCGTGGCCATTGCCTCCCAGGCTGAGCGGGGGCAGATCCTTGGTCTTCTCGATGAACTCCTGGCGCTTCTGATCCAGCTGCACCACTCGCTCCTTGGTTTGGCTCCAGCGGCCAATGAAGCGGATCACAGCTTGCACAAGACCGCCAAGAAAGGAGCCACCTTGATAGGTCTTGCGGCCGAGTTTGTAGCGACCGAATTCGTTGACAATGTCATCTCCGGCATCTTCCAGATCGCCGGCAATCGCCGTGACGATTTCCAGCATCTGATAGATGTCTGTGCGAACGGAAGCTTCTCGGGCGGCGAGATCCAGCAGGTTCTGCTTAAGCGTGGCGGTTTCATCACGCGCCTTGATCGAGCGGCTGCGGTACTGCCCGCGGCTGATCATGGAGCTCTTGTAGCAGTTGCGCAGCTCGCGATAGATGGTGTTGAGGTCGTCCCGGCTCAAGGGCTCGGGATCAGGCGGGAAATCAGTGGTAGGGGGTAGAAAAACCATGCGACGTGCCACTCAGAGACAATCCTGCCCCCTGCATCACCCTGCACCGAGGCGAATCAGGTTGCAGAACTATGCGCTGGCTGCATAGTCATGGCGCGATGGCCTGCTGCAACTGGGCTGCAAGCAGACCCGCTGCTGGCCGCACAAATCCCAGAAGATTCACAGACGCTCACAAGAGAGCTGCCAAGGCGAATTGATTCCGGCTTTGGCGCCGCCGCTCGATTGCCCGGCGCTGCCGGCTCTGATCAGCAAGCGCGATTTGCTCTTTCGCAGGAGAACTGAGCCAAAAGCAGGCCAGGGGGCTGAGGCTGTACCCATTGACCCCTGAGCCCATCTCGCCATGCCTCACATCGACCTGCTCCTGGCTGCTGAGCTGCTGGTGGTGCTGCTGCTCGTCGCGACCATGGACGCAACCTCCCCACGAGCGGGGGCGGCGGAGCCGCCAGTGGAGGAGCCAGGGCTGCCCGTGCAATGGACTGCCGAGAGCGACCTGCATGCCCAGCGCATCCTGCGGCTGGAGAGCCGCAAGACCGCAGGCTCTGCTCCCCTGCGCTGAGGGCAGGAGCGATGGCCTTCCTTAGGATCGGTTGGCTATCGGTAGCGGGTCAGGAGGGTTCCGGGATGCTCGGCGGTGCAGACCAAAAAGCCCTCTTTGATTACTGGCACGACCGGGTGCGGCTGACCAACCTCAAGCGCCTGGGAGCACGTGAGCACGTCACCACCCAGGAGCTGCGGCATGAGTGCACCAACTACGACGAACTCAGGCGGCTGAAGGCTGTTCAGGAGCTCGATGAACTGGAGCGCTGCCGCGTCATCGCGATTATCAAATACGAGTGCACCGCCAAGGTGCTGCAGCGCCGCACAGGGCTGTTGCGTGACTACGCCCGGCAATGTGAAGAACAGGCCCTCGATCATCGCCAGAAACAACGTGGGTTGCTGGCTGTTATCAGCAAGCTCAAAGACATCCTTAAAGGGAAGGATGGCACCATTCTTCGTCTGGAATCGCGGATCAAAGCGCTTCAAGCGGAGAACGAGGTCCTGCGAACGGAGCAACAGCAATCCAAAGCGGAACGCCAACGCGACAAGGAACTCGATGCGCTTCAGCGTGCTTATGAAGCTGAGGTGGAGCGCCGCAAGCAACTGGCCAAAAACAACCAGAGCCTCGGTGGCCGCGTCGCCCACACCAATCGCTACCGGCGCGAGCGCGATGAGTTGAGCGAGGCTCTCAGGATCGAACGGCAGACCAGCCAGGCCCTGCGGCGGGAGCTGGAGCAACTGCGCAGCGGTGAGCAGCTCGGGCTCGGCCTGGCTGAGTGAGCACCATGGCCCGCAAGTCGTCCCCACCAGCGAAAAGAGCCAAGCCAGCCCCCAAGGCGAAGGCAGCGGCAAAGGCAACGGCCAAAGCCCCGGCTAAGGCCAGGTCCCCGCGGCAGAAAGAACCCTCGCTGGCCGACCTCAAAGGCCAGGTCTTTGCCCTGGCAAAGGTCTCCAGCACCAAGGAGCTCAAGCGAGCCAACGTGGATCTGCGCCATCTCGATTTCCGCCTCAAGGCCAGCTGGCGCTCCGCCTTGGAGGTGCTGCAGCAGGCGGCGGCGGCCATGGCCGAGTGGGAGCGCAACCCACCGGAGGAATACAAGGAGCTGTTCGCCGAGATCGATCAAGCGGCTGCGGCCTACAGCGCTTCGATTGAGCAGGGCCTAAAGCTGAGTACCCAGCTTCGTGACGCCGCAGACGACCTGGAGGCCCTCTCCGGTGAGCTGCAGCAAGAGGCCGAAGAGCTCAAGACAATCGAGCAGGCCTCCCGCAAGCAGCGACGGGCCCGCTCGCTCAACTGAGGCACCAGTCGTTTCAGGCCGGCTGATACACCTCCAGTGCGCTCTGGAGCTTCTGGCGGTGCTCGTCCCGCAGCGCCTGAGGGCTGTCGATGCGGATGCCGGCGCCAAAGCCGAACAGCCAGTTGCGCAGATCGATGTCGCGCTCCACGGTCCAGGGCGGCAGATCCAGCTCTACCGGGTAGGGGTGGGTGTCGGCAGGCGAGCTGGGTTCGAGCACATGCGGCGCTTTCGGGTGGTGCCACCAGTGCTCGCCGGGCAGGGGCTTGGAGAAGCGGGTGTGCTCGATCGGGTAGCGCTGCAGGCCCTCGCGGATGAAGGCAAAGCACCAGCCCTGGCAGCAGAAGCGCAGGGTGATCAGGTGCTTCGCGCGGAGGCGGGGGTTGGGACTGGCCAGCCGCAGCTGCGTCTCCAGGTTGTCGCCGAAGTAGATGCCGCCGCTGTGATGCAGCAGCAGCTCCAGGCGCTTGAGGGCCTGGGCATGGGCGTCGTCGCCGCGGCGGTTGCCCCGCTCGCTGCGGCGCAGGGCCAGGCGGTCGATGCGTTCGCTGCGGATCAAGCCATCACCGGTGCCGATGGCGTCTTCTTCGTAGACGAGGTACCAGCCAATGTTGTGGAAGAGCAGCTGCAACGGCCACACCCGAAACGAGCCGGTGGGACTGTCGGCAAAGGAGCCCACCGAGGCGTAGCGCTCCAGCTCGATCCGCCGCCGCTCCACGATCGCCGTTTCCAGTGCTTCCGCCTGGCGTTCAGCCGCCAGGGAATCGGGCCGCACCAGGGCCCTGCTCACGATCGAGCGATTGGCAAAGGCCCGCACCGGTGAGGAGCCGTCCACCTCGATGCCTCCCCAGGCGAGACGTTGCTTGAGCTCACTGAGCAGGTCCTGGGCGGTGGGTTCCGCGAGCCGGCCCGCGGCCTGGCTCACCACCCCGTAAATCTCCCGCAGCCGGTGGGCGGAGAGCAGGGCCGTGCCGATGGCGTAGCCATGGCGCACGTTGTCGTTGCGGGAGCGGAAGCCGTAGGGGGTGAGCAGCTTCTCGAGGTCCTTGCGCAAGGTGGCCTCCTCACCGGCGAAGTAAGCGCCGGGGATGCTCTCGAGCTGGGCGATCAGGTGCTCGGGCAGCGGTGTGCCGGGCTCCCGATCAAAGGGTTGCTGCAGCAGGTGGCGCAGCAGGATGAACACCCGCTGGAACACCGGCGCATCGCCCAGGGGTGGGGTTCCGCCGTGCACACCTCCCTGCCAGTGATCGGCCCTCTGCAGGGGGTCTGGCGCCGGCGGCTGAATCGGTGCCATGGACGGTTCAGCCGAGCAGAAGCCGTTGGCCTCCAGCCAGGCCAGATCGGAGCGGATGGCAGCCGCGTCGCCGTAGCACTCGCCATGGAGGCGGCGCAGGTATGCAGCGGCCTGCTCCGCCAGGTCACCTTCCGGCAAGGGCGACACGATCGCCTCCAGCTCGGCGCGGGTGGCGGGATCGGCAGTGGAGAGCTCCGGGTAGGTGCTCAGCAACCTGAGCAGGTAGAGGAGGCGTTCAAGATCCAGCAGACGGGAGTAGCCGTGCAGGGCGAAGTGCTTCTCGCGGTTGCGCGCTGAGCGGATGCGGTGATCGAGGCGAGCCAGTTCATCGCGCAGCAGGGGTGCCAGCTCGCGCTGGTGGGTGGGCACGACGGCCACTACCGCGGCAAAGCCCTCCGCCCGGCTGGGCCCGAAGACCGGATCGGCCAGGGCGGCAGCCATCTCGCGGATCACCGGCTCGGGCACCAGCCGCTTGCGGGTCTGGTTCCACTGCAGGCACGTCCCCAAAGAGGTGTAGAGCCACCAGCCGATCCACTCCACCGGTGCCGGCAGGCTCAGGGCCTGGGTGATCGCCAGGCGCCAGGGGCGGCGGGCATGGGTGGCATCCACGATCACCGGCACCCCGGCCGCCACCGACTCGCGGATGCGCTGGTGCAGCAACGCCTCGATGTCGCGCCAGGGCCCCTGCACGGCAGCGTCTCCAAAGAGCTCCTGGCGCACCAGGTCGGTGGAGAGCACCACAGCGCCGGTGAGCTCGGCCAGCACCCCGGCAAGGGTGGTCTTGCCACTGGCGGGCGGGCCGATCAGCAGGTGGCAGCGCAGGGGCTGGGAGGAAGCCGTTGTCATCGCTGCAGACTGGCCGCAAACGCGAGCAGAAGCAAGCGCTTGCTGCGAAAGAGCAGATCAAGCTTCTAGTGATGACAAGGGTTTAGCCAGGCGCCGCTGCTCTTTCGCACAAGAAAAGGTCATATCAGAGCCTGGAGGCCAGAAGCTTCCAGCAGTGCCCCAGAGCTCCCCGATGGACCTCTCCACTGCGGCGGTCCCCAAGCCTGCCCACCGCTACCGCCTGCCGGCCCTGCTCCAGGACATCCGCCTCCTGGATCTGCTGGAGATCAGCGGCACCACCCTGGAGGCTGGCCGCATCTGCGGTCTCAGCCAGCCCACGGTGAGCCGCCGCAGCCGGCTCCTGGCGGATGACTTCAACCTGCAGGTGAACCGCCGCCGGCAGCAGGGCTGTCGCTACGGCACCTCCACCACGATGCAGCTGCTGCGGCTGGGTTGCCGAGCCCATCGCCTCTCCGCTGGCGTGGCACGGCTTGGCGCCGATGTGCTGTTGCAGCCGCTGCTGGCGGGCTGCAGCTGGTTGCTGCCGGCACCGGCCCGGTTTCGGCCGGTGGAGGGCTGGCTGGAGCTGGTGCGCCAGGGGGTGCTCGATGGCGCTCTGATCTCGGGGTTGGAGTTTCAAGGAGAGCCGCCCGTCGATGCGCCGGGGCTGGAGCTGCTGCCGCTGGGCGAGGTTGCGCTCGAGCTGGCGGTCTCCGGTTGCCATCCCCATCCCGATGGCGAGCCGCCGGAGGTGTTGGTGCCGAATCGGGTCGTAGCGCAGGGTCTGCAGCGGGCCTTGCTGCAACGCGGCTTCTCGCTCAGGGCCGCCGGCAACACCTGCCAGACGCCGGCCCAGTGGCTGGCAAGGCTGCAGCAGGCAGGCCTGGCGATGCCCTTCCCGCAGGTGGCGCCTGCCGATTGGTGGCAACCGCTCACCCGCCTGCCGCTGCCGGAGCCGATCCCGGTCCCGCTCTGGCTGGTGTTGCCCCAGGGCTGGCGCCGGCAGGTGGTGCTGGTCCACACCGCCGAACGGTTGGCATGCAGCAGGGCCCAAAAGTATGCGCCGGGTGCATAGCGGTGCAGATTCAAGATCAATGCAGGTCGCTAGCGGTTCCCATGAGCCCCGCAGCGCTGCAGACTGTTGAAAGGCTCCCCCTCCGCACCCCGATGCCGACGCAGCCGCGGCAGGCGGAGCAGCCATGACCGCCCGCCTGGAAGACCTCAAACCCGACTCCATGGTCCAGGGCCTGGTGGGCCGCGAGGCTGTCAGGATTGTGTCGGCCGAGATGCTGGGCGAGGCCGCCTGCAAGGTGGTGTACCGAGGCCAGGACGGTGCCCTGGGTGAGCAGCTGCTGTTCCGCAGCAACGAGGCCGATCTGGAGCTGGTGGGCGGCGGCCGCAAGTGGAGCTTTGCGGGCAGCGGCGACCTGTACCGGCTGGTGAGCGAGGCCGCTCGGATCGAGCTGGCCTATCTGTTCGACCCCTATGTGGCGGTGAGCAGCAGCACGATCGACCCGCTGCCCCACCAGATCAGCGCGGTGTACGAGCACATGCTCCCCCGCCAGCCGATGCGCTTCCTGCTGGCCGACGACCCGGGGGCAGGCAAGACGATCATGGCCGGCCTGCTGATCAAGGAACTGCTGATCCGCGGCGAGCTGGAGCGCTGCCTGATCGTGGCTCCCGGCTCCCTCACCGAGCAGTGGCAGGACGAGCTCAAGGAGAAATTCGAACTTAACTTCGAGCTGCTCACCCGCGATCTGATCAATGCCACGGGGCTGGGCAACCCGTTCGAGCAACGGCCGCTGCTGATCGCTCGCATGGACATGCTCTCCCGCGACGAGGAGCTGCAGAGCCGGCTGGAGCAGGCGCCTGAGTGGGATCTGGTGGTGTGCGACGAGTCGCACCGGATGAGCGCCCACTACTTCGGCAGTGAGGTGAAACGCACCAAGCGCTACGAGATGGGCAAGCGGGTGGGCAACCACACCCGCAACCTGCTGCTGATGACGGCCACGCCGCACAACGGCAAGGAGGAAGACTTCCAGCTCTACATGGCCCTGCTGGATGAGGACCGCTTTGCCGGCCACCAGCGCGATGCCGTGCACCGCAGCGACCCCACCGACCTGATGCGGCGGCTGGTGAAAGAAGACCTCTACACCTTTCAGGGCACCAAGCTGTTCCCCGAGCGCAAGAGCTACACGGCCGAATACGAGCTCTCGGATGCCGAGAAGGTGCTCTACGAGCGGGTCACGGAGTACGTGCGCGACGAGATGAACCGCGCCGACCGCAACGCCAACCAGCAGGGCGGCGGCAAGAAGCGGGTCAACGTGGGCTTTGCCTTGATGACGCTGCAGCGGCGCCTCGCCAGCAGCCCGTTTGCCATTCACCGCTCCATCGAACGACGCCGCGAACGGCTGGAGAGCCGCCTCAAGGAAGAGCGGCTGCTGCTGGAGGGGCGCAGCGCCGAGAGCCGGCTGCAACTGGATGGCAAGTATCAGCCCGGTGCCATCAGCGATGACGACATCGATGAGCTCTACGAGGAGGACACCGCCTGTGAGATCGAAGGCACCGAGGAGGCCTTCACCGACAACGCCACCTCAGCCCAGACCCTGGCCGAGCTGGAGTTCGAGATCCAGACCCTCAGGGAGCTGGAGCAGCTGAGCAAGAAGGTGGTGGATCAGCGCACCGATGCCAAGTGGCGGGAGCTGGACCGGATCCTCGATGACCCGCTGATGAAGCAGACCAACGGCGCACGGCGCAAGTTGGTGCTGTTCACCGAGTTCAAGGACACGCTGATGGATCTGGCCGCCAAGATCCGCGATCGGCTGGGGCGGCCGGAGGCGGTGGTGGAGATCCACGGCGGTGTGGCCCGCGATCGGCGCCGCCAGATCGTGCATGCCTTCATGAACGACCCCGAGGTGGTGGTGCTGCTCGCCAACGACGCCGCCGGAGAAGGTGTGAACCTGCAACGGGCGCACCTGATGGTCAACTACGACCTGCCCTGGAACCCCAACCGTCTGGAGCAGCGCTTTGGGCGCATCCACCGGATCGGCCAGAAGGAGGTGTGCCATCTGTGGAACCTGCTGGCCAAGGACACCCGCGAGGGCGACGTCTACATCCAGTTGCTCAAGAAGCTGGAGGCCGCCCGCGAGGCCCTGGGCGACAAGGTGTTCGACGTGCTGGGCCAGCTGTTCTCCGGCCGCTCGCTGCGGGAGCTGCTGATGGATGCGGTCCGGTACAACGAGCGCCCTGATGTGAAAGCCCAGCTGGAGCTGGAGATCGAGGGGGCCGTGGATCAGCGCCATCTGGAAGACCTGCTGGCGCAGCGGGCCCTGGTGCGTCAGGGCATGGATGCCGCCACGGTTGAGCAGTTGCGCCAGCAGATGGAGCGCGCCATGGCAAAGCGCATCCATCCCCACTACGTGCACGACTTCTTCCTTGAGGCCTTCCGGCGGCTCGGCGGCAAGGTGAACCCGCGCGAGAAGGGCCGATACGAGATCACCTACGTGCCGCCACTGCTGCTGGACCGGAACCAGCAGATCGGCATCGGCCTGCCGGTGCAGCCCCGCTACGAGCGCATCTGCTTTGAAAAGGAGCACGTAGCCGATAGCCCTCGGGCCGAGCTGGTGAGCCCGGGCCATCCGTTGCTGGAGGCCTGCATCTCCCTGGTGATGGAGCGCGATGGTGCCGTGCTCGGCCAAGGGGCGGTGCTGGTGGATGAACGGGATCTGGGCACCGAGCCCCGAGTGCTGTTCTGCCTGGAGCACGGCCTGCAGGACGGCCGCCGGACCCGGGCAGGGCAGCAGCAGCTGGTCTCCAACCGGCTGCAGTTCCTGGAGATCAGTCGCTCAGGGACTGTGACCACCGCAGGCTCGGCTCCCTACCTCGACTACCGGCCCCTCAAGGACACCGAGCAGCAGCTGGTGGCGCCCCTGCTGTGCGAGAGCTGGCTGGGGCAGGACTGGGATGCGCTGGTGCTGCAGCACGCGATGACCACCCTGGTGCCCCAGCACCTCGAAGAGGTGAAGGCCGAGCGGCTGGAGCGGATCGCCAAGGCCGAGCGGGAGATCAAGGCACGGATGCAGCGGGAGATCAACCACTGGAGTCGCCGCTACGCCGAACTGCAGCTGCAGGAGCAGGCCGGCAAACAGGTGCGGCTGCCAGCCCAGGTGGCTAAAGAACGAGCCGAGGTGCTGGTGAGCCGACTGGAAAAACGGCTCTCGCAGCTGCAGGCCGAGTCCCAGATCACCGCCAAGGTGCCCACCCTGAAAGGGGGTGCCCTGGTGATTCCTGCAGGACTGCTGCTCGCCCAGCAGGGTCAGCCGGACCCGGAAGGCGTGGATGCCGCCGCCCGCAAACGGGTGGAGCTGCTGGCCATGAACGCCGTCTTTGAAGCCGAGAAGGCCCTGGGCCGCATGCCCAAAGATGTGAGTGCCCAGCGGGGCCTCGGCTACGACATCGAATCGATCGACGCCGCCGGCAACCTGTTCTTCATTGAGGTGAAGGGTCGCGTGGATGGGGCCGACTCGGTGACGCTCACGATCAACGAGGTGAACACCGGCCGCAACTCACCCCATCGCTTCCGCCTGGCGCTGGTCACGGTGGATGGCGATAGAGCCTCGCCGCCTGTGTATGTGAGCGGCGTCGACTGGGGCCTGCCGGGGTTTGGCGATACCCAGATCACCAAGAACCTGCAGCAGCTACTGGCGGCTGGAGATCAGCCTCACTAGCTGTAACCATGCTTCCTAACTATGACGTCGACTCTTCCAGCTCCAACCAACCTACTAAGGAGCCCAGCTTACGACCGACTGGCGATCCTCCTGAAAGAGGTGGACTTGGTTATTGGCGCACTACCCAAAAGAGTTCGAGGCAGACCCAAGGAACATGAGCGTCTTGCAGTTAATGAAAAACGAGATGCACTTTGCAAGGCTGCGCTCGTGATGCTCTCGGCAGCCCTCGAAGCCTATTGCGAGCGCTTATGCGAAGAATGCAACGCCCATTTAAAGAAAGAGCTCGGGGGTCGCCTTGATAAGGCTGACTACGAAGATATTGAGAGATCAATCAGGGATTCCCACGGCGCGAATACCAAGCACATCACGAGTCTTTTCAGCCTCGTGGGAATTCCTTGGATCACCTATGAAGCCATAGGGTGGCAAAGGAAGTCCGCGGCTGAGATCAGGAAGGAGATCAGGGAAATGGCAGGGATGAGAAACAAGATTGCTCACGGAGCGAATGCGTCTGTTTCTGAGGGCAAAGTCAAGTACTGGCGAGATTTTGTCTTGAGATTTGCGGAGAAGCTTGAGACCATAACAGGAGACCGTATGGCAGAGATGTCAAATGCGGAACGGCCATGGCAGTAGAGGGTCAGCAATTTGCAGCAAGAACGAATAACTCCCCTCACCCTCAGCGGGACGGCTCTGTGTGTAATCACTCGCATAAAGACCTGGGCACCCAGATCCTCTCGTATTTCACTCCTGTCAGAGGGGTAGAGCTGGATCTCCCCGATCGCCGCGACATCACCCAAGGCCTGCAGCGTCACGCCCGGATTGTTGAGATGTTTCAGCAGCAGGATGAATGGGGTGTGGACCTGGAGACCTTCGAGGCCAACCATGAGCAGGAGCGCTGCCAGGAGAGTGACGACGGATGAGTGTGACCGAATCCACTTCGAGCCCTGAGCCAGCCCATACCCCAACCATGACCAACCACCTCGTCAAACGCCGTAAGAAACTGATCGAGGTCGCCATCCCGCTGGAGGCGATCAATGCGGCATCAATAAGAGAAAGCTTTATCTACAGGGGCAATCCCTCTTCAATGCATAAGTGGTGGGCTCAAAGACCACTCGCGGCGTCCAGAGCAGTGATTTTCTGCCAGATGGTGGACGACCCTTCAGGGGTGCCGGAAGAGTACCTCACAGAAGAAGACCAGGAGAACGAGCGGCTGCGGCTGTTCGCCCTGATCAGCGAGCTGGTGCAGTGGGAGAACACCACCAATGAGGAGTTACTAAACCGGGCAAGGGAGGAGATCCACCGCAGCTGGCGACGGTGCTGCGCCGACAACTCTGATCACCCCGATGCCGCTGAGCTGTTTAACTCCGAGAAGCTGCCGAGCTTCCACGACCCCTTCGCGGGGGGTGGGACTTTGCCACTTGAGGCACAGCGTTTGGGCTTGGATAGCCACGCCAGTGACCTCAACCCAGTGGCGGTGCTGATCAACAAGGCAATGATTGAGATCCCACCGAAGTTTGCAGGGCTTCCGCCAGTGAATCCTGAGGCTCGGAGCATGAAGCAACTGATCGCTCACGACTGGAAAGGAACCGATGGGCTGGAGGAAGATGTGCGCTACTACGCAAAGTGGATGTGTGAAGAGGCTGAGAAACGCATAGGACATCTCTACCCGAAGGTGGAGATAACAACCGAGATGGCAGATGAGCGGCCCGATCTCAAGCCCTATGCGGGGCAGAAGCTCACCGTAATTGCTTGGCTGTGGGCCCGCACTGTGAAGAGCCCCAATCCGGCTTTTGGCCAAGTTGAGGTGCCCCTGGCCTCCACCTTCATGCTCTCCACTAAGGCAGGCAAGGAGGCCTATGTGGAGCCAGTGATTGAAGAAAATGGTTACCACTTCAAGGTAAAAGTGGGGAAGCCGGTAGACGAGAAGGCGGCCAAGAACGGTACCAAGCTCTCTCGTGGTGCAAACTTTCAGTGCTTGATGTCCACCACGCCGATTTCAGGCGATTACATCAAAGCCGAGGGGGCATCTGGTCGGATGGGTGCTCGACTTATGGCAATTGTGGCAGAGGGAAATCGTGGAAGGATCTATCTTGCGCCGACTCCGGAGATGGAAACGATTGCGTTGACTGCCCAGCCAACCTGGAGGCCGGAGACTGCACTGCCAGTGGATCCGCGCAACTTCTGGACTCCGGCCTACGGCCTGACCACCTACGGCGATCTGTTCACGCCCCGCCAACTGGTTGCTCTTAGCACCTTTTCGGACCTAATAAGCGAAGCTCGTGATCGCATTGAAATAGACGCAAAGGGTTTAATGAGGCCTGATCCTGAGAGAACTCAATGCAGCCCTGGTATTGAAGGAATTTCCTATGGAGAGGCGATTAGCGTCTACCTGAGCTTCGTGGTGGACAAAATCTCTGATTACAACAACTCTATTGTTCCGTGGTACGCCAAGGAAAGCCGGCCAAGCCATCTCTTTGCAAAGCAATCTATACCAATGACTTGGGACTTTGTTGAGATGAATCCGTTGTCAGATGTAGGGGGATGCTTTTCAGCGTCAGCAAAAATTGTAGCGGAATCGCTTGAGGGATGCTGTGCCACCCAGGTGGCTGGCCATGCATCAGCTGGAGATGCCGCATCATTGGCTCATGTACAGACTTCGGTCGTTTCCACGGATCCGCCGTATTACGACAATATCGCATATGCTGATTTGTCAGACTTCTTTTATGTTTGGCTGCGACGATCGCTTAAGGCTGTTTTCCCTGATTTATTTGCAACTCTGGCTGTTCCGAAGGCCGCAGAGCTAGTGGCCACTCCTTATCGTCATGGAGGCAGGGAAAATGCGGAGAAGTTCTTTCTTGAAGGCATGACTCAGGCCATGGATCTGCTGGCAAACAGAAGTCACCCTGGATTTCCAGTTACTATCTACTATGCATTCAAGCAATCAGAAACCAAGTCCAAGCATGGCACTGCTAGCACTGGCTGGGAAACTTTCCTGGAGGCAGTGCTCAAGGCAGGCTTCGCCATCTATGGCACGTGGCCGATGCACACGGAGCGCACATCCCGATCAATAGGCATAGGCACCAATGCGTTAGCCTCAAGCGTGGTCTTGGTATGCCACGGCAGATTAGACTCCTCATTAACCTTGTCGCGTACTGAATTCCGGCGCCAGCTCCGACAAGAACTGCCTGTAGCGCTTAAGGAGCTGGAGCGCGCCAATATTGCCCCTGTAGACATAGCTCAAGCCGCTATCGGACCTGGCATGTCCGTCTTTAGTAGTGCAAAAGCTGTGCTCAATCCCGATGATAGCCCCATGTGCGTAAGGGAAGCCCTTGTTGAGATTAATACCGTACTCGACGAGTACCTATCCCAAGACGAAGGAGAGCTAGATGCAGATAGCCGGTTTGCACTTACTTTCTTCGAGAGTTTTGGCTACAGCGAACGCGACTTTGGCGATGCAGAAGGTCTTGCCAAGGCTCGGAATGTCTCTGTGGAAGGTGTGGCTAAGGCCGGCATCCTCCGCTCCGTGGGCGGGAAGGCATGGCTACTGCGCCGAGAGCAACTCGAAGACGACTGGGACCCCATCCGCGACAACCGTCTCTGCGTATGGGAGGCCACACAGCAGCTAATTAGACGCTTGGAAGCTAGTGGTGAATCTGCAGCAGGTGATCTCCTTGCTCAGCTCAAACAAGTTTCAGGGCATGGCGACCTGGCCGCCAACTGCCGAGCCCTGGCCTACCGCCTCTACAACCACTGCGAGAAGACCAAGCAGGCAGAGGAAGCCCGCTCCTACAACGGCCTGGTGATCGCCTGGCCTGAGCTGGAGCGTCAGGCCACAGCGGCCTCCTCCGCCCAGTCCGCCCCTCTCCAGACCAGCCTGATCTGATCCCTCCATGGCCATCTCCAACCGCGACCGCCTCGGCAAGGCCCTCGATCAGCTTCGTGATGGGCTGCTGCCCTACATCTCCCGACAGCTCTACGACAACCTCGGCAGCGACTGGCAGGATCGCCTCGATCCCAAGAACAACAACCTGCAGGACGTGACCGTGCTGCTGGGTCTGTTCATGGATCACTGGCAGAACGTCTTCAAGAAGCTGCTCAGCCAGTCGGATCGGGCCTACGTCAGCGAGCTCAAGGAGGCCCGCAACAAGTGGGCCCACTCGGCGCCGATGGCCTCCGACGATGTCGATCGCTACCTCGACACCGCCGTTCGTCTCTGCCGGAACATCAATGCCTCCGAGCAGGCCGATGCGATCCGCGCCATCCGCGAGGAGCTGCAGCAGCAGGTTTTCTCCGATCGTGCCCGAAACCGCACCCGCTATCAGGCCTCGATCGAAAACCAGATTCAGCCCGGTCTGGTGCCCTGGCGTGATGTGATCACGCCCCACCCGGATGTGATCAATGGCCGATACCAGCAGGCCGAATTCGCGGCCGACCTTGATCTGGTGCATCGCGGCATCGGCAGCCCCGAATACACCGATCCTGTCGAGTTCTTTCGCCGCACCTTCATCACCGAAGGCCTCAAGGATCTGCTCCGAATCGCCCTGCAGCGCTTCAACGGTCAGGGCGGTGAGCCGGTGATCGAACTGCAGACCAACTTCGGTGGCGGCAAAACCCACTCGATGCTGGGCACCTATCACCTGGGATCTGGCATCCCGCTCGCTGACCTGCCCGGTCTTGATCAGCTCTGCAGCGAGCTCGACATCCACAGCGTGCCACGCGTCTCACGCGCCGTGCTGGTGGGCACCGCCTTCAACCCTTCCAAGATCGATCGCAAGCCAGACGGCACCGAGGTGCACACCCTCTGGGGTGAGCTGGCCTGGCAGCTGGGTGGTGCCTCTGCCTATGCCCAGATCGCCGAGAGCGATCGCAGCCAGGTTCCTCCCGGTGCCCGCGCCTTGGCGGCCCTATTCGAGGCTCATGGCCCCTGCCTGATCCTGCTGGATGAGTGGGTGGCCTACGCCCGCAACCTCGTCAGCCCCCGCGAGAGCCTGCCGGCCGGCACCTTCGATGCCCAGCTGTCCTTCGCGCAGCAGCTCACCGAGGCGGTCAAGCAGGTCTCCAATGCCCTGCTGCTGATCTCGGTGCCCCAGAGCCGCAATGAGATCGGCGGGAGCGATGGTGAAACCGCCTGCGACGGCCTCAAGAACGTCGTCACCCGCCTGGCCTACCAGTGGCGGCCTGCCACTGGTACTGAGAGCTTCGAGATCGTGCGGCGGCGACTGTTCGAGCCGATCACCACCAAAGAGGGCGGAGCCGACCGCGATGCCGTGGTGAGGGCCTTCACCGATCAGTACGCCGCCAACAAGGCCGACTTCCCGGCTGAGGTGCGTGAGAGCGGCTACCGCGACCTGCTCACCTCCGCCTACCCGATCCACCCCGAGCTGTTCAACCGGCTCTACGAGGAGTGGAGCACCCTCGATCGCTTCCAGCGCACCCGCGGTGTGCTGCGGCTGCTCGCCCTCACGATCGAGGGCCTCTGGAACGGCAACAGCAAAGACCTGCTGATCATGCCCAGCTCGATGCCGATCGACGACAACGACGTGCGCAACGAGCTGGTGCGCTTCCTCGACAACCAGTGGGAGCCGATCATTTCCCAGGACGTCGACGGGGCCCAGTCCGTCCCGACCCAGCTCGACAAGGAGAACCCCAACTTCGGCCGCGTCAGCGCCTGCAAGCGCGTCGCCCGCAGCCTCTACATGGGCACCGCCCCTGGTGCCAACCGCGAACGCAAGGGCATCAATGACCAGCGCGTGAAGCTGGCCTGCGTCATGCCCGGCGAACCGATCGCGGTCTTCGGGGATGCGTTGCGCCGTCTCGGTGACCGGGGCCGCTACATCCAGCAGGACGGCGACCGGTACTGGATCGACACCAGCCCCAACCTCAACCGCACCGCCGAGGACTACCGAGAGAGCTACCTGCGCCAAGGGGAGGAGCTGCTGGCGGAGGCCAACCAGCTGCTCAGCAAGGAGGCCAGCCGCCGAGGCCTGTTCGATGGGATCCATGCCAGCCAGTTCGACACCAGCGGCATCCCAGATGAACCAGCCACCCGGCTGGTGTTGCTCGCAGCCCAGTACAGCCACAAACGTGGACAGAACGACAGCCCCGCCAGGCAGTGGGCGGCGAGTTGTTTGCAGAGCAAGGGCAACAGCCCCCGCCAGTACGCCAACACCCTGATCTTCCTGGCGCCAGACAAGGACAACCTCGAGAACCTGTTCCAGGCCCTCGCCGATCGCCGTGCCTGGCAGAAGGTGATCGACGAAAAGAAGCTCCTCAACCTCACCGAGAACCAGAAGGAGCAGGCGATCGCCAAGATCGAGCAGGCCACTACGGCGATCGCGGCACGCATCCCCGAAACCTGGTCCCACCTGTTGGTGCCCTACCAGAGCGAGCCAGGTCCCCACGGGCCGTCATGGGATGAACGGCGCCTCAGCGGTGGTAAGGGCTCGCTGGCCGAACGCGCCGGCGAAAAGTGTTCCCAGGAAGACTTAATTGCGGAGCAGCTCGGAGCCCGCACCATCCGCGACAAGCTCAATGCCTTCCTCTGGCGCGAGCGGCCCCATGTGGAGGTGCGCGAGCTGGTGGATTGGTGCCGGAAGTACCTCTACCTGCCGCGGATCACCTCCGATCAGGTGATCCTTAATGCCCTGGTCAACCCCCAGGCTTCCCTGAGCGGCGAAGGCACCTTCCACCTAGCCGATGGGTTCACTCCCGCCAGCAGCGATGAATCCGCAGGCCGTTACACCGGCCTGCGTCACCAGGCCAGCTCCAGCACCCAGCCCGCCAGCCTCAACACGCTGATCGTGAAGGATGAGGTGGCGCTGGCTCAGATCGAGGCGGATCGGGTCAAGCCAAGCGATCCCCCTACTCCGGGGCTGGGAACGGGCACCGATCCGCGTACCGCCACGGGAACAAGCAGCCCCTTGGCGGGCGACGGCGCTGGATCAACGGGCCCTGGTGGCGTTGCCCCACCGCCTACGCCCCCACCGATTGCTCCACCCAAGCCCCAGCTGCCCACCCGCTACGTGGCGTCGGTCAAGCTCGACCCCACCCGCGCCAGCCTCCAGATGAGTGCCTTCATGGAGGAGGTGATGTCCCACCTCCAGGCCCTCCCAGGCGCTCAGATCGAGATGACCCTGGAGGTGCAGGTCAATGCCGCTGGCGGCATCGATGAGCAGACGGCGCGGATCGTGCTGGAAAACTCGGCGCAGCTGAAGGTGGATAAGCCGGGGTTGTATTGAGTGTCCGAGCAGGCAGATAATAGAAAGTTTTTGTTTGCAGATGAGTCTGGATGCCTAGTCTTCAAAGACAACGGCACAGCGAGTCGGTATTTTATTCTTGCAACAGCTTGCTTTGCTGGAGCAAATGCCGCACTTGAACTCCTGGCTCTTCGCAGAGAGCTGTTATGGCTGAGAAACACAGGCGCCATCAGAGCAAGCACCCGCATTGACAACCACTTTCATGCAACAAAAGACGAGGTTGCGATTCGTCATGCGGTCTATCGACGACTCCAGGAAATAGACTTTCGCGTTGACGCCACGATTCTCGAAAAAAGGAAAGCCCTTCCTTGGATTACGGCAAATTCGGCTGAGTTTTATAGGTACGCCTGGTTTTATCATCTAAAGTACGTGGCGCCAAAAATCGCAGATTCCAAGGATTGCGAACTTCACGTCCTTCCAGCATCTCTTGGGACCAGGCGGCAAAAAGCGGCATTCAATAATTCAGTCAACAACGTGCTGCAACAGGCTTTGCCAAGGGCCAAGTGGTCGGTTGATTTTGTTCCAAGCTCCGCTGATCCGGGCCTTCAAGTCGCGGACTATTGCGCGTATGCGATCTTTCAGAAGTGGGAACGAGCCAACAGCCGGTGGTACGACTATATTTCCGCAAAAATGCGATCCGAATTTAATCTCTGGGGAAGGGGGAGCAACTATTATTACTAGCTAGTGTTCAATATCTGAGGCCCGCAATCCAAGCTACCTACGAGAGGAGCACCAATAGGTGTTTTCGCTTGGCAAGGGCCTCAAGGGCATCATGGCCTTTATTGGCCATTCTCGGATGGGCTGATTTGCATTTCTTGTCCTGAGCCCGGTTTGGGTGACGCTTGATACAGGGGGGCCCTCAGTCGACGGAGGAAACAGATCTCCAGCTTTGCTGATGGCTAAAGGAGTTTCGGCTGGTGCTGGCGATCACGCCACCCATCCTGCCCCGGCTTGCGCACCGCGCAAGGGCTGACGCAAGGCGCTACGCGCCCCTTGCGCGGCGCAGGCGGCGCCGGGGCGTGTCGGTGGTGTCGTTCGCCAGCCCAGCCATGGCCGCCACTCCCCTCAGCCGTTCCTGCCCGATCCGCATCATCTCGGTGCATCTCCTTGATGCCGCTGGCCGGTTGCTGCGGGTGCTGTTCCTCGATCGCGAGGGCCACATCTGCGCCCAGCCGTACTACGTGCCCCGGGAAGAGGCCCTGATCCTGGCCTCCAATCAGCAGCGGGTGCTTGGCACTCAGGCCGAGGTGCGGGTGCTCTGAGCATCCCTGGCCGGAGGCGGCCCGGCCTCCGGCTTTCTGGCGCGGACCCTGCGTGCGTGGCTGTTCCGGGCTGGACCTTTGCAGCACCGGCAGGGGGGAGGTGGTTGGCCAACAGGGCCGGCGCACACCCACCGGATCCCTCGTCCAGTCCTCACGCCGCGTCAAGGATCGGGCCATGCGCCCCTGCGGGGCGTCCTTGTCTCGGCGCTGCGGCCGGCCGGTGGGGGTGGGGTTCTTCGCCGTCCTGCCGATGGCTTCCCCCGCTTCCTCCCTCACCCGCTCGGCCCTGCATGCCCGCGATGCCTTGGTGCTGGAGCACCTGCCTCTGGCTGATGCCATTGCCGCCGCCGCCGCCAGGCGTTTGTTCCCGCTGGTGGAGCGGGAGGATCTGATCCAGGTGGCCCGTGAAGCCCTGGTCCGCTCCGCTCCCCGTTGCAGAGCTGGCGAGCCCGCTGCGCCCTATCTGCGCCGCTGCATCAGCGGGGCCCTGCAGCACCACCTGCGCGATCGCGTGCGGCTGGTGCGTGTGCCGCGGCGGCTGCATGAGCAGGGCCAATGCCCGCTGCGGCACCTCAGCCTCGATGCCCAGCCCGATGGCGAGCCCTGCCTGCTCGATCAACTGGCCGCTCCTGAGCCCGAGCCAGCCCTCAGCGAGGCCATCCATGGCCTGGCGCTGGAGCAGCTCGTCGATCAGCTGCCCGCCGCCCAGGCCACAGCCCTGAGGTTCACAGTCCTTGAGGGGCTGTCGCTGCGGGCTGCGGCCGAGCGGCTGGAGATCAGCGCCATGTCTGTGATGCGGGCCCAGAAGAAGGCCATCGCGGCTCTGCGCCAGCAGCTCTCTGGTGGTGGCTGAGGCCCCAAGGGTTCCTGGCCATCGCCGTGGCAAGAGCCAGAGGACCCGCCGCCCCTCTGGCTTCATGAACCCTTTACCGCGGCTGCTCGGAGTGGCTGCCTCCCATGGCCTGCTCACCGGCCAGATCATCTTCTCCACCGCATTCGTCAGTGCCTGTGAGCTGCCCAACTGGATCCAGGCCCCCCGCCAGGTGAACGCCTGCCTGGAGCGCTGGATGACGGTCAGCGCCCTCTTCTTCCCCTCCGGCATGCAGAGCGCGGCCGCAAACAACCAGGTGGCCTTGGCTCCCGGACGGCGGGGGGTGTTCCGATGAACCACCCCATCCCTGCCGGCGACTACGTCGAGCACTTCGATCCCGAGCTGCCGCACCACAGGGCCTGGTTGCTGGCAGTCCTGGAGCAGCTGGTGGCCCATGAGCCCCAGGGCCTGGAAGAGGGCGGCACTCTGCGCAGACTCTGGACGGCCCATCAGGCTGCTGACGGGGCTGGGCAGGCTCCGGTGGCCGACATCCCCGCCGCTGTTGCCGTGGCCCTTCCCCTGGTGAAGGAGTTCGAGGGCTGCCGGCTCACCGCCTACCCCGATCCCGAGAGCGGCGACGAGCCCTGGACGATCGGCTGGGGCACCACCACCTATGGCAACGGTGCGCCCGTGAAGCAGGGCGACCGGATCAGCCAGGAGCTTGCCGATGCCTTGCTCGCTGGCCGGCTTGAGCGGGACTGCCAGCTGCTGGCTCAGCGCATCCCTCGCTGGCAGCAGCTGAGCGTGAACCAGCAGGCGGCGCTGCTCTCGTTCACCTACAACTGCGGCCCCAACTGGTTCGGCAGCTCCGGGTTCAGCACCGTCACCAAGGCGCTGCAAGCGGGGGTGTTGGAGCAGGTGCCTGCGGCGCTGATGCTCTTCGTCAACCCCGGCGGGCCCAGCGAGGCCGGGCTCAGGCGTAGGCGGAAGGCAGAAGTGGCCCTCTGGAGCGCCTCACCCGATCGGGGGAATAGCCCATCACCCGGTCAGGGGAGCAGCACCCCCCCAGCTGGGGGAGGCGCGGTCCGTCACCCCAACCCGCTGGTGGGGGTGCCCCGGTTTCAGCAGCGCGATTCGGCGCAACTGGCCCAGCGCGATCGCACCTGCTTCTCTTCCAGCTGCGCCATGCTCCTGGAAGCCATCAAGCCGGGCACGCTCAAGGGGCCCAACGGCGATGACACCTACCTGTTGGTGGTGCAGCGCTTTGGCGACACCACCGACGCCAACGCCCAGCTATGCGCTTTGGCCCATTACGGGGTCACCGCCAGGCTGGTGCAGACAGCCGACTTCCAGCTCCTCGAGCAGCAGATCAACCGCGGCATCCCGGTCCCCTGCGGCTACATCCACCGCGGCCCGGTTGAGCGGCCCACCGGATCGGGCCACTGGCTGATCATCTACGGCCACACCCCCACCCATGTGGTGGTGAACGACCCATGGGGTGAGCCCGATCTCATCCACGGCACCACCCTCAACGCCAACGGCATGGGGCTGCGCTTCTCAAGGCTGAACTTCGGCAAGCGCTGGATGGTGGAGCCCATCGGCGGCGGTGCCTACCGCTACGCCCCGTGCAAGGGCTGGGCGGTGGTGGTGGACAGCATCCGCTGAGGCGGGCGCTGCGCGGTGCTTTCAGCGCAGCGGCCGTGGCCGGCGGCGGATCGGTTGCACCACCGGCTTGAGTGCCGCCGGGATCTGCAGCTGCTGGTCGGCCCAGTGGGCAGCAAGGGCCGCCAGCAGGCTGTCGCGGTCGCCGTGAATGCGGAGCATGGCGTGGCTGAAAAGGCTGCCAAACAGCCTGATCTGGCCGGCCCACTTCGCCAGAGCAGAAGGTGACAGGGCCGCGCAACCAATGGCACAACCGCGGCCGTCGATCGCACCAGAGCTGATGTGCCGCAGGCGATCGGCGTTGTTGTGGGGTCGGTGCCGCAGGCCCTTCCATGCTCCGCGCCTTGGCAAGGGTTTCACCAGCCAGCCGGACTGGACGTTGGGCTCCGCTGCGCTCCGCCATTCGCTGGTGGCTGGCCCTTGCCTTTCGGCGCGGCTGCAGGGCGGGTCCTGCGTCACCCCTCCTGTGGCTGCTGCCGAGTCCCACCGTGCCTCCCTGTCCTTCCCATCGGACAACGGCAAAACCGGCCCGATCGCTGTCTCCAGCACCAGCCGCCGCACCTGCCCTGCCAGCTGCCCCCTGGCTGGCGATCAGGGTTGCTACGCCGAGGCTGGCTTCCACACCCGGCTGCACTGGGATCGGCTCAGCCGAGGCGAGAGCGGCTTCCCGGCAGCGGCCTTCCTCCGCCAGGTGATGGCACTGCCGGCAGGGATCCTGTTTCGCCACTGCGTCGCCGGTGATCAGTGGCCCGATCCGGCTGATCCGCTGCGCATCGATCAGGCCCTGCTGCTCCAGCTGGCGCGGGCCACCAGGCACCTACGGGCCGCCTGGTCGTTTACCCACTTCCCGATGGGGCCCGCCAATCAGGCCACCATCCGGCTGGCAGCCGCCAAGGGGCTGGTGGTCAATGCCTCCACCGAGTCCCGCTCCAGGGCGGCGGCGTTGGTACGGCAGGGCATCCCGGCGGTCTGCGTGGTGCCGCCCGATGCGCCGGCAGTGTTCCACCACGAGGGCGTGCGGTTCGTGGCCTGCCCCGCCAGCCGTAGCAGCCGGAAGGTTCAATGCATCAGTTGCGGCGGCCGCTTTGGCCTTCCCCTCTGCGCCCAGGGCGAGCGGGGGTTCGTGATCACCTTCCCGGCCCATGGCGCCCGCGCTGCGGCGGCCGCCGCTCACTGCAGCTGAGCGGGCAGGGCCCGCCAGACTTGCCTGCAGGCACTTGACTCAGACATGGGCACCTCCCCATCGGTCCTGTTCGTGGCCCACGGCTCGCCGATGTTCGCCATCGAGCCGGGTGCTGCCGGAGCTGCGCTCCAGTCCCTGGCCACTGAACTGGATCGTCCGCGGGCTGTGCTGGTGATCAGCCCTCACTGGGAGACGATGCAGCCCACGGTGGGCACCACCGAGGCAGTGGCGGGCCACCGCCTGGAGACGGTTCACGACTTCAGTGGATTCGATCCGCGCCTCTACGAGATCCAGTACCCGGCTAGCAGCAGCCCCCAGGCCGCCCAGGAGGTGGTGGAGGCTCTGCAGGCCGCCGGCTTAGCTGTCGCAACCGATCCCCGGCGCGGGCTGGACCACGGCGCCTGGGTGCCACTTCGCTACCTCTTCCCCTCGGCGGATGTGCCGGTGGTGCCCCTCTCGATACAGCACCACGGCGGCCCCGTTCATGCCTATCGGGTCGGTCAGGCTTTGGCGCCGCTGGTGGAGCAGGGCTGGCTGATCGTGGCGTCGGGCAACATCACCCACAACCTGCGTGACTGGCAGAGGGCGTCGGGCGGCATGGCTATCGACACCAGTTATGCCCGGCGCTTCTCCGAGTGGGTCGCGGAGCAGCTGGAAGCGGGGAACACGGAAGCCCTCCTCGACTACCGCCAGCAGCATCCCGATGCGGTGCAGGCCCAGCCCCGCGATGAGCACCTGCTGCCGCTGTTCACGGCTCTGGGCGCCGCTGGCCTGCAGGCCAATGTCCGGACCATGCACCGGGGCATCCGCGATCACGTGATCGCCATGGACGGCTACGCCTTTGCGCAACCGGCTTGAACCTTGGCAACGGCCCTCAGGACCGGTGCTGCCCACAGGAGGCCAGCCAACCTCGCCAAGACAATGCATCTGCATTACCATTCATTGGGTCCCGAGGGTGGCCTGATGGCTGTTCTGTCCTCTCCTGATGCTGCCGGCGCCTCCGTGGGCACCCCCCAAAGCGAGGTGGAATCAGCGCTCACGGAGCGCTATCAGACCACCGTGCCCCAACCCGTGCGACGGGCCTTGGGCTTGCGCAAGCGCGACCGCATTCGGTACTCCTTCCGCGCCAACGGCGAGGTGGTGCTGCAGCGCGTCAGCCCAGATCCGATTGAGGAAGACCCGGCGCTGGCTCCTTTCCTGGCACTGCTGGAGCGGGACATTGCCAGCCACCCCGAGCGGCTCCAGCCCATCGGCACGGATCTGGTTCGGCGCCTGCAGGATTTGGTGGGTGGCATCGAGGTGGATCTTGATGAGGTATTGCCTGACGACGAGACCATCTGATGGTGAGCACGGCGGCAGCGCCCCCCGTGGTGATCAATGGGTGGACGATCTATGCACACCCGTTGTTTCTGGATCAGCTTGAGGCGTTGATTGTTGAGGTGGAGGCGCTGCGCGCCAAGGACCTCCAGGGGTATGTCAGTAAGAACGCCAGCAAGCGCCTGGCGGCTATCACCCGTCTGATGCTCAAAGACATCCCCCAGGACCCCAGCCGCAAGGAGTATCAGCAGGGATCCACCCTTGGCGATGCCCATCGCCACTGGCGACGAGCCAAGTTCTTTCAGCAGTACCGATTGTTCTTCCGGTTTCACACCCGGTCACGACTGATTGTCCTGGGCTGGGTCAACGACACAGACACCAAACGCGCCTATGGCAGCAAGACCGATGCCTACCGGGTGTTCCAGTCGATGCTGGCCAGCGGCCATCCGCCAGACGACTGGGACGAGCTCCTGCAGGAGTCCACGCTGGCCGCAGGACGCTTGCAGCAGCTCACGGGTCGGTTGCCTGGAGCGGAAGGCTGAAGTTGGCTTGCTCCGGGCCTCTCCAGTCTGGGGCCTTCCTGCGTCAGGCCCCCACTGGGATCGGTCCCGTCGCTGCGCCGCTCTCGGCGCCGATTCCATGGCCTTTCGCTCTGCTGCGGTTTCTCCTTTCTGCCGGCCTGAGGAGGATCCGTTCCTGCTGCTCGAATCCAGCCTCAAGGCGATCGAGAGGATCCTGCAGCTGCGGCGGGGGCTGCCGCTGCGCCGCACCTGGATCGAGCAGCCCTATGGAGAGGAAGAGATCACGATCCTGGAAGAGGAGGTGATCCCCGCGATCCAGCAGTGCCTCTCTCGGGTCGATGAGCTGGATGAGCGGCTGCTGGCCCAGCAGGAGCTGCTGCAGCGCTGCCAGCTGGAGGCTGATCGTGAGGCACTGAGTGAGTTGAGGCTGCAGATGGCCTGATGCCAAGGGCCCGCCGGGAGCCCTGATCCCGGCTTCTTCCCCTTCTGTGCCTCTCTTGCAGCGGCTGAGCAGTGCGGGGTTGGTTGTGGTCCATGGCGCAGGAGAGCACGTCCCCGATGGTCCGCCCCTCGGCCAGCAGCCACCAGTAGCGGTGGGCTGGCAGCGCCCCAGCGTCAAGGCCAAGACGAGCACCTGAGCGGTGGCCTTGACCCCGTGGCTCAGGGGCGTGGAGGGGGCGTTTCTTCTCCAGTTCGCCATGGAAGCCACCACCACTCCCTGCCGTCCCCCCAGCGCAAGCCACAGCGCCGTCACCCAGTGCAGGTCACCCGTCAGCTGGTGCTGTTCTCCCTGCCGGTTCCACAGCCGATCGGCTGCTGCTGGGATCTGATCTGCCCGGAGGCCGGCTGGGAGGAGCCCCTGCGCTGGAGCGTGTAGAAGCCAGCCGGCTCAGTGCCCAGTTCCAGCCGCCGGCTGGGGCTGGCTGCGCTCCTGGGCCTCGGCGTTCTGCTGGTGTTGCAACCAGGCCTGGCGCAGATCGCCCTTGGTCACCCGGTAGCCCAGCCGCCGAGCGGCATGCAGCAGGTCGTTGCGGCTGCGGCAACGGCGCAGGACGCCCTGGAGTTGGGCACTGGCTTCTGCATCAACCACCAACCGCTCCAGATCCGACCAGCTCATCTCTCTGCGCTCTGGTGGGGCATCGACACCATCGCGCAGCTGGCGAGGTTGAGCAGGTTCAGCAAGGCACGCTGGGCGCGATCCGTTGCATTCAGCTGGAACAACCTGCTGGAGCGCTTGAACGCCGCGGGCTCAGATCCCCCGCGGCCAAAGCAGGCCTGTGGTGGGTCGCGTCGGTCCGCCTCCTGTTTCCCCACCTCCTCCGCTGCCACCTCCCCCACCACCAGAGCCCGGGTCGAGCAGTGGCCCCTGCTGCGGGTGCTGGCGGGCACCCACCGCGCTCATGTTCGGGAAGTGGCGGATGAAGTCCGCCGAACCGGAGACCAATTGCATCCCGCTCGGGGGCAGGCTGCTGATGAAGTGCAGCTCGTTGCTCTCCCGCCAGTGGCTCAGGGAGGTGGCCGAGGTCCAGGGGCTGGGCTGGTTGTGGCTGGTGCCGGCTGGCACCCACAGCCACACGTCCCGGTCGCTGGAGCGCTGGCCCAGCTGCAGCATCACCCCATCGGGGCGGGTCACCTTGCCGAAATGGGTGCTGGCACCACGGATGCTGGTGGAGCCGATGAACAGCGGCGCCGGCAGCTGGATCAGCGGCGGTGGGGCATCAAAGAGGCCCTGGTTCTGGAGCGTGGATTCGTAGTGGCCCAGGGCGATGCCGCTGCGCAGCTGGTGGCCGTTGGCGTAGATGCTGGCGCCGATCGCCGACGGGAGGCCGCCAAAGCTGTTGCCCGAATAGCCGTGCAGCACCACCTGCCCGTAGAACTGCTTGGTGGTGCGCGGGAAGACGGCGATCGAGCACCAGCCCGTGGTGCCGGGGCTCTTGTAGAGGGCATGGCAGCTGTCGCGGTGGAGATCGTCGTTGCCGCCGTGGGTCTTGAGGGCCCAGCAGAAGAATTCCTTGCCGGGGGTGGTGTCCTGGGCGATTAGCAGGATCGCGCCGATGGCGGTGGCGCCGGAGAGGGTGCTGTCGACGTAGGCCAGGCCGGTGCTGTAGCCGGTGGAGTTGTTGTAGGAGCCGTAGCCGCCGTTGCTGGTGCTGTTGGTGAAGGTGCTGGCCGAGGCGCTCCCGAAGACCGCACTGCTGCTGGATTGGGTGTCGCCCTGGGCTGTGGTGCTCTCGGTGAGGAACCAGAGGTGGGCGGGGTCGGCGGGATGGCCGAGCTGCCAGGTGTAGCCCCAGCGGTTGGCGGTGGCATCGGCGTGGGAGCGGATCACCGACAGGGGCGTGCTGGTGTTGCCGGGCAAGGCGTTGACGGTTGCGGCAAAGGCGCGGAAGGCCCTATCGAGCCGCATGCCGACCCCTGCCGGGTCCTTGCTGGTCCACTTCCAGCTGCCGGGGGCGAAGGTCTGGCAGAACACCTGATAGGTCATGGCGTCGGCGCAGTGGTTGGGGTGGGGTCCTTGGTACGCAGCAGCAGGCCATGGCCGCCGATCGCCAGCCACTCACTGCCATCGGGCGCCTTGAAGTAGCTCATCGCCGCACTGCTGAGACTCACCACCGCGAAATCAGGCGGAAGAAGCAGGGGTTCCCAGAACTGGGCCGGTTCGTTGGCGACCTCGTAGTAGCTCCAGTCGGTGGTGGCGATCACCAGCTCGGCGGGTCGGCTGATCCGCACCGCCGTGAGCAGCCCATCGCGCAGCAGGCCGCGGGAACCGGAAGGCTGACCGGAGCGCACGTTCCAGCTCACCGCCCGCAGCGCATCGGAGGTGGTGGAGGGGGGTGAGGCGGCGAAGATCCAGTTTCCGGACACCTGATCACGGGCGATCAGCAGCGGCATCGCCTGCCTGTTCGTGAACCGGTGCTGGCTGTAGGCGAACACGAAGTATTCAGCCCCTGGGGCCAGGGACCAGGCCACTTGCGCGTTGAAGGGCAGGGGCGTGGTGCTCCAGGTGCCGCTGCTGGTGCCCACATCCCCCGCCGGAAGCACCCAGCCCTGTTGGGTGTCGGCGCCCACGTAGGGCTCGGTGTTGCCGATGCCCGGACGAATCACGAAGGCGGTGCCGGTGAGGAACACCTCGAGGATCAGCACCGCCGGCTCACCGCCAGGCGTGAGCTGCGAGAGGGTCGCCTCGATACGCCAGCCACAGGGATCAGTGGCCGTGGCATTCGGGTTGGGCGGCGTGACGATGCGCAGCTGGTGCTGGCTCACCTGGGCATTGGCCGCGGCGATCCAGCTCTGCAGGTAGCCGTTCACCTCCACCGCCACAGAGGGCCAGGTGGTGTCGGTGCCGAGGCGGCTGATGTCGATCAGGGTGCGGCTGCTCATGGGCTGGTCCTCATGGCGCCAGCACCACCGCGGTCACAGTCACGGCGATGGCGGCCTGGGCGGTGCCGGTGTTGCGCACCAGCGCCCGCAGCAGGGGCGCCGCTGCAGCGGTTTCGGTTGAGAAGTAGGTGCCCCCTGGCGGGCCGGTGATGGTCATAGCGGAGGCAGTTGTGGCGAGATCGAGCAGCACCCCGCTCCCCGGGGCCGGGTCCTGGGTGATGGGACGACTGCCATCGGCCTCGCGGGCAGTGGCGGAGCTGTAGAAGCTCACCCAGCCCGGCGCATCGGTGCTCACGGCTAGGAAATGGCCAAGGCGCCCCAGGCCCTGCAGGTTGAGCAGGGCACTGGCCCCCGGCAGCAGGGGCGTGGTGGTGGCACTCACGCTCACCTGCTGGCCGGGGACCTGGGTGCGCGGCAGCCAGTTGGCCATGCCCGTGCCCTCTGATGGTTACGGCAACACCTGGATGCGGCGGATCGCACGCACCTGGGTGGCCGAGGCGATCGTCTTGCTCTGGGCGAACTGATCGCCCAGGTAGGTCATCCGCTGGTAGGCGGTACCGCTGGCCACCTGGGTCGAGGTCCAGTGGAAGAAGGGATCGTCGCCGTAGTTCTCATCGAAGTGCTTGAGCGTCTCGGCGCCATTGGCGCGGAAGGCGAGCACCGAGGTCAACGCCGGGTTGCTGTCGGTGTAGTTGCCGCCCGCCGGCACCGCATAGGGGTTGGCGCCATAGCCCGCCCCCGAATAGGTGCCAGCGATCGTCGCCTCCGGCTTGAAGGAGCGGTAGAGGATGTCCCACTCCTGGGTGGCGGGCAGATACCAGTCGTCGTAGCCGCCGATGTTGAGCGTGCGACAGAACTGCGCCGCCGGATGGCTGGCGTTGTTCATCGCCTCGCTGTTCGCCCAGCCGTCGAACACGCTCGTCGTACCGCTGCTGGCGGTGTTGGCGGTCTTCCAGGCCAGGTTGAGCGCAGAGCCAGATGCCTTGGGCGAAATGATCAGGGCATGGGTGGCCACGCCATTGGCGGTGTGGCTGATCAGGCCGGCGTAGTAGCCGCCCTGGAAGGAGCTGCCGATGGCAGGCAGATCGGCGACGCGGATCGGGCCGAGCTGATAGACGGTGCCCGTCAGCAGGTCGAGGTAGAGGTCGCCATCGACCGCACCAGGGATGTTCAGCGGTGGAGCGCCGCTGCCGGTGAACCAGCCGGTGCCGCGGGGTCCGATCGCCCCATCGATGCCGGCAGGTCCCTGAATGCCCTGGGGCCCTTGCGGCCCAGCCGGGCCCTGGGGGCCGGCGGCACCGGCAGGGCCCGCCACACCAGCAGGCCCTTGGGGCCCCTGGATCGAGCCACCATTCACCCAGCTGCTGCTGCCGCTGTCCCACACCCGCAGCGAGTCATCGGCTTGCACCAGGTAGGCATCGCCCTGAGCAGCGCCGGCGGGAAGGGACGCCAGGGTGGCGACCTGCCCCTTGAAGTTGATGCCGATCCCCGCCGGGCCCTGGATGCCCTGGGGGCCTGTCGGACCAGCCGGGCCGGAGGGGCCAGCGGGGCCTTCCGGACCCTGCAATCCCGACGGCCCCTGGGATCCCTGAGGACCAGCCGGTCCCTGGGGACCCTGCACACCGGGTGAGCCCTGCGGGCCAGCGGGCCCCTCAGGACCGCGGATCGAACCGGTGGAATTCCAGGAACCCATGGCAGCCAGGCAGCGCTGTTCTGCCGGCTATTGCCATGGAGCGCGATTGTCCCCATCGGGGGACGGTCGGGGCCTGCGGGGTCTGAATAGAGGTGGAGTGTTGCCGAGGCAGGCAGCGCCTCCCCAGCCACCTGCTGATCAAGACCGGCGACGCAGGGCGCGTGCAGTTCCGCGCCCCAGCTTTCTCAAGCCCGACCCCAGCCTCCTGTCTTCCCGACCGGGAGGCAGGGGGCCTTACTGCAGCTCGATCGAAACGGTCAGCTCGGCTGGACTGCCGGAAGCCGCCGTGACCTGCAGCCACAGCCAGTGCCCCGCGGGGATGCTGGGGCTCTGAAAGCTGGTGGTTGCAGTTCCGCTGGTGGTGCTCGTCACCACGATCGGATCTGTGGTGGCTGCCGTGCCAGCGGCGGAAACATCGGCGCCATGGCGCAGCGAGACGCTGACGCTGGGGTTTGTGCCGCCAGTGAGCACGGCATCGACGCGGCTGATGGTCAAGGCCTGCTGTGCCCGCAGCAGGATGCGCCGGTCATTGGCCTGGGGGCTGGTCATCGAGAGCACCAGCGGTGTCATCGGCCCTGGCGGTCCGAGCAGCGAGGCGAGCTGACGCCAGGAAAGGGGCATGGAGAGCAGGGTGCGGCGTCACTGGCTTTTGCCAGCGCTTCCCAGAGTCCGCGGCGCAGCCAGCGCCAACTCCAAACGAACTCCTAACTCACGCCAAATTTGGAGTTGCGCTCAGCCCCCGCCGAGCAATTCGCCCAGGCGCCGGGCGATCAACAACAGCTGCTCCTGGTTCTGCTCGGGCTGGAGAGCCCTTGTGTTTCCTGGCCGTGGGGCAGGGCCGGCCTGCCCATAGATGCCGAGCAGCAATGCCCGGCCTGGCGTTTGGCTGCTGCAGCCCACCGGGCAGAGCAACGCCATGCCTGCATCAGCAGAAGCTCCCGCGACAGACGTGTTGCCAATAGGAATGGCCTGGAGGCTTTCACTGGCGCACAGGCCTAACGCCACATGGCCCAGAGCCTCCGCCATCTCCACGCCGAGCAGCGGTTGCTGACCCGGCGTCATCCCCAGCTGGCTGCTGCGGCCATCGGCTGCCAGCACGGTCACGCTGCTGCCGCCGTCCCACTGCAACAGCGCCAGGGTGTGCAGGCCCGAGCGGTTGGTCTCGATCGCGGATCGCAGCAGCGCCTGGATCTGGGGCTGCCGGGCAGTCACCTGCTCCTGCAGGGTGGCGGCGGTGGTGGTGCTCATCCGCCTGGCCAGGTCCGGCTGCAGGGTGATCAGCAGCCAGGCCGTGTAGAGCACCAGGCCCAGCAGCACGATGCGCGAGAGGCGGTAGAGCAGCTGCCAAGGATTGCGGGCATCGAGCACCTCGCCCACTGCCTTCTGCAGCGCATCGCTGGTGGCACGGGTAAACACCTCCACCCGCTCGGCCAGTCCCTTGTTGGAATCGGGCACAGGTCGATCAGGCGCTGAGTTCGTAGACCTGGCCGGAGAGGCGATCCAGATAGAAGTCGCCCACGGCCGGCGGGGGCTGCAGGGTCGTGGGAGGCGGGCCATCGCCGGAGTACCAGCGGGTGGCGCGGCTGCCGACGCCCGATTCCTGCACCACCGCCAACGCCGGTTCCCCGCTGCTCGGGTCCGGCATGAACCCCAGGCCGCCGTTCGGATGCAGACGCAGCCGCCACACCACGGCATGACGGCCGTCATAGGGCTCGCCGGTGATGCCGCCGCTGGGGATCAGCGGCTGGATCACACCGCCCGTGCCGCCACCGCCATCGCGGTTGTTCAGCAGCTGCTGGGGCGGTACCGGGCAACCCACCAGCGCAACGCGCAGCGTGGCGATCAGCATCCCCAGCTGCACCTGCACGGTCACATCGGCCCGCTGGGCGTAGACGTGACGCAGCCGCGGGGCTTGCCTGGAGACCGCCGGCAAGGGCACGACGTTGCTGCTGCCGTCGCCCCAGGTCACCGAAATGGGGGAAGGGATGCTCTGGCGCGGGTTGATCAGCAGCTCGATCGCCGCCGAGCCGATGGGTTCGTTCCAGCGGCTGTCGGCTGGCAGCCAGAAGAGTTCGAGGTCATCGGCCGGGATGGGGCCCTTGCGGTAGCCGAGCTCGGCCCAGCGGCTGAACTCCATCGGGAGCACCCACTGCTCGACCCCTGGGCAGCCGACGGGAGGAAGCAGCCGCACCCGCTGGCCGCCCACGGTGCTTGGTTGCTGGGGCAGGGGGTAGGGCATGGCCAGCAGGGGATCAGATCAGCGGATCGTCAAAGAGGTCATCCGGCAGGTCGGTAAGCCCAGGAACCTCAGCAGCGGTTTCGGGCTCGGGATCCGGTTCCTCGGTGCCATCGTTTTCGCTGGCGTCGCCGACGGTGCTAATGCGGGTGTCAGCGTGTGCAGCCGGGAGGGGCTCCTCCTTGCGGCGTCGCCCACGTCGGCCGCGACTTGATGCAGGTTTTGCATCGTCCTGGTCAAGAAGATCGGCAGCGGCCGCGGCGATCGGTGCCGGCGGGTCGGCTGTGTCGATCCCAACAGAAGGGGCCTCGGCTCCGGCTACTCGCCAGCCCATCGCCAGCCAGCCGGGCAGATGCACCGGCCAGACGTAGCGCTCCTGGCTGCCCTGACGGATGCGCAGCATCCCGGCCGGCAGCGGACCCTTTGCCATGAGCCCGGCCATGGTGGAGGGGGTCATGGTCAGGCCGGCAGGGTGGCAGTCAGGCCCACCACCATTCCCTCGGGCGTCGAGGGGGTGACGACAGCCTTGGCAAAGCAGAGCGCCGGCAGGTCGGCGTTATCCACATCGGCGGTGTCCAGCAGGATGTCGTGGCCACTGATGTAGGCCTCCACCCGGCCGCCCTCCGCTGGCACAGCGACGGTCGCCACCGGCACGAAGGTGCCCATGGTTCCGTCGCGCAGCTCGGGGGCCAGGTGCAGCACCACCGTCACCGCAGCGCTGTGGCCAGGGTGGGAGACCAGCAGGGAGAACTGGGCGGTGGCATCGAGCTTGGTGTTGAGTTTCACCACCTCACCGCTGGTGAACACCTTCTCGGTGTCACGGGTGGCAGAGCGGTTGGTCCAGCCCACCAGCACGGTGGCGGCATCCAACAGGGCGTTGGCTTTGAGGCGAGTCATCGGTCGATCTCCAGATCAGGTGTGTGTCGCGGCGGTCAGGAAATGGGGGCGATGCTGTGCAGCCGGCCGGCGGCGCGGGGGTGCATGACGCCAAAGCCCACGTACCAATCGATCCGGGTGCGGAACACCGGGGCATCCGGCACTTCCCCGAGATCACGCACCGAGATGCCGTAGCGGCCCTGGAAGGGACCCTGCAGGCCGGTCACCGCCTGATCCCCGAAGGTGCAGCAGTAGATCGAGCTGGTGCCGCCGGCCTCGCCGTAACCCAGTACTTCCAGGCCCTGGGCGTCACGGTCGACGGTGAGGATCTGGCACTCCTGGTAGTGATGCACCATCACCCCCAGGTTGTTGGTGGAGACGTTGTAAACGCCTTGTCCCACGGTCTGGCGGGCGAGGGCATTGAGCTGGCGGCGCATCGCCTTGCTCATCACCAGATACTTTTTGCCGCCGTAAGAGTTCACCGAGTCGATCAGCTCATCGAGCTTGTCGAAATCGAGCGCACCACCGCCGTTGTTCAGCGCCATCTCACTGCCGGGGGAGAGGCGTTTGGCCAGGCCGTCAAAGCCACGGCCCTGGCTGGCGGTGGCATCGCCGTTGATCAGCGCCGCCTCCAGGGTGAGCCGCATCGAGCGGACCTTCATCTCGGTCTGGGCAGCTCGGGCCTCGGGGCCCTGCAGGTCGACGATCGAGCGGTCCACATCCACGTCACCCCCGAAGAGATGCACGGCTTCTGACTGGGGATCGACGACGCCGTAGCTCTGCTTGTAGCCCTCGTTCACCGCCCGGAAGCCCACCGAGGGCAGTTCCTTCTCGACGGAATAGAAGAGACCGCCGCCGGCGATGTTCATGAACGGCAGCCAGCTGAGCAGTTCGCCCTCAGCGAAGGTCTTGATCACCGCCAGGTGCTCCAGGCGGGTCTCGTACTTGGCTGCCTCGATCAGGGTGAGGCCCATCGGTGCTGCACTCCCGGGGCCCGGCCCCAGTTGACGTCACCGGCTATTGCCATGCGGGTGAGCAGTGCAGCTGTTGCGCGGCCACCGGCTCTCGATGGGGCTCCGCTCCGGCCCTCCTCATGGTCGGGGGGCGCCTCAAGGGTGATACGAGCCCGCCGGTGTGGACGCTGGCTCCGCTGCGCTCCGCATCTGTGTGGTGGACGGGCCCTTGACCCGCCCCCCGCCGGCTGGAGGGTCCTACGCGGAGCCCTCCCATGGCCTCTCTCTCCCGCAAAGCTCAGCTGCAGCAGTTCTCCTGGCAGGTGCTGGAGGATCTGGCGTTCTGCAGGGGGCGCTGGCCACGGCTTGCTGAGCTGGCGGCGCAGGTGCTGTTCGAGCAGCAGGCAGCCGCCCCGGCGATGCCGGTTGATCCAGAGCTGGAGGCGCTGCTGCCCTATTGAGGGCTGCCAGCCGGCGGGGCTCCGCAGGGGGCCTGCCTTTCTGCTGGTTGCGGCCACCAAGGCCAATCGTCCGGCCAGGCGATGACAGCAGGGCGGCGATCCACCGGGACGAACGATGCCACTGGCAGAGGTTCAGCACGCGCGGGGCCCGGAGCCTCACGGTCGGCGAGGGCCTGAGCACCGCTGCCCCAGCCGTCTCGCACTGGCAAGGATCAGGCCGGGCCGCTGCGCAGTCCTTGCCAGGTCGCTACAGCCGGGGCCTGACGCGGGTGTCCCTCGCCTTCCTCGTGATGGCCTCCTTCTCTCCCCGCTGCGAAATCCGCCAGCTGGCGGTGTTCGTCTATCCCGGCGGGATCAAGGCCGCCGATGCCGAGCGCATCACGGTCTTCTATGGCCGCCGCGGCAAGCCGGTCAAAAAGCCCCGCTTCATTCCGGCGCAGCTGGCCCATCAGCTGGCTCGCAAGCTGCAGGCGCGGCGCCTCGGCACCGTGGCGGTGCTGTGAGTTCCTGGGGCTCCAGCCCCTTGCCCCGGGAGGTCTGCGGCCCCCGGGGCTTTTCGCTGCCCGACATGCGAGCAGCGGCCGGACCCTGGCCACCGGCCACACAATGCCCGGAGAAGACCGCACTCCCCATGAGCCAGCAGAGCCGCCAACCCTCACTGCTGAACCGCATCGCCCGGGTCCTGCTGTGCCTGGTTTTCATCCATGCCGTAATCGGCAAGCTGACGGGCTTTGCCGGTGTGGCGGGCGCCATCGCCGCCAAGGGACTGCCGCTGGCGCAGCTGCTGCTGGTGGCGGCCATGGCCCTGATGGCGGTCGGTTCAGTCCTGGTGATCAGTGGCTGGAAAGCCCGACTCGGAGCCGTGCTGCTGCTGCTCTTCCTGGTGCCCACCACCCTGTTGTTCCACGGCGATGTGGCGGACAGCGGCGAACGGATTCAGCTGTTCAAGAACCTGGCGATCATGGGCGGCCTGCTGCTGGTGGCCGACCAGGACAGCAGGGGCTGAGGGGGGATTTCCCAGAACCTGAAAAATTTCCGAGGCACACTGCGCCGCTTCCGGAAACAGGGGGAATACCCCCTGGTTTGCGTTCTTTTACGGCGATCTGCAGGGATCTCCAGGGAGTTGCAGGGAGCTGATTTTGAAACGCGAATTATGAGGAGAATTCGCGATTTTTTTCACGTCAGCTTCTCCCCTTTTGAGCTGTTGATCATTTGACCGGTGGTGTTTTCCGGGCTCCAGGCGGTTGCAGGGTTGATCGACTCGGGTGTCAGCGGCGGCGGGGTTGATTGGTTGAGCGTTGGGTAGATCGCTCGGCTGCATCCATCCGGCGAGCCAGGCCAGCGGCCCAGCGCCTGCCGGGTTCACCACCCCAGCCATCCCACGCTTGGCGGCCTTTGCCATAGCTGCTCCAGCTGGAGCCCTGCTTGTCCACCTCATGGCGATCGAAGTAGCTCACCATCCGATCGATTGTCTGGGGTGAGAGTTCCTGGCGGTTGAGCAGTTGCCGCGCCCGGGCCAGTCCCACCGGTGTCATGCCCCGATTGGAAGGGGTCTGCTGGGCCCGGCGCTCCAGCGCACGACGGGCAGCAGCAGCCACAGACTCGGGTGGCCTGAAGGAGAGGCCGGCATAGAAGCTGCGGGGCCGCCGTGCCATCGGGTGAGCTGGTGAGTTCAGCGACGAGCCCCGCGGCCGTTCACCGCGAAGGATGCCCGATACAGCTCGGAAGCCGACATCGCCTGGGGGTTGATCGGTTCGCCGTTGCTGCCGATGCCCGACACCGTCAGCCCACCAGCGGCCTGCATGCCGGCCGGGCCCCGCTGCTGGAAGAGGAAGCCGTAGACGGGATGCACTCGCATCTGGTCGAGGAACTCGGTGGTGGTCATCGGCCGGCCGTCATCCCCGAGCAGCGGTTTGCCCTGGGAGTCCAGCGGTTCGAGCACGTCCTTGCCGTCGCTGCCGCTGCTCAGGCGGAAGCACGCCCCCAGCTGCCCCTTGAAGATGTCGAAGAACGTCCCCCGCGCGTCACCGCCAGTGCGGCCCTCAGCCTGGGAGAAGGCCCGCTCCAGCAGACGGTCCTTACGGAGCTGCAGGATCTGCTGTTTGGCCTCATCGCGCTCGGCGGCCACAGCGGCCACCTTCTGAGCAGAGGCCTCCTCCATCTGCCGTTCGCGCAGCTCCATCTGCTGCTCGAGGATCTGCTTCTGGCGTTCGGCCTCCTGCAGACGTGCGTACTCCTCGGGGTTGATCTCGGAGAAGCGATTCAGCTGCTGCCGCAGGGTGCGGATCTCTTTTTCGAGCTGGTTGCTCTTGCGGCGCTCGGCCCGCAGCGGGTCGGAGCTGCGGTGGTCATCGCCACCGAGTTCAGCAGCTGCAGCAGGTGCTGGGGCATGCGCTTGAGGATCGCCCGCAAGTGTGTCGGCAGTGCCCTGACCATCGGCACCGCTGTCGGTGCTCTGGCCGGTGGCGGCGTAGTTGTCGTCAGCGCCCTGGCCGCTGGTTGCGGCGGCGGAGCTGGGGGTGGAAGAAGCAGTGGCAGTGGCCATGACCCATCGCGGCTGTCGTGGAGTGAGCACCCCATCCGGGCTGTGCTCATCTCCTGTTGCCATGACCGCCAGCCGACAATGCCTCTGGTTCTCACTCCATCAGCCATGGCCTCTGGCATCACGGTCACGTCCAACCCCGATCAAGCGCAGCTGGAGAGCCTGGGGGTGAAGAGCTGGCCGACCTGGGGCTGTGAGGTCAGCACCTTCCCCTGGACCTATGACGAGCAGGAGACCTGCCTGCTGTTGGAGGGAGACGTGACGGTCACTCCCGATGGCGGTGAGCCGGTGGGCTTTGGCGCCGGTGATCTGGTGGTGTTTGACGCCGGGCTGAGCTGCACCTGGGACGTGCATGCCCCGGTGCGCAAGCACTACCGCTTTGGCTGAACACTCCCGCCAGAGTGGAGGCCATGCAGACACCGCCTCGGCCCACCCCGCGCGAAACCACCGAGGCGATGGTGCGCAACATCGGCCGCGAGCTGGCTGAGATTGGGAGGGCCATCGACCGCTGCCGGGGTGATGCGAACGCTGAACCCCGGCAGACGGGAGCCTGGATGGCTCATCTGTTGATCTGCGGCACCGAGCTGCTGCACAACCTGCTGATCGACACAGCCAGGAAGCCCCAACGGATCGATCCACCGAGAGAGGACGGCCGCTGTAGGGCCGCAGACTCCTGACTCAGCTCCCTGGCTTCTGGGGCTGGGTCCAGCGCTTGTAAAGCAACACGCCGCCGCCGCCCCAGATCAGGGTCCAGAGCGTGAAGGTGGCAGCGGTGCCGAGCTGCCCGCCCTCCAGGGAATAGACGCCTGCGTTGATCAGCCCCGCATCGATCAGGGAACCGCCGATTCCCCAGCCGAGCACCCAGCTGAACAGGAAACCGATGGCCTGGAGGTTGCCCGTCATGGGGGTGGGTGTGCAGCGGTGGCCATCAAAAACCCCCGGGGGTTGCCGGGGGTGTTGGGTGTGCGTAAGCCGAGCAGCGGCTCAGAAGCAGAAGGGCAGGAACTGGGTGCGGCAGGCGGCGTAGCCGTCCACCAGGGCGCCGAGCCCGATCTGATGAGCGATGCCGGAGCCGGTGATCGCCTCGGTGAGGATGCCGATCACGATGCCGAGCATGGCGGCCCGGCCGTTGAAGAGTTCAACGCGCTTGAGCTGATCCATGTGGATCTGCTCGGTTGCACGGTCCTGGAACCACTTCTCGCTGGCGGGGGTGTTGGTCATGAAGCCTCCTGTGCAGTTGATGGATGGCGTGATGCGTCAGTCGGCTGCTGCGGGCTGAAAGAGCAGGGCTCCGGCCAGCCAGGCGCCGATCAGCAGTAGGGCGAAGGTGCCGCTCATCGCTGGGGGGTGGGTGCGAGGTCGCTCGGGCGGGTGAGCATGAAGGCGGTCATGCCGCTCAGCAGAACCACCAGGCCGATGACGGCGGTGATGGCCAGGGTGTAGTCGGTGCTCATGGCGATCAACCGAGGCCGATCTGCTGGAGGATGCCCTGACCCGTGAGCAGCTCGGTGCCCAGGCCGATCACGAAGCCGAGCATGGCCAGACGGCCGTTCCAGGTCTCGGCGAATTCGACAAACCCGAAGCGGGGAGAGGGCTGAGCCATGAGTGTTTCAATTCGTTACGCCAACTGTAACGGCATGTGAAGCGGCTGGCTGCCGGCGGGTTCCCGCCCTGCCTCCGGCCTACGGGGTGCGCCTTCTCTTGTGCGGTTACCCCCGCGACAGCTCCAGCTGCCGCGCCAGCCAGAGCTCCACGTCCTCGAAGGTGTAGCGAACGAGGTTGCCCAGCTTCACGAAGGGAGGGCCGTAACCGCTGGAGTTCCAGCTGTAGATGGTGGAGGTGGAGACGCCCAGGTACGCCGCCAGGGTTTCTGGGGTGTAGAAGCCGCTCGGAAGGCTTGTGGTGCTGCTGTCGGCGTTGGCCGCGGTACGCCGCTTGGGGATGAACAGCCAGCTCCCCACTGGCAACTGCTCCGATGGGCGGGCCGTGATGGTGGGATTGAGACCGCGCAGGGTTGTGACGGTGGTGCCGTAACGTTCGGCCAGCACGTTGAGGCTGTCGCCTGCAGCGACCACCACCACGCGGTTGGGTTTGAGCGCCGCCTGGATCCGTTCGCCCAGCAGCGGCTGGGTGAGCGAGCCGATGCCACCGGCGCCGTAGAGACCGCCGAACTCGGTCACAGAGAACGCCGCGAACTGGCCGCGGCTTGGTGACGGCAGCACTCCTGGTGAGGTGAGCTCCGTGAGTGGGCCCAGCCACACCGCCCCGAAGCAAGGAGAGAGCAGCGCCGGCGTGGTGGCCGAGATGGGCCGGATGCCACTGGTGCTCCAGCTGATCTCAGCCGCCAACCAGTCCCAGGGTTGGGACGGTGTCAGCTGCAGCACGGCGCCGCGGGTGAGGTAGCCCTCGTAGGTGAAGTCGCCGGTGTCGAGCCCCGGGGCGTTCTCCTTGCTGGAGATCCCCCGCAGGCGCTTGACGAACCCCTCAAACAGAAAGCGCCCGGTGCGCTCGGAATCCAGCACCCCCGGCAGCGCATTGGAGAACAGCAGGATTCGGGCGTTGGCGTAGGGCTGCAGCGCGGACGGCGGCAACGCCCCAGAAGCAGGAGTGGCGGTCACGGCTCAGCCCCTTTCCAGCGCGGCGGTGAACCCACTGCCCTGGCCGCTGAGCTGCGGGTCGCGGCTCCAGCTCGCCAGGGTGGGAAGCATCAGCAGCAACGCCTGGGCATGGCTGCCCCGCTGGCGGCGCAGGGCCTGCTCGATCGAGAGGCCACTGCCGTAGCGGGTGATCGTCTCCTCTCGCAGCAGCTCGGTGTCGAACTCGATCACGTCCGCCTTCTTGACCGGCAGTGTTCCGTCCTCTGGCAGGGCATCGGCAGCCACGGCCTTGCGGCGGGTCTCGATCGGGGCCTGCAGCTGCTCCGGACTCAGCCCCGCCAGCTCGGTGTCGATGGCGGCGATCGCATCCAGCTCCCGCCGGGCGGTGGGGATGGCATCCGGGTAGAGCTGTTCGAGATCCGCCATCGCGTCGTTGATGGCGCGGATCGCCGCCATCCGCGCCGGGATCGAGAGGGCGACGCGGATCCCCTCCAGGTCAGCAGCGCGCCAGCGGTAGGGAGAGTCGGTGGGGGTCTGGCTCATGCAGCTGCAGGCGCGTCTGTCTCCTCTTGCCGCAGGGGCACCGGCACCGAGCCCTCGCCTGCCTTGGAGGCCGGGCTGTCATCCAGCGTCGGGCTGCTGATCGCATTGGCCGTGGCCAGCGCCAGCTGATGGCGCAGCTCCTCCCGGCTGATTACGCCCTTGTCAAAGAGCTCGATCCACTCCTTCACCTGGGGCTGCGGTTGGATCGGCGGGGTGAGCGGGCTCACGGTCACCTGCAGACCAGCACCGGGATCGAGGGGCTCACCGGTGAGGGCACACCAGTGCTGCAGAAGGGTCGAGAACAGGGACGCCTTCTGAATCGCCATCGCCTGAAGCAGCGCATAGCTCTGGGAGGCGGTGAGGCTGATCTCCATCTCGGTGCGGGCTGCGCCGCGGTTCTGGCTGGGGATCAACGCATCGCGGCGCATGGTGTCATCAAGGATCTGCAGCCAGGCCCGGTGCTCGGCCAGCGACCGCGCCCGGATCTCGACGAACTCAAAGGAGGCATCGGCCGGCAGATCCATGCAGGTGTTGGGCCCGAGCACGACGGGGCCGGCCTGGCTGTTGCCCATGGCATCGACCATGCCCTTCCTGACGCCGACAGGGAGAGCCGTCCTTGAGAGCAGCTCCTCGTATTCGCTCTTGCAGCGGAAGTGGTTGAGGTACTGATGCGCCAGGCCCAGGTGGGGCAGGTCGCCCTCCCCGAAGGCCGAGCCATCAGATGTGTACCAGCAGGACGGGAGCCGACTGATGCCCTCATAGGTGGTCACCACCGGCTCGTCACAGCGCCAACCAGAGGTGGCTTGGGGGTCGGCGCAGACCGGGTGGTGGGCCAGCTGCAGGCCAGTGATCGCCTCTCCGGCCGTCAGCAGCTGCAGGCTGCGGTAGTGCCAGCGGTCGGGTGCATCGGCATCGCGCAGCAGGGCCTGGATCTGCTCGGTGACAGCACCCTCGCTGCCTGGGGCCTCAGTGCTGATCGGCCGGTTCACCGGCTCACGCCAGATGATCCGGCCGGGCAGGCCGTAGGAGACCGGCAGCTCCCAGTTCAGGCAGTTGGCCCGCGGCACCAGCTGGAGGCGGGGCAGGGAGAGGCGATCGCCGCGGCGCAGGGCTTCCTGTCGGTCGCCCTCGCTGGGCCAGCTGTGCTCAGGCGGCAGCACCAGCACCAGGGCCGCGCCATCGCGCAGCACCAACAGGTCTGCCGCGGCGAGGAACACGCCCAGGTCCGTGCCCCGGCCGTCCACATCCGTCAGCACCGAGCTCAAGCTGGTCGGGAGGCTGATCCAGCTGCCTCGGCTGAGCATGCCGGCGTAGGTGCGCAGGGCATCGCGGAAGAAGCCAGAGGGGAGGGCGGCATCGAGGCGCTTGCGGTAGGCGGTCTCCGGCTCGCGCTCGCCCTGGGGCAGGTATTGCTCCTTGCGGCTGCCGCCGTCGGGGGCAGCGAGTAGGGCCCAACAGTCTGCGGTGAGCTGCAGTGAAGGCCGCAGGGCCGTCAAGGTGCAGTGCTGGATCCAGGGGGTGCGGGCTGTAGCAGCTTGCGGGTTTGCGAATGCGAGCACGGGCGCTGGGCAGAGCTGCTTGCTCTTGCCTGGGTGGTCCTGCAGAGCTGTTGGGACTGTGTAGCTCGGTGCAAGGTCGTTCTCGAGCCCGTGAACCATGGCTACATCTGGAGGAACTGAGATCGAAGTTCATGCGTGCATCGGTATCTCAGGTACCACTCTTGAGAGGCCCGAGATGGTTCTCGGGAAATAGTCGAATGGTTTCTTTTCTCCTCAAAACTGGAGAAGAAGTAGTTAAGCTCCTTGACAGCTATGGAACTCTCTCAAGGGGCTGGGAATAGATGCATCGCATTAGTTTCGTCGCAATCGAGAATTTCCGAGCGTGCAAGAAGGTGTTTTTACCTCTCGAAAGCTACACACCTTTGGTTGGACAAAACAATGCTGGAAAGTCGACAATTCTAGAAGCGCTTGAATGGACGCTAAAGCCCGCTGCTCTCACGGCAAGTGATTTCGCCGACGCTACTAAGCCTGTGATTGCGGCGGCATGCATTGACGGGATCACGGTAGATGTGCTGGATCGAATTCCAAATAAGAAACACCGTACGGCGATTGAGCCGTATTGCAGAAATGGAAGGCTTTGGATAAGGGTTTCTGCTTCTGGGGCAGGGGCAAAAGCAATCTCTAAAGAGGTTTGGGATATTGAACAATGCCCTCATGATGATCTGCCCGAACACTGGAGGGGGTATCCAACAGGCCTTCCGGAGGCTGTTTCTGTGCTATTGCCGGAACCAATTGCAATAGGGGCGATGGAGGATCTTCAGGAAGATTTGGGCAAAGCAAAAGCAGGGACGACCATCAAAAGCCTTCTAGACGAGATTATGCGTCCAATGCTGGACAGCCATAAAGACCTTTCCGACGCGCTGGACTCGATCAAGAGTATTCTCACAACAGATGGTGCTAACAGGTCTGCGCATCTTCAGAGTTTTGATGATGCGGCGTCAAATGCGCTCAAACACTTTTTCCCCGGATTACGGCTAGATCTCGACCTGCAGATTGTGGAATTAAAGGAGTTCTTCAAGGCAGGCGATCTACATGTTACCGATGTAGCCACTGGAGATCGCAGGCGATTTCACCAAGTGGGCACCGGTGCCCAGCGCGCGATACAGATGGCTTTGGTCCGCTACCTAGCAGAAAGCGCTAATGCGGAACATGTTCGCCCATCTCGTCGCTTGCTACTTATAGACGAGCCAGAGCTGTACCTACACCCGCAAGGTGTTCGTCGCTTGCGACTGGCTTTGGCCCAGCTTGCTGAAGCGGGATTCCAGGTTGTCTTCTCAACTCACTCGCCCTTGATGCTCAGTCGGGATAACGCTCCGAACACTATTCGAGTCAGAAATGATCCCGCAATTGGCGTGGTCACGAAGAAACCCATGAGGCAAGCTGTTGTGCAGGCCCTCGACAATGCGGAAAGCCAGTCACGAACACTCTTCCAGCTTGGAAATGTCGCCGATATTTATTTCTCGGAAGTGGTTGTGTTGTGCGAGGGCAAAACAGACCGCAGGCTTCTACCTCTTGCGTATGAAATGATTTACGGCCGCTCACCTGAACTCGATCATATAACATTTATCTCTCTTGGCTCTTGCGCTGATATCCCTAAAGCACTTCCCGTGCTCGGCGCAATGGAAATAAAGGCACGAGCCGTCGCGGATTTAGATTTTGGTTATACAAATGCAAGGTCAGGCGGCCTGCTCGGTAAAGACGGCCAGGACTTGGTCGAGGTAAAAGCACTTCTTGAGACTCTGCAACCAGCTCATGGCTTCGCTTTAAATGGCAACGGACTACCTCAAAATCAAAAAAATGGAGGCTGGGCGGCTGCAGATGTGTGGTCTCTCATTGTGAGGGATGTGAACGGGAGTGTGATCGCGAAGCGCACCCACGACGCGCTGAAGGCACAATCTGTTTGGATTTGGCCTGACGGATGTATTGAACAAGTAATAGGTTGCGATGACAAGGGTGAGGATGCGATCCTTGAGCAAGAAGAGCGATTGCGCAACATGTCAACAGCCGAGATCGATGCAGCAATGCCAAGTTTGCGGGAATGCTTCGAGTGGATCTTGGCTTAGCCGTCTGAAATGGCGGCATACAACAAGTCGTTGCAAAGGCCATTTGCCCCCATTGCTGCTAGCACAGCTTCAAATCACGCTTATCTCAAGCGTTCGCGCTGGATCTGACAAGTCGAATCCTCTTTTTTGCCAAAAAACTTGCTGCGAGTGTCCCTGAGGCAGTCGCGACTGGCTTGGAGCAGCTGCTGCCTCTGCAAAGCGTCCAGATCATTCAGACTCGTTCTCTTCCCCAGCAACTTCAAACGCCACGACCCGCTGACTGCAAGCCACCACAATCTCCCCCCACCGCCCCCGGCTCACGCCCAATCGCTCTGGCAGTTCGGCAGCTGGAGTTCCCAGGCGCTGCAGCTTCTGCCCCCTTGCATGTAACTCCCTCCAGCTGGCTGGCACCTTGATCAGGAACCCCTTATCGCGCAGGTAGTGATACACCTCCCCATTGGCATAGGTGCGGGCATAGGGCCGAAACGATCCTCGCTCTGGTGAGTAGCGGCGAGCCGCCTGGATGATGCCGAGCATGGCGATCTGCTCCAGGTCCTCCTTGGGGTGGCCGGTGCGGCGAGAGATATTGCCAGCCACGGTCTTGGCGATGTCGCCGTGCTGCAGCGCCAGGACATTGGCGGCGGCATGGGGATTGATGGGCCGGTGTCGCCGCGGCTTGGCCGGGAAGGCGATCACCAGTTGAATCGCCTGCTGGCACGGCGGGTGCAGCGGGCGTCGGGGGCGACGCGGACGGCGCGTCACACAGCTCGCCACCACCGGCGGCCGCAACGGCAGGGCCAGTTGGCCAGCTACTGCTGCAACGCGGCAGGCCGGGGTGCGCATGGGCTGGGCAATGGCGACCGTCATCGCTCAGCGGCTGAACAGCATCGGCACTGGAGAGCTGCCGTAGCCCCGGCCCCGCCAGAACTGGGCCTCGATCCAGAGGACGCCCTGGCAGAAGGCATCCACCTGGTCGTCCACGCCGCCCCGGGGCGAGAAGGCCAGCAGTTCCTCAACCAGGGAGTCGGCCTTGCGGGCAAAGCGCACCTGGCTCGCCTCCACCAGCGGGGCGACGGCATGAGCGCGGGAGGCCTTGCTGCCCTTGGGCGGGATGGCGATCAGCCCTGGCACCTGGCGCTTGAGCAGCTGACAGACAGCAGGGCCGTTGGCGGCGTCCTCGATCAGCACCGCATTGGGCCGCAGCCCCTGGCGCTCCAGAGTTGTGAGGGACGCCAGTAAGAACTTGATCACCCCCGGCAGGTCCAGCCGCTGGCGGTGGGCCCAGAGCGCTTCGATCTGCAGCTCCGCCCACGGGTCCGAGCCGCCAGCAGGGGGGTGAGCGCCATTCACACCCCTGGGTGTTCCTTGAGCACCGGCAGCGTTCGTGGCCAACGCCAGGCCCTGCCGCCTGGCATCCACCGCCGGGTGACGCTGCGGCTCCAGCAGACCCAGAAGTGCAAAACCACAGGCGTCGTTGTCCTTGCCGTCCTTGAAGCTCAGGTCGCAGCTCAGCACCAGCGGCGCGTAGCGACGGGACTGGCCCGGAGCGACCGGCAACGGCGGCTGAATCCAGGCCTTCCGGAACAGCAGACCCTCGGCCGGGCTGGGCCGCTGCTGGTAGAGGGCATTCCACCAGTAGGAGCCCAGCCGGGTGCGGATGCGCTGCAGTACCTCCAGCGGCACCCGTTCAGGGCAGAGAGGCTCGCCCGGCTGGCGCCAGTCCGCGACTTTCGTGCAGGTATGCGGAATCTGCATCGAAATGGCTTCCGGCTCTGCAATGGCCGGCAGGTTGAGCACCGTCCAGTGCTCTGGGTTTTCCTGGCTCTCCTGCTCCAGCAGCCAGGCGGTCATGTCGTGGTGGTCCCAGCGGGTCTGCACCACCACCTGCGCTGCCGGGAGGCGGGCTCCATCGGCTGTGAGGCCGGGTTCGGCGCGGGTGAACCAGACGCTCTTGAGCCAGTCGATCAGCCGCTCGCGCTGCAGGGCGCTCTTTGCGTCTTCCGGGCCCTTGTAGGGGTCATCAATGATCCCGAGGTTGTAGCCCTTGCCGGTGAACGGGCCCTTGACGCCGGCGGCGATGCAACCGCCGCGCTGAGGCGTCAGCCAGTTGCCCACGGCGGCCGAGTCCTTGGAGAGCGAGTGACCGGTCAGGCGGTAGTAGTGCCGCGCCTCCCTGGAGTGGGCGTAGGCCAGCTCGCCGGAGTAGCTGGCGATGGCGCAGAACAGCTCCGGGTGGCGGCTCACCCAGTAGGCGGGGAACAGCCGCGACACCAGCTGACTTTTCCCGTGGCGTGGGGGACAGCAGACGATCAGGCGCGTGAGCTGGCCATCGGCCACCTGCTGGAGCAGGCCGATCAACAGCTCTGACAGGCGGTGGAACTGGAAGCTCGGGAAAGCCGAGCGGATGAAGTCGCGGAACAGCAGGCCTTGGCGGGTAGTTGACGCCCGGTTGGGATCAGGAACACCGAGCAGGCCCCAGTCCGCCCACAGGTCGGTGGCGGGATCCAGCAGCAGCCCGCCATCGGTCGGGACGCTGGCCATGGGCCGCAGGGTGGAGGCGATGCGGCCCATCAGGTCTTCGCCTCGGGGGGCTTAATCGGGGCGCGAAGCAGCCCGCCGATCTCGGCGATCACCCGGAAGGCGCCGACGGCGGCGTTGAACTGGCCTGCATCCATCGCCCGCCGGGCGCAGTCGTTCAGCGCAAAGATCTGCTCGGCCTGGTGTCGGCGCCGGTCAGAGATCAGCTCCTCCACCATCCGCTGCCGCGCCAGGGCCAGGTAGCGGCTGATCGTTTTGATGTTGGTGATTCCCCAGTTCTGGGCTGCTTTTTCCCTCATCTGCGCCAATGGCAGCCGCTGGGCGATCCACAGCTGCGCTTCGGCAATGCGCGTCTCCACCTCCATGTGAGTAGCGCGGGGCTTGTGGCTCTGGCTGCGGCGCCCCCGCGGCGGGTTGCCCTTACCCACCGGCCGACTGGGGTCTGCGGCCGGCCAAACGGGCTGACCATCGGCGTCCTGCTGAGGAGGTGCCTGGCGCAGCTCCTCCAGCAGCACCTGACCGGCATCCACTGGAGGCTCGGTCGCAGGGGCCTTGCGGCTCACAGCAGGCCCTCCCGCAGGAGCAGCCGCACGTAGGCGGCCCACTGCTCGGGGGTGAGCACCACCCGCCAGGTGCCGCCACGGAACCGCACCAAAGTCGCCGCGAAGGGCACAGCGGCGTGCTCAGCCTGCAGGGCGGCCTCATCGGGCTTGAGGCGGGCCGCGGCGGCGGTGTTGGCCCAGCTGGCCACCTGGATCACATGGGCAGGCACCCCATCGAGATCGCCGGTGTCACCGCCGGCAGTGGTGGTGCGGCCGGCGCCGAGTTTGCGGCGCACCGTCAGGCCCAACAGATCGCTCAGCAACTGGGCCGCTTCTCGCTCGGCCGCATCCCCCTTGCGTTTCTGGGGATTGGCCATGGTTCAGCTCCGGCCCGGCTTGATCGTCCAGAAGGCCTTGCCGTGTTTGGCGGTGGCGGTGCCGGTGGCTACCGCCAGCCGCTGGGCCTCCTTGAGGGCCTGCTCCTGCTGTTGCAGTGGCTCGGGATAGGCATAGCTGGTGCGCCCGGCCGACCAGCAGAAGCTACAGCCGTTGTGGGAGAAGGAGGCATCAAGCTCGCCGGCCTCCAGGGCACCACTGAGCTGCTCCAGCAGCGGCGAGAGCTCCGCGTCGATGGTCTTTTGCTGCAGCTTGAGGGCCGTGATGCGATCGAGCAGCGCATCGAGTGCGGCGCCGGCCAGGGGAGCAGAGCTGGCGGTGGTGGCAGCCATCAACAGAGCCAGCAAAGGAGCGAAGGGCGCAGGCAAGCGACCTGCAATAAACCATAGCGGCTCGATAGTCCGAACACATCGGTTCAGACAGTGGATTACCACGGCCGAAAGCGGCTCACGTAGCCCGCCCACGCCGCTGCCCAGGCCGCCAGGCACTCCTCGCGGGAATACAGCGGTGAGAAGCGCGTCTCGCCCGGCCTGGCCCAGATCGTTTGGCCGGCGTCGTAGTGCACGCCCCAGGTCGCCTCCAGCGCCATGTAGCCGCCCAGCTGGGCGCGGGTGCAGTAACTGCCGGAGCCGGGTCGCGAGAGGGTCTTGAGGTCAGCGAGCACCCGCAGGCCGTTGGCGTGCTGGATGTAGCCGGTGTCGTAGGTGCCGGCCAGGTTGCGGACCAGGCAGCAGGTGGGCCGCTCTGAGGCGATCACCGTCACCTGCTGCCAGTGGGAGTGGGCCAGCAGCGGCTCGATCCAGGCCCGGTAGTCCGAGGCCCGCAGCTCCTCCAGCAGCTGGGCCGCCTGCTGCCGGCTGCGGGGCTGTGGATGGAAGCGGCTGTGCAGCAGCGACTCCAGCGCCAGGTGCACGGTGTGGCCCCGCGGCTCCCAGACGTGGCGAGTGGCCTCGATGCGCGCCATCGCCCAGTCGCTCTTGGCTGAGCCGACCACGCCGGTGATCGACACCGCGAACAGGTGCTCCCCCAGCCAGTAGCGGTGCTCCGGATCCGTGCGCCGCAGGCCGGGGATCGGCGCCAACCAGCTGGCTTCGTCGATCTGGCGATCGAATGGATGCGCTGAGGTTGTCGTCGTTATCACCAGAACCTCACGTGATACACCAAATTCGTTCGATTCTTTGCATTCCCCTCTGGCGCAATGGATCTGAAGGGATCTGGGCCCGGGGCATTCTTTCGATTCTTTGACATTCTTTGGCACCCAGGAGATCAGGGCGACGCCGCTGAAAGAAGGGAAAGAAGGTGAGAAGAACACACCCACGCAAATCGCTCAGAATGCCTGCGGCGCAATGGAGAGGAAAGAAGACAAAGAATTCAGCTCTCTCTCCAGCACTCGCATCAAGCTGCGGCGGAGCAACGGAAGGCAGGGGGTCGCCAGCAAAGAATCCAAAGAATCCCCAAAGTGTCATCCCGCCATAGAGGGGCAAATGGACTGCGCTGGAAGGGGATTCAAAGAATCGCAAGAATCCACCCCTACAAGTCGAACTCACGCGCCAGCCACTCTGCGCCGGCATCGCTGAGCCCGTAGCGGAGGTAGTAGCTCTGGCCGCTGGTGCCGACCCGGGTGGTCGTCACCAGGCCATCGAGCTTGCTGAGGAAACGGCCGAGCGCGTTGTAGGTGCTCAGCGCTTCACCCTCCAGATCCCGTTTCAGGCGTGCCTCCGTTGGCGCCGCGTCGATCGCCTGCAGCAGCTCCAGGAGACCAATACCTGCCAGGCCGCTCGCATGCAGGGCCTGGAGATAACGCAGGGCCTCCTTCTGCTTCTCGCTGGCCTTGCGCACCCGCTGGCCGGCGCGATCCAGATCGCTCTCCTGCTCCTGTTGCTCCTGCAGGTCGTCGTAGGTGCCCAGACGCGAGAAGGTGCCGGTGGTGCCGTCGATCGCCACCACCAGATCGGCCGGTGGGCCGGAGCGGGCTTCCCGCACAAGCCGGCGCTGGGGCGAGTCCTTGATCAGGCGGTTGCCCTTGGCCAGGTAGTGGAGGGTGAGGATCGTGTTGGCCGCCCCGGCGATGGCGTTGTGGCCGGAGAGGGCCTCGGTGCCGGTGGTGTCGTTGGCCTTGTTGCAGTGGTGGATCAGCAGCAAGGTGCCGCCGGCATCGGTGATCTGGTGCTTGAGGTCGTAGATCAGCGAACCCATCTCCGGGTCGTTCTCGCCAAAGCAGCAGCTGCGGGTGATCGAGCGCAGCGAATCGAGGATCACCACCGCCCCAGGGTGTGCGGCCAGGCAGGCCAGCAGGGCATCGAGGTTGGCCTCCGTGGCCCGGAACCGGCGTGACCAGAGCAGCAACGGGTGATCCCAGATCCCCAGCTGCTGCAGCATCTGGGCAGTGTCGCCGTCGCCCTGGTCATCGGTCACCAGGATCACCGGCCTTGGCGTATCTGGGGCCCCAAAGCCCAGGAAGTCCTCGGCGCAGAGCAGGCAGCGGGCCAGGGCATGCACCAGCCGCGTCTTGCCCACCTTGGCCCGGCCGCCCACGATCGAGAGATCGCGGCGGGGAATGCAACCCGGGATCTCCCAATTCACAACGGGTTGCGGCATCGCCAGCCGCTCGGCCTGATCGAGCTCGCGGAAGCGGTTGCCGTTGCGCAGGTCGTGGGCCTCGAGGATCAGCTGGCCGATCTCCTGCAGCCGCAGGGCCGTCTTGAGTTGGAGGGCGGCATGGGCCTCGCGCACGCGGGCCGAGCGGCGCAGGCTGTTGCGCTCGCGGCCCACCAGGGAACGGATGCAGTGCTCCAAGGCGTTGAGGCGGCGGTTGATCGGGAGGTGCACCTTTCCCCAGCGCACCCGAGTGTCTGGCCTGGGCGAGAAGCGCTGCGGGCCTGCGCCAGCTCCAGCTCCCCTGGTGCCCCTGGCATTGCTGCTGCGGTCGCTGCTCTTGCCGCCGGGATGGCGCCCGCCGGTGTCGTTCTGGTTTCGGTGGTTGCCTGGGGCCTTCGTGCCAGGGGGCCTGGGGGTGTGAGCCGGCTGCGGCGGCAACCAGCCGTGCTGACGGGCGTGGAACCAGAAGGTGGCGGCGCTGATCTGCTCACCGCCGGAGCTGGCCACCTGGCGGATGTCCCAGCCGCAGCTGGCTGAGGGGCTGTGGGCCTCCATCAGAGCGATCGCCAGCTCGCGGTCATGGCCGGCCTGCTCGCAGGCCTGGATCAGGCCCCAGAGGATGTTGCGGTAATCGGAGTAGGTGTTGCTGCCGGCCACGCGGCGGGGGATGGCAGCCAGGGCGGCGCTGATCTGTTCGAGCGGCCGGGGCGGCCCGAAGTCCTCGTCGCCCAGCTCGGGCAGCGAAATGCCATTGGCTGAACCCTCGCTGGGCTGCTCCAGCGGAACCTCTTGTTGCGGTGCTGTGCCTGCAACGGGCTCGGCGAACTCATCGGGCAGCAGCGCCAGGGCGATGTCATCCGGCGCGTAGCGATGTCCGCTCACGTGCACCAGCTCCACCAGAGCGGTGGGCTCACCGCTGGCGTCGACATACCAGCAGCCCGGCAGGCGCATCACTCGCGAAGCGTCCTTGCAGTGGGGATCGCCGCCGGCGTAGGCAATCAGCTCCGCCTGCAGTGGTCCCCACTCCTGCGGCGGGATGGGGTTCTGCAGCAGCCAGTAGCAGTGGGCCGACTTGCCGCCGCTGAGCACGATCAGCGAGGGCTCCGGCAGCCCCAGCTGCCGCCAGGCGTTCAACTGCCAGTCGATTGGCCGGTCGTCCCACTCCACGAAGAACGCCCGGCAGGCCGTGATCTCGCTCTTGCGGTCACCGCCATCGTTGATCACCAGGTAGATGCCGCGGCCTTCCTGCTGCCACTGCTCAGCCGCCTCAAGATCAAAGGGGCCTTTGCGAGCCCCGATCCGTCCCTTGGCGGGGTTGGCGCGGTGGGGGAAGGCGCGCAGCCGGGCGCTGGCGGGGTCCTTGCCCAGCAGGGAGAGGAACTGATTGGCGGCGGCGCGGTCGATGCGTGCCTGCGTAGGGGCAGCGGCCGGCTCAGCGCTGGCCATTGAGCCCCTGGCGCTTACCGGGCTTGCTGGCGAGCTGGTCGCGTTCCATCGCCTCGGCCACGATCAGGCGAATCACCGAGGAACGGGAGAGCACACCGCCGCGGGTGCGCGCATCCAGCCAGTCGCGCTGCTCAAGCGTGAACTGCACGGAGAGCGGGGTCATCATCGAGGGCATGGGAGCCTCGGCATGTCGAATCAGTTTATTCATGCTGGCACAGGCTCGCTAAGCTGATTCAATTGACGAACAGAGCATGGTCGACAGCGCAGCTGCGGATCGGGCGGCGGAGAAGGTCCGCAAGCTGGTGGCGATGACCGCCTCACCGCACCTGGAGGAGGCGCGCACCAGCGCCTTCTTGGCCTGTCGCCTGATTCGCGAGCACGGGCTGCAGATCGCCACCCATCGCCCTTCACCCGCCAAGCCAACTGCGGCGACGGGAGTGGAGGAGGGGCAAGGCCCGGCGGGCTTTCGCCGCATCCGCGTCCGCCATCCCGGCCATTGCCGCTGTTGCGGCAACCCGATCGTCCCAGGGGAGTGGGCGCTCTGGTGCCGTGGCAATGGCCTGCGTCACCCGCTCTGTTCCCCCTGAGCCGTTGCTGTGCCGCCGAGATCCAGCAGGCCTTGCTGGACGTTCTGGCGGGGGAGGCCTTCCTGGCAGATAAGCCCTGGAGTGAGATCTGGTGGGGGCGGATGCAGCTCGATCTCTCCAGCGGCTGGCGGTTGCAGATCAACATCGACCGTGATCGGCTTGGGGCCTTGATGTGGGCTCGATCCCCCGATGGGCGCAACTGGGAGTACGGCTGCCAACGCGACGACTGGACCCTTGGCCCGGACAGCCGCATCGTCGAGCCCGTGGCGTTGCTGGAGCCGGAGCAACGCCAGCAGCTGGAGTGGCTGCTGCGCGAGGCCATCTGCTGGCCAGCGCCGCTGACCTCAAGCAAGCGGGTGATCCTGGCCAGCCCGATGGAGCCTTTTGACAAGCGCGGCCGGAGAAGGCGGCGGCAGCAGCGGGGCAGGCCCATGCCGTTCTGGCATCGGGCTGATGCAGTTTCACATCCGCATCCAAGGCCTTAGCCTTTCGCTAATAGCCAGATCCCAGTCCTGATGAGCTCTGAGTACCGGTACATCGAGGCCAAGCAGCTCGAAGCCGGTCAGGAGTTCGGGCGCATGCTGCGGCGCTGGCGGGAGCTCAACAACTGGACCCAGTACACGGCCTACAAGTGGGCCAAGGAGGCTGGCTTTGAGGTGATGGCCCCCAGCACCTTGAGCGTGTTCGAGAACGGCAAGGCGCCCAAGCCGCGGCCGGAGAGCTTCTTTGCCCTGGCCGAAGTCAATCGCCGCCTGGCCGCCAAGGATTTCAGTGGCGTGCGCACCCGGGCCCTCAAGGACCTGATCAGCCAGGCAAGCCCCTTAATGGATGACGAGGGGCAGGTTTGGGGGCCAGCAGAGTTCTGGAGCTGCCACCTGGGCCTGCTGCCGGTGCCGACCGCCTACCAGGCGCCGGAACTGCCTGCCCAGCCGGTGGTGGATGAAGCGGAGGCCGCCCGCCTGAGCGAGCAGTGGCGCTCGGAGCTGGTGCAGACCGCCAAGCAGCAAGGCCTTGGGGTGATGGAGGCCCTGACGTCCGCCGCAAAGGCTGCGCCGGCTAAGCAGCGGCAGACCTTTCAGGCCGTGCTTGCGGGCTTTGAGAGCTACACCCCTGAGCAGCTGGAGGGACTGTGGGACGGAGAGGCGTGGCTGCCGCAGCGCTGGCTGGAGGAGTGGTCGAGCAAAACGGCTGCCAGCTGAGGCAAGCACGATCAGACCCGGGCCGAGCTCGGAGTACGCCATGTCTTGCGTTGCGCAAGATACAGATTCGGATTAGCGAGCCGCTAATATCCGAGGCAAGCGGGCGCCGGTCCCGCAGTGCCTTCGATGACCACCACCCCTTGCGGGCGGATGGAGCCGACGCCAGGTCCCACCTCCGCCTTTGATCTCAACCAGGCTCTGCTGCAGAGCCGTGAGCAGGCCCGCGCCCAGTGGGCCGAGGGCTTGGCCCAGTTCCAGGCCCAGATGGCCGCCATCGCCGAAACCTCCATGCAGGAGGTGGTTCAGGCAGCGGCGCCAGCCTTTGCCCTGGGCTTCTCGTTCAGCGCCCAGAAGTTGATCAATGAGGAGCATGAAGTGCTGCGGGTGACGCTGCGGCACCGCGGCGGCGCCGAGGAGTTCAGCGAGGCCCAGGCGCCCCAGGAGGGCAGTGCGGCCTGGCATGCGCTGACCGCTTCTCTGTTGGCGGGCTTACTGGGCATTCCCGTGGGCGGACCTCCTCGGACTATCGAGGCAGATCAGGCGCGGCCGCAGCCGCGGCCGTCGGTGCCAGATGCCACGGCCTCGAGCGCTACACCCCCCGCTGCTGACGACCCTGACTCCGCAGACGACGAGTGGGACACCGGCGCTCCCGATGGCCCGGAAGCCAGCGACTCCGGCCTGGAGCCCCTGACGGCAGACGAGATCGCCACCCTGCACAAGTTCCTCGGCGCGATGCCGCAGGAGGCGCGCAAGCGGTTCACGATCGAGTTCCGCCATCACTTCCAGGTGCCCAGGGAGGTGCGGACGATCAAGGACCGCATCACCCAGCGGCGCCATAAGGACTTCATCGACGTGTTCGAGCGCGAGCTTGGCGGGGGGACGCCATGAGCATCTGCCGCCGCGCCTATGCGCGTCCCCAGCCGCGGTCACAGCACGGCCGCCACTACCTCTGCGTCTGCGTGCACAGCGACGTCTACCGCCAGGTGCGGCAGCTGTCGGCCGAGCACCAGCTGAGCCTCTCCGGCGCCGCCCATCACCTGTTGCGGCTGGGCGCCGGCCTCGAACCCCTGCTTCCCCTGACCGTTTCCCCCTCCACCCTGAACAGCAAGTCCCATGGCGATTGAACTCAACGACGGCAGCCGCATCGCGGCGCCGGTGATCCGTCAGCAACGACTCGGCGAGGTCGCCTACCTGGCGATCGTGCGACCCGAGCAACGCGACCGGCTGCGCAAGAACCTCTCCACTGGCGCGATGGAGCCGATCCCCAACGGCACTGACCGTCAGGGCCGGCCCAAGGTGAAGCAGGAAATGGTCATCCATGCGATCGCCATGCCGGGAACGACGATGGAGGCCCGCATCGGTGATGAGGGGGGTGTGCCCGCACCGGGAGATCGGGTGCGGCTGATCCTCAAGGCCAAGGGCTTTGGCGAGTGGATCGAGGCAAGGCGGCAGCACCGCCGCGGCCGGCTGAACGTGGGCGATGTGCTGGTGCTGGAGACCCGCTGGGCCCAGCAGTACGACCAGGACGGCAACCCCAAGGGCCCCAAGATCGAAGACCAGGCCGCCGCCGATGCGGTGCCCCGCAACGTCACGATCGGCTTCTACGGCCCGCTGAGCATCCGCGAGGGCACCGACCCAGCCTGGATCGATGCGGCGGAGCAGGCCTACCGCTCCGATGAGGCGGCGGCCCGTCAGCAGCAGGCGATCCCGCTGGCCGATGGCGACGACTTCGGCGATGAGTTCGCCGATGAGGAGGTGCCGTTCTGATGGGCTATCCGAATCACCCAGGCCGCATGGAGCGACCCACTGCCAAGCCGCAACTGCCGGCCTTCTGCCGCACCAGGGCCCTGCGTTCACTGAACGGCACCTGCCGGGCTGGTGCCTCCCTGCCTTTGCTCTACGTGCTCCTGGCCCTGCAGCTGAGCACCGTTCTGTTGGTACTGGCCGGGCCCGTGCCCCCCGCTGCGGCTCCGCTGTTGCAACAGGTGGAGAGCAGACCATGAGTGGAGCCGCCAATCGCCGGCTGCTGCGGTTGCCGGAAGTGAAGGAGAAGGTGGGGCTGTCGCGCACGGCGATCTACAAGCTGATCGCCGAGGGGCAGTTCCCCCGGCAGGTGTGCATCGGACCCCGCACGGTGGCCTGGTGCCTGGACGACCTGGAGGCCTGGATCGAGCAGCGCATCCAGGCAGAGGTGCAAGAACCGAGTGCCCGGTGACAAGCCAACGGCGCCGCCGCCCGATCAGTAGACCTGGCCGGCCCTGCAAGGGGCCGGCTTTTTTGTTGGAAGGCGGTGGTCCCCGTAGACGTTGTGTGGCTCAGGCGACCTGGTCGAGCAGGTCGGCCCAGCGCTGCATCATCTCGACGCGCTGCGGCCAGTACTCGGCGCGGTTGTAGGCGGCGGTGACCTTGTTCTTCTCGATATGGGCGAGCTGGCGATCGACGATGCGCAGGTCGATGCCCAGCTGCTCCTGGATGTTGGTCATGGCCAGGGAGCGGAAGCCGTGGCCGCACATGCGGCCATCGAAGCCCATGCGCTTGAGGGCCATGTTGACGGTGTTGTTGCTGATGAAACCGGTGGCGGTGCGCTGGCTCTGGAAGACGAAGCCGCTGGGGCCGCTGATGGCGTGCTGGGCCTGGAAGAGCGCCGCGGCCTGACGGGAAAGGGGAACCAGATGCTCGCGGCGGTTGCCCCTGCGGCCCTTCATGCGCTCGGCCGGGATGGTCCACAGGGCCTCCTCGAAGTCGAACTCCTCCCAGCGGGCAGCGATCAGCTCACTGGTGCGAACGAAGGTGAGGGCCAGCAGGCCCATGGCATGGAGGGTGGAGGCATCGGCGCCGATGGCGTTGGCCCGCATGGCGGTCAGCAGTTCGGGCAGCTCACTCCAGGGGATGCAGGGGTAATGGCTGGTGGTCTGCTTGACCGGGGCGTGGCGCTTGAGGGAATGGGCGGGATTGATGGTGCAGTGGCCGATGGCGACTGCGTAATCGAGCACCTGACTGATCACACCCAGGGAGCGCTTGGCGGTTTCGTTGGAACCGCGTTGCTCGATCGAGCGCAGCACAGCCAGACAGTCCTGGGCGTTGATGGCATCGATAGCCATCCCGCCGATAGCGGGAAGGATGTCCTTGTTGAGCTTCTTGAACACGTCATCGCTGTGCCGCTCGGTCCAGGTGCCGGCCGTCTTGGTGGCGTGCCAGTCGAGCGCAACGGCCTCAAAGGTGAGCTGGGCGTGCCTGCCCCAGCGGTGATCTTTGCTGCGTTTCTTGGCATCACAAGGATTGATTCCGTCTTCATAGAGAAGACGTTTCTGCTCATCACGGATGTCGCGAGCAGCCTTGAGCGAAATCCTGGGGTAGGGGCCGATGCGCAAATCCTGCCGTCGGCCGTCCTTGGTGGGCGGGAAGCGGTGCCGCCAGAGCCAGTACTTCCCGCCGGCGGGGTCGACCTCCAGGAGCAGGCCAGCACCGTCTGAGACCCGGTATCGCCGAGAACGCAGTTGCAGAGCGCGAACTTCCCTGTCGGTTAGAGCCAAGAGCCCATTTACACCACCACCCCAGTTTTACACCACCACTTACACCACCACAATTTTTTGCTTCCCTGGGTTTTGCCGGGATCTCACGGGACGCCCCCAAAGCAAAAGACCCACTGCAGTGCAGCGGGTCTCAGGCTCTATTGGGACATCACGGGAACCTTCGGGAATCCCCGTTTTGAGCCCTAAAACGGAGAGGGTGGGATTCGAACCCACGGAAGGTTTCCCTTCAAACGATTTCGAGTCGTTCGCTTTCGACCACTCAGCCACCTCTCCAAGCTCGCCGCAGGGCGGGAGCAGCCCTAGGGCTTGCGTCACTTTAAGGATCGACTAGGCCGAGCCCGCTTCCAGGGATCCACTGGCTCCGCTGGCAGCCCACGGCCTGGGCCAATGGAGTGGCCGATCCCCACTCAGCCACACCTGCTTCACCCCCTGACGCTCCAGCCACTCGCGCTCCCGGGGGCGTGGCCGAAAACCCAGCCACACCCCATCCCACGCGGGCCTTGCCTGGGACTGGTCGTGTTGGTCGCGCCAACTCCAGAGCGCCTGGCGATCGGGCAACAACAACCAATGGGCCCGGCCAACCTGCAGCTGCACGCCCCGGCTATCGACCGCCACCGCCGTCGCTGCCAGCCCCGGGCTCGCCAGGGTTTCCCCCGGCTCCAAGGGCCGACTGCCCTCGCCCGATGTCAGCAGCATGGCCGTGTTCTGGTGCCAGCAATCGGGATTGGTGGGGGGCACGGGATCAAGCACGAGGGACCAATCCAACCGCTGCACCCCCAGGCCTTTGACCAGGTTCTGGGCCGCCTGGCAGCTGAAGCCATCCCCTTGCAAGCTCACCAAGGCCCCCCGACCCTGGTGGCGCGCCACCAGCACATCCAGACGCCCCTGGTGCACCAGCAACAACCGATCGGAGCCCAGCCAGCCGAGGTGCAAGGCCATCACCAAGGCCAGTAGGGCCAGACCCAGGCGCCGCCATCGCGGGGCAAAACCAGGAAGGGCCAAGGCCCCCAGCGCAAGGGAAAACAGCAGCACCAACCCCGGCGAGGCTTTCCCCAGTTGCCATTGGGCCATCGGCAAACCGGCAAACCAGCGCACCACCGCCAGCAACACCCCACAAAGCCAGGCAACCGGGGCGCAGGCCAGGGGCACCAGGGGCGGCACAAGCACCGCCAGGCAAGCCAGGGCCATGGCCCCCAGGGTGATGGGGGTGAGCAGGGGAGTCACCACCAGATTGGCCGGCACCGCATAGCTCGGCACCACACCGAAATGCAGCAGCTGCAGGGGAAGGGTCCACAGCGATGCCGCCAAGGGAACGGCCAAAGCCCCCGCAAACCAACCTGGCACAACCTTCGGCAGGCGATCGGCCAGGGCCTGCTCCAGCGGCCGCGCCGACACCATCAAGCCAGCGGTGGCCATCACGCTGAGCTGGAACCCCACATCCAGCAGCCAGCCGGGAACCACCAGCAGCAGGGCCACCACACTGGCCAGCAGGATCCCAATGGGCTTGGCTCGCCACCCCCCCTCCAAGATCACCAGGGCGATGGCGCCCATCAACACAGCCCGCAGCACCGAGGGCTGGGGCCCCGCCAACAGCACAAACAGCCCCATCACTCCAAACGCCAAGGCCAAGCGCAACGGCCTAGCCAGCCTTCGGCCCAAGGGCATCACCGCCCCGAGCAACACGCTGAGGTGGAAGCCACTGGCGGCCAAGGCATGGGATAGCCCCGCTGCGCGGAAGGCATCCCGAACCTCCAGCGGCACCGGCACCACGGCACTCCCCAGCACCAAGGCGGCCAAAACCCCACCGCGAGCAGCTCCCGCCTGCTCCAGCAAGGTGGCCGCCATGCGCCGGCGCAGATCGGCAATCGGCGTTGCCGGCCGGCCCAGCACCTGGAATTGCTCCACCTGCAACTGGCTGAAGGCCCCCTGGCGGGCCAGGCGCTCCGCGGGAGCCGCTAGCAGCGGATGGGGCGAGGCTTGGGGACGCTTCAACGTCCCCGTCGCGCGCACCTGCCAGCCCTGCTGCAGCTCGGGGCAAGGGCGAAAGCGCAACTCCGTGCGGCCCCTCGGCAGCTGGAGCAAGGCCCGACAGGCCTGCGCCCCACCAGTCCCAGTGCCACTCCCAGGGCTACTGCCGGGGCCAATCGGGGACGGATCGGCCACCAGGCGACCTTCCAGGCTGATCGGCAGCGAACCGCTGGCCTCAGGCAGCAACAGGGCCGGATCCCCGGCACTCGGATGGGGAGGAGTCGCGGCGATCACCACCGTGCGCAGCAGCAGCAGAGCCAAGGCGAGCCCCCAGATCCAGCGGCGCAGTCCCTGGCCCGCAAGCCTTTCTGCCATCTTCGAACCCCAGACGCATCAGCCCTCCAGGGTTCCCACCCAGCATCATCACCCAGCCGCCTCGGGATGGGCCTCAAACCAGGCTTGGCGTTTGTCCGCCTCCATCAACGGGAAGCCCAGCGCCCGGCGTTCGGCGAACCAGGCTTCTGCCACCTGGCGGGCCAGGTGGCGGATGCGGCCAATGGTGGCGGTGCGCTCGGTTACCGAGATGACGCCACGGGCCTCGAGCAGGTTGAAGGTGTGGCTGCACTTGAGCACAAAATCCAGGGCGGGTGCCGGGAGCTTCTTGGCCACCAGATCCGCCGCTTCCGCCTCATACAGGGCGAACAACTGGGTCAGGCGTTCGGGATTGGAAGCTTCGAAGTTGTAGGTGCAGTGACCCTTCTCAAAGGGCAACCAGATGTCGCCGTAGCTGCGCCGACCATCCCAAGACAGATCCCAGATGCTTTCCACATCCTGCAAATACATGGCCAGGCGCTCGAGGCCATAGGTGATCTCGATGGATACCGGCCGGCAATCGATGCCGCCACACTGCTGGAAATAGGTGAACTGGGTCACCTCCATGCCATCGAGCCACACCTCCCAACCCACACCCCAGGCCCCAAGGGTTGGTGATTCCCAGTTGTCTTCAACGAAGCGAAAGTCGTGGTCCTTGGCGCGGATGCCCAGGGCTTCCAAGGAAGCCAGATAGGTCTCCTGGATGCCATCGGGGGAAGGCTTGATCAGCACCTGGTATTGGAAATAGTGCTGGGCCCGGTTGGGGTTATCGCCATAGCGGCCATCGGTGGGCCGGCGGCAGGGCTCCGGATAGGCCACCGCCCAAGGCTCCGGGCCAATGGCGCGCAGCACCGTGTGGGGACTCATCGTGCCTGCCCCCTTCTCGGTGTCGTAGGGCTGGAGGATCAGGCAGCCCTGGTCAGCCCAAAAGCGATTCAGGGTGGCGATGATGTCCTGGAAATGCACGGAGCGGGCTGGACCTTCTGTGCCAGCCATTCTGACGGTCAGGCCACCAGCTCCAAAAGGCCCATCTGCCCCCCCGCCAAGAGCCGGTGCTGGCTGCGGCAAAAGCCAGCAACCTCAGCCAACTGCTGCTGGACAGCCCCCGTGGGGAACCGCTCCAGGCTGGCCTCCAGATAGGCGTAGTTCTCCCGGGCGCCGAAGCGCTCGGCTGCCGGCAACACCAACCTGCGCAGGTAAAACCGTTGGAAGCTGGCCGTGAGCTCGGCGCCTTGGCGGCCAGGATCGGGCCGGTTGAAATCGAGCACGGCGGCGCGGGCGCCAGGCTTCAGCAGGCGCCGCAGCTCGCGCAGACCCTGGCCTGGATCGGCCACATTGCGCAGGCCGTAGGCCATCACGGCCCCATCAAAGCTGGCTGCAGGCAGGCCCGTAGCCAGGGCATCCCCTTGTTGCCACTGGATGTTGAGCCAGCTCTGGCGGGCAGAGCGCCCTGCCGCCACCTGCAACGGCGCCCCGGCCGCATCGATCCCCACCACCGCCCCCCCGGGCCGCACCTTCGGGGCCAGCACCAGGGCCAAGTCGCCGGTGCCGCAGCACAGATCAACGAGCTTCTGGCCTGGCCTGGGCTGCAACCAAGCCACCGCCTGGCGCTTCCAGACCCGATGCAGGCCCAGGCTCAAAAGGTCGTTGAGCAGGTCGTAGCGGGGGGCAATTTGGTCGAACAGCGCCTCGACAGCGGCCGGATCGCCTGGCTTAAAGCTGCCCATCCCAGGGCAACACGATGGAATCGAGGCTGATGCCGGCCTCGCTTTCAACGGCATCCATCAACCCCCGAGCCTCGAGTCGATCGGGGCTGTTCAAGGTGAGCACCATCACGGTGGCAAGAGCCACCGCGGCGGAGCAGACCATGCAGCCCGCCAACATCAACGAAAATTCCTTGGTGTCGGTGGCAGCTTGCATCAACTGCAAGGCCCAGGCCACCAACGCCACCACAGCGACCACCATCAGCAGGCCGATGGCCGTAAAGGCAGACGGGGGTAGGGATCGAAGGGCTATCACAAAGTCAATGTAACGAGCCATGACACAGGGCCGCGAGAGCCCTAGGCCCTTGAGTATGCGGCAATCACGGGGCGAATGGGCAGGCCCCGGGCCAGGAGATCGGCCTTGATCTCGCCCACGGTGAGGACGCCGTCGTGCAGCAAGGAGGCCAATAGGGCCGCTGAAGCCTTGCCCCCCCCGGGGCCCATGTCGAGGGCCCGGGCGATGTGGTCGATGCAGCCGGCGCCGCCGGAGGCAATCACCGGCACGTCCACCGCTTCAGCGACGGCCCGGGTGAGGTTGAGCTCATAGCCCGCCTGGGTGCCATCGCCATCCATCGAGGTGAGCAGGATCTCGCCCGCACCGAGGGCCACCACCTGGCGGGCCCAGGCCACCGCATCCAGGCCAGTGTTCTCGCGGCCGCCCTTGACATACACATCCCAGCCGGGCGTAGCCCCCTGGCGGCGGCGGGCATCAATGGCCACCACGATGCATTGACAGCCAAAGCGCTCGGCCCCCCGCGCCACCAGCTCGGGATCGCGCACGGCCGATGAATTCAGGCTCACCTTGTCCGCACCAGCCCGCAGCAAGGCGGTGATGCCCTCCACGCTGCTGATGCCCCCGCCCACGGTGAAGGGGATGGTCACGGCTTCAGCGGTGCGGCGCACCAGGTCCACCAAAGTGTCTCGGCCTTGATGGCTGGCGGCAATGTCAAGGAACACCAGTTCATCGGCCCCAGAGGCGCTGTAGCGGCAAGCCAGCTCCACGGGGTCGCCAGCATCGCGCAGGCCCACAAAATTGACTCCCTTCACCACCCGCCCGTCGGCGACGTCAAGACAGGGAATGATCCGTTTGGCAACCATGAGCTCACTGTTAGTGTTGCGCCACTTTCCAGTTGCGCCAGCCATGTCCCAGGCTGCCACCACGGGTTCCGTGAATGTTGGCTCTACGGTGCGGATCACCCGGGTTCGGGACCGCATTTCCGCCGAGATGGTGGAAGCCCTCAAGGCTGATCCCCTCTGCACCGTGACCGGTTTCCGCACCGTTGATGGCAAGGGCATCGGCGTTGTCGTGCAACTCGCCAATGGCCAGCAAGCCTGGTTTTTTGAAGACGAAATCGCCCTCGCCTGAGTCCCTGCGTTGACCAACAGCCCTAATCCTGAGGCGAGCAGCGGCGGCGGAGCCCGCCAGCTTCTGGGCATGAAAGGTGCCAGCGGCACCAGCAACATCTGGAAAATCCGGCTGCAACTGATGAAGCCGGTCACCTGGATTCCCCTGATCTGGGGGGTTCTCTGTGGTGCCGCGGCCTCTGGAAACTTCCACTGGCGCCTGCCTGAAGTGGGCGCTTCGATCGCCTGCATGGTGATGAGTGGGCCCCTGCTCGCCGGCTACACCCAGACCATCAACGACTACTACGACCGCGACATCGACGCGATCAACGAGCCCTATCGGCCCATCCCATCGGGGGCCATTCCCCTGGGGCAGGTGAAGCTGCAAATCTGGGTCTTGCTGCTGTCCGGCCTTGGCGTGGCCTACGGCCTGGATTTGTGGGCGGCCCACTCCACCCCGGTGCTGTTTCTACTGGCCCTCGGCGGCTCGTTTGTGAGCTTCATCTATTCGGCACCGCCGCTGAAGCTGAAGCAAAACGGATGGCTCGGTAACTACGCCCTTGGAGCCAGCTACATCGCCTTGCCTTGGTGGGCAGGCCAAGCCCTGTTTGGCCACCTCACCTGGACCACCGCGATCCTGACCCTGGCCTACTCGTTGGCGGGCCTTGGCATTGCAGTGGTCAATGATTTCAAAAGCGTGGAAGGGGATCGGGCCATGGGCTTGCAATCCCTGCCGGTGGCCTTTGGCATCGAGAGGGCCAGCTGGATCAGCGCCGGAATGATTGATGGGTTCCAACTGGCCATGGTGGCCGTCCTGATCGCCATCGGCCAGCACTTTTCAGCCGTGCTGCTGGTGCTCTTGATTGTGCCCCAAATGACCTTCCAGGACATTTGGCTGTTGCGCGATCCGGTGGCCTTCGACGTCAAATACCAGGCCAGTGCCCAACCGTTCCTGGTGTTGGGGATGCTGGTCACCGCCTTGGCCATTGGTCACAGCGGCTTGGTGGCGTGATGTGAGTCAGCGTCGGCGCCGTCTGATCCGCAGTGGCCTGCTGGCCGCCGCCATCGGCAGTGGGGTTGCTTTCGGCCAAGCGGCTCTGATTGCCGGTTTCGACCAACTCCTTCCCGATGCCCGGGGGATTAGTGCCTTCAACCGTCCCGGCACCCTCACCATCCTCTCGGCCGACGGCCAGGTGGTGCAAAAAATCGGGCCGGCAACCCGGGAGAAACTCACCACAGGTTCCACGCCGCCCCTCGTTGAGCGGGCGTTTATTGCCGCGGAAGATCGCCGTTTCTACCAGCACAGCGGCATCGATCCGATGGGCATTGGCCGGGCCATGGTGCGCAACATCACCAAGCACTCCGTGGAGGAAGGGGGCAGCACCATTACCCAACAGCTGGCCCGCACGGTTTTCCTCAGCCAAGAGCGCACCGTGGTGCGCAAACTGGCGGAATTGGCGCTGGCAGGAAAACTAGAGCGCCAGCTCAGCAAGCAGCAGATCCTCACCGAGTACCTCAATGTGGTGTACCTCGGCTCCAGCGCCTATGGCGTGGCCGATGCGGCCTGGATCTACTTCTCTAAAACCCCCGACCAACTGACCCTCAGCGAAGCCGCCCTGATCGCTGGCCTGCCGCCAGCGCCATCGGTGTATTCCCCCCTGGTGAATCCGGATCTCGCCCTCGAACGCCGCACCGTGGTGCTGCGCCGCATGGCGGAAGCGGGCTTTATCAGTGCTGCCGAGCAGGCCCAGGCCAACGCGACGCCCCTGGAGCTCAAGCCGGCCGAACCCAAGTACTTCCTCAGCCAGGCGCCCTACTTCACCAGCTGGGTGCAGCAGCAACTGCCGAAGGTGCTCAGCAAAGAGCAACTTGAAGTGGGCGGTCTCACCGTGAAAAGCAGCTTGAATCTGGCCTGGCAAGCCCAGGCCCAGAAAGCCATCGACACCTACGCCCCCGGCGAGATGGAGGGGGCCCTGGTGGCGATGGAGCCGGGCACCGGCCTGGTGCGGGCGATGGTGGGCGGCAAGGACTTTGCCAAGAGCCAGTTCAACCGCGCCGTGGATGCCCTGCGCTCGCCGGGATCCACCTTCAAGTTGTTTGTCTATCTCACGGCCCTGAAAGAGGGGATGCGCCCCGAGCGGATCGTGGTCGATACCCCCCGCTGCTTTGCCGGCTACTGCCCGCGCAACTTCGGCAACCGCTACCTCGGCACGATCACCCTGGTGGGGGCGATGCAGAACTCCCTCAACACCGTGGCGGTGGGGCTGTTGCAGCAACTGGGCTTCGACAAGGTGATTGAGACCGCCAAGAGTTTGGGCGTAGGACTCACCCACGAGCTCGGCCACTTCTATCCCCTTGCCATTGGCGCCTACGAGCAAACCCTGCTCGACATGACCACCGCCTATGCCGCCATCAACAACAGCGGCATCTATGTGAAAGCCACACCCTTTGAAGAGATCCTTGGCCCCAATGGCGAATTGCTCTGGAGCCGCCGGGTGGACGGCGACCGGGGCAGCCGCGCCGTGGATAGCGACATCGCCAACACCATGCTCTGGATGCTTCAGCAGGTGGTAACCAATGGAACCGCCGGTGGGGCAGCCCTGCCGAATCGGCCCGTAGCCGGCAAAACCGGCACCTCGGAAGGGGGCCGTGACCTCTGGTTCATCGGCTCCATCCCCCAACTCACCACCGGCGTGTGGCTCGGCTACGACAGCAACCAACCCACCACTGATACCAGCGTGGTGGCTACCTACGCCTGGCGGGCGTTCATGGAGCCGATCACCAAAACCCTGCCGGTGCGCCAGTTCCCGCCGCGGCCTGTGCTCAACACCACCTACAAAGGCGACAAGAAACCGGGCCCAGCGCGAGCGGTCTACCAGGAGACGTACTCACCGCCAGGCGGGTACCCCGCAGAAGCGCCCGCCGCTAAGCCCCTAGCCCCCATTCCCGAGGGCACCCCCAGCGATGGGCCTGCGGTGATCGTGCCCCAACCAGTCAGCCAGCCAGGCAGCAGCCCTGGACCCGCCGCCCCAGCCAATCCACCCAGCATGCCGCCACCGCCCGTGGCCGCCCCCCCCACGCCCTAACGGCCCGATCAGGGGGCTTGCAACAAGGCGGCAAAAAAGCCATCGCCCCCCTCGGAGCACGGCCAACACTGCCAGCTCGTGGCCAGCTGCCAGAGCGGGTGCATGGCCAAAAAGCGCTCGATCAGGCCCCCATTTTCGGCCGGGTGCACCGTGCAGGTGGCATACACCACCTGGCCACCGGGCTTGAGCAGGGGCAGCAGGCCTTCCAGCAACTGCTGCTGCAAGGCCGTGAGCTCCTCGATGGCCCCAGGGTCCATGCGCCAGCGGGCATCGCCATGGCGGGCCAGGGTGCCCAAGCCAGAGCAGGGGGCATCCAACAGGATGCGATCAAAACTGGCGCGCCACTCGGGCTTGGCCTCGGCCAAACCACTGGCATCGGCCGCCAAGACCTGGATGGATTGCAAGCCCAAGCGGGCCCCATTGATCTCCACCCGCCGCAGCCGGGCCGCCGAGCGATCAATGGCCCAAACCTCGCCTTGGTCACCCATCAATTCAGCCAGGTGGGTGCTTTTGCCCCCGGGAGCTGCGCAGGCATCCAGGATGCGCTCGCCTCTCTGGGGGGCTAGCAACAGGGCCACCCGTTGGGCAGCGCGATCTTGCACGCACCATTGGCCCTCGGCGTAGCCGGGCAACCCACGTAAATCACCGCTGCGGCCCACCAGGCTGAGGCCCAAGGGCAGGCCCTCGATCGCCTGGGCCTCAACCCCGGCTGCCAGCAACTCCGCCTGCAGCTGGTCGCGGCTGGCCTTGAGCGGATTAACACGCAGATCCAAACTGGGCGGCTGGTTGCAGGCCAAACCAAAGGCCTCGGCCTGGTCCAAGGGCAGCCACTCCAGCACCAGGGCAGCCAACCAATCGGGCAGGGAATGGCGCACCCCAAAGGCCTGGCACGGATCAGCTGGCAGCTCCAGGCCGGCCCAGGGGCCTGGGCCTAAAGCCTCCCGCCGCCGCAGGGCAGAACGCAGCATCCCATTGGCCACCGGAGCCAAGCGGCCCAGGCCGCCCCGCTTGGCCAACTCCACTGTGGTGCTCACCGCGGCTGAGGCGGGCACCCGGTCGCTGAACAGCAACTGGTAAAGGCCGAGATGCAAGAGCCACCGCAACTTGGGCGGCTGCTTCTGGGCCGGCACCTTGCCGAGGGCATCAAGCCAGGCGTCGAGCAGACGCCGCTGGCGGATGGCCCCATAGGCCAACTCCGTGGCCAGGGCGCGATCGGCCCCCTCGATGGGGGTGCGCTGCAACTCCCGCTCCAGGGCCACATCCGCATAGGCCCCCGCCCCCACGGCCAACAGCACCTGCCAGGCCAGCTGGCGGGGTGCCAGGCCAATGGGGCCAGGGCTTTGGGAGGCGTTTTGACCAGGGTTTTGACCAGGCTGGGGAGCAGGCTCTGGCAATCACGGCGAAGCGTCTGGCCTCCACAGATAGCGCCCCAAGGGCAGCCGCCCCTCGGAATCCACCGGGATCCCCTCGGCGATCAACATCTCCCGCTGGATCCAATCACTGCCTTCCCGACTGCCAGAGAAACTGATGCGGCCGCGGGCATTCACCACCCGCTGCCAGGGCACCGGTGAGGGCAAGGGCAGGCGCCCCAGCGCCCAACCCACCTGCCGGGCCCGGCCATAGACCCCAATCCAATCCGCAATTTGGCCGTAGGTGGCCAGCTGGCCTGGGGGGATCTGGGTCACGGCATCCCATACCCTCTGATCAAAGCTGCGCCCATCGAAGCGGGCGTTTCCCTCCCCATGCCCCTGCTGCCCCGCCGCTTCGAGCGCCTCAAGGCCGTGCTCAACCGCCGCATGGGGGATCTCAGCGTGCTCCTGGAGCAAGTCGATAAACCCCACAACCTCTCGGCCATCCTGCGCAGCTGCGATGCCGTGGGAGTGCTGGAAGCCCATGTGGTGAGCCTGCCAGGGCGGCTGCCCACCCTCAACTGCACGGCCAAGGGCAGTGAAAAGTGGGTGCCCCTGCACCGCCACAGCAGCACCCCGGCGGTGATGCGCCAACTCAAAGACCAGGGCTTCCGCCTGTATGGCACCCACCTGTCGGTGGATGCCGTCGATTACCGCCACTGCGACTACACCGGCCCAAGCGTCTTTCTGCTGGGGGCCGAGAAGTGGGGCCTGAGCGATGAGGCCATCGGCCTGGTGGATCAGGCCATCGTGATTCCGATGGTCGGCATGGTGCAGTCGCTGAATGTGAGCGTGGCCACCGCAGCCTTGCTGTTTGAAGCCCTCCGCCAGCGCGAAGCCGCAGGGCTGGTGCCCACCCAGGGGGAGGGAATCCCGGAGGGGCGCTACGACAGCCTGCTGTTTGAGTGGGCCTACCCCCAGGTGGCGGCCTGGTGCCAGCGGGAAGGCCGGCCCTACCCGGCCCTGGATACGGAAGGCGCCATCAGCGAGGTCCTACCTCGGACCGTAAAGCTGCGTTACTGAGCAGGCGGCTGCTGCTGGCACTGGGGAGCCAGAGGGCCAGGGCCAGGGCAAGCCCTTCCAGCAGGATCTGGCGTCCACCCAACAGCACCACGAGCAGGGCGATCCCCGCCAGCATTTTCAGCAACAACCCCCAGACGTCATCGCGATCGGCGCTGCCGGAGAACCACAGCAGCGCTGCGGAAACCAGCAAAACGGCGTCTAACCACCAGGGCATGGCCACCAAAGCATCAAAAGTATTCTGGCGCACCCTCTAGGCACCTGGGCGACCACCGCTGCCACCACTCAACCAACGCTCGAGTCCTTCCCCCAAAAACGACAGCCCCAAAACGAGCACAAACATCGCCAGACCTGGATAAAGGGCTGTCCACCAGATGCCGGTGGGTAAGGCCGTCAGGGCCTGCTGCAGATCACCGCCCCATTCAGGAATGGTTTCCGGCAGCCCCAGGCCCAAAAAGCCCAGGCCCCCCAGCACCAGCACGGCATCGGCGGCGTTGAGGGTAAGCAGAACCGGCACCGATGTGATCACATTGCGGAACAGGTAGCGGCGCAGGATCCACAGGGGGCCGGCGCCCAAGGATTGGGCGGCCTCAATGAAGAGTTCGGCCTTCACCTGGGCCGACTGGTTGCGCACCACCCGGAAGTATTGGGGGACATACACCACGCAAAGGGCCGCTGCGGCGTTGGGGACGCCCCGCCCCAGCAAAAAGGCCAACACCACCGACAGCAACAGCACCGGCAGGGTGTAGAGGGTGTCCATCAATAAAACGAGCAGCCGATCAGCCCAGCCACCCAGGTAGCCACTCAGCATTCCCAGGGGCACGCCAATCACCAGGGCGATGCCCAGGGCCAGGAGCACCACCTGCAGGGCCACACCACTGCCCGCCAAGGTGCGCACACACACATCGCGGCCCAGGCGATCGGTGCCACACCAGTGGGCCAAAGACGGTGGGGCGTAGATGGGGTTTTGCAGGCCGGCATTGGGATCGCCCAGCACCCCAAGGTGCACAAGCAGCGGGGTCAGCACGGCCACCAGGGCGTAGGCCACCACGATCACCACCCCCCATCGGGCCATCCGCTCCGACAGCGACCGGCCCACCGGCGCCAGGAGCGGGTAGCCCGTCTGGGCCGGAGGTGCGTTGCCCTGAAGGGCCGGAGGCGAGCTGAAAGGAAACCGCATCCAAACCAGGGGACTTGAACCCACGCTATGGGGTTAGCCCACCAGTGCCAGCCGAAGCGGCCCACGGCGTCTCAAAAGGCACCGCAAAAGGCTCAGCAACAGGCACCGAAACAGACACCGCAAAAAAGCTCTCAGGATTTCCTCAGGAAGGCTTCATCGATAGCTGGGCAAAAACTCCCCCAATTAGGTGATGACTGCAGCAAGTGCGCTGCACAATGATGTTCATAGAGGCACAACAAAAGCCCTAATGCTCCCTGTTGAACATCCCCTGAACAAGACCATGACCCACCAGACCATGAGCAACCAAGCCAAGAACAAGTCGATCAACAATCTTGCCCGCCACCAGCGCTTTGGAGCCAGCTCCCTAGCGCGCATGCGCCACAGCAAAGGCTTCACCTTGGTGGAGCTGATGGTGGTGATCGTGATTGTGGGCATCCTCAGCGCCGTGGCCCTACCCAAATTCCTCGGCGTCAAAGACAAAGCCAAACTCAACACCCAGCTGGGTGAAGCCGCCGGCCTAGCCAAAGAATGCTCGGCAGCAATCATCGCCGAAGGCACCTATCCCGCCGATTACGTCACAAACACCGGCAAAACCAATACCGATCTGACCATTGCTGGCGACTGCAACGGCGGAGATACAGCCACGCCTCCTGGCACCTCAGTCACGTACACTACAACAGCCGCAAGCGCAGCATCGGGAGCAAAGTGTGGGGCATCTCCTCTAACCAGCGGCAAACAGTGCGAAGTGACAGTTGCTGCCAGCAGCGGTGACATCAGCTATGCCCAGATCTAATAGGGATTAAATCCCCACAAAAGCTCAAAGATCCATAGCCAGATCTCCATCGGATCTGGCTATGGCCCACCCAAGCAGCCATTGCAGACGTGGGGGCACTCCAAGCAACAAGATACAAAGCTATGAATGAACAATGGCGATAAAAATAGCAACAATAATAGCCATACAATCGCGCTCTTTGACCCAGTCAAAT